>Ga0265797_10006882_pt1 | contig 15860 bp, 10 predicted proteins | sample P2T30metagenome_FD_192433 | JGI IMG/M metagenome (GOLD analysis project Ga0265797, IMG submission 192433) | Plant litter microbial communities from East Loma Ridge, Irvine, California - P2 T30 | ecosystem: Environmental > Terrestrial > Plant litter > Unclassified | place: USA: California... | reverse complement strand
TCCACCTCGTACACGAACTCCAAAGGCATCGTCGTTGACGTGAACTGCGAGGGCAGATGCGGCATTGTCGAGTACTTCCACCTCTACGACTGCTACGAGGGCAATTTCAATCCTAGCGGACAGCCGGGCTCGTTCTGTGTTCCTATTGACGATGGATACTATGCTTCGAGGTGTATTGGATGTCCTGTCTGATTGAGGATCTGGTGAAGAGCAACAGAGCAAGACCAGGTGATTTGATGCTGCGATGTCACGGTGGGGATGACACGCTAGAACGGAACGGTGATAGTATTATGTTCAACACAGTGCCTGGCAGTAGATAGGCGCTCCTAAAATAGGAGTATCATAGGAAATATTACACGCCAGCTTTCCTCCCAAACCCTCCATACTTCCCCTCTGCTCTCGCAACAAGCCCCTCATCAAGCCAGAGAGTACACCGACAGTCATATGCAAAAGTACCTGAATCATACGTGACTCACGAGTCACGTGATCGAGTGAATGATTCCTGGAACTCAATTTCAGGAACCTGGATTTGATATTTGAGGTAGTCATCCGAGGCATTTCGCTCGCGCCAAGCCTCTTCGAACCATCGATCGACTGGGTCTTCCACAAACCAATCAGAATGCTTGTCCTTAGGAGCGAACTCCTTTACTATATAAAATACCAGTCCTTCCCTCTCTAGTCCCTAATTTGGCGCTGTCAAACAATACCTATTACATGGTATCGGACAATGACATCCAACATTGGTTTTCAGGATCGGCAACGAACATGTCTACAGTACATCAAGCAAGCAAGCGTCGTTTCCAACCGCCCAACATCGGGAGGTAGTGTTAAAACAGACCGCAACCTCTCCCTCGACGGATCTACTCACCACAGCAAATGAGAAAGTAGTGTCCTTGGTGATTGCCGCCGCTCTGTGCCACATTATTTCACAGCGGACTCGGTTTGCTTTGAGCGCCTCAGAGCCATGGTGACTGGGCGGCGCTGCAAGTACGATCACCAACGTTTACGATGCGTATCTCATCAACGCGTTGGAGAAACTGGGCGGACGTGGCGTCATATCACACACTACTTCGATCGGACTCGGTTGGACTCTGGACCACAAGATTCTCGATGCCTGATGCGGGTTGTCTGACAATGGCGCTTCGAAAGAGTGAAGAATTATAGACTACCCTAGCCGAGCACTCTGGAAGCAGCCTCGCGAAGCCATCACTCTTGTTTCCCCTTCCTTCTCAACCAGCTTCAAAAGATAAACCGCACTCCCCACTCAACAAGCCGGCAACTTCGCCAGCGTGCCCTGCGACCCGCGGCAGTTGGCCGTAGTCGAGACCTTAGCCGACGACCCGCTGCCCTTGGTCACGCCCTTGTACTCCTGGCAGACCTTCTTGGAGACGCCGCAAGAGTTGCTGACGCTCGCCGTGTCGCCGTAGTTGGAATTGATCCCCACGAGGTCCGACGTGACCCCGTTGACGCGGATGTTATCGATGACGACGTTGCGCGGGCCCCCGTTGTTGGTGCAGTCGCCGCAGCTGCGGTACACTTTGCCGACGCCGACGAAGGTCGTGTCCTTGATGGTCACGGTGCCGCGGCCGTTGTGCTGGACGACTTTGTCTTGGGCGGCGTTGGCGCCGCCGCCTTGCCAGAGGACGTTGCCGTTGCCGAGGGCGGAGACGGCGTCTGGTGTGGGTGGGTTGGGTTAGCTTTGATGTCGCGGTGTAGTTGCGTTTACGCGGGACTAGAGGAGAAAAAGACTTTCCAACTCACCTTCGCAAACATCACGGAACCAGACGTTCCTCAGCGTGCAGGCACCTTTGCAGTGTATGCCCTCGAGCTGCCTGGAACCGATGATGACGTTGGAGATGGTCGCGCCTTCTGAAAGTATAAATACGGCCGAATCGCTTCCCGTGTCAGCGTCGGTGTCGCAGTCACGGCCACGGTCGAACTCCTTGTTGCCGTAGTCGACCGAGCCAGAGATGGTGGAGGGTTGGGCGAGCGAAATGATCGAACCAGAGCGAGTAGGGATGTTGAGAGTTTGGGCGGTAGAGAAGGCCGCCAGAGAGGCGAGGAGAGTGGTGGTGTAGAGCATGATTCTTTCTGAGCTTTCGCTGTGCTGTCAAGTCCTTTGGGTGGCGTTGTTCTGGAAAGTTGGAGCAGAGCTGGCCGGATATATATCTTCATACCGCTCTCCTCCTGTCTACGGCTCTAGATTCGATCAGCTTCATGGCCTCTGCACTCTAGCACCGATCGAGCACGGAGCGTTGGATTTCGTCTTGGTGTTCGCTTTGTCAATTGCTTGGTATTCGACTAAGGATTGTAGTAAGTGGCGAAGTGTTGATCATCGTTCAGAAACTAACGCCATCACTTGATCAAGACTGCGCTCTAGCATAGATTGAGCACGGAGGCATTGGCTTTCGTCCTAGGATCACCAATTCACTACTCTGTCACACAACTGACATTGATTAAGTATCGTAACAAGTAGCGGAGAATTCTTTGTCCGCAAAGCTTGGTGGTGTACGGTCACACAGTCTGTCGACAATAGTGGTCGATTTGATTGGTGGGACGCAGTTGTGCCGTTTCAGGTTAATTGAGGCTGTGAATGAGGAGGTGAGTAGTAGTTAGCTTTTACTACGCAACTCTCAATTGCCGATCCTCGAAGTGGCTTTGTATAAGCCTGTCGTATGAAACTAAGCGAGGGAAAAGTGGGTTAAATTGCAGTAGCTGCATGTTCTAGACAGACCAGATAGGGTGCCCTAAGACAGACTAGGTACTAGTAGTAGTAATAGCCAAGCTATGAGTATATCAATACTCGCTAAAGTATGGAGACGAGACCACGGTCTTTGCTCCATTTACAGATATTCAACACACCCAGTACTGCTAGAATGAAGTCGTCGATAGATCGATTGCAGGCCTCGCCCGTCATGACGATGGTTCGGATGATAGACAAGACGACGACCAGGCGACTTGACCTGCCATGGCTTCCTGGGAACTGGAAGACCTTATCTCAATACATCCAAATTCAACGAGAGATAACGATACGGCATCCCTGTGAATGAACAGCTACCTCGTGTGAACATGACTCAGGTCCGTAGTCTTGTTGGTGATAAGGGTAGCGAGGTGACCGTCGAAGACAACCGTGCTCATAGTGGCAAAACGCATCGTTCAGCTCGTCGACATTGCAAACAATCTCGCTTATATTGGAGGTGTTACGAGGACGTTTCGATACACCAGTAGGGCATTACTATGGCCTTGCAAGAGGAAATTGCTCAAGCGACGAACCGAAAGAGATTGAACTAGATCGAACGGAAGTATCAGAGGCAGGAAGGTCTGGTGCTTGTTGGCATTAGTTCGACATCTTTTCGTAACTCTACGCTCATCTCATAGCAGACGAGCAAGCCTACGACTATAAGAATCCACCCCATTCACTTCTCGTGGTCGTAAGATCCGCCCATAGTGGACTCTGACATCTCGCGCTGAGACTTTGTGTTCTGGCGGTGGTCGTTGTACCTGTCCTTGGCCTCGTGGAAGAGCGCAGTGATGAAGTGCAGGATACTGTGATATCATGTCAGAAAAGCTTCTCGTATGCGACAGCACCAAGCAAGCAAGCAAGCGAGAGTGAAACCTACGTGCTGACGATAGCAGTAATAAAAGTCCCCCACGGCAGACTGCAGTTCGCCTTGCGAGGCACAACCCGACTAGCAGGTCCAAGTCCAGTCCCATCTTGCTTGTGACACGGCCCACTGGAGCCGCCATTCGGCCTGGTGAGGTACGCGACAGCAATGAAAGCGCCGACAAAGCAGAGGTCCAGGAACATCAGAGACCAGCGGATCAGTTTCGGCTTGCGCTCCAGGAAGCAGCTGAGTAGCATTGCGATGAGCGTGTAGAGGATTGCGGCGGCGAGGATCCCGACGACGGCGCCGTTGGAAGCCGTGAGGCGGCCGCGGCCTTCGGTGGGATCTTGCTGGACGATCTTGACGAGGCGAGAGGCGAAGAGGCCGATGGAAATGACGGGGGACACGAATTGGACGAAACGCAATATACGTTGGAACCAGAGATTGAATCTGGACTCGCGGAAGCGTTCGTAAGAGCCTTTGATGCCCATGGTGGGTGATTAGATGGAGATTGGTGTGGTGTTGTTAGTTTTCAGAAACTCGCTTTGGCTGACTTGAGGAGCGATTGACTTGCTGCTGGGGGATATTTGTATGCGACAGAAAGCGGAGAGCTCAAAGCGATGACGAAGGTGTACTACGTGACTGCCGCCGTATCACTACGAGAAGCCGGTCTGGTACCTACTTACATGCTGCGCAGTACTTCTCTCGTGACGGATTGATGAGCACGCCCAGGATGTGAGAAGGAACGAACACAGGTGCGGAACCATCACTCGCATCACCCCAACCGAGCGAACATGGATCAATTGGATGTCGGCAGCACCGAGAATGCGGAGTATCAGTGGTCAACAGACGTGGACCATGGATATCGAGCCGCTCCCAGGGTGCTCGACTTCCTACAAACAGGCTGAGACATGTAGCTTCCAGGTCTGATCGATGTCTGAAAGAAAGCACTACATGTTGTCCACTCACCTGTTTCCCTGTCAATAGATGCAGTGACCACACGCAAACAACGTAAGTCACATTTCTAGTAGAGCCTACCAAACCCAACGTCTTCGAGTCCGAGAATCGGATATAGAATGCTTACACAGCAGCTTCCAAGTCGAAAAATGACGACGTTGAAACGGGTAATGGTAGACGTGACGTCCAGAGATCAGCAACACGCGGGAAGGCTGTCGATCAAAAAAAATGTCTTACATCGGGACTAGCAGGAAGGTTACCGCCACCTACCAGATCAACATCAGCCGCACCTCGCGATGAACAGAACTCTATCTGCCTTTTCTGGGGTCAATTTGCCTTTTGGCGTGCCCGACGATTATCACGCTCATAGGCAGACACCAACCCAAGCCCGTTCAAGAATCGAAATAGCCTGAATTGAGGAAAACGCGGAACATATGATCCTGATTTCGAGGCTTCGAGAGGAAGACTCGTTCGCATTGTTCTGAAGCAACGGAGAAAGACTTGCAACTCACGATGACAACCCAAAGTTCTCGAATTGTGCTATAGGTACAGTTCAGTAATCGGCACCTCGCAGAAACCTTACCCGCTTTCCAAAGCCTTTCGTTCCTGGTCGTTATTATATACCGCATTCCAACGATAGGAAACAGTCACCTAATGGACAATCATCCGGGGACAATTCGCTTCAACTCTTGCCTTTCCCTTTCTCAGCAGCAGCAGCAGCACTCCGCGTAGTCCTCCTACGCGTAGGCCCAGGCTCAGAGTCGTCTGCAGGCGTTTCAGAACGACTCGAAGCAGGAGTCGCGCGGCTGCGTTTGGCTGGCGGCTTGGCACTACTCGTTGCTGCTGTTGCGACTTGAGGCGGTGGGGGTACTGAAGGCTCGTCGAGAGAGGGAGCTCTGCGTTTGCGCGAGGGCTGGGTGGAAGACGCAGCAGCTACTATCGCTGGTGGTAGAGGGCTCGGGACGACGGTTGGTGAGGTCCGGGTTGCTGAGGGCGATTCATGAAACGCGGTTGTTTCGGAGGTTTTTGATCGAGCGCGAGAAGTAGATGGTGTCTGGCTAGCGGCTTTCGATCTTGCCGCGCTGCTGCTTGTCGTTGTCGTCGAAGGCTTGCGTGATTTCGTGCTGGTGGGGTTGGCTTTTGCCTTTTTCGTTGGTCGTGGGTCGGTTTCGTTGTCTTCATCTTTGCTTTCGCTTTCGCTTCCGCCGCCGTCGTCGTCTCCTTCTGCTCCGCCCAGCTCAACGCCTTGCTCTGCAAGGAAGCCTTCGAAGGCCTTTCCGCCTCCACCTTCTTGTCCGAGCAATAGGCTCGCCAGGCCACCAACCGCATCCTCGCTGTCTCCATTGCCGGCCATCATCTTGGCTATCGCTTCCTTGAACATGGACTCGTCGACGTCTCCCAACCCGCTATCCGCAAGCTTCTGCCGCAAGATCTGCATTACCAAATCCTGGTCCAGACCTGCTGATCCCTCTTCTTCGCCATCGCCATCCTCCTCATCCTCTTCATATTCACCATCCTCGCCCGTCTCCATATCATCCCCGTCTTCTCGGTCCACAGAGCCATTCTCGCCATCCTCGTCCTCATCCACCACCTCCTCCGCCGCTTTCCGCATCTCCGCAGGCATCTGCCTCTTCTTTGCAACCGGCGACCCTTTCTCTGGAAACCTCTCTTTCCAATCCGGCAACAGCGCAAACCGCCCTTCCTCACTTTGTTCAACCCTAGGCGGCAGCGGCACCAACCTTTTCTCAAACGGGACATACAAAACATTATCCCTAACCTCTTGAACATCACCACGACCGCCATCCTTCCGCCTCTTCTTAACCATCCGGTCTTCTGTGTCTTCTTCGTCCCCACTCTTCCTCTTCTCCCCCAACCCCGCCTCACTCAAATGTTTCATCCTCGCATCCCAATAGCTGTCACTGCCGTACTCGAGCTCGCCAAAGTATTCGTAAACGTCGTATTCGAAGCCTTCCATGGCGATTTCATCGTTGACGCCTGTATAGCCTGGGGAAGGGACTTGGGTCTCGGCTAGTTCGTCCTGTAGAAAAGCAGAAAAAAGGCAAGTCAGTAAAAAAAGGTAGTTCTGACTCTCGCATCTTTTTGTTTCCCAGGAGGATGGGAAGCACTCTTGCGTTTGTGTGACCGCATCCGAAATCGGGAAACGTGCGACATATGCAGGCTCCCGGAACCTGGGAGCCGGTTTTTGGGAGTGGATGAACCGAGTTGGATTGGAGCTGGAAGATGGGCACTTACAGCTACAGCGTAGTCGTCTTCGACGTAGAGGTAGTCGTCATCGTCGTAGTAGAAGGCGTCGTCGTCGCCGTAGTCTTCGTCGGCCATGCTTGCGGGTTTGAGTGTGTGGTATTCGTGATTGTCGCCTGTAGCGGTAAGAAAATACCAGGTTGACGCGAGTAGCTGGCTATCTTACGTAGCGAAGTTGCTGTGAATATAAATGATTCAGAGAAGAGGATGCCCGAAGAAGAGAGAGTGAGCGAGAGAAAGTGTTTGTGCAAGGAATGAGTCGCAAAGCTGTGTACAGTAGTTTGTTCACAGGGAAATCTCAAGCAAAAGACAGAAGCTCAAGCAAGCAAGCATGCGATGGATGTCTGCGAAGAGATGTGAGGGATGGTCGGAAGATCGGGGCGCTTGCTTGCAGGCAACTCCAACACGCCAACAGACTCGACTTGATCCGTTCTCTCGCTCTGTCGTCACAGCGCGCGTCGCGAACGAGCTCTCTCTCTTACAGCACTGGACCCTGAACAGCTCTTTCTCGTGTGCCGCGGCTGAACCTTATAATCAAAAGAGGAGAACCACGCCACGTGAATCGAATCGATCGGCAGCATGTTTGACCTCACTTACTGTCAAATCAATTCGATCTTGCCAGCAATGAGCAGATCAGGACGCTAAGTCTGAAGAATCATCCATACCGATGACTGTGTCCTTTCTCATCGCGGATCCGAGTCATATACATGCAGACTTACCACACATGTACAGTACATGTATGTGTACGCACACCCGCACCTAAAAGCTGACATGCTCATCAGCTCGATGGTGCCAGCGCATGCTCCCAGCAAAGGTACAGTACCTACCTCCTCTCTTAGTAGCAGCTATAACGCCCGAAAAAGATACGACCGGCCAGTCCGGAGTATGGAGAAGAGATGGCACAGCATGGACCCAATAAAACCAACGCTGCGTTATAATCGTTATCAACAATGCCGTCCCGTAGTGTACGTACATTGTTCCTTTCCTCCAAGAACGGAAGGAAGGAACAAGAAAAAAGAAACAGGAATGATCCTCCAAAAACCGCAAGCTATGAGATGCTCCCCGGGAAGCAGTATCGATGAGCCGGGAGAAGAGGGGAACGTGAGAGACAAGCAAGTCAGCAATGACAAACGTGTCCTCCCCTCCACCCACCTCTCAGTCAATGGAGCCTCCCAGGAAAGCAAGAAAAGAATCCAACCGCTCGCTCAAATTAAAACGCCCCAAAAAGTTCACCGTGAAGTGCCTTTCCTCTTATTTCTTTCCTCACGTCTTCTCCTCTTCGACTGCTTCCTTCTTCACCTTAGAAAGTCTCGCTCTGGAAACTTTCCTGGCTAGCCTTACTTCCACGCACTGGCTTCCTCCTGACCGTGCCATTGGCATTAGCTGTAGCGGCCTGCTGCTGAACCGGGCTGGGACCGGGACTCTTAGCGCCCATGGGCCTGGGTCCGGTAAGAGAATTGTTACCGCGAACACCGCGGACATTAACCATACGGGCGGACGAGAGCTTGGGGGTTGTTGGCTCTGGGGAGATCTGTGATGACACGTATTAGCTGTTGCGTCGATGGTCAAGGCTTCCAGGCAAAACTTACATGTCCGCTGTCCGTTTCCAGTGAGTATCGCACTTCCTGGATCGGCTCGAGCAAGTGACCGGAGCCGAGTGGCGAGGAGTAATACATGCCTGCACCACCGCCGCCGGAGTGGGTGTTGTAGTTGCGCGCGAAGCCACTGTTGCTGTATTTCGGCTCCCAGTCGTCGTCCTCTTCGTCGTCGTAGCGGTCGTATGTGACCTTGGGAGGCGCCTGCTGCTGTTGAGTTGGCACCGGCTTGCGCTGCTGGGGTGGAGCCACGTCAGGCTTCCCCTTGATGGAAACAGGAGAGCTGGTCGGGTCTGTTGTCGGCAAGCGGTTCCTGTTCAAAGCGCCGGCTCCGGCAGAGCCCCAATTGGCAGGGTCGAAATCCGACACTGTCTGCTGGCTTAGCGTGCTGTTCGTCAGGCCATCATCGATGATCTGGGCATGTGCTTGGTCTTCGAGAGTGTTTTGGTGACGGCTGGTAGGGCCCTGGCGCGGTTGCGGGTGCTGCAAGAGCAGCGAGTTTCGATGAGCTTGATACTTGGGGTCGTCAAACTCGGGTTCATCAAACTCGGCAATCTGCTGCACCGGCGAAGGCTGGTACGGCTGCTGCTGAAAGTGCCTAGGTTGCTGCTGCTGCTGATTGTAGCCGTAATCCTGATCATCACGGTTGTAGGAAGCTTCAGAGGGGATCAGAGGCGACGGCGTACGCGTCAGGCGACTGGCTTGACTGTGCATGCTACGGGTTTCGGTGTTGGGGTTCTGTCCCTGGCCACCATGGCGGCTGCTAACGAACGAAGAGCGATCGTCGTCATCTTCACGTGGGATGAAGTCCTCGCTGTCGTAGCTCTGCATCGAGCTGACACGGCTGCCGCGCGAAGTTGGCCGCTGGTTTTTCGCCATGTTCGGGCTTTCTGCGCCGTTGAGATTCTGACCAGCAGAGCTGGTAGTGGTCTTGGACCAGCGCGAGATCTTGGGGATTGCGGCAAAAATGGAAGAACTGTTGCTCTTGTGCTTCCGCTCCTTGTCTGCCGTCCTGGGTGTGAGATCATTCCCTTGCGAGCCAGGTGTACCACGCTGTGGAGGCGTGTGCGTGGGAGTGAACCCTCTTCCTTGCACGGGGGACAGCAGCTTCTCGTTGTTTTCGAACTGATGTTCCAGAACGTCTCGCTCGTGCGGCTGCAGGTAGCTTTCATCATCATCGTCAATGTAGCGTTCAGACCTCTCATCCTCGTCACCTTCCATCACAGTGCTGACCCGGTTGACTGACCCCGGACGGCCGTTGTAGCCCGAGTGGAATTGACTCTTGTCGCCTCTGGTATTGATGGACAAGTGGCCGGAATGACTGGGTGTGCTTCCAGTGCCTGCATTGCCCTCCGGCTCGTAACCAGAGTCTGGTGCTGCACGCAGCTTTTCGTACGAGTCCATGCTGTCGCTTGTCTCATTGGTGAAAGAAGACATCGGCTGGCGCGCAGGAATCACGCCTTGATGTTTGAGATCCTCAACGTTGTCAAGGATCTGCATGAGCATATCCTCAATCCTAGCAAGGTCGCTGGCGCTGGCGTTCTTATTGCCCTTCAGACCTCTGAGCGCGCGGCTGAGTACACTCTTACGCTTGGTCTGGACATCTTCGGAAGACGTCTGGCTTTGGCGAGGCGTACGTGGCGAGCTCAACGGCTGTGGACGTGGGCCACCCAGTACGCGTTGGACAGTCATCTCGGCATCTCGGTCGGTGTTAGCCATGATCATGCGGTCCTGGTCTTTGATGAAGTGCTTCATCTCCTCAAAGTTCTGGCGCATCTCGGTTGCGCTGCGCACGAGGCTAACAAGAATCTCGGTGTCCCTCGCGTTACGTTGAGCATCGCGTACCGTCAAGTGATCCATGAGCGCTACGATGTCTTTGGACTGAATGTTGTCCATACCCTTGCCGGTCGAAGCATCATAAAGCGGCGAGGCCATACCGTGGGAACCGCCACTGACATGTCGTTGGTGCCTTGGGTCGCTCATGAACGGATCGTCGCCACCTCCAGGACCATTCATGGCTTTGTTGAAAGCATCGATGTCCGCGCTGCCGTATCGAGGTTGGTCACCCTTGGGCGTTAAAGCGCCTGCGGATCTGTCATGAGCGGTATCGTATCCTTCGTCGCGGAGCATAGCAGGGCTCGTAGGAGTGGCGTTGCGGTCAATCTCAGCGTGATGGTGACGAACGTCAGGCGTCAGTTTCCCATCATCCGTACTCACTTCCTCTCCGTATTCCCGGTTGTCATCGTACTCATCAATCTCGATATGAGGTTGGCGAGCACTGTGAGCTGCTTGGTCGCTCTGAGCAGACTTCGCCATGGCAATGGCACCAGCAGCGGTCAGACTAGCACCCAATGCGACTGCCGCCTTACCACTCCGGCCCTTGGAAGAGCTACTGCCTGGTCTGGCATGCGCATTGTGCTCTTGAGTAGGTGACGGTGTATACGGCCAAGTTTGCTTCCCAGTGGCATCTCCTCCGAGTGGGCCCTGAATGATCGACGGGTTCGTCGAAAGCTCTGACTTGGTGTCGTCGAAGTGGCCGATCTCAGGCAACGGGTCGTTCATGTCGGGGAGGCCGCTAGCGCCCAGCTTGACAGACGAGCCGCTTTGAGGCCTGTCGTGGTGCGAGCTCCTCGTATCGCTCTGACGCGGTGAACCAAATTGCTCGGGGCTGGCCGACGCCAGCTGGTTCGCTGCTTGGCCCTTGAGTGCTGCCCATCTATCTTGGCTGAATCCTGACTGGCTGAGTGTTGATCCATTGTACGAGGCTGGTTCATCCTGCGACGTGTTCCGTACGTGTTGCGCCATGCGATCGCTATACGTACCATTGCCTTTGGCTAGACTGTCGGTAGTCGAAGATCCCTGCAAACCACTGCTCATAGTCGAAGGATCCACGAGAGATGCAACTGCGCTCTCCAAGCCGGCAGGATGGCTGACGTAATGTGGATTTGCGCCTACACCTCGGACATCCTGAGCCACAGATAGACGGGTTGAGTCAGCAAGGCTGTCCTGGGTGAACGTAGAGAAGCGCTTGTCATCCATCTGGCTGTCCTCTGTATAGGCGGAATAGCGGTTCTCGTCTTCGGGGTAGGGGTTCGTCTGGTACGAGGACCTGTTGTTGGACGTTTCAAGCGAGTCGCGATGTTTGTCGTTCTCCAGATGTTGTCGCTCGTACCATTCGTCTACACTTTCGCTGTTTGGCGTTACGCTGCCATCGCGCAGGTATGCAGGGTTGGGTCTCTCAAGCGGCGTAGTGAACTCATCGCCACTGCTGTCCATGGCACGCAGGTTCTTCCTGTTTCTTGTGTGCTTTTCGGTGGGAGAGGGCGAGCGGAACGGCGACTCCCGACCATCTCGTAGTCGACTCACAGAAGACGGACGAGACGCTCCACTGGTAGGTCTCAGAGGCGAAGGAATCAACGGCTCTTCGTATTTGTTCCGAAGGCTCGACACACTTTGTGCAGGGCTAGCCAGCGAAGGTCGTGAGGATTTCTTGCCGTACCCGTCTGCGTCAACGTGCTGACGGTTTCCAAAGCTACGCGTTGTAGTTGCTCCACCGAGTCCGGCCGCAGTGAGAGCGGCTATTCGAGCCTTGGTGGTGGATGAGTTGCTATCTGGGCTTCCAAGATTGGCGTTGTCGTGACTCATGCCAATGCCGCGTGACATGGAAGTTCTTGTCGGCGTGCGAGACGAAGACGGGGACATGGAGGCATCCAACGAGCCTCTGTGAACTTCCCGCACGGGAGTCTGTACCTCCTCGGTGAGCATTGAGTCACCAGGACCTCTGCTGTCTGTCGACACGAGACTGTCGCGGGTTACGTCGGAGTCATTTATCTTGCTTGCCATTGGCATCGGAGGCACAAGCGATTCTTTAAGATAAGACCTCTCATCTGTCGATTCCGTGAAGCTGGCAGAGCGGTCGTGCGTACCCTTGCTCTTAGTCCTCTTCTTGCGACGCTCATGGACGTCGCCCTGGGAATCGTGATGCTTCAGCGCTGCGTGGGTGAGAATTCCACCAGCAATAGCTCCAGCTGTGGCATCGCGCGTACGGTGGCTGCTCTTGCTAGACTTGACTTTGTTGCCATCCTCGTCCAGGTATTTTTCGCCTTCGACGGAGAGCCTGCCGGATGATTTGCGACTGGATGACGGTCTATCTTTGCTGCTGGACTTGCGCCTTTTCTTGTATTCGGAATCGCCTCGGGAGAGGACAGTCCCGGGATCGTCACCGTCGCGGTTGAGGACTACCTTTGGCCGGCTGGCAAACTGTGGCGTGCTCGAGGATTTGCTCAGGCTTCGGCTGACGCTGCCCTTGTCGAGATCGCTGTGAGGGATCGAGCCTCGCCTTGACTCTTCGAATGTGCGGTGATTTCTGTCGACTTTCTGCTCGTCTTTGATGGCGTTGATCTCTGGAAGGATCATGCGCTTGATGGTGTCCTCGACCATCTCGAGGAGCCGAGGGTTGTTTGTCATTCTGGACCCCTGGGAGATACTGGAGCCATGTGAACGGTGGCTCGCCGTCGGATTCGAAGAAAGAAGGCTGGACTCCACTCCGCTCACCTCATCGTCCAGATGGTGCGATTTGGACGACCTTCGCCTTCTGTGCCCGCTTTCTTCGTAATCGCGGCTAGACCTCCTTGTCTTTCCACTTTGCTGGTTTATTTTCTCCATCACTTTCTGCGTGATGCGATCCTGGCTTGCGCTCCGGCTTCGCGAGTCAGCAGGTGCCTTGAGGTGTTCAGCCTCACTTGCCGTCATGCTGCCTTCGGGCTCGTACTCGCGAGCAGTGTCGGAGTCTCCTGTGCTGCCTTCAATCATGCTGTCCGGTGGCATGGATGAAACGTTTGATTCGTTGTGCGCGTACAGCAGTGAGCCGGGCGAACGTGCACTTGACAAGTCACTGACGTTGTTGAGCACTTCCACTTCCACCGGCGGCCGTGCAGAAATATTGCTCTCGGATGAGTGAGAGATTTCCGTACCCTCCACTCCGCTCTCCTCCGGGCGCCTGCTCGTGAGGGAGATGCGGCGTGAGTACGACGGTTTGCGATCCTTTCCTATGCCTGTGATCTGCACTGCATCCTGTCCGCGGCTTCCTTTTCTCGAACTTGGAGTAACCCTGACTCTGACGCTGGGTTTGGTCTTGCTCTTGTTTGGGCCTTTGCCGGCTTCGAAGTACTCGATCAACAAGCTCGTCTGGCTCTTTTGACGTTGGTGGTGGCGGCCCTCTTTCCTGCTGGAAGGGCCGCGGTGGGTGGTGATGGTGATGGGACTGCCGTCCTCGGGGATGGTGTGACTGGTCTTGGTAGTCAAGTTGGTAGCGACTTCAGTTCCAAAGCCGCTCGAGTCGTCCAGAGAGCTGATGTCAGTCGGCGCCGGGAGTGGGGGACGTCGGGTGTCCAGGCCCATCCTAACCTAGGAGCGTCGTTTGCGTAGTCGGTGTTCGTCGATACATGTCCCAGTGAGCAGCAGTAGGCGATGCGCGTGCAAGGGCGAAAGCGGCGCGGGAAGGGAAGAACAGGACGTTGCAAAGTCGCACACTCAGTTGGTGTGGTACGGCGGGCGATGCGGTGCAGCGGTGCCGCAGTTTGCGGAACGGCTGAGACGGTGTGGTGGATTGGATGTTGATGGAGTCGCGGTGGGCGTACAGTGGCTGGCCGGTGCTCGCGTTTGGCAGGGCGCGCTGTGACGACCGGGGTGGAGGGTTGATGTTTGTGTTGTGTATAGGGTAACTTATTTTGGTGGTAGTAGCGGCATGGGTACAGTACGGTGGTGAATGGGTGATGCTTGTGCGCAGTCGTTCTGACTGTGGATAGTGCACGCGGAGAAGAAGGACCGGGATGGAGAGATGCGCTGTCCGCCGTGTCGTGATAGGCTGACCTGACTTTCAAACCTTCTCTCACACTTCTCCCTCTGAGCTGAGCTGTCCTCAAGAATCAAGCCTCGTCTCTGCCGTGCCAACACCCCGGAACCCTTTTGGTAAATGTCTGCAGGTTTTGTGGCCAAGCGATAACTGCCAAACTTCCAGCGTCCACAAGGCGAGACACTTACCACCCAGTCTACCTCACCACTTGCGAAACGGATAAACAGCTCAAGCGCAGTGCTCTTTCACGAAAACAGGCGCCCGGGCGCCATCCTGGCCCGACGCGAATAAAACGGTGGCGGGGACGTCGTCAAGGGAAACCCGCATGATCTAGTCTAGTCTGGTCCACGCCGTTGATCCGTCGATTGGGCTCCACTTGGGTAGTCCACCACTGCTAAACCTTGTTATCTGTTCGCCGCGCGCCTCGATCCGTGCTCCGTCCAATTGAGAGGGCCATCAACAAATAAGTATGCCAGCAATGCCAGCAGTCATCAATTCACTTAGAGGTCGAAGAGATATCAGGGAAGCTGCCCCCCACGGAATTGAATCTCGCACGTGCAGCAGAGTTCATGACGACCGACACTCTAGGTATCAATCAATCAATCAATCAATCAACCGATCGAGTACTCAAGTCACCAGGTCATCACGCATATCCCCAACCTCTCACATGCAAGCGCCATGCCACCTGCAACAGTAGGATGACGATGGGCTCTCTGCTCTGCTGCGAACGGCGCCCGCCTCAAACTCCCCCCGTCCACACACCCGTAACAACTACCACCGGGAGACGAACGAACTGCAACTCCCAATTACCTTGAGAAACCCAAACCGTTCTCCACACAAGCATGCAACTACCCAACGCTGACCTGCGCACTCCCGCATCTCAGCCAGTAAAAAATCAGATCGTCGTGCCCGGGCATTCGTCCACAAGGGCTCGGCACCCATTTCGTCCATGATCCGGTTTCCCAAAACCCTGGTAGCAAGCTCGCAAGAGTCGCAGGCAAGCAAACACGCAAGGCAACGTAGTCACCGCTTTTCCACTTTTCATGCTCAACACAAGCAAGACACAGATGACCACGGCTACGGATCCAAAGTCGGATTTTCTACGATGATAACAGGAACTATCCACTAACCTAACCAGCCGGCCGACATGTCACCGGTTTCCACCAATAATCCTCAACCCGTTCACGTCAAGTCAAGTCCGCTTGCCAGCCTTCTTTTTGCTTGCTTGCTGCGTGCATGCATACATAGCGCATGCTCATATGCATGCACGCACTGAGGCTTACCAGCACCAGTAGCAGCAACTGTACAAAAAAAAAAAGATGTCCCCAGCCACCTCGAAAAGATCGCGACAGTAGTGAGAAGAGGATACGCAACCATGAATAGTCGTCGACGCCGGCAGTCAAAACAACCAAGGCAGAGAGGCCTCGTGGCTTGCCACGAGTCCATGATAGTCAGACCACCGACACAGAGACGTTTCTCTCATGCGAAGCCCGAGACCTCCCTGCAGGCTGCAGCGTGCAGTGTGTAGCGCGTGGCAGTGTGCAGTCCAAGTGAGATGGTTATAATTAGGCGTATAAAGAACAACGC
>Ga0265797_10006881_pt1 | contig 15860 bp, 12 predicted proteins | sample P2T30metagenome_FD_192433 | JGI IMG/M metagenome (GOLD analysis project Ga0265797, IMG submission 192433) | Plant litter microbial communities from East Loma Ridge, Irvine, California - P2 T30 | ecosystem: Environmental > Terrestrial > Plant litter > Unclassified | place: USA: California... | reverse complement strand
TGGACCGTCTCGCCAGGTCGTTGCGCGACGCGACGGACATCGCGGACGAGCTGACCAAGAAAGGCGTCGCCTTGAACCTCGGGGGAGCGGTCTACGACCCCACCGACCCCGTCGGCCGGTTGCTGTTCAACGTCCTCGGCATGGTGGCCGAGTTCGAAGCCGACCTAATCCGTGCCCGCACCCGTGAAGGCATGGCGATCGCCAAGGCCGCCGGCAAGCTCCGCGGTCGCAAGCCCAAGCTGACTGCCTCGCAGGAGAAGCACCTGGTGCAGTTGCACCGCACTGGTGAGCACACGACGAGCGAGATCGCCGAGCTGTTCGGTGTCGCCCGCTCGACGGTCTACCGCGCCGTCCAGCGTGGGCAGCAAGCCTGACCAGTCACCTCCGTTCAGCGGGGGTGCTTGGACCTGATGAAGGGCACTACGCCGCAAACGGTGCACGGCGGGACGGTCTAACTCGGGGCGAGATAGTTGTATGCGGTTCGGAAGCGGACGAGAACGTCGCCGAGGTTTAGCAGCATATGGATGGCAAGCCACACGTAGACCGGGGTCCACCACCACGACACCACCTGCGTCAGGTCTTGGGCCTTCGGGTTGGAATTGACCGGCTCCGTGAACGCAGCCCCAATGGCAAGGGTGATGACCAGCGCTAGCGCCACGAAAATCGTGTATGTCACTATCGCGCGCATGTCTTTGATGACCTCGCTGAGCCCGTGCGCGTTCTGGAGCGCCTTTTCGTCCTTCCGGAGCGTGATGGCAGTGTTAAAGATGAGAGTCAACAGTCCGAACAGGAGAGCGGTGAAGACCGACATGGAGGTCAAAAACGGCGTTACCGTACCCAGTCGTACGTGCACGAACAGGAACACTGCCGCAGGAACGGTAGGGGTCAGGTAGAGCCGAATGATTGCGCGGGCGCGATCAGAGATCAGCGCTCCGGTACGGGTGCCGGACCAGGTCTGCTCGTAATCATGCAGCATCACCCGCATCTGACGGGGGACGATGTGGATCGCGCTCACCTCCCACCTCCTTAGACGACAACAACCAATCAGCGGTCAACGTCACTCCAAGACCCTGCAAGAACGCTTCCGCCTGAGCCTCCCACAACCGTTGCAGCTCTACATCGGTCAGCCGTCCCCCGAGTGGATACACCAGCTGCGGCAGCCGGTCGCTTTCAACCACAAAATTCTTCTGCGGCGCCTTGTCCCCGAAGGCAACCTCAAGCCGACGGCTTTCCAGGTCGGATCGGTCGACCGGGACGAGGTTCTGCAGCTGCTCGAGCAGCTCCTTCGGAGCCCCGTTGCCGCGCAACTTGTCCAGCTCCAGTAGCTGCGCTGTCAGCTCCTCGCTGTCCGCAACCGTGAACGCGCTTCGGGGAGCCTTCTTCCACCCCTGCTTGGTCTCACCCTTCCGACTGACGTCGCCCCAGATGTTTCGACGGGACTGCAAGGGAGCGATCTGCGCCAGCAATCGGTACTCCGCGTGTCGACGATCGAGGGCGTCGAAGATCAGGGCCTTCACGTCGCCCGTCATCCGTGACAGCACGGACCCCTCCGTAGCAACTCGCACCGAAAGGTCTTCGTCCAACGTGGAAGCGTCCTCTTGACTGGCCTGCATGTTCAGAACCTCGGTGACACGGAGCACCTGCTGGCCGGACAGCTCCTTCCGCCAGTCGTCGGTTTCTGCGTATGCCTCGACGCGGATTGAGACGTCGAGTCTTTTCGCGATTGGCATGATCACCCGCTGATAGATCAGGTCTTTCAAGTGGCGTCCACCGACGCGTTCAACAAAGAGGAACCCGAAGTAGGAGCCTTCGGGGATGTAGAGGCCAGCGCGAAGTTCGCTGAGTAGCGCCGTGTTTACACCAGTCTCGGCCACGCCGCCGGTGTCGATGTCGTATGTCTCACCAGGGTTTCCGACCGGACCGCGCCGCATCCACAGCAGCGTGCTGCGCCCGAACGGGTTGTTGCGCTTGAGCCTGAAGCCCTCGGCGAGGATCTCGTTGTGGTGGAATTTGCTGCCGATGGTCGTGAGCTCGTCGGTGATCTCAGTCAGCAGATCGGCGTGGCTCTGCCCGACATCGTTCAACCGGTACAGCTGCCGGGGGCGGTGCGCCGGCGCAACACGGATCAGGTAGGGCAAGTAGGCGTAGGCGGTCATCATGAGCTTTCGGGAGCGAAGGACAGCGGCATCAGAATAACGACTCTGATCAACGCTCACATCTTGCAGACGTTCTACGGGACTGCTGCAGGTTCGGTTGACTCGTGTTGTTGGGGGCTTTCAGGCCGCGTGAGCGGCTTGCGAGTTGATTATCTCGAACTCGACCGGCGTGAGTCGGCCGAGCCTTCGTTGCCGTCTGCGGCGGTGGTAGGTCCGCTCGATCCAGGTCACGATCGCTAGGCGTAGTTCCTGTCTCGAGTGCCACCGCTGCCGGTTCAGGACGTTCTTCTGCAGCAGCGAGAAGAACGACTCCATCGCGGCGTTGTCAGCGCAGGCGCCGACGCGACCCATGGACCCGGTGATGCCGAACGTCTTGAGTTGCTCGACGAACTTCCGGGACCGGAATTGAGATCCTCTATCAGAGTGCAGCGTCGTTTCGACAGGATCGCGGAGAGCGACCGCGTTGCGGAGCGCCGCGACGGCTAGCTCTGCGGTCATCCTGGCGTCGATCGAGTAGCCGATGATCCGGTTCGAGTGCACGTCCTTGATCGCGCAGAGGTAGAGCTTGCCCTCGTCGGTCCAGTGCTCGGTGATATCGGTCAACCACAACTGGTTCTGCCTCGTGGCGGTGAAGTCGCGGAGCACGAGGTCGTCATGGACCGGCGGGCCGGCCTTGCGATTCAGGCCTCGCTTCTTCGAGTGCAGTGACCACAGGCGCTGCTCTGAGCAGAGTCGCCACACGCGTCGTTCCGACGCTTTGAGACCGGCCTCAGTCTCGATCTCGTCCGCGATGAACCGATACCCGAAGCCCGGCTCGTCCCGGTGCAGATCGATCGCAGCGTTCGTGAGGTGGGCGTTGTCCCAATCACGCTGCGACACAGGGTCCGCTCGCCACTTGAAGAACGCTTGCTTGGAAAAGCCCAGCACCCGGCAGGTCACCGCGACAGGAACTCCGTCAGCGGCAAGGTCAAGGACCAGCGGGTACATCATTTAGGGAGTGACGCCTGCGACAGATACGCCGCCGCTCTCCTCAGGATCTCGTTCTCTTGCTCGAGCAGCCGGATGCGTTTCTTCGCCTCGCGCAGCTCAGCCGCGTCGGTCTGGGTCACGCCGGGTTTGACGCCGTCTTCAACGTCGGCGATCTTCAGCCAACGTTGCAGACATGACTCCGAGATCCCGAAGTCTTTCGCGATTCGGCTGATCGGGGCTTCGCCCCGACGAGCGACCGCGACGACGTCACGACGGAACTCCACTGGAAATGCTTTGGGCACGGTGACCATCCTCCCGCGAGGACCACGATCCTCACAGCGTCGGAGTCAACCGAACCGACAGCAGTCCCTTGACCTCGAAACCCTCCGCGAGCACGGAGAGCAACACGCAGCTGATCGCATCCTCGTGGTCGGACCGGGGTTCGAGAAGTCCGGCCGTCTCCTGAAGCGCGGGGCCGCTGCTGGCGTCGTCTTTCTCACCACCAAGCAGCTGGCGCAGATGGTTCTCGATCATGAAGACCTTCCCTACACACCCGAGGCCCTGGCCGACCTTGTGCGAGTGGATGGAGCGTCGAGGGTTGGAGATCTCCGCCGGGTAAAGCAACGCGAGCGCGACCTCTTGACGAGCATCCTCCGAGAGCTTCGCGTAGAGATGGAGCGCGATCACGCCGAGTACATCACCTCGCGAGATATCTACAGGACCGTCCGCGACGACCTCGAAACTACCGAGGATGAGATCTCACGGGTGCTCGGATTCTTGCAACACCCATTCGTCGCAGCGGTCAAAGAAGGACCAAAAGGCTCCTTCGCTTTAGCAGCTCGTCCGGATGTTGCCGCGCTGCGGCTCTATTCTCTGGCTGCGGCCTTGCAGCAAACGTGAAGCGGTAAAGCGTGAATGGCTCCCGTGCTGACCGTAAGGCCGCGGACGAGCTCGTGTCAGCGCTTGCGTCGGAGAGCATGGCCTCAATCCCCGTCAATAGCAAGAAAGAATTACACTCAGATTTGGCCCAAAAAGAGCGGAACAGATGTCGGCAGGGCTGACTGCTCAGTCACACAAATTTCGTCAGTCATCGGTGTCTGCGGCGAAGCACGCCGCGGCGGTCATCCCACTGCAGAAAGGCCTGCTGTAGCTGCGCGCGGGGGGACACAAGGGGCGCCGCCGGCATAGGGCCGCGATGGCCGGGCCATTTTGTCGATTGGAGCGTCCATATCAATGATGGCGGATCGACATCGCTCGAGCAGTGACCAGATCCTCAGAGGCCACGAGTTTCCAAATCTGGGGCTGTCCCAGTGTCCGTCGCATCCACCAGACTCTGAGCAGGTCTACGGGGCGAGCCTCGCGGCGAAGCCGGAAGTGCTCAACTTTGACGCGGGGCCAGTGCTATGCGCGATCCAAGAGAGGAGAGACTGGGAGCCGTGACACAAGGTGAGCGTAGGGCGTCGATTGGCCGGAAGGTTGGCGCTGGTGGTGGAACCGCGGATAAGTTAGGAAATCGCTATGAACTCGCTCTCGCGGTCCACGAGGCGCTGCGGTGTCTTCAAGACGAGCGGCGTCACATCACTCTTGAGGACCTCGACCCTGAGCTTGCCGATGGCTCCGAGTTCACGCTCATAGATGAGCACGGGGTAGCGACCGTTACTCAGGTGAAGCGGCAGAAGAGTGCTAGCGACAGGTGGACGGTTTCCGCGCTACAACGCATGGGCATTTTTGACTCAGCTGCGCGCCACATCGAGGCCGGTCGGCGGTACATATTCAGCTCGATGACGCCGGCGAGTCAGCTCCGTGTGCTCTGCGAGTGGTCGCGTCAGTCTGCGAACGTCAGCGAGTTCCTCACACGGCAACTCACGAAAGAACTAACTCCGACCTTCGATGAACTCGCCGCGCCGAAAGTCTTCGGGTCGGCGGTTCGAGCGTGGCAAATGCTCCGCGGTATGCGTTTCGAGGTTCAGGATGAGGATCGCTTAACGGCAACTAACGCTATCATTGCCCCCACATTGCTCGAAGGCGCGGAGCAGTCAGTCATTCATATCGTCATTGGGTCTGTGCTGATCGACAGTCTTCACGTGCGACTCGGGCGACGCGAGCTACTTCGGGCCCTCGCTCGTTATGGCATTCGGCCACTTAATGCTGCGGTATTGCGCACCGCATACGACGAAGTAAAATCTGCAACGTCACGTTGGCAAATGGGTGTCGAGCGCGAGCTACTGACGCCCCGAATCATCCGAGAAGAGGAAACACAGCTTCGCGACTCGCTCGAAACGTCCCGACTGACGATTGTCGTGGGGAGTGCGGGCGGAGGGAAGTCATCCGTCGTAGAAGCTGTGGTGCGTCAGTGCGACGACGATGGATTAGAGGTCCTCGCGTTTCGACTTGATCGACTCGATAGGCTTACATCAACTCTCGGCCTCGGTCGCGACCTGGGACTGTCGATGTCGCCCGTAGTCGCTCTCCGAATGGCTGCGGGTGACCGGCCTTCAGTGTTGATCATCGACCAGATCGATGCCGTGTCGCTCGCTTCAGGGCGACTTTCGGAAAGTTTCGACGTGGTCGCTGAACTGGTCGAAGAAGCCCATTCGGCTCCAAACATGCACGTGGTGCTTGCCTGTCGGCTTTTCGATGTGGAGAACGACCATCGCATTCGCAAGCTCGTCGAGGACAAGGATGCCCGGCGGATAGCAGTCGACCCTCTTTCCGATGAAGTCGTGCTCAATGCTGTCGGTGCGCTGGGGCTTGACGCAGCTTCGCTGTCTCCTCCACAAGTCTCGCTGCTGAAGTCTCCCCTGAACCTCGTCCTTCTCCGAGCTGTGGCGGCGCGATCCGAAGCTCTCGAGTTCACGTCCCGACGCTCGCTGTTCGACGCGTTCTGGAACTGGAAGCAGCGCGCCGTTCGCACCCACCATCCGGAAGTTCGATTCGAGGAGACGCTCAGCGTCATCGCGAGTGCGGCTAGCGACCGACAAACGCTCTCGATTCCGATTGAGACAGTTGACTACCGCGGTTATCGACACGATGCGGAGGTGCTCGCATCCGAGCAGCTCATCGCCATCGACGATGGCCACATATCGTTCTTTCACGAGACGTTCTTCGACTACACCTTCGCGAGGCAATGGCTCAATCGAGGACAGAGGCTCATCGACTTCTTGACTGAGCAGGAACAAGAACTTTTCCGGCGTGCGCAGGTCCGCCAGATCCTCGAACTCCTCCGCGATCTCGATCCAGAACGGTTCCGCAGGGAGATCCGAGATGCTGCGACTTCACCACGCATCCGGTTCCACATTAAGGTAACAATCGTCTCGGTGTTCGCGAGCATACAAACACCGACATCACCAGACCTCGACCTCCTCCTGGACTTGGTCCTCGATCAGCCAAACCTCGCTCCACACCTCTGGCGGCAAACCACTCGTCCCAGTTGGTTCGGCCTGCTCCTCGATCGTGGTCTCATTACCGAATGGATCGACAGCGACATCCAAACGGATAGGGATCGAGGTGCAACTTGGCTAGCCGCTGCGGGGCCTGAACTTGGCGTAGCGGTCGCGAGCGTCCTTCAGGACCGTAGGCAGCACCCTGAATTCGCACGATGGCTGTCTTGGGTCGCGCAGCGCACCGAACTTCATCTGAACCGACCGATCTTCGAACTCATCCTCGATGCTGTGCGAACCGGGACAACGAACCCGGAGTCAGCTGACTTCTGGCTGTCGATGCATGATCTAGCAACCCAGGAGCCGCTTTGGGCCATTGAAATCGTCCGTGCCGCTTTTGTTGATTACCCCCACGCGCTGGACCCCTGCAAGAACGGAGAAATCCGTTTCCTCAAAACTCGGGACTATAGCTTTAGTCAACTCATCCAGACATCGAGTGAATCTGAGCCGGAAGCGTTCGTCGTTGCGATCATTCCGATTCTCCTGCTCGTCATGCGCACAACCGAGCTAGACGGCCCGCCAGAACACCTTCGTTACGATCACCACTACGGGTTCCGCTGGCCAGAATCGCGAGGCGATGACATCGACGATGTGCTCTACGAGTCCGCCGCGAAAGCGCTCGTGTCCTCGGCCCGGGCCCGGCCAGGCGCCGTCCGAACTGTCTTGCAAGCGCTAGCAGACGACGAGCATCACGCGGCACAGGCGCTGCTCTTCCAGACGCTCACCTCATGCCCCGAACCGTTCGTCGACTGGGCGGCTCAGCTGGTCCTCGAAGGGGGAAACCGACTACAGGTCGGCTACGCCTCGGATCGCCGCTGGCTGTCACGAGAACTTGTCCGCTCAATCGCGCCCCTCGTACCGGACAGCACACACATGGCACTCGAGGACTTGCTCCGCGACCTGCGAGACCCACACGAACGCGACCAATCTTTTGGTTACACGGCCTTCAAGTTCCTAACGGCACTCGACGCGGGGCGGCTCTCGTCCGCGGGCAAACGTAGACTCGCCGAGTACCGACGCAAGTTCAAGCGCCTCGAACCCGAACCGGCGACCGGGAGCACCAGCTATTCGGTCGGGTCGCCCATCGACAACTCCGCGGCCCAACACCTATCCGATCAGCAGTGGCTGCAAGCCATCGCGAAATACGACAATGACGAGCGAGACGGACCCGAGCCGTCCGTCGGAGGAGCGTCAGAACTCGCCCAAGTAATCAGACAGCGGACCACCGCCGACCCGATCCGCTTTTGCCAACTCGCGAAGTCCTTCGGACCGACGACGAACGCCGCGTACCCGAGCGCGGTCCTGCTTGGGCTGGGTGATGCCAGCATCGCGTCCGACACAGCCAGTGCCGTATTCGAGACCATCCGGCACATCGCGAGACTCGAACTTGCCGACGCTGATCGTTGGCTCGGATGGTCGGTCCGCAATCTGCTCGAAGACACCCCCCTGGACATCGTTGAGATTCTCTGTAAGCGCGCAGTTGACACAGACCAGCTCACTCAGCTGTCCAGTGATGAACGGTCCCTCCGCGGGCTTCGAAACCATGGCATCAACACCACGCGGGGAAGTCTCGCAGAGTACCTCGGCGACCTCCTCGTCCACGATCTCGACGGTTCCCGCACCGCAGTCGTCACTCCCCATCTGAAAACCCTCGCTCGCGACCCCGATCTCGGAGTTCGCACGTGTGTGGCGCACACGATCGCGGCGTGCCTGCGCCACGATCGGCCCGCCGCCTACGCAGCGTTCGACGCTCTCATCGAAACGGATGACATCGTCCTGGCGACAGGTCCCGTTCAACGGCTCGCGAACTACATCGGCAACGTGGACCCCGAACTCATCGACCCGGTCATCAATCGAATGATTAGCTCGACCGATCCTGACACTCGGCACTCGGGAGGGATGCTCGCAGCGTTCGCAGCGACAGAGTGGGAACGGCCCGGACTGATGCAGCGCATTTTCGACTCCGCACCGGAGGTCCGCGCCGGAGCAGCATCACTGTGCGCAGCCCGTGTGTCGCACGCTGCCGACTCGGCCCCCCTTATCGCAGCCTTGGCGCGGCTGGCTCACGACCCGGAGGAGCAGGTCAGGAAGGCGGTCGCCGAGATCACACGTGAGCTGCGGGACAAACCCCTGGAACCGCTGCGGCAATTGCTTCAGGCTCTCATCGATTCGCCGAGTTACATCCATGCAACGCCCCAGCTGCTCATCGTGCTACAGAACGCGAACGACAAGGTCGATGACCTGGTCGATAGAGCCGCGCAAGCCTTCCTCGACACTCGTCGGGAGGAAGTCTCCGACATCCGGACCGAAGCGGCCGCCGATGCACACTACATCGCAGACCTCGTGGTCCGGGGACTGGCGCAGGCGACCGACGCCAAGCGAGTAGCTAGCTTGCTCGACATCCTGGACAAGCTCGTGGAACTCGGCGGATACGGAATTGACCGAGCCATCGAGAGCGCAGACCGAGTGTGACAGCGAAGATGTCGAGGCGCCGAACTCTGGGCGCTGCCATGCGATGCCCACCGCAGAGGCCCCGCCCGCTGGTGGAGGAAGGGGTACGACCACCACACATACATCACCCACCCCGGAGTGGCAGACGACTGTAGCGTTGACCTGGATCAAGACGATGATGGCGGGCCGCTTCGACCTGATTGCGAATGATGTTTGGCTCGTCGGAGAATGACTGACTGACCTTCGCGACGCCGGCGCGATCCACGGTGAGGTCAAGGGCCGCAATCACCGAATCGTTGACTGGCTCACTGCCGCGGGGGACCACAGCGCTGTGAGTCTCCAGCGACTGGATGAGTAGGCCCTGGCCTGAGCGAGCGAATCACCCACAGCTGTAGTAATCCCAAGCGCGTTCTCACCAGGGCATCGGCGTTTTTGGGGGCAATGTAACCGCAAAGTTTCACGTCGCGAGGAAGCACTCGTAGAGCGACAGCCTGCGCCGAGGGGTAGTTTCGCCGAACGACCTCTAGCAACCTTTGGTCAGGGCGGGGAAGCCCCGCCAGAGTCGAAGTCGCGGTTCGTGAGCCCGGTTGTGGCCGCAAGGACCTGTTTGACCGGGAATCGGCGATCTCGACCCAATAGGTGCTCATTCATTCTGGGGTTCGCGAGACAAGGCCGGTTACGACGCCCTCCTTCGTCAGCTCGTACGTCGACGCGTTGATCGTCAGGGGTGTGGTGTCACGGTGAGCACTCACAACCGAAACCGGTCGTACTGTTCGAACGAACACTCATTGCTTTTTCGCGTCGCGACTTCGGGCTTCTGTCCATTCTGCGGAGCAAAAGACGCTGACCGGCTTCTCGTCTACTTCACGTCCGAGTTGCGAGCTGTGGCGAAGTCCAGGGTTTTAGGTTCGCTGCAGCTCATAAGAGTTGTTGTCGAGGTCATCTCGACTCATCGGGACGGTCGACCCAGTGTCCCTGTTTCGAGTGCGCGCGTTCCCGAAGTAAAAGTGTTGGGCTGCGAGAGGGGGGAACGGCGCTTCTCCGCGTAGCAGCCCATGCTTTCCCGGATTCGCGTGGAGGTGCTCGAGCGGGACGCCTGGACGTGTCAGATCTGTCAGTTTGCTATCGCTCGAGACGATCATGTTTACGACGACCTTCCCCCCGCTGTTGACCACATCATCCCTCGTCGCGAGGGAGGCGGCGATTAGCTGGAAAACCTTTGAGCAGCACACAGATGGTTTAACATTCGTCGGGAACTCTCTTACTTCAGTTACGACGGCAAGGTGGCGGAGGCTGCACGGGCCAGGTTCAGGGAAACACCGACTGCATAGGTTGCCCCTCTTTTATGTGGGATCAAGGGATGGTCGGGGAGCGCCCGCTCCCTGGGTCGTCGGGCGTGCCGCCGGCAGCTAGCACTCACGCAGTTGGCCCTTATCTATCGACGTGCGAGGACTGCAACGGTTTACGCGACGACGCAACTGTCTCGGAGTCTGGTCTCGTCGATGGGATCAAGATAATCGAGCCTCCTTGGGTTGACAGCATCGATAAATGCGGTCGCCCCGTTGCGTCAGCTACGTGGGCGGTACGTGGTCGCGACGGCGCCGGAGGCGAGGGTGCGGCGGGAGGTCGGGGTGAGGTCGAGGGGGCGGGGGAGGCCGGCGAGCAGGTAGGGGCCGTGGCCGGCGACCCAGGGGTAGACGGTGAATTCGTACTCGTCGACCAGGCCCCAGCCGACGACGTCGGTGGCGAAGGCCGAACCTCCGAGGCGGAGCGGGCCCCCGGGACGGCTCTTCAGCTCGCGCACCGCCTCACGCACGTCGCGGCCGAGCAGCTCGGCGTTGCAGTCGACACTCTCGAGCGTCGTCGACGCCGCGTACTTCGGGATCTCGTGGATGGTCCGAGCGAAGGGCTGCATCCCGTCGGGGAACGCGTCGGAGGCGGGCGGACGCCAGGACTGCTCCATCAGCTCGTAGGTGACCCGGCCCAGCAGCAGACCGTCGGCCTGCGCGAGAGCCTCCGTGGCCAGCTGGTGGACCCCAGCATCGGGCTGGCCCTCACGGTGGTCGATGCAGCCGTCGAGCGTGACGTTGATGGAGTACGTGAGCGTCCTCACGCCGGGGAGGCTAGCTGTGCTACGCAGGCGCCACCAGGGGCGTGGGTGGCGCGGTCGATCGCCTCGGTGGCCATTTGACCGCGGCCGGTGAGATCGGTCGTCGTCGCCGTGTCAGTAACCCGCGCCCCAGACGTCGGACGATTCGCCCCGCTGGGTCCAGGTCTCGTAGTCGTCCACGTCGGGAAGGTAGAACGGAATGTCTCCGCCGCTCACAAGCCGGAAAGGCTGCCCGTCATTATTGATTGCGAGGGTGCCGCTCTTGCTGCCCGACTGCCAGGCCACCGATGCCGTCCACCGGCAGTCGCAGTCATTGGCCCGAGCGATCAACTGAATCTGCAGGGGATCGGTCAGCGAGACGGTCCAGGGGAAGGTCATGTCGTCAACTTCCTCACCGTCGGCACCTATCGGTGAACCCCACATTGCGGTCTCAGAATCCGACGACGCAACGATGCGCGGGGGGCGGCTGCTGAGATCCACTTCGACGTATCGGCCCTCGAGTGGGCCGCCTACTGGGAAGGCGTACACACCCCCGGCGGGGACGGCACCTCGGCTAACGACATCGATCTCGATGCCCGTCAACGTGATGGGTCGTTCTGATTCACCTTGGATCGACACGTTGACGACATCAAGCCCCGCGGCGGCCGAATGTGCAAGCGTCGCGACGCTGAGGCCGGACTCAAGTTCGGCAGGGTTCTCGGGCACGAAGCCTTCCTCCACGAACACGCCTGAAAGCCCGAGCGTTCGTTGGGTCGACACGCTGATCAAGCCAGGATCGCCTGGCATGTGAGCCTGAACGTAGTTCCATGCGTCCGCGCCGACTTCAGCCAGACCCCCCTGCAAGACGATGAGCATCACAGTGCCGATACCACCACCTAAGAGCGCCCGACGGCCCACCTTGCCGGCACGGCGACCACGATCACGGCGGACCGGGCTGGTGCCTGGCTGCCCTGGTCTTCGTGTTTTTGTCTCGTTCCCCATTCATACCCCCATGACCAGTCTCCGGCGACCGTAGCGGATCTGCCGGCCAGAGTGGCCAACCCGGGGAGCGTGTCCGATCGGCGCGGGATTGATCGGGACGCGAGTCGTCTGGTCCTCCCAAGACGGTTTGGTCGGCGTTGACAGCAGCACAACGAGCCCGGGCGCTTGGACGTCATCGGAGTCGGTGGTCGCCCGACATCGGGGGAGGAGTGTGTGCGGCGGTGGGCCCAGCCTCCCTGTAACGCCGGCGGGCGCATATTTACGGCGCGAACTCCGGGCTGTCCTCCAGCACCTTAAGCCTGGCAGACCGATCGCGATGTGCCTCAGTGCCGACGGTGGTCTGATCGTCAGCGCGTCACCATTGCGATCAAGCCAGGTGACCGGAGGCGTCATGATGTGCGGTCGTCGTTGACTATCCGCACAGAGAGTTCGATTCCGAGGCGCCTGAACTCGCGTGCCGCCCGCGCGAGACTGATTCTTGAGAAAACGGGCAGTGACGAGATGTCGGCAGGTTTCTTCGGATCGTTGTTATTTCCGTGGAGGATGACAAATTCGACTCGAAACTTGCGCTGTTCGAGTTTTACTTCGAGATCAGGTGTGAGTGACTCCATCACCCGTCGCCGCCGAGCGGCTTCTGACGGTTGCAGTTTGTGGTCGCGCGTGAAGTCGCGGTCCTTTCGCACCCGCGGCAGTCCCACGTCGTTCCTCGTAGCGTTCTTCTTGATGACCGCTACAAGCGTCTTTCGGGCCCTGCGGTCGAGCAGGAGCGCCGACGCCGAGACCTGGGCCTGATAAAAAAGATGACTCAGCGTAGACGACGAGTGTTCTGGCTTGACGTGTGTGAAGACGAGAGTGTCGCCATCAAGTCGAAGGATGTCGCACGGTTCGATGTCGGAGGGCCCATCCTCGAGAATCGACGTGCGGTCGAGACAGATGCCGTCGACCAGCGCCGCCACCCGCATGTTGTAGTCCGCTTCCTCATGGTCAAGTCCGATGCGTACCGGGAAAGGGCTCTGCTCGATCGCCAGGCTTTGGATGTCTGCTGTGGTCCGCGCCAGATAATCGGTCGGAATGTTAAACCATTGCCCCTCAAAAAGGACCAGCTTGTTGTTGCCGCGGTCAAGTGTTGCTGTCAAGCATCGATAGAGGGGAATCGTTCGATCGGGCTCGGTGTCAGGATTCGAGACCGTGATGAGGGCGTTCTTCAAAGTGGTGACGGTGGCGGGCCGTTTGCCGCCCCTGCGCCGCTTAAGTTGGACTCGGAACGGCTCGAAGTCGATGCCATCGAGCGGGGGGCGCGCAGCTTGCCCTTTGAAGCGGATCAGCTCCGTGCCATCGGGATCGACGATGTCGGGATAGGCGAAAGTGACGTCGTGTCCGTCGATAAAAGCTTCGACTAGTTCGACATCTGCCTGGTCGATTTCTGCCTTGTTCGTCATGCGGCTCAGATGTCCGAGCGAAATGACGGGCCGTCTTTCCGACTCGTACCTCTTGAACAGGTCATCGGCGAGGTCGGGCAGCCCGCTGAAAACCACCGGTGCGGCGAAACGGATGCTGTCACGCGCCGTGAGAACGCCAGGGTTGCCGGGAAAGCCACTTTCGACCGCTGCCGTGATGCGGCTCACGGCTCGATCTTGAGCATCCGGATCGACGAAATCGAGCTGCCGTCCCTGTGCGAGTTGGGTGCGCTGCCTTCGAGAGTCGACGACATCGAAAGTGTCGGCAGCGAGAATCAGATGCGGCTTGACGTCGCGCGCCGCGAGATGCAGCCCGAAATTGGACACGATTCCTGATTGATCGATCAGGTGGCGGACGACACCGAACGTGAACACGATGTGTTGACTTCGACGTGAGTGTTTCTGCCCACCCTTGACCCGCACCGCGAGCAGGGCTCCGAACCTGCGTGCACCTGCGAAGTCCTCGGTGGGAAGCCCAAGGTAACCCTGCCACCAGGGCGTCGACGACACCGCCTCGTATGTGAAGAGGCGAGTTCCATTGGGGGCGCCGGAAAAAGGTGGTCTTTCCATCAGCTTGTCGACGCTGATAACGCTCTCGAGCTTCGCACCGGGACGCGTCAGCCACATCGACAGCGAAAACTTCGGTCCTTCGTCCCCCACCGTGGCCGCCCCTCCGCGTTTCGGTGTCTCGTCTCGGCAGCATACTGTCTCGATCTCCAGCCAGGTACGAGTCCCACGCTCCGTCGGGTTTTGACGGCCATGACGCGGTAGGAAAGGCGGGCCGAGCAGGTGGCGAAGCGATTCAGTCGCAACCCGCACCTCACTGCGATCCCCGGCAGGGGCTTCGTGACCACCACGGCCGGGGACGCCGACGACTTCGCGAGCCGTGGAGGTCCGGGCCGACGTCCTCGACGAATCGCGCGCTCGTCGTTCGTTCGTGGACGGTGCCCACTGGTTCAGATGTCCCCCCGGCTCAGGCCGTCGACGGCTCCCTCACCACTCGTGGTCGCACTCTGCTCGCTCAGTTCTGTGGTGACTCGCCCGGGCCCGAGCTCCGGGCTGACAGCCCTACCTCGCGAAAATTATGACGACGATCGTCGGGGTTGCAGGATTCAACGCTGACGCCCGCCAGCCCAGTGCGTCGGCCGCGCGAAGCCCTCGGGCAGGCGCGTCGCCCCATCGCACCGGGCGCTGTTCACCTGCATCTGCGTCAGGTAGATCGCCCCCGACAGGTCGGCCCCGGCGAGGTCGGCGTCCCGCAGGTCGACACCGAGCAGGTCGCACCGGTCGAGGTCGGCCCCGCGCAGGTCCGCCGCGATCGCGATGCCGCCGCGGAGCGTCCGACCCCGCAGATCAGCCCCGACCAGAGCCGCACCCATCAGGTCGCTGCCCGGCTCGAGCGTCGGCCCCTTGCCCCTCGACCGCCGAGGAGGCGCGGGTACGGCCGCCCGGGCGACCTCGCTCGCCTGCACCAACAGTGGGCGCGCCGCGTCGTACTCGGCATCGACGTCGAGGGCGGCCAGCTCGTCGGGGGTGCCGTCGGTGAGGCTCCGGACGTGCTCGAACGCGGCGAGCCACGGGGCCGGGTCGGGGGTGGTGGCGGTGCGGGTGCGGCCGTGCTCGGCCGCCTGTGCGCGCTCGCCTTCGCGTGCGCGCTCGCGCTCGACCAGCGTGATCGCCTCGTCGAGGTACCAGAGCAGCTCGTGCAGCCTCCGCACGAGCGGGAACGTCGAGAACATCGCCTCACGCGTCGCGGGGTCGTCACGCCACGATCGCCCGGCGAACGTCTCCCGACTGACCTTCTGCCCCGCCCCGAAACAGTCGAACACCGTGCAACCCTTGAACCCACGATCACGCAACTGCGGGTGGATGCGACAGCCGTCGTGCTCGTCGAGGTTCGTACAGGGCTCGCCGGCCGGCTTGTCGAACGGGAAGTCGGCGCTCTTCGTGAAGGCCAGCGCGACGCAGCACAGGCCGAAGCAGTTGGCACAGTCGGCTCCGAGGTCGGCGCGGCGGCCCAGCTCGATCCGTGTGCGGGTGCTCATTGCGGCCAAGGCTACGGGACGGGTCGTGACCGCGGCATCGAGCCGGGTGGTCGGCTCGGGCCCACCCGGACCTGAGGGGTCCACAGATACGATGCATCCCATGGGGGAGCGACATGGACGCGGTTGATGTCGGAGTGGTCGAGACCAGGGGCGAAGGTGCTCCTGCGCGCGCGGGGGTGACCGGTCGACGGTTGCTCTGGACGTTCGTGCTCCTCGCCGCCGCCGGTCTGCTCGCCGGCTGCAGTCCGGGC
>Ga0265797_10006879_pt1 | contig 15864 bp, 13 predicted proteins | sample P2T30metagenome_FD_192433 | JGI IMG/M metagenome (GOLD analysis project Ga0265797, IMG submission 192433) | Plant litter microbial communities from East Loma Ridge, Irvine, California - P2 T30 | ecosystem: Environmental > Terrestrial > Plant litter > Unclassified | place: USA: California... | reverse complement strand
GTCAACATGTTCGTCGCCATGTTCGCCAGTATGTGGATCAGCAACGTTGCTGCACCTGTGCTATGCTTCTCCATCATCCAGGTACGTCACCCCCTTCCAAGCCTTCCTCACCAAGCTAACGTCCCAGCCCATCCTCCGCAACCTCCCCGCCGATTCCGACATGACCAAAGCACTCCTCATGGGCATCGCCCTCTCCTCCAACATCGGCGGCGCCGCATCCCCCATCGCCTCGCCCCAGAACCTAATCGCGCTACAAAACATGCACCCAGAACCTTCCTGGGGCGTCTGGTTCTTCGTCGCACTCCCCGTATGCATCATCTCCATCCTGCTAATCTGGGTCTTCCTCCTCATCACCTTCCAACCCGGCCGCGGCACCAGTATCGTGCCCATCCGCCCCTTGAAGGACAAGTTCACAGGCGTGCAATGGTTCATCAGCGTCGTTACGCTCGTCACCATTGTCCTGTGGTGCGTGAGCCACCAACTTGAATCCATTTTCGGCGACATGGGCGTCGTAGCCATCATCCCCATCGTCCTCTTCTTCGGCACCGGCATCCTAACCAAAGAGGACTTCAACAATTTCCTCTGGACCATCATCATCCTCGCCGCCGGCGGCCTGTCCCTCGGTAAAGCAGTCAATTCATCGGGGCTGTTGCATACGATCGCGGAGTCCATCACCGCGGGTGTTGAGGGCATGAGCCTCTACGGCGTTCTCGTCGTGTTCTGCGCGTTGATCGGCGTGGTCGCTACGTTTATCAGTCATACCGTCGCTGCGCTTATTGTGCTCCCGCTTGTGCAGCAAGTGGGCCAGCAGATGCCCGAGCCGCATCCTAATCTGCTGGTTATGGGCGCGGTGTTGATGGCTAGTGGGGCGATGGGGCTGCCGACTAGTGGGTTTCCTAATATGAGTAAGTCTTTCCTTTCCCTTCTTTCTTCTGCGGTTGTTTGGGGTTTATGACTTGGGTGCTAACGTATCGTAGCTGCGATTATGATGGAAGACCAGCGTACCGGCCAACGCTACCTTGCCGTGAAGCATTTCTTGACAAGAGGTGTGCCGGCGAGTATTATCACTTTCTGCGTTATTATCACCGTTGGGTATGGGTTGATGCTTGCGGTAGGTTTCTAAGCTGGGGTCAGTGCATCGCATCGTTTTAGAGTGTTTGTTGAGTGAGAGTTACGTTTCCGCATCTTTAGCGAGGGAGGCGTGTTTAACGAATCCAAGGTATCGCATGTTTTGATGATGTTGTGGTCTTAGTGGTGACTTGTTGGCTGGGGTGCTTGTTGGAAGACGAGGTGCTTGTGCATTGCCGTCATGCGATCTGTGAGTGACTATTTATGGATTGAATGAATGTTGGTTACACCATATCCACACAGATCTCCCTGAACTGACAGATTTGATAGGCAGTATCCCGCTGGGTCCTCCAGCTCCGTTGATGACTCTTTGGAAATGACTGGTATGACGAAATGGACGTGCCGCCCTGCACGGATCTTTGAACGGCCTAAGGAAATCTCCCCACCATGATGACACTGAACCTCAAACCCCTTCCGGTCAATTTGACGGGTCGAGCCTGGTATTCTCTCACGTCGCCTGCTCGTCCGCCTGTTTGATAACTTCATCTGTCAAGGTATTTTTGCCGTCCTTGAAAAACCCCTTCAACCCAGCCGTCCCTTCCTTGTCTGAAAAACGGTCTATGACTGCTTCGCATTGCCCGCAGATAGTATCCGGGTTGGCGGTGGGTGAACACAGCAAATAGTTTTCGTCCCTATGTTTATCTGGATGCCCCTTGAAGTTGGCCTCGTTGTCCGTAATCACTTCAAGTTTCCTTGCAGCCGTCAACTTCGGAACTAGCTCTTTCGCCTTCGCACCCTTTGTGTCCCTGAAGCGCGTCTGTCGGGAAGCACATGCGTACTCGCCGTTGCCCGTTAAGTCGGTTTTCGGGTACCAGTTTCCGTGGATAGCTTCGATTCCGTCCTGGTAAAATTGTTTATCGCTTTGGTATTCCATCTTGAGATGTTGTTGCATCAAGACGTAGGGGTGGGTTTTTTGACACGATGGACAAAGCCTTAGTTCTCCATACTTCGTGTCCTTGTTCATGCACATTCCGCGGTGCCCGGGCCCGTTGCGTCGGAGAAGGCAGGCGGTTAGGTCGGGACCCCCCATGGTGTCGTATTAATCAATATTCTCCTTGGTGGATTGCTGATCAACGTTCGTGTGATATGGAGTCCAACTTCGACCGATGTGTAAAGCTTCAGAACTCTTCCTCGGTATATTGACTTGAAGAATCTAGCGAAATTGAGAGTGTGTATTGAATACTTTGATGCCTATCTTTCTGCGATCGTTTGCGGCGCGTTTTATACTCGCACCCAGTCACATCGTGTGACTGGGTGGACGTGAGTCGGTCTATGACTTCTAAAGGCATCTGACTGCTGGAGGGTCTGACTGGGCCAAGCCCGCGTACTCAAATATTGAGGTCGGATCAGGCTGGAATAGACGGAGTAGTAGTAGTCGTCTGACTGGGCCGACGCGACAAGAGGGCTTGACTGGTGTTAAGTGAGATGTTCGTTCTTGCATCTGTAGCGAGGAAGGTTGGTTTAATGAATCCTGGTATCGCATCTCTTAACGAATTTGTTGGCTGTCGTGCTTGTCAGGAGCATTGGGGGCCAGGAATTGTGCCAAGGTAGATTTAGTGATGTGATGTCTAGATCTCTTGTTGGACGATGCGGCAAGCATGCATTGTATGACTGTTCTTTGAGCCATTGTTGGTGGTCCGGTAGCACCACGCCCGCACGGATGCCGATTGTACTAACACGCACAACAAGAAACTTCACCGTCGGCCTATGCCGCAATATGACTGTGTGTAGATGATTGTTGGTGTTTGTACCGTGTCCTGCACGGATGCCTTTCTAGTATACAGTGTAGGGAACGTCCCCGTTGGCTCCCCTAGCCCTCTGACTAATTGGAAATGAGTGTTGTAATGGAATGGCGTGCCTTGCACGGATGTGTTCTGACAGGAAAGATAAGAAAAGCCTCATTGTCTCCTTCATCCACAATTACATTGTGCTTGACATTCCAACGACCGCGTCCTTGGCATACGCCTACGCGGGCTATGTCCGCTAAGCAGCCCATTTGTTGCAAAAATCGTCGTCCAGGATTTTACAATTAGTGTTTTCCTTGAAAAGCTTCCGCAACGCCTTCCGAGAGGCTTCCTCTGGCAGCCTTTCATTGTCCAATACCGCAACCTGGCATGGACCGCATATCTCTCTCGGTCCATCCACAACTTGGCATTGCATAAGATCCTCAAGCGGCGCCCCAAACTGCCTTGAGGTAGTCAAATACTTGATAAACGTCACAGCTTCCGGATTTTTGATGATGTCTTTCGAGGGTTCTCTGAATCGGACATGTCGAGACGCACAGGCGTACTTTCCCTTCGCATTGGGGGTCTCCGGGGACCACAGAGACTCAATGTGAGTAGACCAATCGTTGTAGGTTTCTTCGTCGATCTTCTTATCCGTCATAATCATATCCAGCTTAAATCTCAAGAGGTAGGGATGAGTCTCTTTGCAGAGCCAGCAGGGCCCTTTTTTGCCTTTGGCAGGTAGCGTTTCATGGATACACACTTGAGCTCCCGACGCATGGTGGAGGGCGCACTGTTGTAGGGTCTGATCTCGGTGACGCGTGGAGAAGGGGTGACTTCTGTATCCACCAATTCAACGTCGGGGAAGGACTCATGGCGGATGTTCATGGCTTGAATCGCGAGCTCGTGGCGTATGGGGGTGCGAGGCGAATCGAATTCGACTTCTTGACACGCGTACGCGGCTCATGCTGTTGGTGAAAAGAGAAGACTCAGTATCGTCGATGAGTATGTTCTGAATCACCTTGACGGATGTATCATCGACGCGGTGAAGCGCTATGACAGAACATATCCACCAGCGTCGTGACTGCCCAGGTGGGTTCGACGACACTGCGTCAATAGCTGCTAACCCTTCTTAGTGCGAACTCGTCGTCCATGCGCGTCGATCTGGAGCCGCACTCACTTTCTTCAGACCCATTCTCATCCTTCAGAACTCCTCTTAATCATCTTGACCGCATCATCTTTCCTGGAACACTCTCCACACGTACCTACCTCGGCAGGTGGGACGGCGGTAACATCCGGGTATCTCGGTTCCCATTGGCGCGGCAAGCGGTGTAGTCCTGCCAGCACCATTGTGAGAATCGGGAAATCCAAGTCGCCGTTTCGAACATTCGATTTTGCAGTGTGGTAACCATTGGTGTTGGGGCGCGAACTCAGCCTTGCGTGCCCTGGGTAGGCTACCCAATCATGATCCACAGATGTCAGCTTACATGCATTAGCGTCACGGAAGCCTCGACGAACATCTCGCGTGGGGCCAATACCCACGTTCTCGTCCACTCGACTCACCATGTTGCCGTAGCGTAATATATATCCAACGATAACGGACAGGCAACACATTTAAGAATCCCGGTGGCATTGGGTACCTGCTTCTCGGATCCATGCAGTCAGCAAATCTTCAATACCGTCGAAATGTCTAAGCCACAATGGTGCTGCCATGATGCAGACCCATTACCATGCTAAAGAACATCCTTCCAACACTTTGCTTTTTCGTTTTCTTTCGCTCTCTGTGGGTGCAGATCAGATACAATGGAAGGAAATGTCGCCGCATCAATAGTGAGCGATAGTGGTGCATCACAGCATGGCGACATCGACGACGCAGCAAGCATTGGCGACATGCTACCCTCCGCCCAGAATCTGCGCATGTTCACCAGATACGATGGAAGTCCTTCAGGTCGTATAAACACGTCTGAGGTTCAATCAGATCCCCAAGCTGGAGCTACAGAGCCTACCAGGCCCTTCAGCTCAACACACACCTACAACAAACCGAACGATGCGCAGCTTTCTTCGCGAAAGAACAAGCACCGACAAAACGCAATCTGGAAGACTGTGGGCACAATTCTCGGGTTCTTTCTTACAGGTCAGTCTCGCTTGCCGCATACGTATGACCCTACTGACATCTTTCGAGCTCTCTTCGCTGCACTAGGACACTACGTGCTCGTGAGACAGCTTAACCAGAAGGCGGTGGAGACGAGTCTCCTTACACAGGCCCAGGTTTCAGCAGTGTCCATATTATTGAGCACGATCTTCAAGGCTGCACTAACAGCCAGCGTGGGCACATGCTTTGCACAACACCTCTGGTACCTCCTACGTGGGCCGGCGATGTCGCTATCGACAATCGAGATGCTCTTCATCATTCGTACCAATATATTTGCACTGCTCAAGCCCCAAGGGATATACAGGGCCCCCTTGCTGTGTCTCATGGCACTGCTGACCTGGGCCCTTGGGATCGCGACGATTTACCCTGCAGGGGCGCTCACCGTAGTCTTCGAGGCTCAAACGATCACTGAACTTCGGAACATATCCGTAATGAACCCTACCCCTCCGTCGCATCTCGACTTGGGTGGTGAAGGCAATTTCCCTATCCTGGGTGGCCGCGATGCACTGGTCGATGGGAGAGAGGCGGCCCTCGCGGGACAGCCTCAGACTCCTGATGCTAGGTGGTTTTCATATAAGTAAGCTGAACCACTCTGTTGTACTACTGAGACTTATTTTGCAGCGAACCTGCGGCAACGTTGACGTTTGTCGCACAGACAATCCTGTTTAACAGCCAGATATTTGCCCTACCAAATCATCCAGGGGAGAACTCCACGTATAATCTGCAGTTCAGAGGGCCGTACTTGACTTGTACTACTGCACAGTATGATAGCTCTCTGGTGCTTGAATACAAGCCGAGGGAATACCTCAAGGCACCACTTTTCGTATCGGCATAGGATCAGAGTCGACAAACCTATTCTTTGACGCAACACAACATTGGCAACTTTACTGAGGAACGTGGAATGAACAGCAGTATAGTCTGGATTGCAAATACTGTTGTCAAGGAACAGGTTTGCAACGCTCAGTCTCGGCTTTACAACGTCAATGTCACATTTCCGCGCGGCGTTCAAACAGTGACGTACTTACGAAGCGATGCTGAAGCACTTGTAAGACCCATCGACATTTTTGGTCAAGGACGCACCTTGGCTCTTGAACTTCCACCAGAGAAACAAGCACTGCAAAGTTGGTCCCGGGAACTATCGACAGCCGTACCTGCCTCCAGCGAATGGGCCATCCTAGATACACTGGGGACTCTCATTGAAGGAGCGTGTATTGAAGAGATGGAAATACCCTCGCTTCTGTCATTGTCATCCGACTATCTCCCCCTAGAGAACCTTTCGGACGGAAGCCCATGGTCGAGTTGCCAGCAGAGAATGGGCCCATCGGGTATCACGATCGTTTATGATTGTGGGATATGGTCGGGTAGATATTCTACTATGACAAACAGTTGTGAGTTTGACGTCTGGCTCTACAGCGATGCAAGGAGTAACAAATCCGAAGCCCTACTCAAAGGTACCGTCTTCCACACGAACCGATTCGACCGCTACGCGAGTGAGGTTCACTACAGACCGGAATCCTCGCTTAACCTTACCGAGGTCATGCTCAATGAGGTTTTGGCGAACATCACCATTTCTGCCATCTCACTCGGCACCTGGTGGGACATGGTACCAGTAAGGAGTACCAGATACCGCAGTACATATAAGCTCAGTAATCCACTTAACCTCATTCTTCCATACAGCATATGTCTAACAGCTGCAACCGTCTCTATAGCCATCGCATTGTGGTCTTTGCGGCGAAATCGCACTCCTGCGGCTGATGGCGGCTTCCTACAGATCATGTTAGCGACTGTAGGAGACACACAAATTGGCCGTATCATACTGGAACAGAGGGTCGCTACGATAGACGATATGACCGATGAGTTGAAGAGCCTGAGAATTCGCTACGGTGAATTAGTTAACGAAATTACCATGGGGGCAGGAAGCAAGCGATTTGGGTTTGGAACAGTGGATGAGACTATGTCGCTTAGAAAGAGGAGATGAGAGTACCGGGACTTCGTTTGTGCGACAACATAGACAGGGTGTAAGAAATCCCCCAGCAAGTAACATCAACGCTTGCCTTGTAAGTTCAGCATTACGTATTTCTATTGAGATATTGGCTGAACACAGTCGAAGCGGTATATATCTACGCCAGTGTGACGGCGCATCAGACACATACAGAAATGCCGCTGCGCAATACCGACCATGTATTCCGCATTCTTGCTACTGTACAATGATGATCTCTATCTCGTAATCAGCCCTTCATGTCCCTCATTTCAATTCCCACCCACTCACCTAACTCGCCATCCACCGGCTCACAAACGGGATAATCGCCGCCGCACCAAAATGCGGTGCCGCAAACCCCAGCCCAGCATACTTCATCGTTACCAGCCCGTCCACAAATCCATCTACCGCCAACATCGTCGCCATCAACGCAACGGCCTTTACATCCCCTCGTTGCAAGAAGATGCCCGCGATGATACCAAACGTTAAGTTGCGCCCGCCCATACATTGGACGAAACCAGATGCGAAAGTGTCGGCTTCAATGGGCATGCCAAAACCGGCGGCGAATGTGGTGGGTGCGAGCAGGGCGAAGAGGCCGGTACTTAGGAGAAAGCCGGTTACGCCGTAGTTGGCGAGGAGTTTGAGTTGTGTCGACATTTCGGGAAGATTTTAGATGGATCGAGTGTGTCTGGCATGGAAGGAGCGATGTTGTGGTGAGGCAGGTACCTACGTAGGGAGGCTGGACGTGACGTCATGATGTTATTTCCTTTGCCGCAAACACCATCAATACCTTTACATCTTGCTACAATCGCTTCCATCGACCGCCCATTCGAATTCAACCATCAGCGTCCATGGCATTTGCGACTGTTAGGAAATTTGATGTCAGTGGTCGATAAGCATGAGATTGCGGCCCAATGTTCACACCAATCAACCTCCTAAGGCAAGGTGCGCTACATCATTATCCATACCACGCCGACGGAGCTACACGACCAGCAGTCGATATGGGAAGTTGGATAGATGAGTAATCCGACATGGGGTGTTGTTTCGCCAAGCTTTTAAGATGTGTCGCCGACGCGAAGTAGGACCGACGTTTGCTTCCCACTCCGCACGTCTACATGCTACAGCTGGCGTTATGCGGTATGTCCGGTGCATCTTGGTAAATCGAACTTCCCTAGTAGAACTAGTTTGGAGACAGAGTGTCAATGCCGGCGGAAAGAGCGGTGATATTAGCAAGGCACCCTTCCTTCGAGCTGTACTTGAAAGGCGTCCGTAGACACCGTCTCCGAGCTGCTTACGGATGGCGGAGTTTACGTAGTTGAACAACGGGGTTTTGATCAAGGACTTACAAGGTGTGGACAAGTCGCGCATTGATGGACAACGGCAAGAGGGTATAAGAGAACAGTACTTCTCTTCTGTTGTATCTCTCATCAAACACTACAGTTCCTACACCCGATTACTACCTACCTTCCCAAGAACAACCGCCAACATGACTACTCGTTACGTATCCGCCCATCAGTCGCCAAACGGACCCGGTGACCAACGCCCTACGGCCTCTCAGATCATCGCAGATGAGAAACTCCAAGGGAAATGGTCGGACAAGACAGTCCTCATCACCGGCTGCTCATCTGGGCTTGGTATCGAGACCGCAAAATCGTTGTTCGAAACCGGTGCGACGCTCTTCCTTACGGCTCGAGATCTCAACAAAGCCAAGTCCGCACTCGGAAGCCTGGTAGAGAGCGATCGCGTTCACCTCTTGGAGCTCGACCTCAACTCTTTAGCTAGCGTGCGCAAATGCGCCGACTCGTTCCTAGCCCAGCACGATCGTCTCAATGTCTTCATCGGAAACGCAGGCATCATGGCGTGCCCAGAAGGACGCACCGCGGATGGCTTTGAAACGCAGTTCGGCACAAACCACCTGGCTCACTTCCTGTTGATTCAACTTCTTCTTCCCACGTTGATCAAATCGAGCACCCCAGAGTTCAAATCACGCGTTGTCATGCTTGCGTCCACCGGCCATCGCATGGGCGGCATCCATCTCGACAATCTCAACCTCGAAGGGGAATACCACCCCTGGACAGCCTACGGCCAGAGCAAAACAGCCAACATCTACACTGCAACCGAGCTCGACCGCCGATACAGAAGCCAAGGTGTACAAGCATTCTCCGTCCATCCCGGATTGATCTTCACCGGCCTCATGGCGCATGTCGACAAGGAGACGATGGAGTCGTGGGATAAGAACCCCAACATCGGCAAGGCGCTCAAGAGCCCGCAGCAAGGTGCTGCGACTACGGTCTGGGCAGCTACCGCGAAGGCTTTGGAAGACCAGGGTGGCAAATATCTTGAAGAGTGCCAGATCTCCAGCGTAGTCAATCCAGACTTTGCATCCAGCGAGCCCGGTTATGCGCCTCATGCGTACGATGAGGAGAAGGAGAGGTTGTTGTGGGAGAAGTCTTGGGAGTTGGTCAAGCCTTTCATGCAGTAGCTTGCGCGTCGTCTATCCTGCCTGTATTCGAAGCGCTCCTTTTGCTAGATTCTAGATACTACATTCCCTTAGCAAATACAATCGTGACAAGACTTCGTTCAGGTCCTTATTTGTGCAGAGATACTAGGTATTTTATGAACATACCCGTACAACTATCACATGCGATCTGACGATACGTGAAGAAGCGACTATTTCGGTATAATGTTCAAAAACAAGGTTGCGCAATGGCGCAAAGATTTCGTGACGTACGGTTCCGAAGTTATGAGACTGCGCTGCGCGTGTAGGACTCCATCACGTGCTTGCTCCATAGACGGGTGCCTAGGGTAGACTGTCTTGGTTTCCCAGTCAGAACAATTCGACGCCAAGGTTGCAGTCATGTTCGAGTGTTCGAGATATCTTAGGGGAGAGCTATGTACCGCTGCCAGCAGCATTGGGGCCGTGTCGAGTCCACGGGTCCCGCGGACTGCAGAGACGGAACAAGGTGGTGGGGGCGCTAGCTACGGATGGCGGATGAGTGGGGCACGCGAACCCAACGCGTGGCTGCCGTGCTGCCAGCTCGTCCGCCTTCTGCTCCCTCTCGCACGCCATAACATCAATACACGACTACCTTCATCATGTGTCTGAGGCTTCTTGTTGTCGACTCACTTTAAAAGATGCGGTTCTCTCTGCACTAGCTCCAGATCTGGGATAATGCTGCAAAATCTCCTCAGACATGGCGCGTCAGGAAACCGGCGGACGTTCCCTAACTCCGCAATGCTCTTCAGCCGCCAACGCGAGTACTGCGCCTTTGAATAAAAGATGACAAACGGTTCCATCCGATTTCAGCAGCGCTGGGGCGTCGGACGAATGTCTAAGGCTACCTAGGTAGGCGTACGTAGGCTCCTTTTCATCGCGTGACTGTGGATTACTCAGCGGATAGTGTTCTCTATGATGGCGAATATCGAGGTAATTAGGCCTGGGTGCTTACCGGCCTGGGTGGCCTGAGTGCTTACTGAAAAGCGACAGTCAACGACAGAAGCAACAAGAATTGCTCGGGCGGGGCCAAGGCCCAACAAACAATGCACGATCAACCCGTACAAAAAGGAAAGCAACCTTCTTTTTCGCTGCAAGGGATGTACACAAATAAGGGGTTCTTCCATCACCGACACAGTACTCAGAGACAGCGTGCCTTTCAATATCAACCCAGCTCTCCTGAAAAGCCCTCAATCAACCACCGGCTATGCAACACTTTCGCGCCAGAATGAAGCTCGTGTCCATCTTCTCAGCCCTCATGGCCTCGACATTTGCCACGAATGTTTCGACGGTCTACCAATTTCCCAACGGCACATGGGCCGAAAACATTGCTGCGATGGGCAACGGCTCCCTTCTCGTGACCACCCTCGACACTGCTCAAGTGCTTATCGTCCACCCGCAAGGCTCACCTGCAAGCTCTTCCGTCATCGCCACCTTCCCGAATGCAACTGGCGCCCTAGGGATTACCGAGTTTCAGGCGGATGTCTTCGCTGTGATCGTTGCGAAGCTAGTTCCTGGAAACGCGACGAATCCACAGAGCTTTTCCTTGTGGAAACTTGATGTGACTGCCAAGAATGAGGGAGTCAAAGTCAGCAAGATGTCCGAACTGCCTGACATGGCTATGCCTAATGGCATGGCGGCATTGAATCACGAAATATTGCTGTTAGCAGATTCGACATATGGAAACATTGCTGCGTACAACGTCAGCACTGGAAAAACGGAAGTCGTTCTCGAGGATCCTAGCTTAGCAGCCAACCTCTCTGCGCCTGGCCTACAACTTGGTGCCAACGGGATCAAATTCCACAATGACTACGTATACTACACCAACACCGCCCAGGCTCTGGCTGGCCGCGTTCGAGTCCACCCATCTACTGGCAGACCCAACGGCTTTTTCGAAACCGCGCGCGACTCAACCTTCAACGGTCCTGACGATTTTGCAGTTGCGAGGAATGGCAGTATGTACGTCTGTGCGCCATTGGCAGCACCCTTAGGCGACAGAATTCATCACATCGAACTGAATGGCAAAGTCACGACTATCGCTGAAGGTGGATTGGTGGCAGGCTCCACGGCGTCGACATTCGGAAGAACGGACAAAGACAACAGTACCCTTTATGTGTCTACTATGGGTGGCTTTGGAACGGATGGAACAGCGAAGGCTGGTGGAAGGGTTATTGCGGTAAAGCTGCATTAGCAGTACCTGAGATGAGTGAAGCCCTCGGACTCGAAATGGTACTTCGGGGGTCGGGGTTTACGGCAAATGATAAACTTTTACAGTGGATGCACTTTCAAGATATTTAATCCCAGCCTAACGCATATAGCTACGTATCAAGAGGTCATGGCTTTGAAATCAATAGCGTCTGTATATAGAAATGGCCAGTAGCAAGGCTTGAAATTCAACAGTCTGCAAGCATATCTCTTCACTTTGATCGACTGTCTCATATGGCCCACTTTGAAATGACATAATAGGACATATGACAAGGCCGCAACGGTTTGTCAAAGCTACAATTCTGCCACTACACGGTCCTCTCCAGTACATTACTCCCGCTTGAGCAAGAGCTACACCTCTGGCCCCCAACACCTCCCTTTCCATACATCACCGAAAGTGCGATTCCAGGGCGCTACCTCGACTTCGCGGCCGATGAATCTTCTCACTATCTGCGCTATCGCAGTTTTCGTTCTCGCGATGGCCTGCATCATGTACAGCTTCATCATCACCGCCATCGACAAAGCTACCAACGCCAAACTCCATGCCCCGACAACAGATCGCCGTTTCAAACGACGCATGTGCGTTGGTTCTAGGCGTAGGTGTCTTGAGCCAAGTAAAATCTTGCTTTCTTTGCTGACAGAGAGCTACATCATAGCCGGAGACGTCAAGTATGCATACACCGACCGACGAGACAAAGAAAAACTACTAGATCTTTCAGATCAGGAACTGATCATGCTTGGTATAACCTCGAAAAAGAAAAAGAAAGCAGGGGATTATTATCTCGAGGCACTATGATGCACGAAGCTGGGCTATAAAATATACTGGGACATATCAGACTGAAACAGCGCCCAAGTGGTGATATGCAAGCTGCATAGATATCTGAAACATCGATAGGTTATACCAATACACATGATTGTTATCATCCGTATTACACAATTGACATAATGCTTTACCTTGATCATCGCCGTACGACTCATCATAGTATTTCCTTGCAGCTTGTTGTCTCAAGGCGAAAACATCGAAGCCCTTTATCCCGCACGTTCACATGGCAAAAAGAGCACGGCTAAGCTAGTCGCACGAGATGGGGCAATAAGCTAGAATTGGAGGTGATGTGGTGAATTGCTACAAACCGCTGCGCCGGACCGTAATGTTGGATAGCAGTCGCGCAGCCTCTCCGTGCCTTGCGGCAATATCTACTCTAGCTCCAAGTACAAAGCTCTCAGCCGTTCTTCCCTCGAGACCCACGAAGAAGGCCTGATGTCGCACGGCGCTTTCTTCTAGTTGAAGTACTCTAGCAAGTGACGGAGATACCCTTGATAGGGGGGCCAAGAGCGTAGCACTCTCCAGTTATGGTGACATTGGCGAACTGGTTCACACTGGTGCATGTGGCATCTGTCCAGATAGCGACTACATCTCGTTAGCCCTGCGCTTCTCTTCACAGCCCGAGTTATGGGGCCGAAGGAGGTTACGTACCCTTGCAACCAACGTTGGCGTAGTTGAGTCTCAAGCTAGCTTGGCAAGCGTCGGTGATGGCATTGCATCCGGCGTGGAGATCACCCGAGCCAGCTTTGTTGCAAATAGTTCCAGTGCAGCCGCCACCAGCATACCGGTCGACAGAGGCAACAGCAGCGAGCTGGCGAGGCGAGAAGCCGGAGGCAGGGGATGCGGTGGCCAGGCCGAGAGCGGCGACAATGAAGGTGAAAGCGTACATCTTGGAAGGTTGAAAGATCGGAGAGTGTAAGAGTTGAAGAAAGGATTTGTGATTGTTGACTGGAGATGGTCGTAGCAAAGAGCGGAAGGAAAGGGCATTCTTATACTTGTGATCCTCTACTACTCAGAAGGATGACCATCAAGCGAGGCTGCAGTTTTGAGGCATCAGCAACTCTTCGGATCATCGGGAGGCATAGCCTCATCCTTCGGTGTGTCGTCGTTGTTGGTGACGAGAGCTCGGATGCACAGCAGTTTACAGCCTACCCCACGCATGGCCAAGAGCATCAGCGTAGCGTCAATGCGAGTATCAAACGCCAATAGAGATGCCGGATAGCTGACTGAGTTACATGTGGCTTGTACTAGCAGATGTGGCTCTTGCGGAGTGTGGGCTGTGATGCACCGACGAGCGGTAACATAGTCTAGCTAGCAACGATGTGTGATATCCGCGGAAGGAGCTCCAGCATCACGGGTGATCGCTGAAGGTATTCGGTATCGCTCCGGGCAGTCTGGCAGTGATTTGCGTGGTAGTTCACATAGTAAAAAACCGTTGTCGGTGTGGAACTAAGTCCGAAGATGCAGGAAAGTGGTCGGCGTTCCCCTGCTTCTCCATACCCAAATACCAGGGCTCAGAAAGTCTTTGCAGGTCAGTCGAGGCCATGGTAGCACAGCGTTAAGACCAGTTTGGCGCGACATAACAAAGGGTTATGCTCTTCTCAGCGGTGGCGTGTTTGCTCTGGGATGATAGGGCCACAGTGCGCATTTCCCATGCATCTTAGTGGTAGGTACTCCGACTCAACGAAATCCCTAACACTTACGTACGCTGCAGACTACCCAACAGAGGGCTACGCAAAGATGTGGGTGTCGAACAAGCCGAGCGTATTGGCTGAGGAGTCGGTAATCCGGGACTGTGCTCATCTTGCAGTCTACAACGTATACGAGGACGATCGGTCATCGGGCTGATCTTACGCGGTCGAGCATCATCGAAAAACCATATAACCCTGTAGCTATATCAGTTGGCTCACATGCCTTCAAGATCGGCATAATGGTATGCAAGCTGCCTGTAGGTACGATCGCGTGCGGGCTGACACATGAATCTGGTTAGTTATCACGAAGAACACTGCCGAGTCTGCGCTAATCATACCCCTGGTGTTCGTCTTCAATCGCCTGGACCTCATCCTGACTCTGCAAGGCGGGTTCATCTGGTAAGAAATGCTGTAAAGGCGGGGGGTTCTGCAAGCCCTACTAGCAAGTTCGCATGCTAGATGTCTCAACAAGCCTTCCGAATGCTAGCTTTCGGGCCACAAGCAACTGGCGGGCCGAGCCTATTGTGTGCTTCGGCTGCCGCTTACTGCATCGCGTCTGCAGTAAGTAAAGCTAAAATCCCAATTCCAATCCTGGAACTTTCAACTCCACGTGGGGCGTGCTGTCTTCACGCTGCGTAGGCAGTAGACCCCTGAGGTGATCGGTAGACATGACCTGAAGACCTATTCGTATACCTCATTCCTCTGCTCGTCCATCAGACAGATACTGGACTGTGTAAGATTATAGGTGTCCGGCCTAGACGCGATGGTAGAATGACCGGGTAAAGTCGGTCTCGCATGATGGGCGTGCATGCAGACATCGTATTTGACCTGATAACCTGGTCTGTGGGTGCATAGGCGGTCGACGCCGGATCCCCGTCCACCAACAATGGAGCTATGTGATTGAGCCGGTGGATTACGAGCTCGAATCGAGAAAGATGAACAGTAGGTTCCGCACAAGACGCGAGGAAGTCTCGGCATCTGATGTAGATGGTTGGCGGTCCGTGTGCGGGCGTCTGACTGCTGATGCGGTGTCGGGCAGTGATACGCGCTCGCTCTGAGTTACAAAGCATTGATCACCTTGATCTGACCACCAAACGCGTCCGTCGGAATTTTCTTGACCGTGTTATGATGAAGGACGCGATGGCGGCATCGTGGAGCGCGTGCTGGAAGCGTGGAAGGATGGAAGCCACGGAGCCGCTGCCCGCAAGGGCCGTCTCGCTTGTGGCTTAATAAGCCGAGTCATGTGACGCTGTCATCTCGACACGTCTAATTATAAAAGCAACCTCAGACATGCATTTTTGCGACTTTGCACGACAAGAGTCTGGGGAAATTGCGAATATAGAGAAGTGTTGCTTGCAGCAGCTTCACAGAGCTCCGCGGATGCTTCTCGTGCACGTGCCGGTCCATGAGCAGGTAATGGTGTAGCATAAGTACAAGAGCAATTAATATGACAGATAAATGCAACGATCGCTCATATCCTCCGCTTCATTCTAGACTTGACGCCTAAACCTTCTCAATGGTCTTTGTTGATCGGCCGGTTGATCAGGATCCCAGCCAACCAAACAATTCACAGTCTCCGCTCCAAGCCCAGGGTCGTTGATGCGGTCGCCAGTCGGCATGCGGAATTGTCCAATAAGCTTGACATACGAGTCGAGCGCATCGACCATAG
>Ga0265797_10006878_pt1 | contig 15866 bp, 14 predicted proteins | sample P2T30metagenome_FD_192433 | JGI IMG/M metagenome (GOLD analysis project Ga0265797, IMG submission 192433) | Plant litter microbial communities from East Loma Ridge, Irvine, California - P2 T30 | ecosystem: Environmental > Terrestrial > Plant litter > Unclassified | place: USA: California... | reverse complement strand
GTCCCCCCCCGCATACTGCAACCCTGCCGCCGCCAACAAGCTCGTCGACTCCTACATCTGGGCATGGTCCCTCTACCAAATGGACTCCAGCACCGACGTCGCCCGCAAGCCCTTCATGTTCCAAGAGCAATTCATCAGTGACTGGCGCGCGAGCGAGTACGACCTCATGACAGTTACCAAAGGCCAGATCGAGCTCATCAACACGCTCATCAGCGATCTGGTTGCCCGCAAGTTTACCCGTCCAGCAGCTCGAGGCCATGAAAGACGAAATGGACCTGGTCTGGAAAGTTCGCTTCAAGGTCAGTATCTCGGATGAGAACTGGGATAAGTACGGTATGAAGCTGGCGATTGGGTGGTATCTGCATAGGGAGGCAAATCAGAAGGCGGCGGCGGCGAAGATTGATATGGAAAGGAAGGCGCGTGAGAATCAGGGTATTGTTAATGCGGAGGCAAGGGCGGCTGCTGTGGCGGGAGGGAACGCTTTGCGCCAAGTACGCTGGGAGTCGCCGCTTCTGAAGGCACTGCTCGAGCCGGTAGGCGACGTCAAGGAGCCATGGAACGTCATCAACAACAAGAAGCTCGAGAGGCCGCATGGCACAGAGTGGATGACGGCAGATTCCTTCATCAAGCTGCTGTAGAGCGGCAAGTTCGCACAGGACATGGATGTGTTGTCGGAAGGCATGGAGATGATGATGAAAGGGACGGTCACGGAAGACACGGAGATGGAGGGTTGAGATATGTTCGAGCGTGACGATTGTCTCTTAATGCAGCTGCAATTCTTCTAGTGTAATTTCTGCCTCATGAGCCGTCTAAGTTGATTCGACTTTTCCCAAAACGCTATGCTTCCTGTATCCGTGTTGAATGATGTGATATACCCTCCCCTATCCCAAAAACGCCAGACCCCGTGATTCGTCGTTGAATACATGCTTACTGTTGAATGCAGCACATTATCTAATTGACCTCTTCCATCGCACCCATCTAAAACATTCCATCGATCTCCGCGGTCTCAACATCGACATCAATGTTGAGATATCCCGGTGCAGTCGGTAGACCAGGAATGGTCTGGATATCCGCCGCAAGCGCATACAAGTATCCCGCACCAGCCGCCATCCTCACGTCCCTGATTGGAACCGTGAAGCCTGTCGGTGCGCCTTTGAGCGCCGGGTCGTGCGACAGCGAGTATTGTGTCTTGGCCACGCAGATGGGCAAGTTACCCAGACCCTGCTTGACATATGTATCGACCTTCTTCTGTGCGAGCTCTGAGAATTCAACCTTGTCGGCGCCGTACATCTTCTTGGCAATGGTTTCCATGCGCTCCTGGATGGTGCCAGAGTTGACGTCGTAGAGGAGCTTAAAGTCAGGCTTAGGCAACGCGGACGCGGCGATGATGCCGTTCGCCAGGTCGACAGCACCCTTTCCACCCTCGGCGAAGTGGTTCGCTGGAATGGCGTCTTCGGCACCGGCGGCGAGAGCTTCTTCGCGGATGACGTCGATTTCTGCTTGCGTGTCGGTGGCGAACTTGTTGATGGCGACGACGACGGGAACGCCGTATTGCTTGGCGTTTTCGATGTGCTTCTTGAGATTGACGCATCCCTTGCGGAGCAGCTCGACATTCTCCGTGCGGTAGACTTCCTGGAGCTGGGCGCCAGGGCTGATGTCTGGACCACCGCCGTGGACCTTGAGGGCGCGGACGGTAGCGACAATGACAACTGTGTCGGGGACGAGGCCGGATGAGCGGCACTTGATGTTGAAGAAGCGCTCGCCTCCCATGGTGAAGTCGAAGCCGGCCTCTGTGACGACGAAGCCAGTTTGCTCGTCGTGGTTCTCGTCTGGCTCAGTACCGGCAAGCTTGAGGGCAAGCTTGTCTGCAAGTACGGATGAGGCACCAATACTGATGTTGGCAAAGGGCCCGGCATGTACAAAGACGGGCGTACCCTCAAGCGTCTGCATCATGTTGGGCTTGATGGCATCTACCAGGAGAGCCGTCAATGCACCACCGGCGCCGATGTCGTCGCAGGTGACTGGGTCACCAGCGTGTGAGCTGGCCACGACCATACGACCGAGTCGCTCTCGCAGGTCGTTGAGGTCATTGCTGAGAGCCAGAATAGCCATGCACTCACTGGCGACTGAGATGTCGAAACCAGTCTCGCGAGTGTGGCCCTTCTCTGTTGGCGCTTGGCCGATGGTGATCTTTCGTAGATGCCTGTCGTTGACATCAAGAACTCGTCGCCACGTGATGGTCTCTGGGTCGATATCAAGTCGGGCGAACCTTCGAATCTCATCCTCCGTGAGGTCGTCTGGATTGGTTTTGTCGATGCCGAGCTTCTTCAGGCGGCGGAACATGACGGGAACGAACTCGCGCTTGCCCTTCTTTGCTGGTACCAGGCGCTTGTAAAGAGGCCCGTCTTTCTGGGTGCTCTCGTGGAACATGCGTGTGTCGATGGCAGCTGCGAGGAGGTTGTTTGCGGCAGTGATGGCGTGGATGTCACCCGTCAAGTGGAGGTTGAACTGGTCCATGGGAATGACCTGACTGTATCCACCACCGGCAGCACCGCCCTTGATACCGAATGTCGGCCCCATACTGGGCTGTCGCACGTTGGCGAAGCATATCCTGCCGAGCTGTGCGCCCAGAGCCTGTGCGACACCGATTGTAGTCGTGGACTTGCCCTCACCCAGCGGCGTAGGCGTGATGCCAGCAATGAGGACGTAGCGTCCGTTGCGACGGTGCTCGAGTCGCTTGAGCAGGGAGAGGTCGACCTTGGCCTTTGTGGCGCCGTATGGCTCCAGCTCGTGGGGCAAAATGCCGACCTCCTTTGCGATGGTGGTGATCTTCTTGGGGTGCTGCTTTCGCGAGATGACGTGGTCGGCGGGGATGGGGTCTTCGAGCTTGAGCGGCAGGGGCGTGATCTTGCGCTTCTTCTCGCGGTCGAAGGTGGCGTCCGCCGAGTCGACGAGGTTCTGGAGGAGCATGGCGATGGTCATGGGACCCACACCGCCCGGTACTGGCGTGATCTGCGACGCGACCTCAGCGGCAGAGTCGTAGTCGACGTCTCCCACCAGACGCTGGCCGCTCTTCTTGGTGTCGTCTGGGACGAAGTTGGTGCCGACATCGATGACGACGGCGCCAGGCTTGAGCCAGTCTCCCTTGACGAACTGCGCCTTGCCAATGGCGGCGATGACAATGTCTGCCCGCCGCACAACCTCTGGCAGGTCTGCGGTGCGCGAGTGGCACACGGTGACTGTGGCGTCGGCGTTCTTCAGCAGGTAGCTCACGGGGCTGCCCACGATGTCGCTGCGGCCCAGCACCACGGCGTTCTTGCCCTGGATGTCCACGCCGGCCTCCTGCAGCAGCACCATGACGCCCTTGGGGGTGCACGGCACAAACAGCGGCTTCCCGCCCCGCTTAGCCAGCTCGCCGATGCTCTGCACGCCGAAGCCATCGACGTCCTTTTCGTCGGCGACGGCGGTGGTGATGGTGTGCTCCGAGATGTGCTTAGGGAGGGGTAGCTGGACGAGGATGCCGTGGACCGAGGGGCTGTTGTTGTAGTCGTAGATGAGGTGCAGCAGGTCGGCCTCGCTCGTGTCTTCGGGCAGCTGCACGAGCTCGCACTCGATGTTGGCCTCTTCGGCGGCCTTGAGCTTCATGCGCACATACGTGCTCGAGTCCGACCGGTCGCCAACTGCGATACACCATTAGCTGTGTCCACGTCTCTCATCTCATACACATCGCATGGCACTGCACGCACCCTGCACAATCTTCAGACTGGGCTTGTACCGCGGGTTCGCGCTCTGCCTCTCCTTGATCTTCGCGCCCAGCTTCTCGCGGATGCCCTTCGCAATGGCGGTGCCGTCGATCTTGGTGGCCGTCATGATGGTTGCCGTGCTTGAGAAGCACCTGGTCGCGTTGGCTGAGGCTGTACCGGTATATAGATGGCGGGGCGCGCGGGCGCGCAGACGACAGTATTTTCCAGGCACAGGCGGGGTAGCTGTAGCTTGCGGAAAGCAACGGCGCAGCATCGTGCGGTTCCGGACACTATCAGCGATTTACTTCCAATTCCAGAGAGACATTTTGACAGGTTATCGTGAATCAATGGGCGCGCGAGAAAATGAGAAAATGCTCTTTCAGGCCCGGGAAAGCTTCCACGCCCACCGACGCCAAACTGCCGGCCCACACCTGTCATTACGTATTTGATGGATGCACTTGCCAGATATAGCCATAAAGAACATATCTATCATTATCAAAAGCAGTGGAATACGGCCTTTCAAAGTATTGTCGCGATTGACCAAGCTATGTGGTATGCTGATACGTCTCAGTACAATCTCGGACCTCACCAGATGCATAGTCAGCACCATAAGGTTTTCGACTACGCTTCAATGCCGTGTGAGACCTCTCATTGTGAACACCATGAGTTGAATAGGATCTTAGGCTATCAATCCTTTATCACGCCCCTTAGGATCATTTATTCGGTCCCTTAACTGTCACAATGAGAACCATGCTTAAGCGAACCTGCCGCATCGAGCAAGTTCTGTGGAAAGGGTCGATTGCAGTTGCCCTTCGGTGCCCCTTTGCCCCACTACTTGCATGTCGTGTTCCCTGCCCACACGACGTCCGGGCACAACATACTCTAGAAAGCGTCTGTGTACCAGGAAGTGGTACCAACACGTATAATTCCCCACAGTAAAGCAACATAGTTGTCACCACCATCACACCCACGGTGTGTAAGACACCTACTCCCGGAAGCTGTCTTAACCTGCCCTCTCCGTCATCGTCCAATTGTCGTGCCATGCTCCGACATTTTCACAGCCTCCGAGGCCGGCACACACAGATCCAAATGCCAGCTCCAGAGTAAATACTTGACGACGTGCAGTAGTCAACGATCTGGGCACAATAGGAGCACGTACATCAACCGCCACTCCGTCATTCCGCCACGGTAACCCATGTCGTGCTAGCGCCACGAAGATGTACGCCAGAAGTTACACGTGGAGTACTGCCCGCGGGAGTGGGGTGTCATGATTCGCCCAAACTGGTGAAGACGCACCTCATGTCGTTCGTATAAGTACCCAAGTATCAATCGCATGTCTTGTTCCACACTTCTACCTCCGACATCACACATCAACAACAATTCACCACCGTACTCGAATTCAACAACATGGGTCTCAAGATCAACGGAACGATTAAGCAGTACATCAAAGCGAAGGAATTTGGTTTCATCGCGCCAGATGATGGGAGTAAAGACGTTCTTGTAGAATTGAGGGACTTCAAGAGTGTACGGTATACATTCAGAGCGTTAGAGAAAAACACTGACGACTTCACAGGATGTCACGACTTTGACTGAAGGGCAAAAGGTTGAATACGAGATCGTGGATGGACCAACTGGACCGAAGGCGATTGAAGTAGTGGTGGTCGAATAAGCGCTGTGTACTTCAGCCAACAAAGAATGGAAGTCCAGCATCGTTTGTTTCGTGGTTACTATGGTACCCGTCGTCCAGTCCTTGACATTTATTGCTGTTTCTTAATGCAACAACCCATACTGCACAACGACTTCGCCCCAACTATGGCTTTTTCAAGCTCAAAGAAATAATGAACACTGGTCAGCCGGTGAACTCCAAGTAGAAAAGCCGAGACTTGAACGTGTTGCCGTTGATCAAGCCCGATGGATACACTCTTATTCGTACAAGATGAGCATCGCACGGTGTCGTCGAATACTTCCAATTTCATGTCCCCTTCTAAGCTCTTTCAGACATTCTCTTGCACAACATACAGCCATCTGCACTCCTTCGAACTGTCAAAGCAACAATTGCAAAAGCCAAAGGCATACTTCATCACGCACGCAGCCGGAGGCAAACATGTGTTCGTGCCACTTCAGTTACATCACGATGGCATGTGAATAGCGTGGACTGATCGACTGATAAACGCTGAATATATTACCAGTAACTTAGTCGTCAAAGTCTTAGCTAAAGGGCAAGGTGTCAGAAACAAGATCTGGAATGGCTTCTTCAAGAGTCCTGCGACAATGAATACAACGACAGTCCAAGCGCGCTTTTTGGAACGGAGACATCGGCTTGTAAACTCTCAATTAGACATCCCAGGCTGCTGGAGATCTGAAGTAGGACGCTGGAGTCTACAATTGGAACCTCCAAGCTCGAAAACATGGACACCTGTGTAGATTCAGCCCCCACACCAGATGTGGAGGCTGTGCGATGCCCCATACCAGCAATTGTGAACATCAGACCCGTTGATCGACACACACAAGCGAGACGCATGCGCTCGTAGTTTCAAAGCCCGAGAAGATCAGGAACCATGATCTATTTCCAGCCTCGTAGTCCGTACACCAGGCGATGATCCCTACGGCCTCGCATTGGGTGTCGTGTTCGCGAAAACCGACCTACGCGACGACCAGCCATTGACCTCATCCTCAAAAAATTGAGATGAGAGTTCCCTTGCAAAAGTGTATATAATGCCCAACAACTGTCACTTGCGAAGCGATACACCCCATTCAGATCGACATCAACTTACACCAAATCACACACAACATGCATTTCAGCATCTCTTCTCTCGCACTTGCCTTCCTCACTATTCAAGCCGCCACAGCTGCGCTCAACGAACCATGTTACGGAGCTAGCGGTGTCGCAGGCGTCTGTGTCAAAGAATCCACCTGCACTTCCTCAAACGGCACCACCATTGCCAATGCCTGCCCCCTCGACCCCTCAGACGTGAAATGCTGCAGCAAGCCTAAATGCGGCGCCAGTCCCGGAAACTGTCGTTGGACTAGCGACTGCGCTGGCGAGTCGCTGTCGAACCAATGCCCCGGTCCCGGCTCCTTCAAATGCTGCCAGTCCGCTGCTGAGGGCTTTGGCGGGTACACGGCGCCGCGTGCACCCACTGCGGCTGACAATTGCGAGAAAGTCGCGATTGAGGGCGCGAAGTGGGTTGTTGCGCAGTTCGATGGAAGGGTGAAAAGTACGGGGTGTTATCGGCCGTCGTGTGATTGTGCGACGAGCGATCATTGCTGCGGGAAGGCGATTGACTTTATGTGCTCGGATGATGGAGGTGTAGGTTTTGTTTTGTTTTCGCTATCATGGTGCTTCGCTGACGGTGTATCTAGGCTGCTACGTCTTCTGGTCGTGAGATCGCGGAGTGGGTCATGCACAATCGTGCCGGACATGATGTGAAGTACATCATTTGGGGCCAGCGCATCTGGGAGTCTGGCGATAAGGTCGAGGCGTGGAATGGGTGGCAGCCTATGGAGGATCGGAAGAGTATTACGGCTAACCACTGGTACGTGACAAAGTCCTTTGCTTACGGGCTAGTTGCTGACGATATTAGGGATCATGTCCACGTTAGCTTCACCTGATCAGGAGAAGAATGGGGCTGGATGGGGACAAGACGGAATGAAATGGAGTGGAGGCGCACATGTAGAGCTGTGGGCTCACACATAAAAGCAGATTACCAGTACTCGAATGGCTGCAAATCGCATTCCATGTTGCTCCTTTGTATCATCCATGTGAGCTTCTGTCACATGTCACACTGACTAGGGGGACTGCAAGTACTCCGCATCAGTGTTGTCGTAGTCAGGCTACAATTAGCCAGCCCACTCACGTTGTATTCGAGCGGCGAGAAGTCAGTATGTGTTGCATTCTTACGGCATAAAAGAAGATACTTGTTGGCCTTGATCCTGTCCTGAGTGAAGGCCACAGGCGAAGTGTTCCACCATAGATTAACTCCGCCCCGGAAGTTGGACTATAGTAAAGTCATAAGTGTACGAGTGAGTAAAGATGTCCCGCCCCAAGCACCAGCGCCAGTCCATAACGAGGGATCAGGCACCCAAGCATTAGGTCAATAGTACAAGTGTGGGCTTGGAGCGGGTGGGGTTCAATGTACCTCTATTGACAAACGAGTCTCTCATTGGAAGGAGCGACGACGTATACTGAAGAGGATGGGAAGGTGTTGGATAAACTATCGTCCGAATGAGTGCGCTGGACGTCTTGTGTTGCACATTGTAGATGTGCTCAGGAGTTCTACCATGCTATATGGCATCACGGCCGCCGCTCTTCAGCTCGATGATTTGAGCATGAGTAGAGGATACTGCTGATGGAGCTCGATGGGACCGTATTTTGACCGAAGCGACGCGGAGCGTACGTTGATATTGCTATCGATGCCGTTGTAAGCTAGATATCTTCCTGGAGCCATGGAGAACGAAGCTGGGGTGCATTAAGCCTCCAGCTGTCGTGTGTGAAGGGCGGAAGGGCTGTGGGCTGCAAAGCTGATGGAATCTTCTCGAGACCCTGAGCTGAAACAGGCTAGCGTGTGGCGGTGACCTCACTGCGGCTTCGACTCATCGCGGCCTTGCGTCGATTAGTCGAGGACTTCAATAAAGTTCAGAGCACCGTAACCATAGGCTTCCATCTTCACACTCAACTACCACCTTCCACATCACCGTCCGCCTGACAAATCAGCCAGCAAACACCCGTGCAATCGCCTTAAGAAGCAACCACCCCACCAGCTGCACACGACAACTCACCGCTCAGGCTTCCACAACAAACGACCACATTCCAATTCCGCTCAACCACCACATACACAACCGTCAACATGTCTGAAGACTGGGAGTCCGTCACCAAGATCGGCAGCCGCACCCGAGGTGGCGCGGCCGGTCCTCGCGCGGCCGTCGTGAAGGGCAAGTCGGCACTCAACGCTGCTCAGCGCAGTGGCGGCATCGTTGCGACCGAGAAGAAGTACGCCTCAGCCAATGCTGTAAGTGGACTTCAAGCCTCGCACTCCCCGCAGACACTGGCTAATACAATTACTAGGCCGGCACCGGCAGCGCAGGCTCCGAAGGTCAGCGTCTCACCAAGGTCGACCGCAGCGACGACATCGTGAAGCCCAAGACTGTAGGCGCCGCCGTAGGTCAGGCCATCAGCAAGGCACGCTCCGAGGCCAAGAACGACAAGGGCACGACCATGACACAGAAGGACCTCGCCCAGAAGTGCAACAGTACGCCCACCATCATCGCCGACTTCGAGCGCGGAACTGCGACACCGGATCAGCAGCTTCTCGGCAAGATGGAGCGCGCCCTCAACGTCATCTTGCGGGGTGACAAGATGGGCCAGCCAAAGTTCCCGGCCAAGAAATAGAGGGGAGATTGTGATTCTGAGATCGATCGCGGTATGGACACTTTTGGGCAGGAACGGCTTCCGCCGCCATGGATAATTAGCGGGCGGTTTCACGGCGTTATTGATTCACGACACCTTGAAAGGACATGAGACGGGAAGGATTCTGCAACCTTGAAGCTAGAGAAAGCCAATGATATCACAAAACACAATATCTGATCGTCTATTCGTGCATTGTGCTGGATTTCGTTGCTAACTTTTACTTACCATGTAACGCATGATAGTACCTCGAGGCTATCTAGGACAAAGCATGAGCATGTGCGTTAAATCGAGCTCCCACAGCCCTGGACCTCTCGTGAAAGATCCCTGACACCTGATTGGCTAATGTTTCTCTCTCAGTCTCAACCTCACCTGGCTAACATCGCACGTTCACCACGTCCCATCCCAATTCAGCAAAGATGATGACCCAACGATTTCTCCCTCACTGATATGCTCTTTCCCTCACGACGAGCAAAGTCACCGTTCTGCGGCATTGGCATACCTATGTACCCCCACCACCAGCAACTATTCCTACCCTACACATGCTAATGAAACACAGACCGATCTTCTTCATTTCCGTCGTCCTGATAGTTCTCTTCTACTTCACCATGAGCGACAAGACCCCAACTCCGGCGGCTCCGTCGCAAGCTTTCCACTTCAAGTACACGGTGCTGAAAGGGTACTTTATGCAGTCCGAGGACTCTACGGACGACAGCACGTTCGACTTCGTAAGCCTTGGGTCCGACTCACACGAAATTTAGCTCTGATAAATTTACAGACGAAAGAAAACTTCGGCCTCATCGACAAATCCACCTCCAAGCCCTGGCCCGCCTTCGAAAAGCACGTGAGGAAGCTCAATGAAGATTGCAAGCCCAACGAGAGCGTCAAAGTCCTCTGGCTAGGTCGCCATGGACAGGGCTGGCACAACGTCGCGGAAACGAAATACGGGACGAAAGCCTGGGACGTATGTATACCCCATTCTCCCCGCAAACCATCCGTCCGCTAACTCTACCCAGTGCTACTGGAGCGCCCTAGACGGCGCAGATGGCATCAACTGGGCGGACGCAAATCTCACGTCCACTGGACAAGATCAGGCACTCGCTGTCAATAAACTCTGGACTCACCAATTGCCCAACGGCATCCCAGCCCCAGAAACATACTACGTCTCGCCGCTCACGCGCACCATCGAGACCGCAGACCTGAGCTTCAACAATCTTCCTCTACCAAAAGACAAGCCGTATCGTCCATACATCAAAGAACTCCTACGCGAAGCCCTGGGCGTACATACATGTGACCGGCGCAGCACGAAGACACACATCACCAATACATTCCCGCAAGTGTCGTTCGAGCCTGGATTCGAAGAGCAGGATACCCTGTGGGAGAAAGACTACCGGGAGCCGAGTTCAGCGAGGCGGTATAGGCTGGCGATGTTTTTGGACGATGTGTTTGAGACGGATGGGAATGTGTGGTTGAGCTTGACGAGTCATTCGGGGGCGATTGCGAGTATCTTGGAGGCTGTGGGGCATAGGAAGTTTGCGCTGCAGACGGGTGGTGTGATTCCGGTTGTTGTCAAAGCGGAGCGAGTGGATGGACACAGGGAAGTTCCGCCTAAGGAGCCTAGCGAAGGGCCGCCCGTGTGTGATGAGCCGCCTGCGGTGTAGAGAAAAAGGTCAGGTATTCACGAATAAGTTCGGCATAGAGCGCATCAAGTCTCAAAACGTAGATTGGTCTACCTACAGGCCCTCGTATTGAAGCATATTGCCTTCAGACGCTCTATGCGTGAGCCACGCTTTCAACACTTTTGAGCCCAAACCGCCCACCGGAACGCCAGTGCATGCATCCTATCATTATCTCCCATGACTCGTCCCGGTAGATTACAAGTTCGCCTGCTCCCTCGCCTGCTCCCGCTCAACCTCGTACATGAAGTCAAAGTACGGCTTGTCGAAGTGATGCACACGCACGTAGCCGTCCTCTCCTCCACTGCAGTATCCGGTGCCCTGGGGGTGGACGGCGACGTAGTTGAGGGGACCGAAGTGACCACGTACACGACCGATTTCCTCCATGAAGATCTTGTGGTAGAAGCGCGCTTCGAACTTTCCTTGGCGAGCTGAGGTGGTGGTGACGTCCATGGCGGCTTGTCCACCGCCGAGAATAACGTAGTCCTTGACGGGTGTGATGGCGGCGCTGTTGAGGGGCGTGTCGGCGATGTAGGACTTGAGGACGTTGAGCTCCTCGACGTCGACGAGCTGAAAATTGTTAGTAAAGCATGAAAGCGAGATTCTTCCTCCACATACCTTTGCAGTCTTGTCCTTGGAGGCGGTGATGAAGTATGTCCGGTCGGGTGCCCACTGGAGATCAGTGACTGTATGTTGTTAGACCTGAATCACTCCGCCTCGTATGTTTCACATACCCTGCATATCTGCATCGTGCACATCGTAGTTGCTGCTGAGCAGCTCTCCGGTCTTGCCGTCCCACTGTGTGATGGAGCCGTCCTCGTGGCCCGAAATGATGTACTTGGCAAGGTAGCTGAAGCCAGCGACGGTCGCCTTGCTCTCGTCGCACACTATCCGGAGCAGCTGCTCGTCTGACTGCTGTGCATCTACGCTAGGCTCGATCTCGTACACGACAATGGTGGACAAGTGTCCGGAGCGCTTCTCAGTCACGCCGAGCAGTTGCCTGCCGTCTGGCGAGAACTCGCAGCGCTTGATAGATGTCGGGAACTCCCACGTGTGCAGCAGCTTGCCCGTCTGGACGTCCCATAACCGCATGGTGTTGTCTGCGCCGCCGGTCGCGAGGAGGGTAGAATCGGGGTTTACGTCAACGGTCCAGAGGGCGCCCTGGTGGCCGTGGTATGTTCCTATCCGCTCGCCATTGTGTGAGTCTGCATTGCGTCAGTCTCTGCTATGCTGCCTGTCGCGATACATGGCCACTAACACCACGCGCACACAACGTGATCCTTGGAAACCGAGAAGATGATGTCGCCGTCGCCGTTGTATTTGACCTGTGTGAGCGCACGCTCGTGTCCGGAGAGAAGAATTGGCCTCATGGTTGCGGTCTATGCGGAGAGGGTAGGGACGGTGGGCTATATACGGCGGTAGGCAGTGTCGGTAAATTTGGTGTGAGTCTGATATCGTGGTTTGGTGGTTCCAAGTGGGCTGTCGAAATTCACACTAGCGCCGAAGCGGGGTGCGCCTTCCTGCATCAATGGCCAGCCGTAGCGAACGACATCATCTCTCCCGCCGACAAGACTCTCGACTCACACGCTGAACCACACACTCCGCTCCATTCTCACACTATGCGCCGTGTATCGAGATTGTACCAAGAATGTCTCCATCAATGAGTTATGATGCACATTGACGCTCCCTTCGCCCTCTGCGCTGCTGTGGCGGCGTACTCAACCGCGGGGGATGACTGGGAGCAGTTCTGAGGTGGCCATCTTGAGCTTCCGTTGACTCACACCGGGCTCGAGCCATTGCATCATTCAAAGTAGGATGGCTCTAAGACGATTGTCATGGGTAAGTAGCTCAATTCCCGTTGCAAGTCTTCTATTCCGCGTCTGCTCTGCGTCTTCAAGCTGTTCTTCCCTTCAACAATGTCTCATCATTCGATCCGGGGAAGAACTAGTCCATTCGTTTCTTGCTTGTTTTGAATGCTTATTCTGCACTCAATCACTCCGCTGCTGATGAGAGCTGTCTTGTTTCATCCGATCCATGCTCCTCTGTCGAGTGACCTAGACTCGTCATCTTGTACTTGCAAACCATTCCCACACCTCTTGCAAGACTCGAATTCAGATCGTACTGCGCTTTAACGTTGAGTGATATCCCTGCTTACCATCTTGTCCTTCGTGGTCGATGTCATGCATGTAACCACCTCCCGATCATTCTTGTGACTGTGTCCCAGTGTTGATGACCATCCACGGATCTCCCAGTACGCCACAGAGCGCACGATGCCGTTCTTTTAAGCTACATCAATCATGTAAGACGGCTTCGCAGTGCCTCGCTGCCCAATGTTCCCTTATGCGACGTTCACTGAGGTATACCCAATCCAAGTTATCACGGCCACAATCCTCCCCTAACCGCCGACCTAGCAGCGCTTCATTCGACGCCTATATAGCCGTGAAGGCCAAGCCGTAACTCTATCATGCTGTGTGATTGCCCTTCTGTGCTGCACCTAGGCATGTAGCTGTAAGTACTCCATCCAGTCCTTATGCGAATCCAATTCACTATCCCTATACTGTTCCGCTGCCCGTTTGTACCCCTCTTCACCTACAGTCCTTTGCGTCAGATTCTTATCAAAGCCATGTTCACCTACGATCCGCCTCTGGTTTCGAGCGCGCCGACACCGCTTTCCAAAACTGCGGGCTTGGCGCTCCCGCTCCTGCCTCTTTGACTTCGATCGAAACTTCTTCTCCAACTCCTCTGCAGCCTATTCGACCACTTCACGACACATTGCTTTTGACACAGAAGCGCGCAAATACTAACGAGATCAACAGAATACAGCGTCTGTTGCCTTGCGTGCAAGAGCTCCGTCACCTGCCAACGATGGCTTCCCTCAACACAGATCCCAACCTCCTCCCAGACGTCCTCAAGCACCTGAAGCCGCTCGACCAGGATCGATACATCCTCGCATTCGGCCCCGAGGGCAAGCAGTTCGTGGCGACTCCCAACGGCTACGCTGCGTAAGTTGTTCCATACTGAACCTCAAGTGCGCGCTAATTTTGCATTAGTACGTACGTTCCACCGAAGATACTTCCTGAGCTTGCCAACCCCTACGTCAGCAAGGTACTCTGGGCCTCTTATGGCGACGAGGACGAATCATGGTTCTTCGCATACCAGATCGCCGACGGACGGGTAAAAACTCGCCTAGGAGACAAGGCTCCTCACGCGCTCCGCAACTACGTTGATTCCATCCGCGAAGGCAGCTCCGAGTCCCTCCTAAGCTCACTCCGTGTCCAACTAGGCAACGACAGGTCTTTCGTGGTGTGGACCAAGACAGCCTGGGCCTGCTTCAACGTACCGCAGGCACTTCGCGATCTCCTCTGCGAGCTGAGCGCCACTAAGAGGGCGTACAACGATTGCACCATGGGTTCATTCAGGAACACTACCATCATGAACGTCACCTGGCATCCAGACGGCTCCTACTTCCTCCGAACCCAAAACAACCAAGTTGCCTGGGTCTTCTTCACCACCACCATGCAAAATGCCTGGAACAAGATGTGGTCTGAAGCTGGATCTCAACAGATCACTGACCTCGCTTACGTCGCGATCGATCCCCACGCGTTGGTGAGCAAGACCTTTGCGCTCATCAAGAAGCAGCAGCAGCATGCCGACGCCCCTTTCGTCCTGCATTTTGCTAATGAGCTTGTCTACTTCAGGCTGTTCACAAGCGACCGCCAGCTTCAGATCAAGAAGACGATGCCAAGCGGGAACTTCCGATGGGCAGTAAGCAAGTTCTCTGGTCGCCCGCACCAGGATATTTGGGAGCTTGAGCTCAAGAAGGGAGAGAAGGTCAAGGTGTGGAGAGAAGAGGGTCAAGGCTGGTATTTGGTGGAGCACAAGAAGGGCATGGGATATTGTCACTGTGCCTGGCTGGAGCTGGTCTTTCGTCGTGAAGGGTATCCTCGCGTTGCGTGGAACCGCTTCACGCACTGCATCGGCCACATGATGCTTTCGGCTCCGATCAAGGAGTTCCCTTCGATTCCGGTGGGAAAGTGCGCTGTTGGGTGCGGTTCTGGTCTTTGTGTTCATAACTTGGAGGTAGTGCTGCGCGGCTCCGGCAAGTATTCGGTCGAGTTCCTGAAGAAGGAACGCCTTATGTGGCATCCAGATAGGTTCGCCCAGTTCTGCTTGCCGGAGTTCGCTGAGCTCCTATGTGCAGAGGCTGCGCAGGTGTTCAAGCTGTACGGCGTGCTCCTAGAGCAGGAGATGGGGAAGGCTGGAGGGGCTTAGTGGGGTGAGAGATGATCTTGGGTGTTTTGATAATTTGATGAATTGAAATCCTCCTGGAAGGCACATGACTACGACATTCTTCTCTTGTTTTTGTGACGTGAGTCTCTCCAGCCTACATGATGTTGTAAATATAATGGCTCTGAACGGAGTTGACATACATCAGGATACCATGTAAGTTGCCAACTGTCGTTCTTCATCATACTGTATTCGTCTTCCCACGTCGAGACTTGGCAAACAACGCACGGATGGGGTGTGCAGAGCCTCAAACCTCAAGTGCCGCAACAAGCGTGACATACGTTTGACAGGCAGGCTGACCCAACGGGCCTACAACAGTCGCTTGCACAATGTTACCTATGGTCGTTGGCTGTGCCATCTGCAGCTATGCCAATAGTTCGCAGGTGATCGAATTCGTTGGTGGATACGAGGACGCAAGCCTTTAGGTACGAGATTGAGATCAGTCAGCTCCAGCCAGCCATGCCTGCACCCCTCTCTATTTAATTGCGAGCTGCGCACCGATTGGCTCAGAGAGCGAGATTGTTCCTGCGAGTGTCATGGACCTCGACGATTTGCTTGGGCTGGAGTGTGGCGGAGCACAACCTTGTTCGCGGCTACCCCCCTGCGCTTTCCGTATCCGGAAGCGTTGCAACACCGTGAAAGAGACCGCATGCACCTGTTTATAGCCTTCGCCGCACAAAGACTGGCTTCAACAGCGCTGGAGAAGTTTGCCACCGCATGCATCGGGTAGTGCAGCATTTTTGCACCGCATCTTGC
>Ga0265797_10006876_pt1 | contig 15867 bp, 14 predicted proteins | sample P2T30metagenome_FD_192433 | JGI IMG/M metagenome (GOLD analysis project Ga0265797, IMG submission 192433) | Plant litter microbial communities from East Loma Ridge, Irvine, California - P2 T30 | ecosystem: Environmental > Terrestrial > Plant litter > Unclassified | place: USA: California... | reverse complement strand
GTTCAAGAATGGACTATGCCCACTCTCAGCAACCTCAGCATAAACCTCAACGCCAGCGCCTCTGAACCCCTGCACAGATCCCGTCTGCGCCTCCCACGGCGTCGCATTGTCTTTGCTGCAGAGCAAAAAGTTCAGCGGAATGCCTTTCAGCCCGGCGAGCTGGTCTGGAATGATACTCGTATTGACCGCGTAGGATTGCGGCTTGAGCTTCCAGACTGCTTTGAGCGCTTCGTTGGTCTCGACGTCGTTGTAGAGCATGTGTAGGGCGCCGGGGCCGTTGAACGGAAGTGTCGTGTCGCCCTCGTGCAAGTATTGGGGTAGGAGCTGGCCGCCCATCATTGCTAGCATGGTGTTCCCAGGCGGACACATGAACCCAGCGATCATCACGACGGCTTTGACGCCGTTGCTCTGTCCGTCCGCGCTGCGCGTACCGATGTCGAGGCCTGCAAGCGCGGCGGGGCCGGGGATGCAGCCGTAGGAGTGCGTGAGAACTACCACATCGTGGCCTGTTTCGAGCTGGGAGAGGACTGTTTTACGGATTGCAGCCATGTCATCGTCGATGCCGACCAGCCGGCCGTCGATATAGGGTGAGGAGGAGTTGCATGGGAGCTCAATGCCGACGCAGGTGTAGCCTGCGGTTTCTAGCAGCTTGGCGACCTTGTAGAAGTGGGCTGGGGTGTGCTTGGATGGGGTTAGTGAGTGGTATAGTATACAAGGGAGAGAAGTGTGTCGATGGGTGGCTTTTGTGATGGGATACGTACCCATGCTCCTGGGACGATGACTATCGTTGGTTTCGACATTTGGACTGTTAATTTGACTTAGAGGACGAATTGAAACTTGGTGCAAAAGGTAATAGTATCAAGCACGCAGGCACTTTTATACTTTCTGGTATCACTATATCTTGAGGCGTCAGCCTCAGCTGAGCGAATTCGCTTACGAACTTTTAGCAGATTTCTGGCTGAAACGGGATTTTCGCTTTATCATTGCTCCGAGAAGGATTCGCTTGGAGGATAATGTGAATCCCTTTAGTTCGTGGAGCGTTGTTGGTCAATCGATCTAGACCAATTAAAATTTCGCTGGCCTACACACGCAGTAGCAAAAACAACCAGAAACACTGCTTCGAACATCAGCCATATTCCATCAAAGGCCTCCTCTTCGGATCCGCCTTTTGCAACTCCTCATCAGACGCCCTAATTTTCATCCTCGCCAGAATCGTAAGCAGCTCATCTCTCTCCCACTCCAGCATGAAACGATCAACACGCTCATCCTTAGCAGCTTTCTCACAAGCCTTCTTAGTCATAATCCGCACCTCCTTTCGCGGACGCTGCCATAGATAGACAACGCAAATCTTAACTTGCTCTCCAGGCTCACGCTTCTCGACGCGCCGACGGACTTTGTCATCGATGCTCTCCACCGGCCCTCCGAATTCTAAGAGTAGTTTTATCATTTCTGTCTGGCCCTGGCTCATCGCGCAAGCCAGAGGCGTTTTTCCGTTCGCGAAATCTCCGTGTGCGATCGAAGAGTCGACGGCTGTGTGCTCGAGCAAGTAGCGAGCCACATTGAGGCGAGGTTGGAGCTCATATAACCCCTGTCCAGCTGCGCGGCTGAGGGGCGTGGTGGAGAATTTGTGGCTGACGTGGTTGACGTCTGCTCCGTAGTGCTCGCATATCACTTTCACAGTTTCGAGTCGGCCGTGGCCGGCGGCGGCGATCAAGTGGCGGTGGAGGGCTTCGTGGTTGGTTATGTTGGGTTTTCCATTTGCGTCGAAAGGTTGGCGAGCCATGAGGTCTTCTGGACTGGTGCTGGGCCGACGGAGTACGGTGTCCCACGCGAGACGGAAGAGGTCGGGGTTGTCAGATATATCGATTGCGTCTTCGGTGGCGTTGAAGAAAGCAACTTCGAAAAGTTCGCGGCCTGCGAAGTAGGCGTACGATCCGTCGGGTTGGCGACGAGTTACGTACGAGAGCAAAGGATGTAAACAGGCAAGCGCGCTCTTCCCAGTTGCCTCCTGGAGAGCTTCGAGGATCTTGTCGCTCTGCTCGTCTGTCAGGTCGGCGATATTGCCGGTTGGCGGTGGTAATCCGCAACGCGAGAGGACTAGCTCAACCGCTTGCTGATCCCTACCGTGGCCGGCATATGGTAAATGGGTGATGTTGACTTCACGGCCGGATGTTCTCCATTGCTCGCTTTCGAGTATGGCAGTGACGGCCGCAAAGCTGCCACCCTGGAGTGCCTGGGCGAGAATATCGGGCGAGTCGGGCTTTGTTATTATCGAAGCACCTCTGGACAGTAAAAACTCAACAACGTCGGCGTGGCCTGCGGTAGCGGCGTATGCGATTGCAGGAGCGTTGTCGTCTTGCTCGTCGATGGAGACTTTCACCTCGTCGAGCAGGACCTTGACGCTTTCCAGCTGGCCTGCGAATGCTGCGCCGGTCAAAGGAGGATTGAGGGTTAGCATTGGTTTACGATCGATGTCATCGCTGTCACTCATGACAACATCTCTTGATTCATCGTCGCCTTCATCCTGGCGTTGTGAGGATGCCTCGTCAGATTTGCTCGGATCGTTGTCGCCACTTGAGGCGTCGGCCTCGCCATCGGCAATCTCGTTGCCGTAACCCTCTGCTTCGCACGGAGCTGCATCTTCAGAAGAGTTTGGAGAATGCTCCCGGCACTCTCCATCATCAGCTGGCGGAGTACTGTCTGCGTCATTTTCCTCGTTCAATCGGTCAACGTTGGGATTCGCCCCAAGCTCAAACAAAAGACGGATGATATCCACGCGTCCAATCTCAGCAGCCAGTTCATACAACATCGGCCCATAAAGCCTATACTCCTCCACAATCCCCCTCAGCCTTCGCGTCCGCTCGTCGCCAGCCTCAAGCTTAAAAATCTCGCGTTGGACCAGGGGGTCTCGTCCGCCGGAGTCGTACCACATGGGGTCTTCAAAGTACTCGGCGGCAGGAGGCATGCAGGATATGGCCATACCTTCGACGTAGGGAATGTCGTCGAGGTCTAGGTCGGCGGCCCGTGGAAGAGGTCGAGGTGTGTCCATCGTGGAGTGTGGCATGGTGGCACTAGTTGGGTGAAAATAGAGGGGGAGCCATGTCTGTGTTGATATGCGATCGAAGATTATATATCGTTGCGATGTGGTGGAGGTTAGCTGTCGGCTTGCAGATGGGGTCGACCGGTGAAGCTCAGCTTGATAAGTGGGACGGGACAGCTGCACGAGCGACGAAAGGTGCCATTTCAGCCCCGAATCCTGCTTTTCTGACGAGATGCAACGAGATAATTTGGATAAGCAGCCGGCTCACTCACATATTGATTATTTCTCTGACGCTGCGATCTGCAACTTCATTAGAGCTGGGATCGTGAGACAGCGCTTGAAGTTTCCTGGTGGCGTGTCTGGAGGATCGCGCGTTTGATGTTGTGTGTGTTATCGCCATATTAGTGCCATAATTAGGTAATTATGGCTCGCCACTGAGACGCAAGCACATTGGTTTCAAATCTAAGCAATTGCAAGCTCCGCGCCATCGAACCGAGAATGATGGCGATTTTTTCTTTCGTCAAGCTCCTTATAGGGCTCTGAATTGTGGGTCTACTATCCGTAGATGGCAAAGGGTCAGGATGGAATTCAAAATTGCATATATCCATGAAAGCTTGCATAGTGGTATCGACTGGTAACAGATTCCGTGGTCAATGGAACTAGAATTCCTATCATAAGTCAATAGATCAGCGCAGAGAGTCACTGCACTGCAGTTGTGGATGGTCGTGAAGAATTCGTCGTAAAGTAATCGCTATTATCAGTGCTACAATCAGTGCTACAATCAGCTCCATGTATGCTCTATGCTTCATGCCGAAAAGAACTCCTCCCTCACTGTCTCAAAACGCCAGCATCTTGATATTCAGCGGGGCTCAGGAATCGCCTCATAATCATCTTCAGGTGCCAGGAGGTAAGCTGCAGCTGTAACGCCAACACCATTGAGCAGCAGGACGATCCAGCTGACAGTGCAGAGGATCCACGACTTGTCCAGTGCCCAGCCGACGAAGAAGCGGTTGTCGTGGTCGTAGAGGTATGCCTTTAGTATCACGTCAGCATTGCCTTCTCAAGACGCGCATGCGCCTCTGCATATGTTCATCGAATACGCACCACCAAAGTCATAGCAACAAGCTGCGCTGCCGCAACAACCATCAAAAGCGGCGACAGAATCTTCCAGCCCACTTCCCTCGTCCCCCTGCCTCCGACCAAAATCACAACATACGCGACCAAAACCGCCAGCTCGAATATCACGCTAAAGTTCATCAGGAAGCCTGTACTCCTCCACATGCTGCAGAACGAGCGGTTGTCGCCATAGCAGTCCTGGTCCTGCGGGAAGGGTATGCACTGGCCGGTGATGCTGGAGCATCGTTTGTGCAGGCCGTAGGAGACGTGGATGGGGTCGTTGTCGGTGGGGGAGGTGTAGGAGATCCAGTTGGGGATGGCGATGGAGGCGATGGTACAGGCTGCGGCGCCTAGGTAGACCCAGAGGGAGATGCCGTAGACTACGCGGCGGGTCATGATGGTGGTGCGATAGGAGTGTGGCCTGAGAGGTATTGATATGATCAGAGGATTTGGCTTTCGCCTGTGCGGTGTGTTGCTGGTGCAAGAGAGGGTGTTGATAAACAGCGCAGCCCGCTATCATGCCTGCCTGCCTGCCCTGGTCGGCGGTTGGAGCAAGCGATTGCATCATGCTTGGCATCAATCTTCACGATTCATGATGATGACCCTAACCCTCAGCGATAGACACCACGTGGGCTGCCTGATATGAGCCGGAGAGAAGTAAGTCCTAACGTCGTCTCAACAACGCCCTGTGGGATGTCGAGAGTTTGATCCTCTGAATATTGTGGAATCTTCTAGTCTTGCTCTTGTCATATATATCGTCAGACTCGTTAAGCGTAGCAGTCGTTGTTCCTCTCGTCGATCAGCTTATTTGCTCACAATCATGGCAGACCTCTCAACATGCCCTGCCATCAACCGCTCCTCAGTCCAAGCAGCCCACAAACGCATCGAGAAATACATCCACCGAACTCCCACAATAACATGTGAAACTCTAAACCAAATCGCTTCTACACCAGAATCCCAACGCTGTCCAACGACCGGACCCAATGTAGCCAGCGAACCCGCTCCCCATACGAACGGCTTCCAAGGCAATGCCGCCACAGCGAATGCAAACCCCAAAGTCAGACTATTCTTCAAATGCGAGAACCAACAGCGAATCGGAGCTTTCAAAGCTCGTGGAGCGTTTCATGCTCTGGGGAGATTGATCGAGGAGAAGGGCATTGAGAGTGTGCGTGAGAAGGGCGTTACGACGCATAGCAGTGGTTCGTTGACTTCAATCGACATAATGTCAAACACTACCCCTTCTAACCTCCCCCCTCCAGGAAACCACGCCCAAGCCCTCGCCCTGGCCGCCAAAACCCACGGCGTCCCCGCTCACATCGTGATGCCCACCATCTCAACTCCCTCCAAGATCGCCGGCACCAAATCCCACGGCGCAAATGTCATCTTCTCGGGCTCCACCAGCGACGAGCGCGAAGCCGTAGTCGCAGAAGTCATCAAAAACACTGGCGCCACTCTCGTCCCGCCCTACGACCACCCAGACATCATGCTGGGCCAAGGCACACAAGCCCTCGAGCTCGAGCAACAGGCCATCGAACTCATTGCTGGAGATCCTGAGCTCGGCATTGAGGGAAAAGCTGGTCTGGACGCCGTCATCGCGCCCATCGGCGGCGGCGGCATGCTCTCAGGAATCTGCGCCGCGCTTCAAGGAACCGGGATCAAAGTCTTCGGCGCGGAGCCGAATTTCGAAGGCGCCAATGACGCTGAACGCGGTTTGCAGCAAGGTCAACGAATCGAGAAAGTGAAAACGCTGACCATAGCCGATGGGCTGCGCACACCCGTCGGTGCGATTCCGTGGTCGATAATCTCGGATAAATCCATGCTACAGGGGATTTACAGCGTGGATGAGGAGCAGATTAAGGCTGCGTTGAGGCTGGCGATGGAGAGGGCGAAGCTGTTTATTGAGCCTTCAGCGGCTGTGCCGTTGGCGGTCATGTTGTATAATGAGGAGTTTAGGAAAGTTGTAGAGCGCGAGGCTGGACCTGAGGGCTGGAATGTCGGCATCATCCTTTCAGGCGGAAATACTACTGTGGAAGCGATTGCGAAGATGTTTGCGCCGCCAACTGCTAAAGTCGCTGAACGAGCGGAGGCAACACTCGGTGCTAACGGAGAGAAGGTCGCGGAGAATGTCGCTGGTTGAATTGGGTGCGTTGTGTACGTGTAGTTATCGAGACTTAATAGACAAACTTACACGATACTTCCTTGCTTGCTGGTGGGAAATGCTACCGCATTGGTGCCACTAGGTAGCCATTTGTCCTTCTTGAGCTTCTATCATGATTTTTGCCGGTCTCATTTGTTTCCAACCGCCGAAGACAACTCTCGATTCACCGCTCAAACCTGTAACATCGATGCTTGAATTAGATCTCTAGGGTTAGTGGTAACCGATGTGGTTTCTAGAGTGGGCTGCAGAGTGCATGTAGCAGGCCAGGCTCGGATATTTGAATTGGATCACGCGATGTGGTTCCATGTGACGGAGTAGTCTTTCTCTGTATTGTGGTTTATTTCTCATTTATGAACCTTTACAAGATCTATCATGTTCTCGTCACGCTTTTGCCGTCCAGATCGGATGAAGCAGCTTAAAGCTTGCTGAGGATAGTCTCGGCGGAGGAGACCTGTAATTGTGATTAGCCACCATTCAACACATGCTCTGCACGATATCTCAAAACTCACCTCAACATCCTTAGGCGAAGCCTCGTTCTCAGCATAGCTAACAGTGCCGTCCTTCTCAACGATCATAGCCCAACGACCGTTGCGGTCACCCATACCAGCAGCCCAGCCGTGGTTCTTCGAGAACGACGAGTCGCTCATGAAGAGGGTCTTGCTGTCCTTAGTGCAGCCGTTGACCTTGCCCCAAGCGTTCATGACGAAAGGGTCGTTGGAAGCGATCACGACGACCTGGTCGACGCCTTTGGCGGCAAGCTTCTCCTCGTTCTGAAGATACGGCGGGATGTGCATGGCCTGGCAGCTGGGAGTGAAAGCGCCGGGGACGGAGACGAGGACGACCTTCTTGCCGGCGAACTCCTTGCTGGCGTCGTAGGATTGCGGGAGGCCGCAAGCGGTGGGGGAGGGGTCGGTGATGGGGGCCCAGCTGTGAGGAGGTTGTGTCAGCGGAGTGCATTGTGTAGTAATAAAGAGGTGGTGGATGCGGGTTGCTTACTCGAACTTTACGTCCGAGGGGAACTTGTCGCCAGCCTTGATGGGAGCCATTGTGATTGAATTGGTGGGTTGCTGTGGTGGTGGTGGTGGTGTAGTTTGTTGTGTAGTTGTGAGAGAGAAGCTGAAGCTGGAAGATCGAAAGGAAAGAAGTCAAGGCGGTATGCAATGGAATCGAGTCGAGTGTTTTAGATAGTCTCACCGTATCTAGCGCAACTGCCACCTCAATGGCCGATCTACGGTGCTTTCCAGCAGAATTACAAATGCTGCCTGCACCAATCTAGAAAGGAAGCACCGAGGGGTAAAGGGCCAGACAACACAGGGCAAAAACATGCCCCACCATGGATGACGCTGCTGCTGCTAGAGCTTCCGAAACGGCGACCTCGGCAATTAGACACGACGAGAATAGAAGTGAAAGGCATTGACATTTATAGGTGTAATAAACACAAATGCTGACATTACATATATTGCTAATCGTACCCATCTGATCTAGCTATCACGAGTTTGCTCAATGGCAACCGTAGTCAATGGTGCAGCATGAATACGAGCTTCGAGTCAGGTAGAGCTGTCTGGTGAGAGAGCGAAAGCTGGGCCACGTCCACTAGATCCGGCATGGACAAGATGGGGACACGATGCAAATGCACAGCTGACGGTGTCCTGCCATCTAGACGGTATCACTCACCAAAAGTAGAACCGTGTACGCGAACGCGATAAATAAGGAAGTCACTCAAATTGTCTTCATGATTCATCTGCACTCTCCTCCCAACTAATCTGACAATCATCCTACAATCATGTCGCTAGCCCCGCCATTCACAGCAGAGACCGCGCAGGCGAAAGTAAAGAAAGCGCAGGATCTCTGGAACACTCAGTGAGTGAGGCTTTGACACATTACAATATTCTCGTATTCCCTCGAGTCCAGACCTGACCGAAGCACCAAAGAGACCCCACCGTCATCTCAAAAGCCTACACCCAAGACTCCATCTGGCGCAACCGCGACCGCTTCCTCACCGGCACCGAAGCCATAGTCCAATTCCTCACTGCGAAATGGGAGAAGGAAGCGTCGTATCGGTGAGGCTTCCTCTAGCACTCTGTCCAATAATGCGATGCTGATGGTATTTGGATGCAGGCTGCGTAAGGAGCTGTTTGCTTTCACGGACAACAAGATCGCCGTCCAGTTCTGGTATGAGTACCAGGACAAGCATGATGGGATGAAGTGGAAGCGTTGTTATGGCCTCGAGGACTGGACATTTGCTGAGGATGGCCGGATGCGGAAGAGGCAGATGAGTGGGAATGATGTTGAGATCTCGGTCGAAGAGCGCTGGTTCAAGGATGGAGTCGATGTCAATGCTGTTGATATCGAGGAGACGCATTGGTGAGGGTTGTTGGTGGACTGGATGTGTGAGATCTGCTTGCACTTGAACTTGTGTGCCTTCTGAGATTTTGGGCGTGTCCAGCCTCTGTGGAAGCAGTGCTGGCTGTGGGCCGTGGTTATAGGGAGAACAGCACACGATATCCTCACTGCGACCCAAGTTTACTCCCAGTGTCCAGAGTCCTGTCTGTAGCCACAATCGAAACTCCCTTTATGCGGCCTGCAAAAAGCGGCCTATCTTCACATCGTGGCTTCCAACACCCCTCAAGCAGACACATCTCAAGCAGGCGGCGTATCATGCACAACAACAAGCAAGAACTTCGCATCCGGCACAATCACCAACTCATTCTTCCTCGTCCTCAGCCTCAAAAGCTTCACCTCATCGCCCTCCCCATTCAGCTCCTCCGTCGTCTGACCCGCACTCTTCACAAAGTTCCAGACCAATCTCGCGACGGCATCGGCATTGCGTGTGCCCTTCTTTGAACCTTCTGTGTCCGTGCCGCCAATACCGTTAGGAGCAGACTCGCCTTCCTCGGAGATGTCTTCGGCGGTGAGGAGGCCTGTTGAGCGGACGATTGCGCCGGTGGAGCGGGAGAGGATTAGAGTGCTTTGGACGCCGGGGCGTTGGGAGAGGCGCGCCAGGAGGGCGGCGGTTTCTTCTGAGGGGGAGGGTTGTTGCATTTTGGGCGAGTCGTTTTGTTGTTGCTGTCGATTCGCAATATGATCTTTGATTGTTGGTCGTACTTGGGGGATATTTAGGGTTTGTAAATAGAGAGCTCTCCAGTGCAACAGCCAGCCAACCAGCAACTTCTCAGCACGTGCCAAGACATTGAAGTCTGCGTCTGGTGAAGAAGATCGCCATTCGTATGACGACGACGGTTGCACTCTTTCGACATATATCTTGTATAGCTGCTCAAGTGTTTAGAATATATCTCGTCGTACAAAATGACGAAATCGAACAAGCACAAGAATGAGAGGAAAAAGGACTTCCAGAAAGAAAAGCTAAAAGTCGGAAAAGCGAGACCAAAAAATACGAACGCCACAGATACCAGCTTTGCAGCAAGATGTACGTCTGCTGAGGGATATACACCAAAGAAGGTCAGACTAACATCCAGCAGCAATCGTCCTCAAACAGCAAAGTCTCACTGAAGCTAGCCGCGAAGCCGGCGCCCTCTTCAACCACAACCTCTCCCTCATCAACAGCAAAAACGATGATCAGCGAAAAGACGCTCTCGCTTTCCTCACTCACACAATCACCGAGACGGCAGCGCCATGGCCGCAACCACCTTCAGTCATCATCGCCAAGACCCAGCCCTTGATTCTCGATGGCACTCCAGCAGTCCGGACGCAATTGCTCAAACTTTTCAAAGCACTCCCACCCTCTCAACTCGGCCCTCTCGATGGCGCTCTCCTCTACTCCCGCGCCGGCATGACCCACTTATCCACAGACATCCGCCTCGCAGCCCTCGACACTCTGGACTGGCTACTAGCATCCAACGGCGAAGCAGTCGTCAGCTGCGCCGGCGGCTGGGTCAAAACTCTCAAAACTTTCCAGAACCTGCTCTCCTGGACCGCGCAAGGCAGCATCATCAGCAGCGCCACCGGCGCCAAATGGTCCAACACCAAAGCTTCCAGCTCGCTCGGCAGCAACAAGTTGCTCGTTCACCAGATCAACACTCTGACGAAATTCCTGAACGCTGGACTCAAGCCACGGGCTTACGACCCTAATGCGCTCGCTGTGAAAGCTGCGCAGAGTTTCCCGCTCTGGCATGCTGAGGCGCATGTTCTGCCGAGCAAGAGTAATGCTTATGGGTATTTGAACTTGTTTGGCGCGCCGAGGGATCTTGATAGCGAGATGTATGATGATCCTAGCGAGAGGGTGGAGGCGCTGCGGGAGTCGGGGTTGTATGATGCTTTCAAGTATGGAGTTGGCGAGGCGAAGAAGGAGGCTGGTGAGGTTGGGCGGGCGGCTTCGGGGCTTGAGAAGGCGTTGAGGTTTGCTGAGCAGGGCTGATCTCTGATCTGAGATGTGCAGCATTGTCTTTGGTCTTCTCTCGTTTTCGTGCGAAAGGGCGTGGAGCAAAAGAGCTCATCCTGCGGTTCAAGACATTGGAGAAATCGGAGAACGACACGGAGCGTGCTTCAGTCTGACTGAGAAGCCAGCACGATGGACGATCGATGCAAAAGGCCACCGCTCGCCCTGAGCCACTTGGATGCTCGGACAGCACTCAAAGCGAATCAACCAGCCCAGCAATACATCCCGCCAGCAGAAGAGCAGTCTGGTTGCCGTTCATCGCGGCATGGCTGGATGCTATTGCGGAGGGTCTGCACAACATCAGATTTGTTTCCAAGACCATCGTTCCTTGACGACAACCACACTTGCTAGCTGTGAATTATTTCAAGATGGTGGTCTTGGGCAAGACATGGGCCTGGATCCATGATTGGTGCGGGATTTGGATTGAACGCGGTGTGTCATGCGCGAGATTATGGGCGATTTGGTGGTGGACTAAGAGGTTGAAATTAAATCAGATCTACCTCACCTCACTCGACCCTTTTCCATTACAAGGCTGCCGTATGCTCCCAGTGGTTGAACCGACATGTCATAACTACTGCCATCGAAAAGGCCTTTGACATCGGAGAACATGCCCGAAACTCCATACAGACAGTGGAGATGTGGCTTGCTCGTGGACGCTCGGAGGTCATCATTACACCTGACGGGAGGTTGCGACGCTCGCCAAAGTGAATGCTGGCAAGCATTTCACAACAAGCAAACAATCCCGTGTCGCAAACATGCAGCAAACGAGTAGCCCACAAAGGCTGTGTGCGTGTCACATGGCCCAATCGCGAAGTTTTTGCTCGTGGATCGCTCCTTCCTCCAGTCTTGAACCAACCCTTTGTTCCGACTTCACTTCTGCTTTTCGCCCGCGCGAGCGAGCACATGACTGCACTTTCACAAGACTAGCGCTTGCACTCGCGACTCTACTCCACTACTTGAACCTCCCAATTCTCTCGTTCTTCAACTACTCACACCACTTTCCCAACGCACAACACCACAAATCATCGAAATCCATCCAACATGGCCAACAGCAGCGACTCCAGTCACGCCACCGGCAGCGGCAGCGATAGCGAACGCCCTCGCACCCCACCTCTCGCCGCCAAACCAAACACCACCCGCCCTCTCACCACAGCTCCTCCGTCTAAAATTCCAAAACTTCGAACCGCATCAGTCAGCATCAGCCAACCCCAAGCTCCAGTCTCGCCGCCTCGGACGCCCGCTAATCGCGACACTGCGCCCGCGGCTGCTCTTGATTGGGGTTCGGGTGGCGAGTGGAGTGCTATGGTTAGTGATATCAAGCGCAGCGGCTCTGAGCTGGAGGCTGAGGCAGTCGTCGACGATGATGGTGATGCGTATGTTGAGCCGGTAGAAGTCAGCGAGAACGCGGAGGATGTGCCGTCGGAGTCAGCCGTGGTTTCTTCTGGATTGTTCGATGATGATGAGGGTGCGAAGGCTAATGTTGAGCAACCCTTTGACTCGGTCGAGCCGAAGGAAGTCAGCGATGATGACTACGAGCCTCTGATCGTGTTTGAGGATGGTGATCAGCGGGACCGCGAAGGGCAGGGACGGGAAGTTTTTGGAGGCGTTGTGCTGGAGGGAGAAACTTCTTATGGCGCTGGTTCTCTGAGCTCGGATTCTGAGCTTTCTGACATTCATGGCGCATCTACTCTCAAGGAGCGGTATGGTGTCGCTGCGAGTTCCGATGGGCTCAGCGATGATGAGGTGTTTCCCGTGGTGTCTGTTGTGGAAAACTCTGAACAGCACATGGTCGAGCAACACGGCCCACGCGACACGGCCGAGGAGAAGACAGAGTCCTCCGAAGCCGACGCCTCCCAGTCCTCGGGTTCCGATTCGGACATACAAGCCACCTCTGGTTTCAAGCACACCGACGACAGTAACGATTTCGGACAATTCAACGATCATAAAGAGCTTCCTGTCGCGTCAGCCTCGAAGGATCCTGGTCAGCACGTTCTCGACCAACAAGAGGACCTACATGAAACTACCGTCCAGGAGTCAGATCTTTCAGACATTGATACCTCCCAATCCTCTGGTTCCGAGACCGACATGCACACCACACCTACTATCAAGCAATCTGATGACACTGATCGTTTTGAGAAGGTCAACAGTGATGAAACGCACCTTACAGCGTCTGTTCTGCAGGATTTAGAACAACACACTGTTGGGCATTATGGCCCACACGAAACCACCGAGCAGGAGACAGATACTTCAGCCGCCGAGGCCTCTAGTTCTGGTTCCGACTCGCATACCACGTCTGGTCCCGAGGAGACAAGCGACACTGACCATCTCGAGAAACCCAGCGATGACGAACAGCATCCCGCCGTATCAGCCTCGAAGGTTGTTGATCAGCAAATCTCCGAGCAAAAGAGCCTGCACGAAACTACCATCCAGGAGACGAAACTGTCAGACGCTGATGTCTCCCACACTTCCGACTCAGACGTTTCCGACATGCAGCTCCCTGCCGTTACCATTCGCAGACCATTCCTCAACACCGTCGAGAGAGGGCGCACGATGGAGAGAGGCCCCGCAGTCTCGCCTGAGATGGTTCTTCGCGGTCTAATCCGTGATGCGCAACCAGAGATGATCCACTTCACCCTACCACACTCCATGTTCTCGCCCGACGACCTGCGAAATGGACTCCAGTACGCCTACAGCATGCTTCAATTGGCCACTTCTAAATTGGCTGTTCTGGCATTGCTCGATGATGAGGCGACGAACATGACTGGGAGTGACCTACGCCGCTGGATCGCGCTTGCCGACAAACCGAACCCACGTACTCGCTCCGAGTCACGCATTTCCGTCATCTTCGAGTCTTTGTCCATTGGAGAGATGAAGGCTGCACTCGAGGAGCTCGTTCAATCGAGGCTTGTTCTAGAGGGTAAAGTGGAAAAGACACAGATGTTGCTGATGGGGAAGGTGGTGGCGAAAGAGCGACAGGAGAGGAGTGCGGTGATTCCAGCCAAGAGAGCAGCAAAGTTCGACAAGGAGCAGAATGGCAGCAGCAAGAAGAGGCGTGTCTGCGAGGAGGACAATGAGACGGCTCTCGACGCTTTCCTCACGGCTATCATGGTCGTGCTGATCGGCGTGCTCTATCTTTGCGTTCGCGAGTGGCCAACTGGCTCGGTCGGCGACCGCTGGATCAACATGAAAACTTGATGCCGGGCAGATGCAGATGCGGTCACATGCACACGCGACCACTTGGACTTGCTCGGGCAGTACGACGTGTCACCGGCGAAGGACTTGTTGTAAGGTAGCGAGCAGAAGACTCGAACTCCAGTATTTTCATAGCTTTTGAACATGACTTTTGCAATGGAAATGATATGTACACATATTGCACAGTAATAATCTCAACAGTATTGGCTGATCTCCAAAATGTCTACTAATTGTTGCTCACCTCATCTGAAGTCGTCGAAGCTCTCGAGCTTGGCAAGCGCCGGGATGATGCTGCTTGCTGGCTGCTGGTCTGGACTCGCGAACTTACAACTTGCGCCTTGCTGCCTTTCACACCGAACACGTCTCCTTCACGGAGCGCAAACCAGACCGACACTCCATCTCGGATCAGACGATTCTCGGCTCGAGAGACAACGACTCGCGTTTGCGACTATTGCGATGAGCCAGGGGATGGTCTCCGCGCTGCGCTGCTCTCCTACCTAATCCAATCTATCAATCAATCACTGCCCCAGAGTTCGACTTGCGACAGCTGCCTGGAACACCTCGCAGTATTTTAATTACAAATCCTATCCCTGCGCACCTGGAAATATCCTCTCGACGCCGCAAGCATGGCTGCAGGCCGGTCGCTCAAGGCCCTTGTCGGTCGCCGTCGACGTCTGGACGAGGAGGGCGAGGACGACGAAGGGCCCGTCATGGTTGACGATTCGCAGAGCGAGGGCTCGGTGCTGACTGAGATGGACGAGGGCGATGACGAGGACGAGGCGGGTAGCGTCGCCGACGGCCAGGCCGTGTCGGGCGCGAATGGAAGTGGAAGTGTCGCGGATGGCGCTTCTGAAGGCACCGCGAATGGCAGGCCGACGACGAAGAAATCGCGGAAGACGAGGAATAAGACTGGCAAGAAGGAGGGCGAGCTGGCGGACCAGGCGGACTTGTTTCGTGCTACGGCGGATACGGAGGCTATGATGAAGGGTGTGAGGCTTGCGGATGTGGGAGAGGGAGCTATTCAGTTTGGAGAGATGGATGAGCCGGTGCATATCCCGTCGGCTAGCAGAGCGCAAGGTGGTGCGGTTGTGAACGGCCGCGGCGAGAGACCTGTGGATCGCCAGAAGAGAGAGCAATTGGATAACAGGCCTAAAAGAACCGCCGACCCTGCGTTCATCCCCAATCGCGGCAACTTCTTCATGCACGACACTCGAGGTGCGAATGGTCAAGGTCCAGTACCGAACAGAGGTGCGCCTGCTCGAGGAAGAGGGCGTGGTGTGCCACCGAATGCAGTCCCTAGCGCACCTCTCAATCCACCGCAGAGACAGGAGAAGGCGTCCGAGATGCCCTGGAAGCACGATCTTCACGAGGTCATCAACGAAGAGTCTCAAGCGGCGGCGGCGGCACAGAATAAGATGGCGCAACAGCACCGGGAGGACTCGGCGCGGATATTCGCACGTCCAGTCCTGCCAGCGCAGGCACCCAGACAATCACAACAACCTGCTACTCTGTCTTTCGACTCTACCATTCCTGTCGCGAAAGGCCAGGCTCGTGTCTTGCTTCCAGGGATGAAGAGTGCGGTCATGGGATCGGAGCTCAATATTAAGAAGTACATTCGCCTGCCTAACCACCGGCCACCCCTACGGAGAGACAAGCCCGTCCGTGTCTTTATCCCAAATTTGGGTCCGAGATACATCTTCCCTTCGATGGACAGGTCCTTTATCTTCATACCACGCCAAATGCGACCGAACCAGCGTGGCTTCGGGAACAACAATTACCAGCAGCGGAATGCTGGTGGTCACGGCTACTCGAGCAGGAGGACCAGCATGTATGGCGGCAGTATCTACTCGGCCAGCATCGCAGCAAGTAGAAGGTCTTCCATCGCCAGGGACACTTTCTCCCCAGTCTCTTTTGCGAGCGGTTTCGGCGGTCAGTCCGGGCCTGTTGTCAGGCTGCCTCACAATG
>Ga0265797_10006875_pt1 | contig 15870 bp, 17 predicted proteins | sample P2T30metagenome_FD_192433 | JGI IMG/M metagenome (GOLD analysis project Ga0265797, IMG submission 192433) | Plant litter microbial communities from East Loma Ridge, Irvine, California - P2 T30 | ecosystem: Environmental > Terrestrial > Plant litter > Unclassified | place: USA: California... | reverse complement strand
CAGCACGTTCTTGGGATACAAGTCAGACATAAGAGAGAAATGCTCGCTGGGACCTTTCTGGAGCATTGCAACACTCCTACAACTTCCACCCCCAAACCATCGAATCTTTGTACTGTCCCTCCACGCACAATCGAACATGGCACCAGCGGCATTGATCTCAGAATCAGTAACGCCCAACGTGACCAGTTGGCCACGATCTCACACTATTCTTCGTACTTCAGGGTCTTCGATTGTTGACGGCGATGGCAAGAAAATCATACTGAAGGGTGTTGGCCTGGGTGGCCACCTCAACATGGAAAACTTCATTACAGGGTTCACTGGTCACGAGCATGAACATAGGGAAGCACTAGCTGCTGTACTTGGAAAAGAGAAAGCCGACTTCTACTTTGACCGCTTCCTACATTACTTCTTCACTGAGAAAGATGCCGAGTTCCTGGCGTCGCTCGGCCTCAACAGCATCCGTGTACCCATCAACTATCGTCACTTCGAAGACGATATGAACCCTGGCTTCATCAAGCAAGAGGGCTTCCGACTCCTGGACCGCATTGTTCATGCGTGTGCCAAACACGGCATATATGTCATCATCGATCTCCACACTGCACCTGGCGGCCAGAACCAAGACTGGCACTCCGACTCCGGCATCACCAAAGCGCTCTTCTGGAAATTCAAGCACTTCCAAGACCGCGTCGTAAATCTCTGGGTCAAAATCGCACAGCACTATCGCAGCTGCCCCTGGGTCGCAGGCTACAACCCTCTGAACGAGCCCGCGGATCCAGACCACGTTAACCTCATCGCATTCTACAAGCGTGTCGAAAAGGCAATTCGCACCGTCGATCCAGACCATATGCTTTTCATCGACGGAAATACTTACGCCATGGACTTTACGCATTTTCCCGCCGAGCCACTGCCCAACTCCGTCTACGCGTGCCATGATTACTCCTCCTTTGGCTTTCCACGCGGCGGTACATACATTGGAACTCCCGAGCAGAAAGCCAAGCTGCGCAGCTCCTTCGAGCGCAAAGTCAAGTTCATGCGCGCCGCTAATGTGCCGATTTACAACGGCGAGTTTGGCCCCGTTTACGCGTCCGCCGAGGAAAACGGCATTTCCGCCGAGGAAGTGAACAGCTCGCGCATCGCGCTGTTGAAAGAACAAGTTGCAATCTACGCGGAGACGGATGTCCATTGGAGTATCTGGACGTACAAAGACATCAACTACCAGGGTATGGTATACATGAACCCCGCATCAGCATACATGCAGTTGCTCGCGCCGTTCATCCAGAAGAAGAAAGATCTGAGCGCGGACTTCTGGGGCAGCAATGATGATAAGGTCAAGCACGTGTATGAACCGCTTATGACGGCGATGAAGGAGTGGGTCCCGAAGCACTTGCATAATCGCAAGTATCCGAGTCCGCTGTGGACGATTGAGAGGCAGGTTGAGCGCGTGGTGAGGGAGACGCTGCTGAGTGAGTATCTCGGGTGGGAGTGTGCAGAGTATTTTGAGGGGAAGAGTGAAGCGGAACTGGAGGAGTTGGCGCAGAGTTTCAAGATTGAGAATTGCATGGTTAGGAGCGAGTTGAATGAAGTGTTGAGTCGGAGTGCGGAGGAGACGAAGTGAATAGGCGTGGGAGCCTTGTGGATACCTGAATCGAGTATGAGCGAACAATTCAAGCCAGACGTGCTTATACGTTCTCGCGTCTTGTAACATCTTCCGTATGTCGATGGCCGATGGTGTGAACCTATTCGATTAGCCAGGTCGAAGTGTACTGAGCGAGAGTGAATAAAGCAAAAGCTGGCGCATTTCTTTGGAACCCGCCGAATCGGCCCAAGGTCGTACGTAAGACAGAAGTTTCCAATGGCTTGAAGTTCGAAGTTCTTTTGCGCATGTTGCTGACTAAATTCAATACATTCAGGCTGCGCCAATTGCAGCATCATGTAAACGAATGCAGTCTGAGTAATGCAAAACAGACATGGTGTTGGGCAAGACTAGCATGGTGCTAGATCACATGCAAGACAGTGCAAGGAACGACAAGCCGTGCGCGGCTAGCGGCAGAGCTCACGCGCCAGCTCCCGCGTCATACATTGCATCGGCATTGGAGCTCATCGTGCTACACCGAGAGCAGCTGTACATTAGATTGCCAGGGAACAATACGCCCAATGATATAACCATGTGATCCCCAAGTTGTGCCGCTGAACAACGCACAGCGTTCCCACCGCAAGAACAGGAATAATGCCGGTCTGCAGCGCTCCGTGACGCCCAACATCATCGTGACACTCCCAAGCCTTCGCGCTCCGTCACCGACCGAGCGAACCGCCAGGCAGACACGCATGGCCGCGTCCGTCTCCACCTTAGTGTAGTGTCCGCACAAGCTCGCTCGCTCTTTCCTCCCACACGATGCCGTCGCACCCCTTCGCATCGCCCAACGCCATTCCGCCCCGCACGAGCTCGACAGGCCAACTGAATGGCAACAGCCTCAACCACAGAACCAGTGTGCTGCGCCCCCTGAGCGAAGTCGCGTGGATGAGCCAGAGCAAGAAGACCAAGACGAGTCACGAGGACGCGATGCCACACACACACGCCAGCAGTCTGGAGGTCAGCACAAACTACCCGACGCCGATATCGCCGCCCAGCGACGCTGCAAAGGATGTAGGCGAGGATTTGATATACGGGAATGGCGCGGCGTGGACGCTGGAGAAGGAGCGCATACTGCTGGGGCCGTATGATTACCTCGAGGCGCATCCGGGAAAAGATATACGCAGCCAGTGCATTGCAGCATTCAATTTGTGGCTCAAGGTGCCGCCTGAGAGACTTGAGGTTATTACAAGGGTGGTGGGCATGCTGCATACTGCTTCATTACTGTACTTCCAACCTTCCAACACCAAAGTCTGTCACCACGGTACTAATATGTTTTCAGTGTTGACGATGTCGAAGACTCATCTATCCTACGACGCGGCATACCAGTCGCGCACTCGATATTCGGCACGCCGCAGACGATCAATTCGGCAAACTATGTCTACTTTAAGGCGCTGCAGGACCTGCTCGCCATGCAGAACCCCAAGCTCATCGAGATCTTCACAGAAGAGCTACTAAACCTGCACCGCGGCCAGGGCATGGATCTCTACTGGCGCGACAGCCTGACGTGTCCAAGTGAAGCCGATTACCTCGAAATGGTGGGCAACAAGACAGGCGGGCTCTTTAGATTAGCGATCAAGCTCATGCAAGCGGAGAGCGCAGTAGAAGTGTACGTCCCAATCATCCTACCACCCCTACGTCCCAAATTTTCCCTTACTTAAAATAGAAACACTAACGCATTGAATAGCGACTGCGCCCCCCTCGTCTCAACAATAGGTCTCCTCTTCCAAATCCTCGACGACCACCTCAACCTCTCCCCCACATCTGGTTACTCTTCCCTCAAAGGCCTGTGCGAAGACCTCACAGAAGGGAAATTTTCCTTCCCCGTCATACACGCCATACGCGCGGACCCCTCCAACCAAATACTCATCAACATCCTGAAACAAAAAACCACGGACGAGGAGGTCAAGAGATATGCGCTACGATATATGGAGAAGATGGGTAGCTTTGAGTATAGTCGGGCGGTAATTGAGGAATTGAGAGGCAAGACGGATACGCTGGTGAGGGGGATTGAAGAGGGATTGGGCAGGGAGGGGAAGGAGGGGGGTGAGGCGTTGAGGGGCATGTTGGGGAGGTTGGTACTGCGGTGAGATGGCACAACCTACGCATGTCACGTCCAAGCACTCCGACAGGCTCACAACGCTGAAGCAGCTCCAGCACCAGACGAGTCATATGCTGTTGTCTGCGGGAATTGGGTAGCTGGGAAGGACGAGATAAAATGGAGGGGTGTATGGTATTTCAAAGTTCACATTTTCGCACGACATTAATCAAGGATCCAATCATCGTGCACTGTTCAGACAAGGCTTGAAATACATCTGGCCGCCATGAAATCCACTTGTTGTCTGCGACGGCTGCGGTGGAAAAAGGCGTGGATGACATACGCTTTACCTCTTTCGACTAGCTCATATCATGAGTCAGCTGCTGCCCCGGCTTCATCTCCGCATTGTATCCCAAGACTCAATCTCTTCTTCAAAATACCATACCATGTGATTGCGTGTCACAGCGATGTGCGACTCATCCAATGATCAGGGCCATGGCGATCAGGACGCTTCGTATCCCTTCCATCTCTTTGACGACTGTTCAAACTTCGGTTTCCAAGATGGTAGCTTCACGCACCTGTCATCTGCTCTGGCTGCCGCGCAGATCGAAACCGACTTCAGCAGTCGCTGGTCAGATCATGCCTTGGACGGGACATCAGCCAACTCCACTGCCATCTCCTCACCACTTACTCCTGGTACACCTATTGCGGGACCTAAACTCGGAAGTCGTTTTTCTCGCGAGGTCATTCGCACTTTGAAAAACTGGCTTGCCGTTCACCAACAACATCCATACCCGAGAGAAGATGACCTGGCGATGTTGCAGCAGCGTACGGGCTTGAACCAAGCACAGCTGGCGAATTGGTTCGCCAACGCTCGTCGACGCGGTAAAGTTCAAGGCACACGTCCTGCAACGCCACAGGTGCGCAACGATGCGACAAGTCCTGTAGATATCATTCAAAGGCCTGGTACACCAGCTATTGGACGAGACCATCGCACCATGAATCCATTGGAGCGTTGGGTAGATTCGCCACCGGAACACGAGCCGGCTGACGTCGGCGACATCGCTCGGGCAATGGCATCAGATTCTAAGAGCGAATCCGGTAAGTTTCCACTGATAAAGTGATTCGTGAAGCTCGATTGGTTACTCTAATACAGTTGCAGCATTCCATAGCGTCACAGGCATTGACTATTCAGCTGATGATCCGTGGCGAACACCGCTGGATATGTCATCAGCCAGCAGTGCTGGAACATCGCAATCCAGCGGGAAATCGCAACACTATTCATCCGGCTCGCAGTCGTCGCTCAGGGTGCGTCGACCAACTCGAAGGAAACGTGCCAGTAGGCGTCGTCGCACCGAGAAGGATGCTGCCGTTGATCTCGACTTGCCGTATCAATGTACTTTTTGTACAGAAACTTTCAAGACGAAATTTGACTGGCAGCGGCACGAGAAATCCCTTCATCTGCCTCTCGAGCAGTGGGTATGTGGCCTACATGGGCCTCGGACACCCAAACCTGACACCACGGAGCTTTGCTGTGTATTCTGCGGTGAGTTTGCGCCCGAAGATAACCATATAGAATCCCACCACTACTCGTCATGCATGGGCCGAACTCTTGACGAGCGCACTTTCCACCGCAAAGACCATCTCGTACAGCATTTGCGGCTTGTACACAATGCAAAATTCGAGAGCTGGTCAATGAAGAGCTGGATGATTCCAATGCCTGACATCAAGTCACGCTGCGGATTTTGCTCGCTTGAGATGAGCACGTGGCTCGAGAGGACAGATCATTTGGGCGATCATTTCAAGGCTGGAGCTACGATGCGCGACTGGAAGGGTGATTGGGGGTTCGAAAATGCAGTGGTCCAGATGGTGAGTAAGGACTCCAGTGATGAGAGCAAACAAACTAAGCCTCATATCAGGTTGAAAACTCTGTGCCGCCTTGTAAGCATTGGCATCCGCATTGAAACTCGGTAACTGACAGGAACAACAAGATTTCATCGACTATGAACGCAACACACTTGTACCTATGAGAGCCACAGACCCTCCTTGGGGATCTCCGCCAAACGCTTATGAGCTGATCAAGATCGAGATTGAGTTCTTCATCCAGATCTTTGTCGATACCCACCGAAAGATGCCTACGAATGATGCTATTCAGCTCGATGCGTGCCGCGTGATTTTCGCTGCAGAAGCAGCGGCTGACGTTCAGGCTCATGAGACTCACGGAGCACTTGTCAGCCACGACTCATGGTTCCGAGACCTGATTATGTCTTCCATAGACCTAGCTACGCAAGCGAGATTTGGTCCGATTCGAACTGCAAGCGAGAGCCGACATCAGCACCTCAAGGCCAATGGCAAGGACCATCTTTTCGATCAATGTCCACTAGAGAACAGCCTGCGCGCCTTTGTTCTTGAGCAACAGATGCGTGGCGATCCGATCACAGACTCCCATTTGCAAACACAAATGTGTGAGATAATTCGACAACTGGAATCTAAGTCCAGCACGCCGTCTGACATGTTCGCGAATTGGCTAGTCAAGGGGATCTACTCCACTCCGACGTGGCTTTCCGGCTTCAAGCAGCGAGCCGGGCTGATGGAGGGGTTAGAAGCACTTGAACATGATTTCTACATGTCTCCACAACCGGGCTTGGGGGAATCGGCCGGTTTCATTAACAGCGCATCGCCTCGGCTAGACACGAGCAATCTGCTTCCAACACTTCCAACAACGAACGCTTTCACAGCCCTAAGAGCCCCTTCGGAATCCGAGAACGGCGTCACGGACCCTTTTCGGAACATGACCATGTTCAACATGAACGGGAAACCTACGGTGCTATTACCGGACGACACCAACTTTCATCGAGTGTTCGAAACGGATATCAAGCGATGGGTAGCTGCTACCATGTCACCCAAGAACCCGAACTGCCACATCCCTTCTGACGAGGAGATTCAGCACCAAGGGCGATGGATCATGTACGGTGAAGATGATCCGTGGAACCAAACGCCAGCCGATATTCCAGAATTTCTTTGGCGGCTGAAACAGGATGTTGGTATCTTGACAGACCTCAGCGTGGTCAACCCGGCAGATTTGACGAGGCACCAGTGACGGTCGGCTAGACTATCGACGCAACGACCACTCCGCAAAGACCCATATCTATGTGCGAGTATTCGCGATGCTCGCCAGCTTCCACCTGCTTCGCCGAAACCGGCAGAGAACCCGCGGCGTCGACGATGACCTCGAACAACTCTAAATTCAGCCGGATCTACGACGACAATGCTTTCGTAACTCGTTAGGATATTTAATCAGGTCACCGACGTTTCCTTTTGCTGGGTAGTACCAGTCCAATACTGGAGAGTTTCAGCCTGGTTGCACAAGCTCCCAACTTGGCGACGACCTATTGGCTTACCGGGGATGCAAGTCTCGGCAGCAAACGAAAGGCGTCGGATCTCGCAGCCTGACTGATGAGCTGGAACATCTATTCATCATGGCTGCGTCTTTCATGAAGAAAAAGCAAAGCCTCAATCCTCATGTGCGTGAGCCAAGCTTCTATGGATGTGCACAGAAGCTCATGCGAAGGCTCATCTCACCGTGAGCATGGTTTGTAGTGAGTAACAGCTGTAAGACCACTCCGGTCGACCAGATTTCCTGCGCTGTGCGCGCTTCCTAGAGCTGTGGGGTTACATCGTTGTACAAATCATCGTTCCCACGATGCCTTGCATCACGTTGCTCAACATATGGATAGCTACTCGCATTACTTGACATACTCAATAAATAAGCTCCACTTGTGAATATGAAAGGACTAGCAGGGCGTTTTGATGGTCCCCCATATCTAAAGCGTAGTTCTGTCATCAAAGGCTTTCTTTTTGCTTTTCGCTACCAAAATAAACCGATGAAGGCGCTCGCTCATTCTCTTTGTAGCGCATCATAATTTTGACTCGGCAGCAATGACAAGACACAGCTGCGTACCCGATCAAACGAAGACTGGCGGCTCGGAAATGATTGTGAAACCTGAACTGCAGAAGGGTGGGAAGATCTTCGACATTGCGTAGGATAGGAGAAGCGCACAGTCACTCCAGGAGTGCGATGCGTTTCCATTATTTCGCTCGGCGATATACCGCTTTTCGACCCATTCTCATCACCGGGAATACACACGAAAGACTTCAATATCCCCACCACTCCAGCCTCCTTCCACCATCGCATTGGTCATTCAGTCATCGAGCACACAGCATCCGAAGAGCAAACTTGTCACCCAGCTCAGGCCCTCGCGCATGCTACATCATCCCCCGACCGCTCACTCGTCTTCGAACCCAACAACATGTTTGCACCCAAAGCGTGGCTCAAAACAACACCACCCAGTCTCGACTCCGGGGCCGGCAGAAAACTGATCTCGCACGCCGCAACCACACAACCGATCAAAACGACCACTCATACACGCCACATGCTGAAGAAGGAAATTCGGCAATGGAGGGAAACCACAAGCTCAACGCAACACAAAAGCGCGTCAGTACAAGGGAAAAGCGTCGACGCTAAATTTCTGACGAAGCAAAGAAATAATTTGGAACTTCACGTGGGAAAAGACAATGAGCACTCGAGGACGTGGAGGCCCGATCGAGATGAGATGTGCTCGACCACCACGACTATACGCAGAGGCTCGGATGGCATGGTGGCGGTGGGTCATTTGGCGACCGATACGGTTGGGAAGGGCATCACGATAACGAGGAAGTTTGAGTGGAATGAAACTTGGGGAGGATGAGGGGTGATTAGATCTTGGGACATGTTGAGTTCGGAAGGGAAAGGAAATGCGCGGAGCATAGGGTGCCTGAGTTGCGCACATGGGGGCGGATTTGGGGTCGTTGGGCTTTACTAATTGAAAACTTGCGATGTGGTCGTTCGAACCTTTTTTGTGCGAAGGGCTGTGTCTTACGTCTTCGTGCTACTTCTGCCTCGTGGTTGTGTCGTGCCTCAGGGTGTTGGTGTGTTCGTGTCCTGCAGGTTGAAAGGGCAGTCAAATGAAGCATGTCCCGTGCTGTGATTGATCTTTGCTCCCGTTCAACTTGTGTGTACACTACCTTCAATATGCCTTGAGACTTGCATTGACCGTAGTCCATTGGTAGCTGTGACGTAATTGCTTCTCTCTTCACAATTTGGTCTATCAGCTTCGTATTCTATTTATGTTCATATTTGCTGCTTTACTTCAAAAAGTAGCGATCATGATCGACGACGCGTCTCTCTGCTGCACCTGCTGAAAGATCGCGTTCCTGTAGCACTAAACTTCGGCCGAGGCGACTAACCGTTTTCATCGGGCCCCACTTTTGGCCCAACGCAAATACATACCTAACTTATAACATGAACTAGTTAAGTTAAGTTACAGACATAACATTACCATCTTTCCACACCATATTCCAACAAATGTTGTGAGATCTCCCCAAAGCGACGGTAATGCCACCACCGACTTTAGTGATGATATGAGGCTCCTTGATGGCTCGCCGCCACTACTGTGCATTTTGCACAATCGGTCGTTAATTCCACCGACGAAAATTGCACTTTGCAGCAAGGGCGGCTGCGAAGCAATGTGCACTCCGAACGGACATATCGCGAGTCTCAAATACTGCCTAGCTTTCGACCCACCTGGAATAACATCTCCTGAGATTCGTCCGGCGATAATGAGCATAAATAAGAAGCGCTACCCAGTCCCATCGATACTTGCACATCGGCGACTTTCTAGTGAGCAAGATTGGCCAACGAGGTTTATACACACGACAGAATCGCAAGGACTAAATACTCAATCCCGCTTCAGCCATGAGTCCCAAACAGTTCAAGGGTGTAGTTACCTTCGACCCAGCCAAGGGCATTCCCTCTCTGGCCGGAAAGGTCATTTTAGTGACCGGAGGTAGGTGTGCGCTAGCATTTTATCAAAGCACCTCACTAATATCTTCTTTAGGCACCGCAGGACTTGGTCGCGAGTCTGTAATAGCTTTTGCCGCACACGACCCGGCACATATATACTTCACGGGCCGCAATGCTTCCGCCGCCGACTCTCTCATCGCCGAGCTGAAGCTGAAGTACCCCAATGTCGAATTGACATTCATAGAGATGGATCTATCTTCTCTTCGCTCCGTCAAGGAATCAATCGTCAAGACCTTCAATCATGACCATCTCGACATCCTCATGAACAATGCTGGCATTATAGCGAAGCCGGCCGTGCTGTAAGCCAAGGTCCATGTTCGAAATGTATTTGACATATATACTAACTTCGTGGGCGTTTTTTAAGGAGCGTCGACAACTACGAGATACAATTCGCAACCAATCACCTCGGACACGCCATGCTTACCAAGCACCTGCTGCCCTATCTGCTGAAAGCCGCAGACCAGCCAGGGTCAGACGTTCGCGTTATAGCTAATACTAGTGACGGGTACGCATTCCACCAAATGATCAAAGGTGGCATAGACTTTGCCGCTCTCGATTCTGGCAGCACCTTTGACCGATGGTTTCTCGGCACATGGGTGCGCTACGCGCAGTCCAAAGTGGCAAACGTTCTCTACGCCGCCGAACTCGCGCGCCGCTACCCCCAGCTCACTAGCGTGGTCATACATCCTGGTGTCGTTAGGACTCCCATGTTGACCGATATGAACCGCGGGTCGTACTGGTTCACTATCATTACGTGCTGGCTCCAGGGCATTGTAGCGATGGAGCCGCACGAGGGCGCTTACAATCAGTTGTGGTGCGCGGCTGGGGCGAAGAAAGAGGAGCTGAGGAATGGCGGTTTCTATCGACCTGTTGGTGTGGACGAGACTGCGAATCTGGTGGGCAAAGCGAATGACCCGGAGCTGGCTAGAAAGCTTTGGGAGTGGACGGAGGGCGTGCTGAAAAAGTCCGAGTAAACAATTGTCGGTCTGGCACTTCCGTAGCTACGCTCGCTATGCCTCGTATCACTCTCGAGCATTGTGTTAAGGTGGTGTCGCTCCAGCGTACATCCACCGTGAGGCTCATGTTATGTACAAATATGTTCCCTTCTCGTGCAAGTCCTGATGTACTCGGCTGGCTTCTTTTCCGGTTAACGAGGGAGTAGAAGGAATTGATGTTGTGTGGTGAGTTGGCGGTCTTCGTTGAGCGCACCCTGAGGCGTACCTTTCCCTGTTGGGACTAGCGCAAATGATCTCGTCAAGTTCAACTCCCATGAAGATGTTGCTCCTACCTACAATCTCATTGCAACCCATTGATAGACCAGAAGCAGTCATAAATCAGACCACTTGACTGACGCTGGCGTGAAGGCATAGTTCAGTTTGCTGCAATGTGCCCGATAGACCAGGGGCATTGCTCGGGGTATGATATCAACAACTGCAGACTGATCGTTAGATCAATGGTATACACATAGGCATGTCTCATCACTGTGCACTTAGAGGGAGTGTAGGGCTGAAGCGATTGGCTCAATGTGAACTTACGATGGAGTACTGTAACAGCGTTGTTTGTGCGCGATGCTATTGTGCAATCTGCCTATTCAATTCCCGCACTTTCACCTCCGGAAACTATTGTTTGCCCTCAAACAATAGAAGAACGTCACCTGTGGCTCTAGCGCTGGAGCAGTATCGAACAAAGCCTGCACACGTCGCGTCTGTTGCTTTCCAGTCATCCATCTCTCGTCGCCATTACCATCAGCAACAGCCATGATGACTACCAAACGCAAACACAGCAGCGACAAAGATGACGAAAAAACTCCCAGCAAGCGCCCACGAGCAAGCCAGGAGACTATAACCGACTCTAACGACGAGGATTGCATGCCGCGCCGGCGCGGTCGCAGTCAAACCCGGCAGATTCGTCGACGCAAGACACCTCCCGGACCACCAGTACCCTCCACACCAGTGGTTCATATCATGAGCTCCAATGAAGAATCGAGCGATGGAGAAGACGAAGACACCAAGGCCTACGAGCCCATTGAGCGCATTCGCACAGCAATCAGCTACACACGCGCTCAGATCCGAAAGGGTCTACACCCAAACCAGACCACGCGCTTCAAGATACCATTATCTACCTCCACCTCACACCAACCGCAAGAGAAATCGCAGCGTTTAAGCTTTTGCGCTCCAGCCCTGCCACTACCATCCTCGCTACTGCGGACTCCGAGGTGTCGAGCTGGAAGAAGGTCTGAGGAGGCAGGAAGCTGGACTTCCTATGCACGACGACTGATTGGGTTGTCATGCCGGATTCTGGAGACAACAAGCCAACCAGCGCACTCAATCAACACGGACGACACGTCGAGCTGGAAGACTTCAACCATTCATTATCACCTGCATCACCACGCAAAGGCTCAGCGTGTAGCTCCAGGATCACAAATCATTTTGCGAATGCTCAACGACACTCCCTCGCGAATGGCACCTCGCGCCCGTGTACTTCGAACAAAACCTTCGCCCGAAGCTCCTCAAGCGCATCAAAGTAGTCCGACCCCTCCGCAAACGCGATCAATTTTCCGCCTACTTCCAAGTACAACGCCGTAATATGCACACCATCTGCCTTGAACAAGTCGATGTGATAACGCTTTTCGTCGACATACTTCTCCAATGCGGCCACTGCTACGAGTCAGTTACGAAACTTCTCTTCTTTCTGGACGCTGTACTTATGACGGGCTTTGCGAGAAACACAAGATGGTTCTCATCCATACTCCGCAGCCAGTTCATCTGCAGGATGTTGGACAGTATCTTGCCGGACGATGGCTTCTCGAGTTGCTGGATATGCGTGAAGAAGTCGGTATTGCTGTCCGAGTGGGTGAGTACAACAAGGTTGATACGGTACTGCATCGTGTCTGTTTTATAGTGCGTGGCTTTGTGGGAGATAGTGGTAGCTTTACGATCGGCGAATGTCTTTAAAGCATGTAGAATCATTGAATGCAGTTTGACGATTATCTACCCGCATGCCGCTCCATCAATGCCATGCATGTGCATCACACAGCTAGATCGTGTGGCAATAGCTCAATCAGTATTCGTTACTGGCTTCAATGCCTTGTCTCAAGTTATTCATGGGCAGATACACGAGCCATCTTGAACGTCTCAGAAATCAACGTGCGGTACTCGCGATGTATCTTTAAGAATATTTGCTAAAAGCTAGGATTGCGGGTGATGTCAAAATGTCAAGCTCGCAACCCGTGTATGTGTACTAAAGTATCGCAAAGTTTGACTGCTAGCTAAGAAGGACCCAACTCATACCTCTCCTTCATCCGCTGGTTCTCTCACGGACCCACCTCAAGTACTAAATCCCACATTGCTTCGAAGTGATTCCTAACCGCGCCCTGTACCACCGCCCTCTCCTTGCCTTGAACATAGAGAGTCGCTCTACAACGCTCGTTCCTTGCTTCCAAGATGATAGCAAAATGCTTCTCCTGGTTAACTTTGAATGTCTCCCAACCCAGTGCATGCACTATATTGCGTCAGTCATGGAGCGCACAAAGCGTAATAGACTCGACTCACGAACTACCGTCCTCCCAGATCTCGCAAGCCGAGCCATCGCCCGTGCTTCTCTCTTATCCGGTACACGTTCTCCTTTCTGCTCAGCGAGATTCTGTATCTCTCGGACGTTCAGGTCTAGCTCTGCTTCGTTGATAGCCTCATACTCCGACGGGAGTCGAAGTCCCAGGTTCAACCCAGCGGTAGAGTTCGATGATGGGTTCCACGTGAAGTATCCATGCACAAAGTCGCGTACGCGGTACCAAAGGAGCGATGTGTGCGTTGAGCGAGGCCACTCCCGGCCTCTGCGATTGCGCTAATGTTAGCATAGAGAGTGCCGTCATCAAGGACCTTGATCGAGATGTTGTAGATGGATGCGATCAGTGCGGCACCGTCGGTGTCGGAGATACTGGAGACCATTGTGAGATATTGAGTGTATGATGCGGTTGATGGTAAGAAGGAATATAGGAGGAGTTAAGGGCACCGATCTTCGGTCCCCATGCATCCGGAAGAGATTTGTGTATGGAGTGTGAACTGGCCCTGTGGCATCTTCAAATGCCCGACACTCATTGTTCACGCATGGACCGTTACACGAATGGAATGACGGCCGTTCAATGTCATCGGTGACTTCACAAACGTCCATCATTGACTCTCACTCACACACCGCGATCATTGAAATAGATCCTGACAAAGGACGATGGATTAAGCATATACTCCCAAGTGGTACATCATCTGCGTCTTCCTCAAGTTCAGTGCTACCCGTGAATGCGATTACGGTCGCATCGTGCAATTGTAATGCCATAGACAAGATCGTGCAAGCTCCCAGCAGCGAGCAAGTTCATCGATCGCACAGAGTCAGCCCCTTACACCAGCTTGTGGCTTGTCGCTAAAAGCGATCTTGGCATTGGCAGCTGAACTCCACCAGCCGGCTTCACGCAGCCCTGCCAATCAAACAACCTAGCTAGCAACATACTGTATCAGGTTTCGAATGATCAGCTGTCGCGATACTCACCACAGCGGAGACTTCCAGGCCTGCGCCAGATCTTAGCCGTTCAGATGATCCTAGGCCAATGGCGGATGTGCTTGGTACCTGCATAGGCTTTTGCGACTGCTTGTGGTTGAGGGCTGAGATCAGCTGAAGGACATGCATTGAATACAAAATGCGTGATTGTCGTCGCAACGTGAAAGATTGGTGTTCAATCGATCTCTGAAGGTCGAAACGCGAACGAAAATGCCGGCCCCGATGAGGCCGCGATTTCCGCAGGCGCCTTTCCCGCTGACCAGTACGTTGCCATTCTCATAGCACTCTAAAATCTTTCACTGAATGGGCTGCAGATGGCACAATCGACGCGACTCCGACTTCAAAGATCACCATAACAACATCGCAGAATGTTGCAGCAGTAACGAAGCCCCCAGCAGCGTCCGCCGTCGAGCAAACGCCCTCGTCCTTCCCCTCCATGAGCCTCGCTCCCGTCAACGTCGCGCCCGTCGGGCAGATTCCAGAAGCGAAGATCGACCCAACGCCGGTGCCCACATATCTAGGCTCGACGGTCAACATCCTGCAAGGTCACTGCACGGAGCCTAACTACACAATCCTGGATGGACCAACAGCATTGTGGGTGCCAGTGATCGGCTGCATCTCAAGCAAATCCGACTGTTGTCCAACGCCTATGCCGACTGCCGCGGCTGGAGCAGCGGAACCATCCGCGAGCGTTGCGGCAGGAAGTGCGGGCGGGGGAAACCAACCAAATGGTGGCTCAGGCGGAAAGAGAGGAGCGTTCCCAATCAGTGCGCTGCCGGACCAAGGCAAGATCCAAGGCTGTCCGCTGGATTATCACACGGTGACGAAGAGTGACGGCACAGCATGCTGTCCATCGTGAGTTTATAATGCCTGATGGGAGTTGTGGGCGAGGCTAATTTGAGTAGATCGTACTGGCTCTGGAGCACACAGCTTGGAGGTCAGATACCCTGTTACTCTTCGCTCAACAAAGCGCTTGTGCCGCCGCCGATGCCTGGATCACTCGCGAACGCCGATCGAACGACAGGCAGAGGCAGTAGCAACGGGGGAATCATTACGCCTGCACCATCATCGAATCGAGCCGGTATCATCGGACAAGGCAAGCCAACCTCGGCGGTGGTGAATATCGCATACGCAATGCAGTATCCGCTGGCTGAACAAAAGGAGACTGGATTGAGGGGCTCAGCGAAGATTGGCGTAGGTGTTGGTGCTGCTACGGGCGGAGTGCTGGTCCTCTTGATCATTGGGTTCTTGCTCAAGAGATGCTTGTCGAAGAGGAAGAGGACGAAGACCGGTGGCTATGAAGTTGGACGCCAGGGTGGTGTTGGGTATGAGCCAGCGGGAGTAACGGTAGCGAGACCACATGGCGGCGTGAAGTATGCCGGTGTTTCGATGAGTGCGGTAGATGGCTTGACTTGAACTGCCAAGTGTAGCTTGGTTCGTAAGGCGTTGGCGCCCGTACTGCTGTTTCGACATAATTTATACCCGCACTCTTGGACTATCATATCGAGGTCATTTGAACGTGCTACACGATCGAAATCAGGCGCACCTCATACAAAGCGGCATTTATTACTTGAGATTGGCTCACGCCTGGCATCGAAGGCCGAAGGAGTAGCGGATATCTACAGCCTGGTAGTGATACGACTTGATCGCCCGACAGCATGGAGATTGGTCCGTTACCCCAATCGCCCATCTGCGTGACGAACGTGCAGCGACCTTCCATCAGGCGCGTGATCCTTTGCAGGATGTTGTGCA
>Ga0265797_10006874_pt1 | contig 15870 bp, 13 predicted proteins | sample P2T30metagenome_FD_192433 | JGI IMG/M metagenome (GOLD analysis project Ga0265797, IMG submission 192433) | Plant litter microbial communities from East Loma Ridge, Irvine, California - P2 T30 | ecosystem: Environmental > Terrestrial > Plant litter > Unclassified | place: USA: California... | reverse complement strand
CGGGCCGCAGATCGCGCAACGAGCCGGTCAGATACGACAAGCGCCGCTACCGGCGCCGCAGCCGCATCGAGATCATGTTCGGCCGTCTGAAGGATTGGCGCCGCGTCGCCACTCGCTACGACCGCTGTCCAACCGTCTTCTTCTCTGCCGTCGCGCTCGCGGCCACCGTCATCTTCTGGCTATGACCAATGAGTCCTGACCCTAGTGCAGGAAAGTACGTCGCGGATTCGGATTTGTGGATTGGACCAGTAACGTATTCGAGGTCAGCGGACTTTGCCTGCCGACCTCGTTCGTCAAATCTGAGCCAAGCCTCCATCGGTGAACAGTTCGCTGCCCGTCATGAAGCTGCTATCTGACGATGCGAGGAAGGCAGCGGCTGCCGCGACTTCGGACGGGTCGCCGACATGTCCTATCGGCGTGGTAGACCCCATCTCGATCATCGCGTCGCGACCAACGACCTCGGCCGCCAGTTCGGTCAGCGTTGGTCCGGGCGAGAGGACGTTGACACGAATACCCGTACCGCGCAGATCCTGCGCCCAACTGCGCGCGAGGTTGCGAACAGCGGCCTTCGAAGCGCTATAGATGCTGAACGCCGGTGTTCCCATCACGCCGGTAGTCGAGCCGGTGAGGATGACCGAACCACCCTCGCCCATCAGCTTCAAGCCCTTCTGCACCGTGAAGATCGTGCCCTTAACATTGATGTCGAATGTCTCGTCATAATGCTCGGGCGTGATCTCGGTAAGCGGCACCAGCGCGCCCGTTCCGGCATTGGCGAACAGGATATTGAGCGTACCGCGTTCCTGCTTCACCGTATCGAACAGCTTGTCGAGATCGCCGGCATCCGTGACCGATCCCACCACCGCACGCGCATTTGCGCCGAGCGTGGCCACTGCCGCGTCCAACTTCTCCCGCCTTCGGCCGAAGATATAAACGAACGCCCCTTCCTCGATGAAGCGCTTCGCCGAAGCCAGGCCAATGCCCGTGCCGCCGCCGGTGATGATCGCAGTCTTGCCTTCTAGTCGGTTCATACATGCCTCCAGTTCCTGGTTGCATGTAGCTGGCCCGAGGCCTACCTATCGGCAAGTATGCACCTTTTGGTAAGTATATAGAATGTCCGACCAGGTCCGACCCGCTATCGCAGATGCCCCTCCCGTTGCGCCCGCCTTCACCTGCGGCCTCGACGCGACCCTCAAGGTCATTTCCGGCAAATGGAAGCCGCTCATCCTGTATTTCTTGTTGCGCGGACCGACGCGCTACGGTGAGCTCAAGCGCGCGGTGCGCGATGTCAGCGACAAAATGCTGATCCAGCATTTGAAGGAGCTGGAAGCGGACGGCGTGTTGCGGAGAAACGACTATAAGGAGGTGCCGCCACGCGTCGACTACACGCTGACGCAGCTTGGTGAGAGCCTCGCGAGGGCGCTTGAGCCGTTATGCGTTTGGGGAACCGAGAATATGGCGGAGATGCAGAAGATCTTCGTTGAGCGCGACAGCTGGGTTCGCCAGAAGCAGGCATAACTGCCGCCCACGGGCGAACGCATCTTCGTCGAGTGGGTGTCGGAGCGAGTTAAAAGCTGGATGTGACCTTTGCTTACTGTCAGTTTCTAGACGGAGAACGATCCAAACTCCGCCGCAAAGACCCATAGTCGGCCATTCGCGCGCCGTTCACCGTTTCCCAACTTCAGACACTCGTTCACCTTTGCTCCGAACGCTTTTGGCGATCGATCTGCCGTCATAGACGTCCTGGTTGGAGAAATAACGGACCGTCCGCCGTTGGCAGGCGGACGGCGTTAGCCAACATCGCGTGACGCCGTCGGTTTCCAGAAACAGACGGTTGTTCGATAACCTGCTGAAACCATGCCGAGCATCTTTAAGGCGCTGGACACAGTTCTGGTGAGCGTCCAAGTTCTGGTAGTACTTAGCAATTATGTTGGGACTCTAGATGACCCTTCGTTCAATCGCCGCGCTCGGGTTTGCCGTATTCTTAGGGTCGACGGTGCTGGCGAAGCCGGTGCCAATCGTGCCTGCGGCGGTGCCGTTCAGCATCGGCTCGGTGCGTGCTGTGGCCTTACGGGACATGATCAACCGCGTTCCGAACGATGGCAGCGTGTTCGGCAAGAAGGAAGGCCCGGCAGCTGTCGCGGATATATTGCGGAAAGCAGGGGCGCCGACCGACGCGCTATCGCTCGGTGTCGATGCGCTGCTTGTCCGCATGCCGGGCCGTATGGTCCTTATCGACACTGGCCTGGGGCCCAAGGTTGGTGGCGTCCTGATGCAGAGCCTAGCGCTCGCCAAAGTATCGCCGGCGGACATTACTGACGTCCTCATCACGCATTCGCACGGCGATCATGTCGGCGGGCTGTCGAGCGCGGACGGCAAACTGGCGTTTCCCAACGCGACGATCCGTATGACGCGCGCCGAATGGGCGTTCATGCAGAGCCAGCCCGTCAATGCAGCGCTCGTCGCGACGATCACGCCGAAGGTCACGCCATTTGATCCTGGCGCGGTGGTGATGCCGGGTATCCGCGCGGTACCACTGCCTGGGCACACGCCCGGCCATAGCGGCTACGAAATCACGTCAGACAGCCAGAAGCTACTCGACATGGGCGACACTGCTCATAGCGCTATCGTGTCTCTCGCCAGGCCCGAATGGATCATCGGCTACGACACCGACGGCGAGCAGGGGCGCCAGCGGAGGACGGCCGAGCTGGCCAAGTTGGCGGCGAGCGGCGAACATGTGTTCAGCCCGCATTTTCCGTTCCCAGGGCTCGGCCAGATCGTCAAGGCCGGCACTGCTTATCGCTGGCAACCGGTGAAACGCTGACACCGACGGGATGCCGTCGTCACAGCACGCCAATGTTATGCAGCCACTGCTTGACCTGTCCGGGCCATTCCCGCGAAATCGGATCAGCCGTAGGCCGCATTCCGAAAGCATGGCCCCCCTTAGCGTACAGGCGCATGTCGACAGGCACGCCCGCATCACTGAGCGCCAAGGCATAGGCCATCGGTTGCCGAATTGGGTCCGTAGGATCGTTCATCGCATGAAGGATCAGCGTCGGCGGTGCTTTAGGACTGATCGTTACCCATGGCTTGAGTTCAAGGCTGTTCCTGCCCTTGCTGTCGTCCAGTATACGCGCCGTGTAGGCAACGATTGCAAAGTCTGGCCGCGGCGATTGCTGGTCAGCCGCGTCCGTAAGTGGATAGCTGCGTTCAACCGTGTTGCTCATGCTCGCCGCCAAATATGCGCCCGCCGAAAATCCGATGACGCCGATCTTGTGCGGGTCAATCCCGTAGGACGCAGCTTGCTGGCGCATCAGCCCGATCGCGCGTTGCGCGTCTTCCAGACCCAATAGCACTTTCGGCCGCTGTCCCTGCGGCCAGTCTTGCGGCACACGGTATTTCAGAACTGCGCAGGTCATACCCTGCTGCACCACCCAATTGCAGATCTCCGTGCCTTCCAGATCGGTCGCTATGACTTCGAACCCGCCGCCTGGCAGAACCAACATGGCGGCTCCGCTATTGCGTTCCTTCGGTCGATATAAAGTCATGGTCGGTCGGGTGACGTAGCTCGCCCAATGCCATTTGCGCCCACCCACGAGCCCCGTCCCGTTACCGGTCGCCTCGGGCCGATCGCCAGAGTCGGGCTTGGCGAGAGGCGTGCTTGCTGCCCAGAGGGGCATCTGAACCCCATCCTTGGGAGACTGCCAGGTGCCTGCCCGTTCATTCTTGGGGAGGATAACCTTCGCAGGCGAATTGTCGTTCTTGCTGGTCTGTCCGTAGACGGCGCCAGCGATGCCGATTGCAAGGAGAGAGGGCACGACGAACCGGAACCGCAACAAACCTTATCTCCTGCTTAAGCGGGACAACCTTCCTCCGGCATGAGGCGGGTTGCAGAACGACAGGTTAGCGGCACAACATCATCAGGCAACTGGTGGCTTGCTGCAAAGGAACGGCGATGGAGAGGGCCGACGCCCTCCAGATTTCGATGTCAGTGGGGAACCCCGGCTTGGCAGCGGTCGCCTAATGCGGTGAGAGAATTCTGTCATGATCGTTGTCGTCGAAGGTATCAGCGGGAGCGGTAAAAGCACTTGGTGTGCCCGGCATGGAGGTTCGCACGTCGTTCCCGAGAACGGCAGACTTGCCGTAGCGCCCGATCGTGCCGCCGATCCAACAGGGGCAGCTGCGTTTTGGGCAGAGCGCAACATCGATCGTTGGCAAGCTGCCTTGGCCGTGGAGCGTACGACGGGCCATGCTCTATGCGACACAGACCCCCTCAAGCTGCACTATGTCTGGTGCCTGTGGCGGATCGCCGAGGCGCCCGAACGCGACTGGTCGCTCGAACTCGCGGCAACCCGCCAGACGATCGCCGATGGCTGGATTGGCTTCGCTGATAGCTATCTCGTCGCAGATACCGATGTGGCGACCGCACAGCGATATGCGATGAGTGACGCAAAGCGTCGCAGGAGCAATTTCGATCTTCATGCGCGGCTGCGTCCCGCGCTACTCGAATGGTACACGGCGCTCGACGGGGGTGCTACCCGGTCGCGTCCAGTTCGGTCTGCCAGCGAGACTGCCTACCGGGAGGGCAGCCGGGAAACGGCATGACCTTGTATCCTTCGACGCCATGATCGCACGCCTGCCACATTCGTGATAAACGACGACGTAGCCTGGATGCCATCACTCCAACCATCAACGTCCAATGCTTGGCCCCTAGGGTATCTGTTCGGGCTCCCCCTACCTGAGTCCCGCCCCATCGAGGCCACTCCTCACTGACCCCACCGACCTATCATCGGCTCGCGAATGCCAATGGGCTGGTCGATCTCGCCGAAATGCGAGCTCGGAACGCCGCTGGAACGGGTTGGTACCCAATCAGAGTACTAGAGCGGTACCAGACGCCATAGTTGGTACTTTCTCCTTAAGCGCTACCATGGCCGGCATGAAAATAGACGAAATAGACGACAGCATGCAGGCCGCGATCCTGCGCCTTACAGCAGGCGAGCGGGAGTGCTTGAAGCGTTGTCTGGGTCATCAGACGGCCAAGGAGATGGCGCTAGATCTAGGTGTCTCTCCTCACGCTGTCGAAAAGCGTCTTAAGATGGCGCGTGCCAAGCTGGGCGTGACGTCATCGCTCGAGGCGGCAAAGCTGGTGGAAGCAGCCGATGAGGCCGACCGACTAGTACCCCAAACGTCCGGACTTTCCGGAACCAACGCGATCATTGAGGAGGGCGCTGCCGCCATTCCGCACCTGTCGACCAGGCGAAGTGAGCGGCGCCCCTCCATCTACGTGATTTCAGGAGCGATCATTATGATTTTAGTCTCTGCAGCCGCCCTTATCCTCTGGCTCCAGGCCTCTGGCACTGGCGACCAACATGTAATTCCACCCGCCGTTGCCGATGGGACGCTAGCAACATCCGCGAACGCAGCACCAAGCCCAGGCACTGAAGCTATGCTGCGGCAGCTTGTCGCCGGCCTCGCGAGCGGCTCACCCGATTACGTAAAACTTTCGCCCGGGTTCGCTGAGGTCGTTCAACGCGATCTCCCCATGACACACCCCATGTTCAAGGCCCTCGGCGAGCTGAAATCTGTGACGTTTCGCTCACGCGGCATGAAGAATGATGACATCTACAACCTCGTCTTCACCAACGGTCAGGTGCTGATGTCGGCCGCGCTCGATGCCGAGGGCAGAATGACGGGCGGCATAATGCGACCAGGCAACCGCATTCCTTCTTCTGCAACGCCGTCACCCGGCACTGAGGCTGCAGTAAGGCGTCTTGTCGCTGGCTTGGCGAGTGGCTCCCCAGATTACGACAAACTTGCCCCGAAATTTGGTGATCTGGTACGGAGCGATATGCCGATGTCACAACCTATGTTCAAATCCATGGGCGAGTTGAGGTCGGTCACTTACAAAGGGAAGGGCAGAATGGGAGACGACGTCTACAATCTGGTCTTCGCCAACGGTGGAGTATTGATGTCTGCTTTCCTAGACGCGAACGGACGAATGGCCGGAGGGTTCATCGCGCCGCCGGGCACACCTCTCCCCTGATCCTGCAAGTGGCAGACCAAAAGCTTACCTCATAAAACGCAACCGCTCATGCGCCGGCAGCGGTTGCGTCTTTCAACTGCCCCGGGACTTCGCTCAATCGCCTAAGACAGGGAGTTGCTACATGCTCGCGGCCACGGCTTGGAGTGCGAGACCCAGAAACGGTCATTAAGCCCTCACCCCGCCAGTCCCCATACCGGTCATTGGTTCATGTCTGTCGAGCGTGCAGCTACGCGAATTCGGACAACACAAGGAGCTAGCTGGGGAGCGGCCCGGCCGCGCGGTAGCTTTCGACCAGGGCATCGAATACGGCGATGTCGGATCTGCTGCGGGCAATGATCTGTGCGCCGGCAACTGCCGCGTAGATTGCGCGCGCTCTTGCCTCGACGCTTTCCGGCGATCCAATCGCTGCGGCGGCAAGCTGTTTACTGAGCCACGCCACGTTGACGTCGGCGAAAGCCTGTACCTGTTTGAGAACCGGCTCAGGCAGCTCGTCACGCTCGGCCGCCATGAAGCTGCTGAGGCACATCCGATTGTTACGCTCCAGAGACGCCCGGAAGATGCTCGGGTATCGTCGTAACGCGTCCCTCGCGTCCTTCGCGTCGGTGGATATCGCCTCGAGATCGCGGGCGATATCCACTTGGTAGCGACGGGCCACCGCCTCACCGAGCAACGCCTTGTTGGCGAAATAATAGTTGATGCTGGCCGCCTTGATGCCGACCGTTGCGGCAAGGTCGCGGAAGTTGATGCCGCCGTAGCCGCGCGTCATCGCCGCCTCGCGTGCGGCCAGCAGGATCGCCTCCCGCGTATTCTCCTTCGTCGTTGCCGCCATCGTCACGCCTCCACCTGTCATATGCCAGACAGGGATTGACGAGGCAAGTTTTACGCCGCAGATACATACCTGTCATCTGACAGGCAGGTGATATGATCGATGAAAGCGAGACCTCCCATGGCCGATACGCTGGCGCTCTTCACCTCCCCTTCTGCTTTCCCTAATCCACAGCGGCTGCGCATTTTCATGCACGAGAAGGGCATCGCCGACCGGTTTGCCGAAACTGTGTACGACATGTCGCCTGTGGGTGAACAGCGCGGGTGGCGACACCTGAAGATGAACCCGTGGGGCGAAACGCCGACGCTGGTGCTGGCGGACGGGTCGTTCCTGAGCGAGACGTCGGCTATCGCGCGCTACCTCGACGACAGCTTCGAAGGCCGCAAGGTCATGGGCGAGACGCCGATCGAGCGCGGCCTCGACCAGATGTGGGACAACCGGGTCTGGGTCCACATCCTCTATCCGATCGTCACCGCCTTCCACGTCCTGCACCAGGGCCTCGGGCCCAAGTTGGAACTGACGCACAACGCCGCATGGGGTGAGCATTCGCGCAAAGTGGCGCTTGCGCATGCAGCACTGGTCGACCGGCATTTTGCCGACGGGCGGACGTGGCTGCTCGGCGGAGACAAACCGACCTTCTCGGACATCACGCTAGCCACCGCGATCGCGTTTTCCAAATACCCGGTGAACGCCACCCCGCTGGACGAGCGTTTTGAGCATATCGACGCGTTCTGGCGGCGGTGGCAGACCCGGCCGGCCTTCATGGCTGCCTACGCCGACGGGCAGAGCGGTGTTTCGGAACTGGATGACCGCTCGTAGCGTCCTCATCACCCGTATCTATTGAATAACGCCTTGAGCAGGAGAACAAGCATGCTGTTTCATACTATGGTCGGATCAAACGACATCGAACGATCGAAGCGATTCTACGATACGGTGCTTGGCACACTCGGTGTAGGTGAACCGATGCGGAATATCGCCGACAGCGGCCACACCCGGCTCATCTACAATAATGGCAACGGAACGAACTTCATCGTTAGCCAGCCAATCAACGATGAACCTGCGACCGTCGCGAACGGCAGTACCGTCGCCTTTTCATGCAACTCACCTGAGCAAGTAAAGCAGCTTCACGATGCCGCAGTTGCCAATGGGGGCACCTCGATCGAGGCCCCGCCTGGCCCACGCGAGACTGCGTCGATGGGGACGATCGAGCTCGCCTATTTTCGCGACCCCGATGGCAATAAGCTTTGTGGGATCCATTTCCCCAAGTGATATTGGCGCCGCACGTCAACTTTAAGGTGCCGCCCGTCGTAGCGTGGACGGGCGGCAGGCTCGTCACGAAGGACGGGCGGTAGACGGTACCGCTTTGAAGACCCATAATCGGACACTTAGCAGAGCCTTTCCGCTCCCCAACTTCAGACGCTCGTTCATAAAGCAGTCGCCAGGGGCAGCTAAAGCAAAATGTCCCGACAATGACGTCGTTTCGGGACGACCGGCGAAACGCTCGAATTGCCGGAAACCCTGCTCATGCAAATGAGTTTAAGCCGTTCGACGGGCTGGCGCTTACTCAGCCGGACTTAACGGAGCTAATGGGAGCATGCCCGCAATCTTCCCTTGATCATCTAGCGACACTATCGTTTTGCGCCATCCATTGGCGAACGTGAGCTTGAACTCATCGCCACCAAACGGGGTAGGACGCCAGAAGTCTACCGAGAGTAATCGGCCGAGACTAGCGAGTTCAGTCCGATTCTGAGGGATCTGCGGCTGGATCTCGGAAGCGAGCTGGGGGGTCACAAGGTCTTGGATCGTAGTTCCGCCTGCAATCGCGCCGATAAGCCTGCGGATTGCTGCGTCTGATCCAGGCAGCTGGGCTGTTCGCGGGCTAAAAACCCTTTTTGTAGATGCTGCCGCGATATCGGCGACTGGCTTTGATTCTGCCTTCGCCAGCGCCGCTGAAAGTGCGTTCTCCGCATTAACGGACACATCTGGCCGAACACCAACGCCTTCCCAATTGGTCTTCGTGACCGGATTTTCCGCTCTGCCAGAGGGAATCATGGCGATAACACCGTGACCGATATCGATCGGACCGACAGGATTGGCCCCGCCCCCTGTTGTCTCCCCGATCACCGTTCCTCGCTTGAGCGCTTGGATGTCGTAGGCGAACTCCTCACCGCCAGAGAAGGTCGTTTTGCTGGTGAGAACGTAGACAGGGATGTCGAAGAAGGACACCGGTGTGCGAACGGATCGGTAGCTTTCTCGCGTTGTTTCAGTCGTCTTTGCCACGCGTGAGACGATGTCATTGATCGCCCGGCCAGGCGAAACCAGGAAGCTGACGAGGTATGAAACGGCCCCCGGGTCTCCGCCGCCGTTCCGGCGGACATCGATGATCAGAGCACGACTGCCTGAGAGGGAGGTCATTGCCTTGTCGACCGCCCTTTTGGAGAAGCTGATTGGTGGAAAGCCAATCACTTCAATATATCCAACACCGCCCGCTAGGATGTCGGCGCGAGTCACTCCGGCGTCCGCGGCGGGCATCTCAGCCGGTGGACCGTCGCCTCGCGGCGGTCGCGGCTCCTGCATCGAGAACACGCTAAGGTGCTTGTCGTGGGTCACGATGGATGCATCAGCGGACAACCGGGCCGCGAGTTCTCCCGCCGTTCTGGCATCGTCGTACTTGCCTGAAGCAAGCGCATCGGTCGTCCTCTTTGCCACTTGCTCGGCCCGCTCAGTGAATATGTAATGGTCGCGCATCGCGCGAGCGAACTCTTCTACAATCGCGCGACGTCCGGCGGCGTCGAGAGCAGGAGCCAGAGTATGGGTCGGCACCTGTGCTGCAGCGGGCAGCGCCAAGGGAAGAACCAGCGAAAGCGCCCACAACATCACATTGCGTCGACGGCACATCAGCAGCCCCCCTTAATACAGTTTGGGCCGGCGTACGTCTGACCAGTCCAGGCGGCTAGTCAGTACCAAACCCTCAATTCGACAGACTGTCGGAACGTCGCCTACCAGGCAAGGCCGATGAGCATTCGAACGGCTACAACTGGGCGAACACGCCCTGCCCTACGGCTTCCGGCCAGACCCAGAAGCAGTCGTTGAACGCCCCCTACGCGCTTCTCGACTTCCGACATTCGTTCATGTCGATCTCCGCAGTAGCAGAAGCCAGGCCGAGCGATGAGGGCCGCTGATGGCTTGAATGAGCCGTCCGGCTTTGGGCGAGAGCGGACGTAGGTATGCCGAGACGTGAGCATAAGTACGGACGTCCGCCCCCCGGGAAATACTGCCGCAGCGGCGGAGGGCTTCTCTGCCCTCCCGCGAGCGTAGTGATCGCTAATATGTTCGTTACTTCGGTGCCAAGCGTCTGAGGCCGCATGCTAGCCCGTCTGCGAACCGCGCTTTTTCGGCCTTAAAAACGGCGGGCGCTTATAGATTTGCGTGCCGCTGCAACGGCTTGTTCACCCCTCTCTGCAAAGGGCGGTGTCACAGGGAGACTGTCGATGCATTTCGATCTTGTTTCGGCCGTGCTTGTCGTCGCCGCAGCCGTGCCGTCCGCAGCCCCAGTCCAGGGCGACTTCGACGGCGATGGCCGATCCGACACGGCGTCCATCGTCGGCAATGCCGAGGGCTCGTTCGATGTCGTCGTGCGGTTCGCAACCGGGCGGATCGCGGTGGCGGACAGCGGCGTAGACGATGCGGCACGACTAACGACCATTCTAGCCGCGCGCGTCAGACAGAGTTGCGCGCCGCTCGCGCGATCGGCGCCCGAATGTTCCGGCGCGCTCAGCCCGAGAGACGGGCTGTACTTCAAGCGCACGCGCGGCGACGTCGCCAGCCTGGCGATCTGGTCGCGGGGCAATTTCACCAAAATATTCGGATTGTCAGTCCGCGACCTAGCGGCGACGGGGCCGGCCGCGTCCGCGCCGCCCGGGACCGTCCGAACGCCCGCGACATTGCTGTCGCTGGCTATCAGCGACGAGGGGAAGGTCACCGCCTGCACGATCGCCGAAAGCAGCGGCAATGCCGCGCTCGATCAAAAGGCGTGCGCGATCATGCTGGCTAAGGCGAAATTCCGGCCGGCGATGGACCGACGCGGACAGCCGGTGATGACGACGAAGCAAATACGCCTGTCGTGGGCGATCGACCGAGCGGGCGTCATGCACACGCCGGTCAGCGGCGGCAGCGTCGATACCAACGCGGCTATGACCGACGGCGGTATACGCCGCGCCGGCCCGACTAACGGCATGTTAGCCGTTCCTTCCGCGATCCAGACGCAGACGGCGTCGGCGTCCGTGGGCCGACCCGTCGCCCGCCAAGCGCCGCCCGGTCAGACGACGGCAGAGCGGTTCGAACAGGCACGCAAGGCGGTTCAGCCCGTGCGTGGCCGCGATCCGATCTACGGTGCGACGATCAGCGATTAGGCCGAACAGCATCGCCGGTAGACTTCCCTTTTGTTCTTCCATGCCTGATCCGTAGAATCCGCATGCCGATCCGCCCCGAGAACCATTTGCTATATCCGACCCATATGTCTCTCTAATGGTTGACCTTACGCCAAGATCCAGATGCAGTCACTCGAACCCCGCTTCCTCACTCCGTCTTTCTGCCCTTCGTTCAACGTCGCCAGTACCTACCTGGTCGGGCTCTCGGCCGTGAAGGATGAGCAGCACGGCTTGGTCACAGGCTGGAACTCCATCAGCTCGATCCGCGTGCCGTCGGGGTCGTAGAGGTTGGCCTGCCACTTGCCGTCCAGGCCCATTTGTGGACCGTCGTGACGCGGGCTCAGGCGATCTTCCCGATGCAGCGTCGTGACGGCGGCCTGCATATCAGGAACGCCCAAGGATAGATGGTTAAGTACGCCTAGCTGGCGGGCGTCGACCTTGGTCACCGGCACGCCCGAACCCGGACCGATCATCATGTATTCCAGCCAGTCCCGACCGTCGGGCGTCTGCTGTGACACCCAGTCGACCTTGTCGGGCTCGAATGCGCCATACCAGTACGGCCGAAAGCCGAGCAGGCGTCGGTACATCCTGTCCTGCTTGGCCCGGTCGTGGACGGCGTAGCCGACGTGGATGATGCGCCCGCTAATCGCGCTGGGAACAGCGTTGGCGTCAGCGCTCGCGGATTGCACGAACTGGATCCCGTTGCCTTCTGGATCGCGCAGGGCGAACCAACGCTCCCCTTCGGTAGAGCGCTGCATCGCGCCGAGGCCAGAGACGTCTGACGCGGCCAGCCAGGCCCGCAGCGTCGCCGCGTCCGTTGTCGAGTAGGCGACGTGCGCCAGCATGCTGGGCCCCTGTCCGGCGGGTGCGGGTAGCACCTCCACGAACTGGCGCGAGCTTAGATAGTAGCGGACGCCGGCCGGGTTCTCGGGGTCCGCACCCTTCCGGGCGCCCAGCACATGCTCGTAGAAGTGCTCGGACTTTGCCATGTCCCGAGCATAAATAGCGAGGTGCGAGATGCCGGTGATGCCTGGGCGCGGACCCCGCGGCGCCTTGGCCCCGAGCAGAGCGGCAGCTGCACAGGCAAGAACTGCGATACGACGGGCCATGGCAGCCTCTCCTCACCCGGCCGCGGTTCGGAACGTGACTGGCAGCGTAGGCAGCGATGTCGGCACTGTCACGTGCTCACGTGTTGGTTCTCGTCGATACTGTAGCCGAGGAGTTTGATGCCGCTATCTGCTACGGTGCCGCGCAGGAACAAGAAGCGGTCTTGGTGCCGAACACTGACCCGCACCGCCGCTCTTTGACCCATAGCCGGACATTAGCGACGTATTCGCTCCTTCCCAGTTACCGCCTTTCGTTAAGGGGCACCGACTTGCCTTTTGACCTCTGTGATGGCCGCTCCGACCGATTGCCGGATGGTCTTCGTCAAGATAGACCGGCGCCGCTGACCTGTTCGATCCGAGCAGGACGGCATGATCGCGTCGGTGCCCCGAAAGGGGCTTAATAGGGAACGCGGTGAGGGTGGTTTGCCACCTGAAGCCGAGGCTGTCCCTGCAACTGTAAGCGGCGAGCGCGATGCATTTCGCTTCTTCCTGCAAAGGAAGGAGCAGCCACTGGGCCAGACGTTACGTCATGAGGGCCTGGGAAGGCCGTGCATCGTGCGAGGACCCGTGAGCCAGGAGACCTGCCGGCGTCTGGTCGCTCTTGCCTGGCCCAGGGGGTGGCCGCGGCACGGTACTCCGTCGAGCGACGACGTGTGCGGTGGGGACCGCACGGGCATGCGTGCCGGTCGCAATCGCGTCCGGCTGGCGCGGATGTCGGCCGTTCGCGGGAGGTCCCTGCCGGGTTCGCCAGACGCCCGGGGGATTACCGTAATGCTGTTCCTAGTGTCTCGCCTCGCTTGCGTGGCGGTTCGGTACACAGCTCGCTTGGCGTCCGTCTTTGACGCCGTGAGCGGGCGCGCGATTAGCAAGACTGCCCGGCGCTGGCTTTACCTTGTTCATCGCTGGGTCGGCATTGCCAGCTGCCTGCTCTTCGCGATGTGGTTCCTGTCCGGGTTGGTGATGCTCTACGTGCCCTATCCCTCCCTCTCCTCAGCTGAGAAGCTGACCGGGAGCGAGGCTATCGACTGGGCAGCGGTGGACGTACCGCCACCGCTTGAGGGTGGATATCTACCGCAGGCGCTGATGCTCGAAATGCGCGACGGCACGCCTGTCTGGCGCGTCGCACAGTGGGATGGATCGCATGTGACGGTCGCAGCCCATCGGGGGGCAGTTCTGCCGCTGGTCGACGCGCTGTATGCCGCCCGGGTCGCCGGTCGCTTTGCACATGCAACTGTAGAGCACGTTGATCAGCTGGCACGCGATCAGTGGACGGTTGCGGGTGGCTTTGATCGGCATCGACCGGTCTGGAAGGTCGCGCTCGCCGACGCGTCCGGCACGGAGGCCTATGTCTCCTCGAGTACGGGCGCCGTCGTGCAGGTAACAACCCGCCGCGAGAGGTTCTGGAACTGGCTTGGTTCGGTGCCGCACTGGCTTTATCCGACGGTGCTGCGACAGGATCAATCGGCCTGGCGTCAGGTCGTGCTGTGGGTGTCAGGCCCCTGTATCGCTGCCGCGGTAGCGGGCATGTGGATCGGCATCTTGCGGACGCGCATCGGCGCACGCCGCTTCAGGGGCGGACGGATGACGCCCTATAACGGCTGGATGTTCTGGCATCATATCGCAGGGATGGTTGGTGGTGTCTTCCTGATCGCCTGGATCTTCAGCGGGTGGCTGTCGGTCGACCCCGGCCATCTGTTTGGTGGGACAAAACCGGTCAAGGCCGCGATGCGCGTCTATCAGGCATCCGATCAGATGCCGGTCGTATCGCTCGACCGACTACGCGTCGTAGGTTCCGGTGCAGTGATCGCGCAACTAATTGATAATGCCGGAACGCCACTTGTGTTGCTCGCCTATCGTGACGGCCGGCGATCCGCGCTGGATGCGGTCATGCTCACCCCGTCGCGCCCGACCACGCACGCCCTGATGGCTAGGGTCCGTCGTCTGGCAGGCTCCACGCGGTTGATCGCGATCGACCGCCTGACGACGCCTGATGCGTATTGGTATGCGGTCGCAACCCTGCCACAGCTGCCGGTGCTCCGGCTGCGTTTCGCTGATGCGCCACAGACGTGGTTTTATATCGATCCCGCCACCGGAGAGATTCTCAAGACAAACGATAAGCGGCAACGGGCATACCGTTGGGCGTTCGACTTCCTCCATAAATGGGATCTCGGCGTGCTCACCATGTACCGGCCGGCCCGGGATATGCTGATCTGGCTGTTCTCGATCGCAGGCGGGGTGACGTCGATAAGCGGCATCTGGCTGGGATGGAAACGGCTCAGACGATGACGGATGGACCCACTTCCAGACACTCGCGGCCGCCAGCGCCCTCCCCACCTTCGGACGTTCGTTCAGCCTGAGCACGGAACGTTGTTGCCTTCTCGTTTGGTGAGTCAAAGGTGTATTATCCCCGTCCAGAGAAAGGCTGCCGTCTCATGGTACGATATTCATCGCTATTTGGCGTCGCGCTGCTCGCGCTCGCGCCCGCCCGAGCGGGCGCGGATATGACGGCGACTTACCAGCGGCCTGGTGCGGTAAGCACAGCAGGCGTGCTCACCATAGAGGTCGCGTCAAACGGCGACGTTCGAGCCGGGAACGACGATCGCGGCTACTATCTTTGGAAAAACGGCAAAGGATACGAGGTCAGACCCGGGCCGGGCGGCCCGACGGTGATCCGGACGGCGGACACCGCTGCGGCTCGCGCGGGCATACGTCCCGCGTCGGAGATCATGCAACCCTGGCTGCCGGTCGACACAGTGTCGATCAACGGCCGGAAGGGCACCCGCTACTTCATCAGCGGCGTTAGCCACAATCCCGGTGCCATGCCGCTGGTCATCAGCCGCGATCCTTCGCTGGCAATGCTCGCGGCCGGCCACCGGCGCCTCGCGGCAATGCAGGAGAGCAACTTCCCGGGCGACGACAGTCCGGAGCGCGTCAGCTTCCGCGAGGTGATCGCGCAGGGTGCTCCGATCGACCTCCTTGGCTCGCAACTGGTCTCGATCAGCACCGCCGCCATTTCATCGACGCGCTTCCGCGTTCCGGCCGGCCCTGTGGACGCCGCTCTTGTGCGCGAGCATCAAGCGGCCGTGCGCGCAGCGACGAACCCTGCGGCCCCAACTTCGGAGAATATGCTGCGCGGACAGGACCGCTTCATCAAGCGAGCGGTCTGGGCCTCTGATCGCCTGTGGCTGCTTACCGAGCGCGGCACACTGTCGAGCGTCGCACCGGGAGAGATCAACCGCCGCACTGAAACGACGCCCGGGCTGGCGGCCGACATCTGCGTCGCGGGCGCCGCACTGGTCATCCTCGGCGTGGATGGCCAGATGTCCCGCCTCGAGGATCGCTCCTGGCACGCGATGCAACGCCTGGACCTGAACGGGGAAGCGGTTCAGGCTCTGAGCTGCACCGACCAACGGGTGATTGCGGTGAGCCGGAACCGCCTCGTGGTCAGCGCGGGCGGGCGGCAACGCA
>Ga0265797_10006873_pt1 | contig 15871 bp, 13 predicted proteins | sample P2T30metagenome_FD_192433 | JGI IMG/M metagenome (GOLD analysis project Ga0265797, IMG submission 192433) | Plant litter microbial communities from East Loma Ridge, Irvine, California - P2 T30 | ecosystem: Environmental > Terrestrial > Plant litter > Unclassified | place: USA: California... | reverse complement strand
ATGCGCGGGCGTGCGAGCTGCGGGCGTACGAGTCGTCGGCGGCGACGAGGGCGGCGGCGGGTTCGTGTGCCTGCTGGGGCGCTATTACGCGTGGATGCGAAGCGAGGGACGGGACGGGACGGAACGGGGCGGGTGGCTCGGAGGTGGAGTGGTGTGTTCGCTGGGGCGCTAGTACGCGTGGATGCGCAGGGGGGGTCGTGGCATGCCTGGCGGGGTGTCGCGAGGTGCGCGTCGCTGCGCGGCTCCGCGGAGCACGGGCGGGCTTCGGAGAGGCGGGCTGCGCATGTGTGCGTGATAGTCTCCGCGACGACGGACCTCCTGCTGCTCCGGGCGGCCTCCGCCGCCGCGAGCGATGCTGAGGGCGACGCCGTGCTCAGCGCCGTGACGGACGCCCCGCGCGACCCTGCGAGAGCGGCTCCGTGAGTCCGCGCGGTGGGCGCTCACGCCGCGTGAGCCCGTTCGTCGTCCTGTCCGACCCCGTGCGCCACGAGATCGTCGAGCTGCTGTGCCGGGGTGCGGCGTCGTCAGGCGACATCGCCACGATGATCCACGACTCGACCGGCAAGGGATGGTCGAGCGTCTCGCACCACCTCGGCGTCCTCCGCGAGTCCGGCTTCACCCGGGTCCTCGAGGATGGTCCCACCCGATACCACTTCCTGGCCGACGCCTGGCTCGACCTCGTCGATCAGGCGGTCGACGAGTGGCGCGACGTCTGGTCGGAGGGTGGAGCCGACCGGGAACTCGGTTGGGTCGTCCCGGTCCACCGGCTCCGCGTCCGCCGCGGCGTGGTGACGGAACCGGAGCCCTCCGCGACGTCCGCTCCTCTCCGCTCGGCTCGGCCCGGGGCGGGCCGACTGAATCTCAGCGAGCGCGGAATCGGGCGCAGCCCGTGGGCGCGGGACGCCGACGGGGGTGGCGGATTCGAGTGATGGCGGAGGCCGTGCCTCCCGGGTGGGGGTCTGTGGGGGGACGTACTATCCTGCGAGGATCACTCGTCAACGGAGACGGAGAACACCCGAACATGAGCACCCCCTCTCGCGCGACCGCATCGGTCGCCGCGATCCTGGCCGAGTCCGCGACGCGTTTCGCGGACGACATCGCGGTGATCGTGGGAGCCGAGCGCACCTCCTACGCCGACCTCTGGCAGCAGACCCTCGCCTACGCCGGCGCCCTCCGCGCCAAGGGGGTCCGCGAGGGCGACCGCGTCGCCATGCTCGTGCCCAACGTCGCGGACTTCCCCCGCGTGTACTACGCGACGCTCGCCCTCGGCGCCGTCGCCGTGCCCGTCCACGCGCTGCTGAAGCGCCACGAGATCGAGTACGTGCTCCGCGACAGCGGCTCGACCATCCTCGTCTGCGCCGCCCCGCTGCTCGCCGAGGGCGCCGCCGGCGCCTCGCTCGCCGGCGTCGACGTCGTCACCGTGCTCGCCCCGGGAAGCCCCGTCGACCCGCACGGCACCGGGCACGACCGGCTCGAGGCGCTCGCCGAGACCGCCGAGCCGCTCGACACCTACGTGCCCCGCGACCCGTTCGACACCGCGACGATCCTCTACACGAGCGGCACGACCGGCAAGCCGAAGGGGGCCGAGGGGTCGCACTTCGCGCTCATCGAGCAGGTCAACACCAACCTGATGAGCACCTTCGACATGCGACGCGGCGACGTGCTGCTCGGCGCCCTCCCGCTGTTCCACACCTTCGGTCAGACCTGCACCATGAACACCGGTCTGCGGGCCGGCGCGACCATCGTCATGCTGCCGCGCTTCGACGGCGACGCCGCCCTCGCGGCCATGGTCGAGCACGAGTGCGCCATCTTCATGGGCGTCCCGACGATGTACATGGCGCTCCTCGACGCGGCCACGCGCTCCGACGCCCGACCGACCCTCCGGTACGCCGTCTCGGGCGGAGCCTCGCTGCCGCTCGCCGTGCTGCAGCGCTTCGAGCAGGTCTTCGGCGCACCGCTGCACGAGGGGTACGGACTGACCGAGACCTCGCCGGTCGCGACCTTCAACCACGTCGGGCGCACACCGCGGCCGGGCACCATCGGCACCCCGATCTGGGGCGTCGACGTCGAGATCGCCGACCCCGGCGTCCTCGACTCCATCGCCCTGCTGCCCCACGGCGAGATCGGCGAGCTCGTCATCCGCGGCCACAATCTGATGAACGGCTACCTCAACCGCCCCGACGACACGGCCGAGGCCATCGTCGACGGCTGGTTCCGCACCGGCGACCTCGGCACCAAGGACGACGACGGCTACCTCACCATCGTCGACCGGACGAAGGACATGATCATCCGCAACGGCTACAACGTCTACCCGCGGCAGGTGGAGGAGGTGCTGGCGACGCACCCCGACGTGACCATGGCGGCCGTCTTCGGCGTGCCGCACGAGCGACACGGACAGGAGATCGAGGCGGCCGTGGTGCTCCGCGAGGGTGCGACCGTCGGCGCCGACGAGCTGGTGACGTTCGTCTCGGACGAGATCGCGGCCTACAAGTTCCCCCGCGTCGTGCACATCGTCGAGTCGCTGCCCCTCGGGCCGAGCGGCAAGATCCTGAAGCGCGAGCTCGTCGCCCGCTTCACCGCGCCCGAGGTCGTGCCGAGCGCCCCCTGACCCGAGCGCCCCTGACCCGGCCGCCCCCTGACTCGCGCGGCCCGGCGGAACCGCCCCGCACCTCCTCGACGCATCCGGGCCCGCTGCGCCCTACGATGACGGCCATGCCCGCCATCGTGCTCGCCGCGCTCCTCTGGGGCACGACCGGCACGGCCGCGACCCTGCTGCCGGGCGACGTGAGCCCCCTGGCGACCGGCGCCGCGACCATGGGCGTCGGCGGTCTGCTGCTGGCGCTGACGGCGCCTCGGGCGACCGTCGCCGTCCTCCGAGGAGGCGCGTCCGCCTGGCGCAGGATCCTCCCGGGGGCGCTCGCCGTCGCCGCGTACCCGCTCGCGTTCTACTCGTCCATGTCGCTCGCCGGGGTCGCGGTCGGCAACGTCGTCGCGCTCGGGACGGCGCCGGTGTTCGCGGCGCTCCTCGAGCGCTTCGTCGTGACGCGGGGGACCGGGCGCCCGCTCGACCGACGCTGGGCCCTGTCGGCCGGGGCGGCCGTGCTCGGCGTCGTGCTGCTCGTCGGCGGGGGCGCGGGGCACGGGGCGGCCGACGGCGGGGCGGCCGTCGCCGGCCCGCTCGGCACCACGACCGGCGCGGACGCCGACCTGCTCGCCGGGATCGCCCTCGGTCTGCTCGCGGGTCTGGCCTACGCCGTCTACACCGACACCGCCGGCCGCCTCATGCGCGACGGGCATCCGTCGCGGGGCTCGATGGCCGCCCAGTTCGGCGTCGGCGCCCTGCTGCTCCTTCCGGTGCTGCTGCTGACCGGCGCGCCCCTGCTGCAGTCGACGGCGTCGGTCGGGGTCGCCGCCTACCTCGCCCTCGGCCCGATGTTCCTCGCGTACCTCGCCTTCGGCCGGGGACTCCGCACGGTGACGGGCTCGCGGGCCACGACGGTGACGCTGCTCGAGCCCGTCGTCGCGACGCTGCTGGCCGTGCTGGTCGTGGGCGAGCGGCTGTCGCCCCTCGGCTGGCTCGGCGTCGCGCTGGTGCTCGCGGGCGTCGTCGCCGTGGCCGTCGCGCGACCCGGCCGGTCGCGCCTAGAGTCGAGGGCGTGATGCTCAACGACGTGCACGTCCACCGTTCCGACGACCCCCTCGCCCGGGCCGACGAGCTGGCCGCCAAGCTGGCCGCCGTCGCCCTCGACCCCGTGGCCGTCGACGCCGACGTGGTCGACATGATCGTGAACCGGGTGATCGACAACGCCGCCGTGTCCGCCGCCAGCCTCGGGCGGGCCCCCGTCGCGGCCGCCCGGGCCCAGGCCGCCGCCCGTCGGCAGGCTCCCGACGATCGCCGAGGAGGCGCGGGTCGCTCCGGCGCCGCCGGTCGCGGTCGCGAGGGCGCCACCGTCGTGGGCCTCGACCCCGCGATCCGCGTGCAGCCCGAGTGGGCGGCGTGGGCGAACGGCGTGGCCGTCCGCGAGCTCGACTTCCACGACACGTTCCTCGCGGCGGAGTACTCGCACCCCGGCGACAACATCCCGCCCGTGCTCGCCGTCGCGCAGCACGTCGGCGCGACCGGAGAGCAGCTGGTGCGCGGTCTCGCCGCCGGCTACGAGCTGCAGATCGACCTCGTCTCGGCGATCAGCCTGCACGCCCACAAGATCGACCACGTGGCGCACCTCGGGCCGAGCGCGGCGGGCGGCATCGGCGCGCTGCTCGGACTCGACGCCGAGACGACGGCTCAGGCCATCGCGCAGGCGCTGCACACCACGACCGCGACGCGGCAGTCGCGCAAGGGCCTCATCTCGACCTGGAAGGCCTACGCCCCCGCCTTCGCCGGCAAGCAGGCCGTCGAGGCCGTCGACCGGGCTCTGCGCGGTCAGACGAGCCCCAGCCCGATCTACGAGGGCGAGGACGGCGTCATCGCCTGGCTGCTGGACGGCCCCGACGCCCACTACCGGGTGCCGCTGCCCGGCCCCGGCGAGTCGAAGCGCGCCATCCTCGCCAGCTACACGAAAGAGCACAGCGCCGAGTACCAGGCCCAGGCGTGGATCGACCTCGCCCGTCGGCTCGGACGCGAGCACCCCGAGCTCCGCGACCCCGCCGCGATCGGATCGATCGTGCTGCACACGAGTCACCACACGCACGTCGTGATCGGCTCGGGCGCCGGAGACCCGCAGAAGTACGACCCGACGGCCAGCCGCGAGACCCTCGACCACTCGATCCCCTACATCGTGGCCGTCGCCCTCCAGGACGGCGAGTGGCACCACGAGCGCAGCTACGCCCCCGAGCGCGCCGCCCGCCCCGACACCGTCGCGCTCTGGCGCCGCATCACCACGGCTGAGGACCCGGAGTGGACGCGGCGCTACCACTCGATCGATCCGGCCGAGAAGGCGTTCGGCGGTCGCATCGAGGTCGAGTTCGCCGACGGGCGCCGTCTGGTCGACGAGATCTCGGTCGCCGACGCCCACCCGCTCGGCGCCCGCCCCTTCGGTCGAGAGGACTACGTGCGGAAGTTCCGCACCCTGGCCGCCGGCGTGCTGGCCGACGACGAGATCGAGAGGTTCCTCGACACGGCCGCGCGCCTCCCCGACCTGCGGGCCGGCGAGCTGCAGGGGCTGAGCCTCGCCGCGCCTCCCGGGTCGCTCCGAGCGGCCGACGACGCCCTGCCCGACGGGCTGTTCTGATGCTGTACTCGACCCTGACCCCGGCCGAGAAGCGTCGTCGGCTCCGTGCCCGACTGGACGACTCCGACGAGCTGCTGCGCCTGCCGGGGGCGTTCAACCCCCTGAGCGCGCGCCTCATCGAGCAGAAGGGCTTCGAGGGCGTCTACGTCTCGGGCGCCGTCGTCAGCGCCGATCTCGGTCTGCCCGACATCGGCCTGACCACGCTGACCGAGGTCGCGCAGCGGGCCGCTCAGATCGCACGGATGACCGACCTGCCGACCCTCGTGGACGCCGACACGGGATTCGGCGAGCCCATGAACGTCGCCCGCACCGTGCAGACGATGGAGGACGCCGGCGTCGCCGGCCTCCACATCGAGGACCAGGTCAACCCGAAGCGCTGCGGTCACCTCGACGGCAAGGCGGTCGTCGATCTCGACACCGCCCTCAAGCGCATCCGCGCGGCCGCCGACGGTCGACGCGACCCCGATCTGCTGATCATGGCGCGCACCGACGTCCGGGCCGTCGACGGCCTCGGCGCCGCGGTCGACCGGGCCAGGGCGCTCGTCGACGCCGGGGCCGATGCGGTGTTCCCCGAGGCGATGACCGGCCTCGACGAGTTCGAGGCCGTCGCCCGGGCCGTCGACGTGCCCGTGCTCGCCAACATGACCGAGTTCGGCAAGGGCCGCCTCCACACCGCCGACGAGCTGCGCGACGCCGGGGTGCGGATCGTCATCTACCCGGTGACGCTGCTGCGACTCGCGATGGGCGCCGCCTCGCGCGGCCTCGACGAGATCGCGACGGCGGGCACCCAGGAGGCGCTGCTCGGCTCCATGCAGCACCGCAGCGATCTCTACGACCTGATCGACTACCGCGGATACACGGCGTTCGACTCGAGCGTCTTCGACTTCACCGTCGAACGCTGACAGCGGGGCCCGACGCACCCGCGCCGGGCCCGCCGAGACCACAGGATCACGAAGGAGTGACCATGACCGACACCATCACCTCCCCACCGCCCGTCGAGCTGCACAAGGGACTCGCCGGCGTCGTCGTCGATCGCACCGCGGTGTCGAAGGTCGACGCGGCCAGCAACTCGCTGCTCTACCGCGGGTATCCCGTGCAGCAGCTCGCGGCCGAGCGGGACATCGAGGACGTCGCCCATCTGCTGATCCACGGCGAGCTGCCGACGGCCGAGCAGCGGGCCGCGTTCGACGCCGAGCTGCGGGCCGCCCGGCCGCTGGCACCGGGCCTGCTGCACGTCATCGATCTGATCCCGACCTCGGCGCACCCGATGGACGTCGTCCGCACGGCCGTCAGCGCGCTCGGCGCGGCTCAGCCCGAGCCGAGCACCGCGCCCGGCGAATACGACGCCGACGCCACGCGTCGGATCGCGACGCGCCTGTTCGCGGTGCTGCCCGCCGTCATCGCCTACGACCAGCGTCGCCGCCACGACCTGCCGCCGGTCCCGCCGCGCGACGACCTCGGCTACAGCGCGGACTTCCTGCACCAGGTCTTCGGACGCGAGGCCGACCCGCTCGACGTCCGGGCGTTCGACACGTCGATGGTGCTCTACGCCGAGCACTCGTTCAACGCGTCGACGTTCACGGCGCGCGTCATCGCGTCGACCCTGTCCGACCTCCACTCGTCGATCGTCGGCGCGATCGGCGCGCTCAAGGGCCCGCTGCACGGCGGTGCGAACGAGGCCGCCCTCGAGCTCCTGGCCCGAGTCACCGACGCCGGCGGGGCCGAGGGTGCGGGCGAATGGCTCGACGGCGCCTTCGCCCGTCGCGAGAAGATCATGGGCTTCGGGCACCGCGTCTACAAGAACGGCGACAGCCGGGTGCCGACGATGGAGCAGGCGCTCGCCGGTCTCGTCGACCGGGCCCGCGCCTCCGGAGACGCCCGCATCGCGGACCTCGCCGCCACCTACGACGTCCTGGCCGCGGGCGTGCTCGAGAAGAAGGGCCTCAAGCCCAACGTCGACTACCCCTCGGGGCTGGCGTACCACCTGATGGGCTTCGACACCGCCGTGTTCACCCCGCTGTTCGTCGCCTCGCGCGTGCTCGGCTGGAGCGCTCACGTGATCGAGCAGCGCGAGGCGAACTCGCTGATCAGGCCGCTCAGCCACTACGACGGCGCCGAGCTGCGCGACGTGCCGCCCCGCGCGGAGGGTGCGGCCCCGGCCTAGCGTGGGGGCATGACCAACCGCCTCGCCGACGCCGTCAGCCCGTACCTCCGCTCGCATGCCGAGAACCCCGTCGACTGGCGTCCGTGGGGCGCCGAGGCGTTCGCCGAGGCCGCCCGTCGCGACGTGCCCGTGCTCGTCTCGATCGGCTACTCGACGTGCCACTGGTGTCACGTCATGGCGCGCGAGAGCTTCTCGGACCCGGTGCTGGCCGAGGGGCTGAACGCGCGATTCGTCGCCGTCAAGGTCGACCGCGAGGAGCACCCCGACGTCGACTCCAGCTACCTCGCCGCCGCCTCGGCCTTCACCCCGAGTCTCGGGTGGCCCCTGACGGCCTTCGCGACGCCCGAGGGTCGGGTCTTCTACGCGGGCACCTACTACCCGCCGACCCCGGTCGGCGAGCACCCCGCCTTCGGCCAGGTGCTCGACGCCGTGACCGAGGCGTGGCGCGATCGGCGCGCCGAGGTCGAGGCGACCGCCCGAGCGGTCCAGGAGGCGCTGTCCGGTCGAGCCGCGCCTCCTGCGGTCGCCGACGGGGCCGTGTCGCCGATCGTGCCCGAGACGTCGGTCGTGCTGCCGTCGACCGACGACCTGAGGGCGGCGGCCGGCCGACTCGCGCCCTTCGAGGACACCGAGCACGGCGGGCTGGGCGGGGCCCCGAAGTTCCCGACCGCGCCGCTGCAGCTCGCACTGCTCGGACTCGGCGCCGGCGGCGACGAGACGGCGGCCGGGCTCGCGTCGCGGACGCTGCGGGCCATGGCGGCGTCGCCCCTCCGCGACGCGGTCGAGGGCGGCTTCTTCCGCTACTCGACCCGGCACGACTGGGCCGACCCGCACTACGAGCGCATGCTCTACGACAACGCGCTGCTGCTGACCGCCTACTCGCGGCTGGCCGTGCTGGAGGGCTCCGGTGCGGGTGCCGGTGCCGGTGCTGCGGGTGCGGGCGCCGGTGCCGCCGCGGGTTTCGGTCGTGACGCCGACGCGGTCCCCGCCCGTCGGATCGCCGAGGGGGTCGCGACGTTCCTGCTCGAGCGGCTTCGCACCGCTCGCGGCGCCTTCGGCTCGGCTCAGGACAGCGAGAGCACGATCGACGGGCGCCGCGTCGAGGGCGGCTACTACCTGCTCGACGCCGCCGGCCGATCACGGCACGAGGCGCCTCCGGTCGACGACAAGGTCCTCACCGGGTGGAACGGGCTCGCCATCGCCGCCCTGGCGGAGGCCGGATCGAGACTCGGTCGGCCCGAGTGGATCGACGCGGCACGCGAGGCGGCGGACGTGCTGCTGCGCGAGCACGTGACGGCGGAGGGGCGGTTGCTGCGCGCCTCCACGTCCTCCGGGGTGTCGACCGCCGTGGCGACGCTCGAGGATCACGGCATGCTCGCCGAGGGGCTGCTGCAGCTCGCCCTGGCGTCCGGGACGCCCCGCTACGCCATCGAGGGGCGGAGACTCGTCGATCGCTGCCTCGACGCCGGCGACCGCAGCCGAGGAGGCGCGGGTCGGGAGGGTGCGGACGACCCCGTCTTCGTCGCCCCCGGCGGCGTCGACCCCGTGCTCGCGGCCCAGGGCACGGCCCTCGTCAGCGACCCGTCGGAGGGCGCCTACCCGTCGGGCACCGCCGCGATCGCGACGGCCTCGGCGACCCTCCACCGGATCACCGGGGAGGCGCGCTACCGGACCGCCGCCGAGCTCGCCCTCGCGCCGACCGCCTCGGCCGCCCTCGGCTCGCCGTCCGCGTACGGCACGACGTTCGGGGTCCTCGCCGACCTCGCGGCGGGCGCGACGCAGGTCGTCGTCGTGGTGCCGGGTGCAGGCGCGGACGGCGGCGCGGGCGCGGGCCCGGCCGACGCCGGCAGGGGAGCCACCGCCACCGCCGACGGCGGTGCGGCTGCCGACGCCGGCACCGAGACGGATGCCGGTGGCGCCGACGCCGAGGTGGGCCTCGCCGACCTGGCGCGGCGTCAGGTGGCACCGGGACTCGTGGTCGTCGTCGTGGACGACGACGGGGCGGGAGCCTTCGCGGAGGCCGGGTTCGAGCTCTTCGAGGGGCGTCGTGCCTTCTCGGCGGGGTCCGATGCCGGCCCGGCGCCGACGGCCTACGTCTGCCGGGACTCGGTCTGTCGTCTGCCGGTCACCGACTCGCGGTCGCTCGTGCGCGAACTGGCGACCGCGGCCGTGGCCGGCACCACGTCCGTGGCCGGCGCGGTGGACGGGGCCTGAAGCACGACGGGGTGGACGGGACTCCGCAGGATCGTGCGGTGACCCGTCCACCCCGTGGTGGGCGAGTGGGCTCTCAGGCCCGGGGCTTGGGCGGGCCGGGCTTGGGGTGACCGGGGATCGAGTCGCCCGAGAGGTTCAGATCGGCGGGATCGACCTCGATGTCTCCGACGTCGTCCGGTCCGCCCTCGCCGGGGAGCGTCTTGACGGCGTCGGCGTCGATGTCGTCGTCGACCGCGGGCGAGTCGGTGGTGTCCGATCGCTGCATCTCGGCCGTCGTCTTCTCGCTGCGCGGGAAGTCGGCCGTCGGGTCGTCGTTCTCCGTCGTGCCGTCGGCCGCGGGGGAGGTGCTGCCGGTCGAGTCGCTGCTCGAGTCGCTCGCCTGGGTGTCGCTGGGCTGGGTGTCCTGCTCGTCATCGTGCATGCGCGGCACCGTACGCCGTGGAGGTGCGCGCGACATGTGCGTCCGGCCGGCCCGGCACGGATCGCCCGCCCGGGGCCGCCCGGAGCCCTCAGGCGGCCAGAGTCCGAAGGGGTGCTTCGGAGTCGGATGACCACTCGTCGAGCGAACCGTCGTACAGGGCCACGTTCCGCTCGCCGATGAGGGTCAGGGCGAAGGCGTCGGCGCTCGCCTCGATGCCGGCGCCGCAGTAGACGACGACGCGGCCGGCACCGGCCACGGGGGCGAACGCGGCTTCGATCGAGCTCTCGGCCCGGAACTGGTGGTCGGGGTCGACCAGCCGCTCGACCGGCACCGACACGCTCGAGGGGATGTGCCCCAGCCGTGGGCGTCGACCGTCGAGCCCCGCGAACTCGGGCGCCGGCGAGGCGCAGACCAGGGCCGCCGACTCGTCGCCGGCCACGACGCGTTCGACGAAGGTCTTGTCGACCCACAGATCGGGTCGCTCGACGGCCTCGAAGAGGGTCGGGTCGGGCTCGACGTGACCGCGCTCGACCGGGCGGCGCTCGTCGCGCCACACGCTCGCTCCGCCGTCGAGCACGGCGACGTCGTCGTACCCGAATGCACGGAACAGCCACCACAGGCGGCACGCCCATTCGCTGCGGGCGTCGTCGTACACGACGACGGTCGTCTCGTTCGAGATGCCGAGCGCGCCGACGGCGTCTTCGAAGCGCGCCCGACCCGGGCGCGTGAAGGGCAGATGGGCGTCCGAGTCGCTGAAGTCGCCGATGAGGTCGGCGAAGACGGCTCCGGGCACGTGCTCGGCCCGGTGCCCTTCGCGACCCGTGGTGAAGCGCCCGGTCGGGGTGCCGTCGACACCCGCGACGGGACGAACGGTGGTGTCGACCACGACCATGTCGTCGGCGCCCAGGTGGTCGGCGAGCCACTGGGTCGAGACGAGAGGGGAGGTCAGCACAGGGGGCATGGGCCCCACCGTAGCCACGACGACCGACATCCGGCGTCAGGCGGGCAACACGGCGTCACGAGCCGCCGCCCCGGCGGGGTCAGCGACCGGTCTTCTTGGCCGAGATCACCCCGGTGTCGAAGCCCATGAGGTTGAGACCGCCGTGGAACCTCGCGTGCTCGACCTTGATGCAGCGATCCATGACCACGGTGAGCCCGTTCTGCTCGGCGTACCTCGCCGCCTCCTCGTTGTAGATGCCGAGCTGCACCCAGATCGTCTTCGCGCCGCTGGCGAGCACGTCGTCGACGACCGAGGGGATGTCGCTCGCCTTGCGGAAGACGTCGACGATGTCGGGTACCTCGGGCAGCGACGCGAGGTCGGGGTAGGCCTTCTGCCCGAGGATCGTCTCGGCGTTCGGGTTCACGAAGTACACGCGCAGGTCGCTCGACTGCTGCAGGTAGGTGCCGACGAAGTAGGAGGAGCGGGTCGGGTTGGGCGACGCGCCCACGATGGCGACGGACTGCGCCCCGCGGAGGATCGCCTGACGCTCCTTCGCACTCGGTCCGACCCAGGTCCGCTGCGACTTCAGGAGCTTCGCGAGCGGCGAGCCCGAGGGGAGCTCGCAGGTGAGCCCGTTGCTCAGCTGCGTGGTGACGGTCTCGGTGATGTCGGTCATGGCGGGGTCACTCGCCCTTCGTCGCGGCGCGGAGCGCCTGGTCGAGGTCGTGCACGATGTCGGCCGGGTCCTCGATGCCGACGCTGATCCGCACCGACCCGGGCAGCACGCCCGCATCGACGAGCTGCTGCTCGCTCAGCTGCGCGTGGGTGGTCGAACCGGGGTGGATGACGAGGGTCTTCGCGTCGCCGATGTTCGCGAGGTGACTCGCCAGCTCGACCGACTCGATGAACGTCCTCCCGGCCGCCCGACCGCCCTTGAGCTCGAACGTGAACACCGAGCCCGGCCCCTCGGGCAGGTACTTCGCCGCCCGGTCGTGGTGAGGGTGGCCGGGCAGCCCGGCCCAGCGGACGCGCTCGATCCGAGGATCGGCGTCGAGCCACTCGGCGACGTGACGGGCGTTCTCGACGTGGGCGCGCATCCGGAAGGGCAGGGTCTCGACGCCCTGGGCGAGCAGCCAGGCCGAGTGAGGTGCCAGCGCGGGGCCGATGTCGCGCAGCTGCTCGGCGCGGAGGCGGGTCAGGAAGGCGTACTCGCCGAAGTTGCCCGACCAGTTGAGCCCGCCGTAGCTCGGGACGGGCTGGTCGAAGAGGGGGAACCGCTCGGAGTCCCAGGCGAAGCGGCCCGACTCGACGACCACACCGCCGAGGGTGGTGCCGTGGCCGCCGAGGAACTTCGTGGCCGAGTGGATGACGACGTCGGCGCCCCACTCGATCGGGCGGTTCAGGTACGGGGTCGCGATGGTCGAGTCGACGATGAGGGGCACGCCGGCTGCGTGGGCGACCTCGGCGAGACCCTCGAGATCGGCGATCTCGCCGGACGGGTTCGCGACGGTCTCGACGAAGACCAGCTTCGTCTTCGGGGTGATGGCCGCGGCGTAGTCGGCCGGGTCGCTCGACTGGACGAACGTCGTCTCGACGCCGAACCGGCGGAGGGTGACGTCGAGCTGGGTGATCGAGCCGCCGTACAGGTTGGCGCTCGCGACGATGTGATCGCCCGCACCGGCGAGCGAGGCGAAGGTGATGAACTGGGCGCTCAGCCCGCTCGACGTCGCGACGGCGCCGAGACCCCCCTCGAGGCTGGCGATGCGCTCTTCGAACGAGGCCGTGGTCGGGTTGGCCAGGCGGCTGTAGATGTTGCCGTACTTCTGCAGCGCGAACCGCGCCGCGGCGTCCTCCGTGTCGTCGAACACGAACGCGCTCGACTGGTAGATGGGGAGGGCCCGCGAGCCCGTCACCGCGTCGGGGATGTTGCCCGCGTGGATAGCCCGCGTGCGGAAGCCGTACTCACGATCTGCCATGCGCCAACGCTAGCCGCTGGTCGTCACGGGGGGACTCGGCAGGTAACCCGACGACACATGACGACCCCCGCCTCCCCGGCTGAGGAGGAGCGGTGTCACTTCCAGCTGGGGATCCAGTAGTGGATGCGGATGAACTCCCAGTCGGCGAGCTGCGCCGTCCACAGCGGGTAGAAGAAGACGGTCACCGCCACGGCGGCCACCACGACGATGGCGGTGACGGCGATCCCGCTCCGCCTGCGATCGAGGTGATCGGTGCGCCGGCCGAGGATGATGCCGAGGGTCGCCGCGAGCCCGAGCACGAGATAGGGCTCGAAGGCGATCGTGTAGAACTGGAAGACCGTCCGATCCGAGAAGGCGAGCCAGGGCAGGTAGCCGGCCGCGATGCCGACGAGGATCGCGCCGTGGCGCCACTCGCGGTGCCGGACCACCCGGTAGAGCAGATAGAGGCACGCCGCGACTGCCGCGTACCAGATCACCGGGTTCGCGACCGAGGTGATCGCCTCGCCGCAGCGGGCCACCTCGCAGCCGCCCTGACCCTCGTCGAAGCCCTGGTAGTACATGCTCGTCGGGCGCAGCATGAGCAGCCACGTGAACGGGTTCGCCTGATACGAGTGCGGCGTCGCGAGACCCACGTTGAACGCGTAGACGCCGGCCTCGTAGTGCCAGAAGTTCTGCACCACGTCGGGGACCCACGCGAGCGCGCCCGTCCAGCGCTGACCGCCCTCCTCGACCCAGTTCCGGTAGTAGCCGCCGCCCGTCACGAACCATCCGGTCCAGGTGACGAGGTAGGCGACGAGCGCCACGGGCACGGTGAGCAGGAAGCTCACCGGCGCCTGCTTCAGCAGGGTGCCCGTCAGCCAGAACTCGACCCCGGCGCGGCGGCGAGCCAGCACGTCGACGACGACCGTGTAGACCGCGAACACGGCCAGGAAGTACAGCCCGTTCCACTTGACGCCCGTGGCGAGGCCGCACAGCAGACCCGCCGTCAGCAGCCACGGCCGCGACCAGAGGGCCGGCCCCCACGCGAGATCGCGCCCCGCGCTCCGCCTCCGCGACACCCAGGCGTCGAGCCGCCGCGCCGTCCACCGACGGTCGAGCAGCACGGCGGCGAAGGCCAGCAGGCCGAAGAGCATGACGAAGTTGTCGAGCAGCGACACCCGGGACATCACGATGGCGTGCCCGTCGATGGCGAGCAGGAACCCCGCGAGCGTGCCGACCAGCGTCGACCGGAGCAGCACCGTGCCGATCACGGCCACGAGGGCGACCGCGAGGATGCCCACGACGGCCGTGCTGAGCCGCCAGCCCGCCGGATCGTCCGGGCCGAGCGCCGCCATGCCGAGGCTGATCAGCCACTTGCCGAGCGGCGGATGAGCCACGAACGACGCCGCCGTCGAGAAGCCGTCGGCGCCTCCTGCGGCGAAGGTGGGGTCGTAGTCGGCCGGCCACGCGGCCTCGTAGCCGAGCTCGTGCAGGGTCCACGCGTCTTTGACGTAGTAGGTCTCGTCGAAGACCAGCGAGCCCGGGTGGCCGAGATGCCACAGGCGCAGCACGGCCGCCAGCAGGGTGACCGCGATCGGCCCGCCGAACGCCCAGGCGCGGCGCCGGCCGGGCGTCGAGAGCAGCCGCCCCCACCAGGCGTCGAGACGGGTCAGCGCGGGCTCGCTCGGGGCGGATCCCTCGGCGACGCTCGCGGATGCCGAGGAGTCGACCCGCGCCTCCTCGGCCGTCCGCCCGTCGTGCGGTGCGGCGGGCGTCCCGTCGTGCGGCTCGGCGGGCGTCCCGTCGACCTCGGCGAGCACGGCGGAGTCGCGCTCGGGCGGGGTCGTCATCGGGCCATCGTAATGAGCGGCGCAGCGGGCGGGGGACAATGGTCGGGTGATCGTGCTCGCCGCCACCCCCATCGGAAACCTCGGCGACGCCTCGCGACGCCTCGTCGAGACGCTCTCGAACGCCGAGGTGGTCGCCGCAGAGGACACCCGCACCGCGATCCATCTCATGCGCGCCCTCGGGGTCGAGAACCGTCCGCGCCTGATCGCGCTGCACGAGCACAACGAACGCGAGAAGGCGGCCGAGATCGTCGAGCTGGCCCGGGTCTCCGACGTGGTGGTGCTCACCGACGCCGGCATGCCCGCGATCAGCGACCCCGGGTTCCCCCTCGTCGAGGCGGCGGCCGCGGCGGGCGTCACGGTCACCGCGATCCCCGGGCCGTCGGCCGTGCTCACCGCGCTCGCCGTGTCGGGCCTGCCCACCGACCGCTTCAGCTTCGAGGGGTTCCTGCCGCGCAAGCAGGGCGACCGGCTGCGCGTGCTCGGCGCGCTCGTCGACGAGCGCCGCACGATGGTCTTCTTCGAGTCGCCGCATCGTCTGGCCGACTCGCTGGCCGATCTCGTGACCGCCCTGGGCGGCGATCGCCGTGCCGTCGTCTGCCGCGAGCTGACGAAGATGCACGAGGAGGTGCGGCGCGGCACCGCGACCGAGCTCGCGTCGTGGGCGGCCGAGGGCGTGCGCGGCGAGATCTGCCTCGTCGTCGAGGGTGCGCCGGAGCGCGTCGTCGATCTCGCGGCCGGGCTGGCGCAGGTGCAGTCGCTCGTGGCCGACGGGGTCCGCCTGAAGGAGGCGACCACCGACGTGGCCGCGGCCACCGGTCTGTCGCGGCGCGACCTGTACCAGGCGGCCCTCGCGGCCCGCCCGCCGCGACCCTAGCGCCCTCCCGCGCGGCATACTCGCCGTCATGCGATCCGCGGCGGGCGGGCGGACGATCGGACGGACGGACCGGACCCGACCCGGGCCCCGGGGTGCAAGCTCGAAGGACGACGCGTCTGCACGGGGCGCGCTCGGCAGAGTGAGGAGCACGGCATGAATGCGGTCCGGTTCGAGAAGTACGGCGACATCGACGAGCTGCGGGTCGAGCAGATCGCGAAGCCG
>Ga0265797_10006872_pt1 | contig 15874 bp, 10 predicted proteins | sample P2T30metagenome_FD_192433 | JGI IMG/M metagenome (GOLD analysis project Ga0265797, IMG submission 192433) | Plant litter microbial communities from East Loma Ridge, Irvine, California - P2 T30 | ecosystem: Environmental > Terrestrial > Plant litter > Unclassified | place: USA: California... | reverse complement strand
TTGTGCCTGTTACGGATTATTACCCATGAGTGCTACCCTACCCGCTGCCCCCCCCGCCCACAACTATAACGAAGACAGTATACGCTCGCTCGACTGGCGCGAGCACATCCGGCTGCGGCCGGGCATGTACATCGGCAAGCTCGGCGACGGCTCGGCGTATGACGATGGTATCTACGTGCTGGTGAAGGAAGTAATTGACAACTGCATCGATGAGCACGTGATGGGCTACGGCCGCACCATCGAGATTAAAATCTCGGAAAGCCGGGTGCAGGTGCGCGACTACGGCCGCGGTATTCCGCTAGGCAAGGTGGTTGATGTGGTGAGCAAAATCAACACCGGCGGCAAGTACGATAGCAAGGTGTTCCAGAAGTCGGTGGGCCTCAACGGTGTGGGTACCAAGGCTGTGAACGCGCTCAGCAGCAACTTCGTGGTGCAAAGCGTGCGCGAGGGCCAGCTGAAAGCCGCTGAGTTTTCGCAAGGCCAATTGCTTAATGACCCGGCGCCCATCAAGACGAGCCAGCGCAACGGCACGCTCATCACCTTTCAGCCCGACGATACGATTTTCAAGAACTACCGCTTCATCCCGGAGTTTCTCGAAAACCAGATTCGCTACTACTGCTACCTCAACGCCGGCCTCACCATTTATTACAATGGGCAGAAGTTCGTGTCTGATAATGGTCTGCTCGACCTGCTGCGCGATAAAACCGACGCCGACACCCGCCGCTACGACATCATTCACCTGAAAGGCGAGGACATCGAGCTAGCCCTCACCCACGGCAACGACTACGGCGAGGAGTACTATTCCTTCGTGAACGGCCAGTACACTACGCAGGGCGGTACCCACTTGGCCGCGCTCCGCGAGGCAGTGGTAAAAACCGTGCGTGAGCACTACAAAAAGGAGTACGACGCGGCCGATATCCGGGCCAGCATCATCGGCGCTATTTCGATACGGGTGCAGGAGCCCGTGTTCGAAAGCCAGACCAAAACCAAGCTCGGCAGCATCAACATGGAGCCCGAGGGCTCGCGTACCGTGCGTGGTTTCATCGTAGACTTCGTGAAGGAGCACCTCGACAACTACCTGCACAAGAACCCCCTAGCCGCCGAGGCGCTGCGCAAGCGCATCGAGCAGAGCGAACGCGAGCGCAAGGATATGGCCGGCGTGAAGAAGCTAGCCAACCAACGCGCCAAAAAAGCTAACCTGCACAACCGCAAGCTGCGCGACTGCCGGTTTCACCTAGGTGAAAATGCCAAGGACGGCGCCGAAAAAGAGCAGCTCACTACGCTCTTCATTACCGAAGGCGACTCGGCCAGCGGCAGCATCACCAAGAGCCGCAACGTGGAGCTGGAAGCCGTATTCAGCCTGCGCGGTAAGCCGCTTAACTGCTTCGGCCTCAAGAAGAAAATCGTGTACGAGAACGAGGAGTTTAACCTCTTGCAGCACGCCCTCAACATTGAAGAAGGCCTCGAAGGCCTGCGCTACAACCGCGTAGTGGTGGCCACCGATGCCGACGTGGACGGTATGCATATTCGGCTGTTGCTGCTCACGTTCTTCCTCCAATTCTTCCCCGACCTGGTGCGCAACGGCCACGTTTACATTCTCGAAACGCCGCTTTTCCGGGTGCGCAATAAGAAGGAAACCATTTACTGCTACAACGAGAGCGAAAAGCAGGATGCCATGCGTAAGCTTGGTCGCAACCCCGAGGTGACGCGCTTTAAAGGGCTAGGCGAGATTTCGCCCGACGAGTTCGGCAAGTTCATTGGCGAGAACATCAAGCTAGAGCCGGTTATTTTGCAATCGGACCGCTCCATTCAGCAGGTGCTGGCTTACTACATGGGCAAGAATACACCCGCCCGCCAGGAATTTATCATCGATAACCTGCGCCTCGAAAAGGACCTGGTGACGAGCGATGTGCTGCCGGTGGCCGAAATTGCGCTGGCCTAGCCCGCTGGCTAGCCCTTCAAGTGATGCCCTCGCCCGCTCGCCGGGCGGGGGCTTTTTGTATCAACACCCAGGTTTTGCCAGTTGATTTAGTTTCTGCCAGTTAGCTTTTGGCTAATATTATTGGGAACTTTCTGCTAGGGTCCATCCTTGCTAAAATGGTGCTTTGCGCCAATTTTTACGGTACTTTTGACGGCAGCTTGCCGATTTTACATTTTTACCTGTGGCTATTTCTGATTCTACCGCACCCGATGCTTCTCACCCCGACTACTTGCAGCCGGGCGATTCGCTGGACTTTGACCTCAGCGGCGCGGCCCAACCTAACCTGGATGCCGCCGACGAGGCCCTAGCCAGCGAAGCGACGCAGCAAGTGGCCGAAACGCTTTTTGGTGAAAGCGAAGAAGCTGCCGGTGAGGAATTTGCTGAAGTAGAAGCCGAGCCCGACTCGCCCGAAGAGGCTAGCGAAGAAGCGGAGGAAGATACCAAGTTTGCGCCTGGCGAAGTCATTCATGACCTCAACAATGTGCGCGGCATGTACCAGAACTGGTTTCTGGACTATGCCAGCTACGTGATTCTGGAGCGCGCCGTGCCCGCCGTGGAAGACGGCCTGAAGCCCGTGCAGCGGCGCATTCTGCACGCCATGAACGAGATGGACGATGGCCGCTTCAACAAGGTGGCTAACGTGATTGGCCAAACCATGCAGTACCATCCGCACGGCGATGCCAGCATCGGCGATGCGATGGTGAACCTGGGCCAGAAAGACCTGCTCATCGAAACGCAGGGCAACTGGGGCGACGTGCGCACCGGCGACTCGGCCGCCGCGCCGCGCTACATCGAAGCCCGCCTCAGCAAGTTTGCCCTCGAAGTCGTGTTCAACCCCGACATCACGGAGTGGCAGATGAGCTACGACGGCCGCAAGCGCGAGCCCACCACGCTGCCCGTGAAGTTTCCGCTGCTGCTGGCGCAGGGCGTGGAAGGCATTGCGGTGGGCCTGAGTACCAAGATTATGCCGCACAACTTTCGCGAGTTGTGCCAGGCAAGTATCGACGTACTGCGCAAGCGCGAGTTTCGGCTCTATCCCGATTTTCCGACGGGGGGGCTAGCCGATATCAGCAACTATCAGAACGGGCAGCGGGGCGGCAAAATCCGGCTGCGGGCCACGATTGAGAAGATTGATAAGACGTTGCTCATCATCCGCGACATTCCGTACGGCACCACCACGACGGCGCTGATGGAGAGCATCGTGAAGGCGAGCGAGGCCAACAAAATCAAGATTAAGAAGGTGGTGGACAACACCGCCGCCGAGGTCGAAATTCAGGTGCAGCTGCCGCCCGGCATCAGCCCCGACCTCACGATTGACGCGCTCTACGCCTTCACGGACTGCGAAATTTCGATTTCGCCCAATACCTGCGTCATCATCGATGACAAGCCGCGCTTCGTGGGCGTGGAGGACATGCTGCGCCTGAGCACCGGCAAAACCGTGCGCCTGCTGGAGCGCGAGCTGGAAATACGGCAGCAGGAGCTGGAGGAAAAGTGGCATTCGGCTTCGCTGGAGAAGATTTTCATTGAAAACCGTATCTACCGCAAAATCGAGGAGTGCGAAACCTGGGAGCAGATTCTCGAAACCATTGACGCTGGCTTGAAGAAGTTTGTGCGCGTGGAAGGCGAGAAAATGAAGGCTAGCGACACGCGCCTCGTCATTCGGCGCCCGGTGAGTGAGGACGACCTCACGCGCCTGACTGAAATCCGCATCAAGCGCATCTCCAAGTTTGACGGGTTTAAGGCCGAGGAATACATCCAGAAGCTCGACGCCGAGCTAGCCGAGGTAGCCGACCACTTGGCCAACCTCACGCGCTACGCCGTGGCCTACTTCGAGAACTTGTTGAAGAAATACGGGGCTAGCCGCGAGCGCAAAACGCAGCTACGCACCTTCGATGTGGTGACGGCTCAGAAGGTAGCCATCGCCAACCAGAAGCTCTACGTAAATCGCCAGGACGGCTTCATCGGCCACGGCCTAAAAAAGGACGAAAAGGCCGAGTTTGTGTGCGACTGCTCGGACCTCGACGACATCATCGCCATCAAGCGCGACGGCACGTTTGTGGTGACCAAAATCGCGGAGAAAACCTTCGTGGGTAAGGACATTCTGCACGTGGGCGTCTATAACAAGAACGACGACCGCCTGGTCTACAACATGGTGTACGTGGACGGGGCTAGCGGCATCAGCTTCGCCAAGCGCTTCCTCGTGTCGGGCATCACGCGCGACAGAGTGTACGACCTCACCAAGGGCACGAAGGGCACCAAGACACTGTACCTCACGGCTAACCCGAACTCGGAAAGCGAAACCGTTACCATCCAGCTTTCTGACAAAGCGCCGGCCAGGGTCAAGCAGTTTGAGTTTGACTTTGCGGAGTTAGCTATCAAGGGCAAGGGCTCGATGGGTAACATTGTGACCAAGCAGCCGATTAAGAAAATAACCCAGAAGTCGGTGGGTGATAGTACCTTGGGTGGGCGCGAAGTTTTCTTTGACAGCGTAGTGGGCCGCCTCAACCACGCCGGCCACGGCCGCTACCTCGGAGCGTTCGATACCGAGCACGTGGTGCTGGTGGTGTATAAGGACGGCACCTATGAGTTGAAGGCGCCTAGCCCCACGCTGCACTTCGACGTGCCCAATATCCTCATTCTGCGCAAGCTGGAGCCGGATACCGTGGTGAGCGCCGTGTACGTGGATGGCGAAACCAAGCTGCACTACGTCAAGCGCTTCCACATAGAAACCACGACGATGGACAAACCGTTTACCTTCATCTCCGAAAGTAAAGGTTCGAAGCTGCTGGCCGTGAGCACCTTTGCCGAGCCGGAGGTTGAAGTGAAGCTGCAACGCGATAAAAAGGCCGATAAGGAAACCGAGAAAATCCGCCTCGACCAGTTTATCGAGGTGAAAGGCTGGAAGGCGATGGGCAACAAGCTCAACTACTTCAAAATCCACGCGCTAGCCCTGCTCACCGACGAAGGCCCTGAGCCCACGCGCCGCGAAGCCAAAAAACGTGGTGCCGCCAAGCCCGAAGGCGAAACCGAAGCTGCCCCCGAAGCGGCCGAGGCCGTACCCCCGGCCAACGTGGACGTAACGGACGAAGAAGTGGCGCAGTCGCAGGCGCTGCTGCGGCGCCCCAAGGCGCAGCTAGGCTTGTTTTAGGGTAGCCAGGCCAGTAAGGCGCCACGGTATGAAAGTAGTCGGCTCAGCCTTCGTAGCAGCGGTGTTCAGCCTGGCCGGGCTGGGTGGCCCGGCTGTAGCGCAGGCGCAAAAAACCACTACCGCTCAGCCCTCGCTGCCTGCTATCCCGGAAGCGGCGGAACTGACGGCCAAGCCCAAAATTTTAACCAAAGCGGCGTTGGCACCCGACTCGGTGGCGTTGCGCCAGCACCTGCGCCAAGCCGCTAGCCTGCAGGCCAGCTACAAAGACTCGGAGGCGCTGGCCCAGTATCAGGCGGCGCTAAAAATCAATGGCCAGCACTACGAAAGCCTGTGGCGGGCCGCCGTACTCAGCGTGAGCATCGGCACGCGCTACTCGGACGAAACCCGCAAAAAGGCGTATTTCGACGCGGCCCACCAATATGCCGACCGGGCGCTGGCCTTGCAGCCCGAGGGGGGCGAAAGCAACTACGCCATGGCGCTAGCCCTCTTCAGCGAGGCGGGGCTGATAAGCGCCCGCGACCGGCTGCGGCTATTCAAGCAGCTGCGCTCGCACGTGTTTCTGGCCGCCGAGCGCCGGCCCGACCTGCCCGAAGCCTGGCAGCTGCTGGGCCGCTGGTACTACCGCGTGGCCCACTACAATGTGCTGGAAAAGACGTTTTCACGCATTTTTTTGGGTGGCTATCCGCAAGGCGCTACTTCTAAGAAGGCACTGGATGCGTTGGAAAAAGCCCGTGAGCTCGACCCCAGCCGCATTCAATATTACTATGACCTGGCGCGCATGTACAAGTACCAGGGCCGGCGCCGCCCCGCCATTGCCGTGTTGCAAGCGGCCATCAAGCTGCCGACTTATACCAGCGAAGACCTGACGATGAACCGCCTGTGCCAGCAGCTGTTGCCGTCGCTGCTGCGGTCGGCCGCGCGCCGCGACCGCCTGCACGCCCGCTGGTACGAGCACTTACCCGCCCGCCCCGCCACCAGCGGCCAGTAAACGAAAAGGCCCGGCTACGCTAGTAGCCGGACCTTTTCGTTCAACGAACCCTAGCCTGCTTAAGCCGTGGCTAGCTCCGTGCTAGGGTCATGCTGCGGGCCTTCGTAGCTGCTCGAATCTTCCTCTTCAGTGGGCGGGGCGGGCGCGTGATTGGAAGCAACCAGCGGCTTGGCCTCGGTGCCGTAGATGTGGGCTAGCCGGTCGATGGCGTTGGTGTCGCTCACTTGCAAATCTTTGAGCACGCCGTCGGCAATGTCGTACACGAGGCCGTGCAGGCGAGGCGGGTTGTCGCCGCGCATGGCGTTCTGGATGATGTTGGTTTTGGCCAGGTTTTGCACCTGCTCCGTCACGTTCAGCTCCACGAGGCGGCGCAGGCGCTGCTTCTCGTCGGTGATGCGCAGCAGCTCCGTTTCGTGCAGGCGCACTACGTCGCGAATGTTTACCAACCAGTTGTCAATCAGGCCATACTGCTTGTTGGCCGCTGCCGCGGCTACGCCGCCGCAGCCGTAGTGGCCGCACACCAAAATGTCCTGCACGCCCAGCACTTCCACGGCGTATTGCAGCACGCTCAGCAGGTTCATGTCGGCATGCACCACCATGTTGGCGATGTTGCGGTGCACAAACATCTCGCCCGGGCCGGTGCCCGTAATGCCCGAGGCGGGCACCCGCGAATCGGAGCAGCCAATAAACAGGTAGCGTGGCTTCTGGCCATCGGCCAGGCGCTTGAAAAACTCGGGGTCTTCGGCGTTTTTAGTAGCCACCCACTGGCGGTTATTGGCCAGAATATCTTGAATACCAGTAGTTTGTTTTTCGGCGGAAAGCGAAGAAGGCATAAGTAGGGAAGAAACGGAAAACTTGTAAGGAGTGAAAAGTAAGTCTAAATATCAGTGGCCACCCAGGGCTACCATTCGGATGCCGCGCAGCTCCAGGGCAATGCCCCGCGCCGGCGCTGCCTGCCGAAAGGCCTCAATGGCCTCCAGTACGTCGTGGTCAATTACATCGGAGCGTGTACCGTCGAGCACTACGCGGCTGCCGCTGGGCAGTTGCTCCAGGGTGGTTACAATGCTGGCTTTGTTGAGAAAGGATACGTGTTCGGGCAGGCGCAGGTGCAGCAGGTCGGGCTCCTCGTCGGTCGTGTTGTCGCGCCGTAGGTAGGAGCCCGCCTTGGCGTTATCCTTCAGAATAAAGAAGAAGCCTAGCACCAGGCCAATGCTCACGCCCTTCAGCAAATCGGTAAACAATACCGCCATAATCGTAATGATAAACGGCCCGAATTGCGCCCACCCCAGCCGCCACTGCTGGCGGTAGAGCGCGGGCTTGGTCAGCTTGAAGCCCACCAGCAGCAGCACGGCGGCCAGCGCCGCCAGCGGAATCATATTCAATACAGCTCCCAGAAACAACAGGCTGGTTAGCAGTAAAATGCCGTGAATGAAAGCGGCTAGCCGGGTTTGGCCGCCGGCCGCGATATTGGCCGACGAGCGCACGATAACGGCCGTGAGCGGCAGCCCGCCGAGCAAGCCGCTCAGGATGTTGCCGGCGCCCTGGGCCAGCAGCTCGCGGTTGGTGGGCGTGTGGCGTTTCTGCGGGTCGAGGTTATCAACGGCCTCGACGCTGAGCAGCGTTTCGAGCGAGGCCACGACGGCAATGGTAAAGGCCACGCCATAAGTAGCCGGGTTGCGCAGCGCGTTGAAGTCCGGAAACGTCATTTCGCCCGTGAGCTGGGCTAGCGACGTTACCACGGGCAGCCTCACCAGGTGCTCGGGGCGCACCTGCCAGGCCGGCGCCACGGTGCGCAGCAACTGGTTGAGCACCACGGCCGACAGCACTACCACCAATGCCCCCGGCACGAGCCGCGCCCAGGGCTGCCGGCGCACCGGTGGGCTATCCCAGAGCAGCAGTACTACCAGCGACATCGCACCAATCAGCACCGAGCCAGGGCTGATGTGCGTCAGCGCCGCCCCAATGGCCGAAAACGTATTCAGGCCATTGAACTGCAAAAAGTCCATGTCCTCGAAGTAGTCCGTGTCAGCGCCCACGAAGTGCGGCAATTGCTTTAAAATCAAAATAATGCCAATGGCGGCCAGCATGCCCCGAATAACCGCTGCCGGAAAATACAAGGCAATGATGCCCGCCCGCGCTACGCCCAGCAGTACCTGAATGCCGCCCGCTACTACCGTGGCCGCCAGCACCGCCGGCCACGACCCTAGTGTGGCAATGGCCGAGAGCATCACTACCGTGAGGCCCGCCGCCGGTCCGCTCACGCTCACGGCCGAGCCGCTGAGTACGCTCACTACCAGCCCGCCCACAATACCGGCTACCATGCCCGCCAGCAGCGGTGCCCCCGAGGCCAGCGAGATGCCCAGGCACAGCGGTAGTGCCACCAGAAACACCACCAGCCCCGCCGGCGCATCTTGCCCCAGCGTGCTAAACCGGCCGCGTGGTGCCCGAATGCCCCCGCCCGTGGGGATTACCGGCGCACCGGTCCGGCTAGGAATGGAGGTAACCTGGGGCATAGAAGTGGGCATACAGAGCAGTAAGCTGCGGCTAGGGCGGGAAATGCAACACAAGAATACGGCCGCGTAGTTAAGATGAAGTTAAAGTGAAATTAAAAAGAAATTAAAGTAGCTAACGAGCTAATTTTCATCAACTAGAAACACGCACTGAAAAACAGTTTGCACGCTGCTAAACCAGCAAAGGGCTAGCCCGGGCAGAGGCTAGCCGCTTGGTAAACCACGCAAAACCAGGTGCGGGCTCCACACCTGCGCTGGGCCGCTAGGGAGTGGGTACCGGCCACTCGAGCCACACCTTGGTGCCGTGGCCAAGCTGGCTATCCACCCGAACTAGGCCGCCGTGCAGGGCCATAATCTGGGCTGTGAGCGGTAGCCCAATGCCGTGCCCCGGTAGGGCCCGCACCGATGCTGCCCGAAAAAACGGCACGAATACCTGCTCTAAATCGGCGGGGCTGAGGCCGGGGCCGTGGTCTTGCACGCACAGGTGCAGGTGGCCCGCCCCGGCTGGGCGCAGGCTGGCCAGCACCGGCATGGCGGCCCCGGCCGAATACTTGCAGGCATTGTCGAGCACATTGAGCATGGCGGCCAGCAGCAGCGCCTCGTTGCCCCACACGGCTGGCAGGGCCTCGTCGCCAAGCTCCAAATCGACGCGGCACGTGGGGTGGCGGCGCAGTATCTGCTCGTGGGCCTGCAACAGCAGCTCATCGGGGCGCACCAGGGCCATGGGCACCTGCGAGGGGTCGCCGGAGGCCCGGGCAATCTCCAGCAGGCCATTGGCGAGGCTGCTGAGCTGGCGGGCAGCGTCGAGGGTGCTTTGCAGCGTGCGGCGGTAGTCGGCCGGGGGGCGTTCGGCTGGCAGCAGCGCCACTTCGAGCTCGCCAATGAGGGCCGTGAGGGGCGTGCGCAGCTCGTGCGAGGCATCGCGCACAAAGGTGCGCTGGCCCGCAAAAGCCGATTCCAACCGGCCCAGCAGGCGGTTGAAGCGCTGGGCCAGGTGGCCCAGCTCATCGGCGGGGCCAGCGGCCTGGGTCAGGCGGCGGCCCAGGTCGGTGGCCGTAATGCCATCGACCTCGCCCACCATGCGCCGCAGCGGGCGCAGCGCCTGGTCGGCCAGCAGCCAGCCGCCGCCGCTCATTACGGCGGCGGCGGCCAGCAGGCCCAGTATCAGCACCTGCCGCAGGCTAGTGAGCTGGTGGCGGCCATCTTCATCTACCGAAGCGGCCACCACCACCAGCGGGCCTAGCCGGGCATCCTGGTACAGTAGGCCCACGGTTTCGTGGTAGTGTTCCTGCGGCTCAAGCACGGCCCGGCCCAGGCGGCGCACCTCGGCCAGCCACCCGGCCGGCAGGGGCTTGGCCGCCGGCTGCCCTTCCCGAAACACCAGCCGGCCGGCCGCGTCGTACACCCGGCCTTCTTCGGCGGGCAGCGTGCGGTAGAGCTGCCGCAGATACTGCCGGTACGAGGCTCGGTGGCTGGCATCGGCGCGGGCCTGGCCGTCGGCGTAGGCGTGGCCTACCACCAGCGCCCGCTTAAACAGGCTTTGGGTGAACTCCTGGCGCCGCGCTTGCTGCGTAATGAAATAAATGGCCAGCGCAAACAGCACCAGCGTAATCACCAGAATAGCCCCAAACTGGGCCGCCAGCCGCAGGCGAATGGACATGGAAGTAATTCGAGCAGTGAGAGAGAGGAGCGCAATGGTGTTTTTCTCTTGGGCAGGGAGCAGCACGCTTAGGGCGCTCCTTGCTCCAGCTACCTACTATCACCCCGCAATGCGCAGCGCGTAGCCCATGCCCACCAGCGTGTGAATGAGCTTGGGCTCGAAGCCTTTATCCAGCTTTTTGCGCAGAAAATTGATGTACACATCAATGACGTTGGAGCCGGTGTCGAAGCTCAAATCCCAGACGTGCTCCAGCAGGTCGGCCCGGCTTACCACGCGGTCCTGGTGGCGCAGCAGGTATTCGAGCAGGGCAAATTCGCGGGCGGTGAGCGTGATGAGCTGGCCGGCCCGCTCCACGCGCTTGGTGGCGGGGTCGAGGCTGAGGTCGGCCAGGCGCAGCACGGCGGCCGGCGCGGGCGCCTCGGTGCGGCGGCGCACCAGCGCCCGAATGCGGGCCAGCAACTCGCTAAAAGCAAAGGGCTTAACCAGGTAGTCGTCGGCACCGGCATCGAGGCCGCGGATTTTGTCATCCGTTTCGCCCAGGGCCGTGAGCATCAGAATGGGCACGCCGGGGTCGTGGGCGCGCACCTGCCGGCACACCTCCAGCCCGCTGAGGCCAGGCAGCATCTGGTCCAGAATCAGGCAATCGTACTGCGTGCTTTGGGCGCGGCGCAGGCCTAGCAGGCCATCGGCGGCCAGGTCCACGGTGTAGTCTTGCTCGGTAAGGCCCTGGTGCAGAAAGGCTGCCACCGAGGGCTCATCTTCGACGAGGAGAATTTTCATAGCTTCATAAACAAACAAATGGTGCCTCGCCGTGCCACAAGCCGTGGCGCAGCTTTTACAAACAACGGGCCCAGGCTAGCCAGCCCGCAAAAATCGGCCCTGGCGGTTGGAGAGGGGCTAGCCCCGCGTAGCTTTAGTAACCAGCACCCGGCCTGGCCGTTACTTTTGCGGTTCGTTTTCTGCCGCAACCTATGTCCCGTTGGCTTTTTTCTGCGTTGGCGCTGGGGCTGGCGGCCTGCCAGGGCACGCCCACCGAGCAGCCCGATACCCTAGTAGACCTGGCCAGCGTGCGCACCGGCCCCCGCGTGCAAGCCGATGAGCTCGACGGCGCCATTCGGCAGCAGCCCGAAAATACGGGCTTGCTAGCCCGCCGCGCGGGCCTGCGCCTGGCCGCTGGCCAGCCCGTAGCGGCCCTGCACGATGTCGAGACGGCCCTGAAAGTCGATGACCAGGATGGTGCGCTTTATTATTTGCAGGCGCGGGCCCTGCGCGCCCTCAACCGGCTGCCCGAGGCCCTGGCTGCCGCCCGCCGCGCGGCCGATAACAACTTTAACTCGCCCGAGCTGCCGCTACTGGAAGGCGAAACGCGCCTGGCCGCCCACCAGTACGAGGCGGCGCTGGCTAGCCTCGACCGCACGCTGCGCCTCGACCCCGACCAGCCCGCCGCACTCTTCTATAAGGGGCTAGCCTACGCCGCCACTGCCGATACCGCCCAAGCCTTCGACTACCTGCAAGCCGCCCGCGCCCGCGACCCACGCCAGCCCGAAATCCTGCACCAGCTAGCCTTCCTGCTGAATGCCTACCGCCTGCCCGACGAGGCCGCGCACTATGCCCGCCAGGGCCTGCGCCTCGACTCTACTTCCGGCGCGCTGCACTACGACTACGGCCGCCAGCTGGAGCTGCAGGGCCGCCCCGATAGTGCCGTGTACTACTATCGCCGCGCGCTAGCCCTTGATACTACCCAGTACCGCGCCGACTATCGGCTAGCCCTTGCGGCCAGCGCCCGTGGGCAGCGCCCGGCCACGCTCATTCCGCACTTGCAGCGGGCGCTGCGCCGCAACCCACGCCTGCCCGGCGCCCGCGCCCTCCTGGGGGAAACCCTCGAAGGCCAGCGCCGCCTGCCCGAAGCCCTGCGCCAGTACCGCCTTTTGGTAGCTGAAAATCCTGGTAATCAGCACTGGACGTACAAGGTGTGGAAGACCAACGAGCTGGTGCAAGCCTCCCTGCCCGATAGCCTGCGCACTAGTCCGCGCGCGTACTACCGCCGGCCCACAGTGGTACCCGCCGCCCCGCCGCTGCCCGTAGAGCCGCTGCGCCCTGTGCCGGTGCGCTAGGCCCGCTGGGTAGGGTAGGAGCCCTTGCGCGCTGCCAGGGTGCATTCCTCACTTCGCCGGGTGTAACTTGCGCCTGCTTTGCGCCCACCGCAGGCGATAGTTTATGCTTAATATTACCCTCCCCGACGGCTCCGTCCGCCAGGTCGAAGCCGGCTCGACGGGCTACGACCTCGCCGCCAGCATCAGCGAAGGCCTGGCGCGCAACGCTTTGGCCGTAAAAGTAAACGGTGAAATCCGCGACCTGCATCGCCCTTTCACCGACGACGCTACCCTCGAAATCCTTACCTGGAACGACGCCGGCGGCAAGCAGGCCTACTGGCACTCGTCGGCCCACCTCATGGCCGAGGCGCTGGAAGCGCTGTACCCCGGCGTGAAGCTGGCCATCGGCCCGGCCATCGAAAACGGCTTCTACTACGACGTGGACCTCGGCGAAGGCCGTACCATTTCGAGCGACGACTTCCCGGCCATCGAGAAGAAAATGCTCGAACTAGCCAAGAACAAAAGCAAGTTCGAGCGCCGCGAGGTGCCCAAGGCTGAGGCCGTGGCCTACTTTACCGATAAGCAGGACCCCTACAAGCTGGAGCTGCTTGAAAACCTGGAGGATGGTAACATCACGTTCTATACCCAGGGTAGCTTCACCGACCTCTGCCGCGGCCCGCACATCCCCGACACGGGCACCATTAAGGCCGCCAAAATCATGAACGTGGCCGGGGCCTACTGGCGCGGCGACGAGAAAAATAAGCAGCTCACCCGCCTCTACGGCATCACCTTCCCCAAGGCTAAAGACCTCGCCGAGTACCTCGAAAAGCTGGAAGAAGCCAAGCGCCGCGACCACCGCAAGCTGGGCAAAGAGCTGGAGCTGTTCGCCTTCTCCGAGAAGGTGGGCGCGGGCCTGCCGCTGTGGCTACCCAAGGGCACTACGCTACGCGAGCGCCTGGAGCAGTTTCTGCGTAAAGCACAGGTGAAGGCTGGCTACCAGCCGGTTGTGACGCCCCACATCGGCGCCAAAGAGCTGTACGTAACCAGCGGCCACTACGAGAAATACGGCGCTGACTCGTTCCAGCCCATCAAGACGCCTAACCCCGGCGAGGAGTTTTTCCTCAAGCCGATGAACTGCCCCCACCACTGCGAAATCTACCGCACCAAGCCCCGCAGCTACCGCGACCTGCCGGTGCGCCTGGCCGAGTTTGGCACCGTGTACCGCTACGAGCAGTCGGGCGAGCTGCACGGCCTCACCCGCGTGCGCGGCTTCACGCAGGACGATGCGCACATCTTCTGCCGCCCCGACCAGGTGAAGGAAGAGTTTCAGAAGGTAATTGACCTCGTGCTCTACGTGTTCAAGGCGCTTGGCTTCAGCGATTTCACGGCCCAAATTTCGCTGCGCGACCCCGAGAATAAAACCAAATACATCGGCACCGACGAAAACTGGGCCCTAGCCGAAGCCGCCATCCAAGAATCAACCGCCGAGAAGGGGCTAGCCACCGTTACGGAGTTGGGCGAAGCGGCCTTCTACGGCCCCAAGCTCGACTTCATGGTGCGCGACGCGCTGGGCCGCCGCTGGCAGCTCGGTACCATTCAGGTCGATTACAACCTGCCCGAGCGTTTCGACCTCGAGTACGTGACGCCCGAGAACACCCGCGCCCGCCCGGTAATGATTCACCGCGCCCCATTTGGCTCGCTCGAGCGTTTTGTGGCCGTGCTTATCGAGCACACGGCCGGTAATTTCCCGCTCTGGCTCTCGCCCGAGCAATTTATCGTGCTGCCTATCTCGGACAAGTTTGCCGATTACGCTTACGAGGTAAAAGCCAAGCTGGAAGCGGCCGACCTGCGCGGTACCGTTGATGCGCGCGACGAGCGCATTGGTCGCAAAATCCGCGACGCCGAAATTGCCAAAACGCCCTACTTGCTCATTGTAGGCGAAAAAGAAGCCCAGGATGGCCTCATCAGTGTGCGCCGCCACGGCGAGGGCGACCTTGGTTCGATGCCCATCACCGATTTCATTACGAGTGTAAACAGTCAGATTGCTGAAGCAATGGGCTAGCCCGGTAATGGTTACTGGTCAATGACTAACGGGAAAAGGCCGGCTCCTATGCGAGCGGTTTTACGCGTTAATCATTGACCAGTAACCATTAATTTTTTGCTAAGGCTTTGATTTGCCAGTAAAAAGTCGGATATTTGCCCCCCGAACGACTGAGGCTTGCCTCGCCGTTCGTTGCCTTAAAATTATTCCCCGCCACACTTTAGCAGGAGGACTTTCGCCATAGCTACCCCGAATCGTCGGTACGTGCCCCGCCAGCAGGTGGAGGAGCCGTTCAAAATCAACCAGAAAATCACCGCTCGCGAGGTTCGCCTCGTGGGGGATAACGTCGAGCAGGGAGTATATCCCACCGACCAGGCCCGCAAAATGGCCCAGGACCAGAACCTGGACCTAGTGGAGATTTCACCCACTGCCGTGCCGCCCGTGTGCCGCGTCATCGACTACTCGAAATTCAAGTACGAGCAGAAGAAGAAAACCCGCGAGCTGAAGGCCAAGCAAACCAAGGTTGTCCTCAAGGAAATCCGTTTCGGTCCTAACACCGACGACCACGATTTCGACTTCAAACTCAAGCACGCGCAGGAGTTCTTGAAGGAAGGCGCCAAGATTAAAGCCTACGTGCACTTCGTGGGCCGTAGTATCGTCTTCAAAGAGCGTGGCGAAATTTTGCTGCTCAAGTTTGCCCAAGCTCTTGAGGAGTTGGCTAAAGTTGAGCAGTTGCCCAAGCTGGAAGGAAAGCGGATGTTCCTCTACCTCGCCCCTAAGGCGGCCGTAGTGGCCAAAGCTGCTCCTAAGCCTGCCGCCCCTGCCGATAAAGACAAAGCGCCCAAAGCTCCTAAAGAGGCCAAGCCTACTGAGGAGCCCGCCGCCACCGAATAGCTTCACCCCGTTTGTTGATGGCTGCCGCTGCCGGATGAGTATCTCGTTCAGCGTCAGTACCTAACAATCAATAATCAACCCCAACCATGCCCAAAGTAAAAACCAAGTCGGGTGCCAAAAAGCGTTTCAAGCTGACCGGCACCGGCAAAGTAAAGCGCAAGCACGCCTTCAAGTCGCACATCCTGACCAAGAAGAGCACAAAGCGTAAGCGCGCCCTCACCCACACCGGCCTCGTTAGCTCGGCCGATATGAACCGGGTGAGCCAGATGCTGAATATCTGATTTGGAGCCAAGAGTAAGGACCAAAGGGGTGTCAAAAACCAAGCTTTTCTTTATTCTAAGCCCTTATTACCAATTTTATCACCAGGCTTCCGGCCGCATCACAAGATTCCGCTGACGCGGAGCGCCGGCTGCCAAAAACAACTTAGGTTATGCCAAGGAGTGTAAACCACGTGGCCTCGCGCCACCGCCGGAAAAAAGTAATGCGCCTTGCCAAAGGCTATTACGGCCGCCGCAAGAATGTATGGACCGTTGCGAAAAACGCCGTAGAAAAGGGCTTG
>Ga0265797_10006871_pt1 | contig 15875 bp, 21 predicted proteins | sample P2T30metagenome_FD_192433 | JGI IMG/M metagenome (GOLD analysis project Ga0265797, IMG submission 192433) | Plant litter microbial communities from East Loma Ridge, Irvine, California - P2 T30 | ecosystem: Environmental > Terrestrial > Plant litter > Unclassified | place: USA: California... | reverse complement strand
TTCCGCACAGGGCCGCCGCTCTCCACGGCTCTTGCCTTTCTCCACCCCGGCCGTTGATCAACTCAACAACCGAAGTGCGCCCTTCTATACCATCATTCAACACGGTAGGTCCCACGGCGAGGCACGTTGGCGTCCCACTCCCGTGTACTCATCTTTTGCGCGACAGGCTCTTCCTACCTGCTGTCACTCCACCCTGCCGTCACACGCACCTCCCCCCTCCCCGCATCATTGGCCGTCCTTTGACCCCTCCTCCCGGATCCTCTTCAATTGGGAAGCGACCATCAACAATTACCCAGCCTATTGCTATCGCCAACACCCTGCCCCAGTGAAGCCTCGCCTTCCCAGGAGTACTGGCTGAACACGTTGCGTGCCTTCAATCACATCCTCTCTTCCCACCCCAACCTTGGAGCCGTCAATATGGCTGCTGCTGTCGCCAGGTATCCTCCTATGCCACGTCGTTCTTCGACGCCTCCACCGCACCTGTCCTTGAACACTTCACCCCATGGTGTGCCTGCTCCTATCCCCAACAAGCACATTCCGGAATGCTCGCCTGGTGGGCTGCCCGCGACTCCCCCATCAACGCCGCCACGACAGGACAGCCTCATCGAGACCTCGTCCATCACATACCCGCCCGATGCTTACTGTTCGCAATACTCTGATGATCCGCCCGTATACACCATCACTGCCGACTGCATGGCACAGGCACTAGAGCACCTTGCAACCCAGCCTCTCCCAAACCCTGAGCAGGTATTCCCGTGGATGCATGGCCTCCACGCTGAGAACCAGATCCAACTCGCCTTCTTCTCGGGGCGTCGCAGAAGCGCTCGAAAGGTGCCCAGGTGCATTCGCAGTATCACTGTCGTCAAGACTGGCGGGAACTTGTCAGCCTCCAAGCTAAAGGCTGCCATTTCACCCGACGAGCTGCTCGATTCTGCCTCTTCTGACGTACCCAAATTCCTCGAATGTGACCCTAGGGATGGCTTCTCTGTGCGCAACTTCCAGATCCAGGCTTGTAAATTGGGTATGGTCTCGGATATCATCGTCTATGGTGACCACAAGACGAAAATGGAAGATACGATTGCACTAGCCCAGAAGATTTCCAAGGCTCAGAGGCAATATGAAGCAAGAAACGGGTTTCCGCGCTGCTTATTCAATACCTTTATTCTTTCCGGTAGGTCCACTGATTGTGTGCGTATACCACAAGAACTAATTGTCCAAGATGCCTTTGGTTTCGTTCAAGAAAAGTACCCAAAATTGGTTGCCATCAGCGCCTCGGGGGAAATGACTGGAGAAGTTGTCGACTTTTGTAAGTATCCAGACTCGGAATTGACACAATCCGTGCTGACTCGAGGAATAGTTTACTGGGAACGGTACGAGATGAGTGCAATGTCCAAGGCCTCGGAGATCAGCAGGAATGTTTTCTTGGGGCCCACGCCCGACCAAACGCTCCACCCAGATTGTGTGGGCGAGGAAGCGTATGACATGCTCATCGAAGCCACCGACCTCGCCCATGTGCCCGAATCACGTTCGCTACGCGCACTCCGAATGGGCTTGGAGCGAGTTCACCGCAAGTCCACCTTGCATATGGAGTTCCCGTCCTCCGGAAGCATCATGCCTCCTACATGGTCACACAGTGAAGTAGACGGTCTTATGGATATGTGCAAATGGATGTACGAACTAGCGAACCCACAAGAGGTCAGGCGGACCAAGCGAAGACGCGAAGAGGAGGACGAAGCTATCGAGATGGACGATGTTACCACGCCACGCAAGTTTTTGATACATTGCACAGATGGCTACACCGAGACAACGCTTCTTGCACTCGCATACTTTATGTATGCCGAAGGCCTGCCCGTTCACGATGCTTGGATTCAGATGCATCGCGACAAAGGCCGGAACTTCTTTGCGTACCCGTCCGACGTTGCGCTATTGAAAGCGATACAGCCTCGAATTCTCCAGAATTCCCCCCGCTACAACCAGAGCATCCTTGACATTCCGCAGCCACGTTGGCTCACCAAGCTTGATGGGAGCCTACCCAGCCGGATCTTGCCATACATGTACCTCGGCAATCTTGGACATGCCAACAACCCGGAGCTCCTCCGCGCCCTTGGCATTACCCGCATTTTGAGCGTCGGAGAATCGCTCTCTTGGCCGGAGGATCTGCAAAAGCAAATCAATTGGCCTAGCGAGAACTTCTTGATGATCGATCGAGTTCAGGACAATGGCGTTGATCCTCTCTGGGGCGAATTTGAGCGCTGCCTCAAGTTTATTGGTACGTACCACAGCTTTGACGGAGTTTACCACCGCTGACGTGAGACAGAAGCAGGAAAGACGGACGGCGGAGCTACACTGGTGCACTGCCGTGTTGGGGTGTCACGCTCGGCGACTATTTGCATCGCCGAAGTTATGAAAGAAATGGGTCTTTCCTTCCCCCGTGCCTAGTAAGTCGTACCCAAGGCCATGTGGAATAGATACTGACAGTACTTCAGCTGCTTCGTGCGGGCCCGGCGTCTTAATGTAATAATTCAACCCCACCTTCGATTCACGTATGAACTACTCAAGTGGGAAGAGTACCAGCGTCAGAGACGCAACGAACCTCTTCGCCGCGAACTGGAGTGGGCTACCGTCGCGCGCGAAATCGCGTTGATGAACAAGCCCTATGCCAGATGACGACCTTAACGAAATTCCCGACCCCTCTAATCTCTCCATGACTCACGACGACATGAAATCGTACATGTACGACTACGAAACCTTCCTCTTTAACCTCTCGGCCTCACTAGGGCTATGTGCTCTCTACTGCGTGTGATACACCGGCGTTTGCAATCTTTCCACTCTATTCACTTCACACTCTTTCTTAATAGTCCCAGCTGTTTGTCTGTTGCGTTGATTTCGTGCTGCGAAAGTGCTGGTCTTCACTATGGGCGGTGGGAGGGGTTTGCGTTGTCTAGTCTCTTTGCGCAAGAACTCAGCCACACGGCTTTGGCTGTACTGGATTTTTTTCCGTTCAGGCACACACCATCTGGATGTTGAAGGGATAGGGGCATCTTTCATCACTGATCTTTTCGATACGTGTATTAATGCCTCAATCGGCTACAGCGGACTTTGCGTCGCTGTTTGTCATTCTAAGCCATGGACTGGGATTCAATGGAAGTCGGTGAGATGTTAGAATTTACGGCGTATATACTTTTAGTCACAACAAGAGCTTATTTTTTTTATAACTTGCTCATTTTTCAGGTGATGCTTCTACACTATTGCATTCCGTGTCGACTGCGACTTCCCAGTTGTCTTGGGTGCCCCACTTGAATGACATAAGGAATCGCTTTCAAGCTCGTACCTCGACTTGTTCATCCTCAAAGTCTGTTTTCCTTTGCCTCACAGCCTCGTCCTCCTCTTTGACGAACGGAGAACACGTGTGAGCTACTCGGCAGTAGGGGTGAGTTTAGCAGGCTTCGAGACTATCAATCAATGCTAACCCTCTTCTCCAGTTGAATTTGTTAAGTATGCTTCCCAGAGCAAGCTTTGAATCTCAGCCTACCTCCAAAGTACTCCATCGTCCGGACAATGCCTTGGGCCCCACCCATTTCGAGCGAATGACAATATCAAAAAAAAGAATTCTGCGCTACGTACTGTACAATCGCTATCGAGGGTCATTAGAGAGACAGCCAGATACGGACCCGAAGTTTTTCACATGCCTACACGATCCGGGTAGCCACGCAAATCGTTGGGCAAGAAAAAAAAACGAATGGAAAGGGGGAAGAGAGCAACACCATAGCACGCGTTACGGAGAGCTATTGAAGCTCTGTCGCGCCGGGTTGATGGATGGTGAATTACAGACAAAATGAAGAACAAGAAATAAGGCGTACCTGCTTACAGAGAACCTCCTCCTGGCAACCTACCCACGACATCTTTTACTTGAGTAACGCCCTGACAAACGGTTTCCCTGGTCTGATACCTGAAATCTCGGACGTTCTTCATAAAGCCAGGATCCGGAGCGAATGTGCGGGCGAGATATCCAACGTGAGAGTGTCAGGAGCCAAATGGCGACGATGTTCCAAGGGGTAAGTGTTCCAGGACAAAGACGAAGATAAATAGAAGTGGGCGAAACATATGAGAGACAGGTTTGATTTGAGTGTTGATCTGGTCATAAGTCACATACAGCAGGGCTTTGAGTTACAGCGGTGGTCCGTAAACAAGTTGTAGATAGCAATAGCAGACCTCGCCCGCTCTTGCTGCGTCGCCTACGTATCTATTTTGCTCAACACTTCACCTCTATTGACTCCCGATCCAACAACCAACTCACCTTTCTTACTCATCTATAGGCTACTAAAATGATGACCAGATGGAAACGCCACTTTCTTATTCGAAGCTTTACGATATCTACACTCTCCCGTTCAACACGGGCGTGCATCTACTATGCAGCGCTTGGTATCAAGGAATAGCAACATTACATTGCGATGTATTATACTGTATCCAGATTGCTTCATTCGTCACCAAAAAAAGTCTACTTTGTGTAACCGTCGCCCACTGGTGCAAGCGGTCATGACAACGTGATGCTCGCAGCTTCTCGATAATCTTACGTAGTCTTAACTACAGCATAGAGCTCTTACATCTAGGGCGGTACGTGTCACGTTGCCGACCTTGATGCTTTGGTAAAAACAAAAAGCGTGCTCAAAGCATGGCTTTAGGGGGTGAAGACGAAAAGAATACGTGGGCGACCAAGATGAAATTTAGAAATCCCGGAAACTCAAAGGGGGCTTGACTCAAGAAAGTGTTGGGACGAATCGAATGAGATTAATATAAATATCGGTGAAGAAGAAAAAAAGAATAGATCATGTCGAAGAAAGACGGTGAAGGGGAAAAAGACATGATATGCAACCCGTGAGACATATCTAGGCGCAGAATAACGCCATAACCATAAGCCAATCATCCTAACCCTAGAGACATGACTGAAGACGTAAAAGAGAGAGGCAGTTTTGTACCACTCTAGACATAGATGATATGATGGTGAAGTAATGAATGAAAAATAATAATAAATCTCTCGACGCATGGTCATCATCGTGACATGAACTGGTTCTTGTCATGCGTGTATGGTTGGCCGTGATAGTGACCTGTGAGGAAATCATTATATCGGTGAGCCCGATCCTGAAGAAGGGGTGGCTCTGGTGTAATACGAATAGAAATAGTGATGGAAAGGTGAAAAGGCGTCGAAATGGCGACGAGACGGTTAACGGCGACTGTAAACTTGTAAGCATCTAGTGAACAAAGGTGAAGCATGACCGAGGCAAATAGAAAAGGCCTACCTGTAGGCGGCATCCACCTGAGATCGCCTCTTCCGCTTAGTGTGGTCCTCTTGCTGCCGCTGCCGCTCATGCTCGTGGTCAGCATCTTCGTAGCTTCTTTTCCGAGAAAAGGAACTATCGCTTCGATCCAATGAAGGTGCCGCAGACATTTCTTCCTGTCTTCCATTTGTCGGGTTCTCAGGCTCAAAATCGGATCCAGCCATAGTATGATTGCTTCCTTCAGACAGGGCGGGGCTGCCTCTACAGCCATTGAAGCCATGTCCGGTAGGCTGTGGCGCATTCCAAGGATCATACTGTTGCTCTTTCGGAGGAGGTGGTGGAGGCCTTGAATTGACTGAAGATGACATGGAGCCATAGGGGCGAGGTTGAGCAGATCCATACCCGTTGTTACGATGTCCACCATATGATTGGGCCCGTTGGGGCGGTGCTATAGGGTCAGGATTTTTGGCGAGGAGAGGAGCCACTGCTGGCTTTTCGGGAAGGGATACTGGCGGTCTTAATTCAGATGCCGAGAAAGGGAGAGATATTGGATCATTTGAAGGCGGTTTCGGGGCTCCAGTCACGCCTAATTTGGCAAGGATATCATCCTGGCTAGGCTGTGCAGGTGAAGCCGTCTCTCGCTTCATGACACTGGACCTCGTAGACCCATTGTTCGTAGCAAGAGCTTGCTCAAGATTATCCATGATATCCCATGTTGCGTCACGCATCTCTAAATCTTCATCCTGTCGTTCGTCGTCTTGGGGCTCATCGGGACGATCTCGTTGCGCGATACAGTCTTCTAGTGTCACTAGGTTATTCTGCATATCCTCATCTGTGAAAACAACAAAGACTGGGTCATCCTGAATTGTCTCCCACTCATCCGTTTGCCTGACGTTCAAGAAAGCCTCATGCGAATTCTCGGCTGTGAAATACATGGACACGGAATCTCCGTTATCCAGTTTTTCCGGCGTAGGCTTCAGAGATTCTTCTTCAGCTTCAGCGAATGTCGACGGTAGTGCACGTGTCATTTGCTTCGCAGGATGCCATGTAATGACACCAAGACTGAGTGCTGGGTCGACAGGCTCATTGCTCTTGGGCCAGATAGCGCCGTCAAAGTCGAAATCCCAGTCATCCCAAGCGAGGAACAACTGTGGCTTCTCGCTCGAACTTCCATCATTCACAGCACTAATGGGCTGTGCAGATGGGGGGTGGGGATGTGACGTGGCGAGATGCACTGTCGCCTGAGTGGGTGTGGCATGGGGGTCTAGTGGCAATCCATTGAGGGAGTTTGGTTGTGGCCACGCCCCATGCTGGCCATAAGTCTGTTGATGAGGGTCAGCAGTAGCAGGCTGGGGTTGATAGCCTTGGTAGCCGGATTGGGGCGGTGCATAAGGTTGTGCGGAAGAATAGTTCGGAGCTTGCGAGTAGCCTGAATTAGACGGATAAGCTGATTGAGGCCATTGATAATTAGTTTGTACCTGGGAGTATGGCGGTTGCGAATAACCTGCTGCTTGAGGCTGAGGCTGACCGTAACCTTGCGAATAGCCATGGGGAGCGGTATAGCCTCCTTGTGGATAGGCTGGAGGTGCTTGGGCTTGTGGAAATGCAGGCTGCGGCGCTTGACTCTGAGTAGGAAATGTACTAGCGCCAAAAGGACCTTGAGGCTGCGCAGGTCCACGGTAACCTGGGGGAGGGGGATACCGAGTGATTATTGGGTTTCCCTTCTTCTTTGGGGGTCTATGGGCAAGTCAGAATAGGGCACTGACGTTGGGAAGTATTAGGGCTGCGAGATTGCTTCCGGACAGGTAAAAAGGAAATGACCGAAGAAAGAGCGAAACCTACTGAACATGCGGAGCCCGTTGAGATGGTCCAGCTTGTGGATAGGCTGGTCCGGCTTGATACTGTGCATAGGCTGGTTGTGGGCCTGGCTGTTGTCCGTATTGGTAGGGCGGTGGCTGGCCATATGATGTTTGGCCGTTTGCATATGGTTGCTGCTGGAAAGGCGCCGCTCCGGCTACGGGCCCGCCGCTCCACGACATGCCACCCCAATCGATTTACCTGCCGAGATGCACAGTGGAGGTGAAGGAATCGATTCAAACAAAAGCCTAATGAAGTTCGATGGATTGCTCGCGGGCGATAGTGTAGACTGGGTGTGGTGTGGGAGAGAGATTCTTTGAAGTGAGAGGTGCGCGTCTCAAAATTTGGTCTGGTTAAGCGCACGAGCCAGGACAAAAGAGAAGCCCAAGCTTATGGAGGGTCTTTCAAGTCAGAATCACCCTGGTACAGCGTGGAAAGTAGAAAGGGTCGCAATTATGACGTTGGGGAGGCGGGACTGAGGTTGAGTTGACGGGAGATGTGAAACAGACAGGCTGCTGATGTGAGGAAAAACGCCTGGAAGTAGCGATTGAGAGCACAACAGAAGACAGATGGCGAATTGGAAGGATGCTGGAGAAGGATGCCTAGGCCTTCTAGAACACAGCAAGTGCGGTAGAAGAGTGGATGTGAGGGGCCAGTCGGCCGTTGGTACATTCTCGGAAGCATGACAAGCGAGGGTCGCGCTGAGATGAAGTTTGGAGCGTAGTCACGTGTGCGCTTGGGCCAATGGCTGCGGGATGCTGCTGCAAGTTGGACGGCGAGCAGGCGAGATATTTGGCCCCCTCCCCCCTCCATATCATGCCGCTCGCCTTTACGCCATCGCCCACCTAGCGACCCCTAATGCGCCTCTAAGGATGATTGTACGATACAGACATCTGTTAGCGACCAGTATAGACTCAATACCCTGAGCTGCGTTGCGAATGCTGCAATCCCCACATCTATCTAGGTAGCCTACAAACACCACCATGCCTGGTCTACCGTGTACGTCAGTCGGTCGCCAGCGCCCTCGCGGTTTTGATTCCAGGCACCTGTACTAATTGATGCCTTGCAGCTAGCGTCGACCTCGATGAGTGCATCTCGCGCCTGTCCAAGAAGGAGCTACTCGCCGAGTCGGTGGTCGAGGCGATATGCGCAAAGACAAAGGAGCTGCTCATGAAGGAGAGTAATGTGGTACACATAAGAGCACCCGTCACTGTTGTTGGCGACATCCACGGCCAGTTCTTCGACATGATGGAGATATTCAAGATTGCCGGGCCATGTCCCGACACAAATTATCTCTTTTTGGGTACGTACTGGGTGGCTGGCCCGCCACATGCGCACATGCGACACGCGACCTCTAGTCATGGAGCTAACGGCCGTTAGGTGATTATGTCGATCGTGGACTCTTCTCGGTCGAAACTATATCGCTCCTCGTGTGTCTCAAGCTCCGGTATCCGCACCGCGTCCACCTCATACGCGGCAACCACGAGTCCCGCGGCGTCACGCAATCATATGGCTTCTACACCGAATGCTCGCGGAAATACGGCAATGCGAACGTATGGCATCACTTCACCGACATGTTCGACTTCCTTACCCTCTCCGTCGTCATCAATGACCAAATCTTCTGCGTACACGGCGGCCTGTCACCGTCAATCCACTCAATCGACCAGATCAAAATCATAGACCGCTTCCGCGAAATACCCCATGAAGGACCAATGGCAGACTTGGTATGGAGCGATCCAGATCCAGAAAGAGACGAGTTCTCCCTCAGCCCGAGAGGTGCAGGGTACACATTCGGAGCCCAGGTGGTGAAGAAGTTCCTCGAGGTCAATTCCATGTCACACATATTGCGAGCACACCAGCTCTGTCAAGAAGGCTACCAAATTCTTTACGACGACAGACTAAGCACCGTTTGGAGCGCGCCGAATTACTGTTATCGGTGCGGCAACATGGCAAGCGTGCTGGAAGTTAGCGACACCGGAGAACGTTTCTTCAATGTTTTCGACGCAAGCCCAGATAACGATGTACACCGAGCGGAGCAGCAGCAACAGCAAGGAAAGGAAGTGACGACTGAGTATTTTCTATGATACCCACTGTACCTAGCAAGCGTTGTGATTTTGACGCAAGCCTTGCATTTGTCGGCGTTGGCAATATAGATGGCGTTGAGACAGGTGTTAGCTGTTAATGTTCTAGCTCAGCATCTAATCATACACAATTACAAGCGCAATGTGGCCAAGCTTGCCGCTGCATATATTCAAACTGCTACAGCAATTCGTCCTGCCTCAGCACCCGAGATACTTGCTCTCCACCCATCGCGCCTCTTCGTCGTTTCCTAACCTCGCAATCACTATCTTGATGTCTGGAAACGCACTCAACACCCTATTCACACCCACCCGGCCTGCAGTATATGTAACGAACACTATCTTGTCCTCGGGGACGCCGTGGTCGACGAGCACTCTTACTGCCATCAGCGCCGCTGCACCCGTGGAAAACTGGGGATCCAAAACCAAAACCAGCCCATGCTCAGCGATGTTTGTTGGAAGGGCCCGAAAGTGCAGCTCTGGCTCACCAGTCCTATAGTTTGTCTGGATCAGCACTCTCCCTGTCCTGCAATCTGGGATTGTTCTTCGCAGGCCTGTCTCGAATGCACTTCCACCACGCAAAACTACCACAGCACTGACTTCTGCGTCCTTCTTTAGCCCCTGATATGTCGTACCCTGTGGCGTCATGACCTGACGCGGCGCAAATGGCAAAAAGTCCACCGCGGTCTCGATCAGCAGGGCGACCATGCGGTCAAAGTAGAACAGAAAGTCTTCCCTCGACGTGGTCGGGTTGAGGAGTAGCGTATGCATTCCTTTAACTTGATTGGTCTGCTTGAGCACAATGGCATTCTCGCTCAAAGGGCTATCTTCTGCAATCTTGCCCAGGCGTCTCAGCTCTGTCTGGTGCTGCATACTTTTACTCCTTAGCGTCTGTCGAACCTGGTTGCTCACCATAGTAATCGCAACCTTGTTCTCTATGCCTCTCGGGATGATGAGATCGGCAATCTCTCGTTGCGGAGCGACGTATTTGTAGAAGTTGGGCTTAACAAAGCCAAACCACTGCTTGATGCAGCCTTCGATATCGCGACCTCGTTCTTTGACATCCCGCACAAGACGTCGAGAAAGGCAGAGGTCGGCATCGGCTTCTGCGAAGATTTTGAGATCCAAAAGGTCGAGTACGCGAGGATCATGTAGAGCGAATATGCCTTCTAAGATCAAGACATGCGGAGAGTAGATTGTTGTGGTCTTGGGAAGACGAGCGTGCTTTTGGAAAGAGTAAATGGGTACTTCAGCAACTTTGCCACCCTTGATGTCCTTTAAGCGGTCGACTAAGATGTCGAAATCTATAGCATCTGGAGAATCAAAGTCGAACTCGTTTCGGAATGCCGCAGCAGATTGCTCTGGCGTCAGAGGTTTGTAGAACGAGTCCTACATGCAGTGTCCCTTAGCTGGTTGGAGCACGTGACCATGGTGCGAGGCTGGTACGAACCATAGACAAGATGACAACCCACGGCAAGTTCAGGGAGGCCACTATAGCCATCGCCAAAGATGTCTTGCCTGATCCTGAACTACCAGCCACACCGATGATGCTGGCGTTGCCCCATGGCGGTTCGTAATGTGTCCTTCGGCCTGCAGAAGCCATGGTCGTAATGTGATTGTTTCCTGGGTGTGTTATGACTTTCCTATCTCATTTATCGTCAAGTCACACGTTTCGTAGCAAAACTTGACGATATAGATGGTGTGGTATCTAGGGTTCACACGTTCGGGTTTCTGCAGCAGGCGCTTGCAGCTGGACTTGCACATGTGGGCTCTGGCTTACATAACCTGCGACCCACACGCACTAGTCTCGCCAAGCTCGCAAGCTCAGTCTTTCTCTTCCACAACCCGAGCTCGCAAACATTCTTCTTTCCTTCACGCAGCAATTTTTGCGTGGCCGCCAGCACACTCGACCACCGGTCGGGCAGCTCGAATCATCTACTGATGGACGTCGGCTGAGGCTTGCTCGGCGCCTCGCTTCATCATGGTAAGCTACAGCGCGTCCAATGTCGCAGTCGTTGCACGTACTGACAGGCATGCAGAGCTCATCCACCGTTTCTGTGTCGGCTGCTACGCCTACGCAACATCCTTTCCAGAAGAAGGTTGATGATGTTAAGCCATCGAAGACGTAAGTTGCCACCTATCCGCGCCACTGCCCCGTCCTCCTTCACATGATGATTTCAAAATAAGTTGGGAATCTCTCCGAAACAACGTGTGGAGAACATGTTAACTTGTATCTCTGATCTTGCAGTAGCTTCTGCTCTGCGCATCACTCTATTCCTATTTTGCGATGACCCAAGACAGTGGCACTAACGACTTGTCTGCAGGGACATCAACTTTGTCATTATGGACTACCTGGTCAGCGAAGGCTACCCTAGAGCAGCGGAAAAGTTTGCCAAGGAAGCCAACATCCACCTGCCTCTTGAAGAAGAGTCCATATTGGCCCGCGTAGAAATACGCCGGGCTATCCACGCCGGTGATATCGATACAGCTATCACTAAGATCAATGATCTGAATCCTCAGGTACGTGTGATCCACACTCCCCCACCATAGTTTTTTTTTGCAGGATTAAACTCAGTTTCATGCACCACGCATAACTTCTTTGATGATAATCAAACCTTCAGTCCTCAGTATGATTGCAAGCATCACCATATACTCATTTCGCACATTTGTTACTGGCCTTTGCTAATTTGTATATCAGATCTTAGATACAGACCCAGCCTTACACTTCGCGTTGCTCCGGCTGCAGCTCATCGAGCTCATCCGGGCGTGCACCTCCTCTGCTACCTCCGATATGACCCCTGCCATCACCCCGGCGCTCAACTTTGCTTCAGCTCAGCTCGCTCCTCGCGCTGCCACAAATCCAGACTTTCTGAAGGATCTCGAGCTTACAATGTCCTTGCTTATCTTCCTCCCTGCACCGCCCGGCGAACTACAAAAGGAGCTCAAAGAGCTGCTTGAACCTTCACTTCGTCGAAACGTCGCAAGCAAGGTCAACGAGGCGATACTCACGAGTATGGGGGCGTCTGGCGAGTCCCGCATGAGAAGGCTAGTACGCCTGCGACAGTGGGCGGAGACAAAGGCACGAGCAGCCGGAAAGGATGTTCCTCCCAACTTACCTCTTGGGTTGCAAGAGGCGGACGAGCGGCCGGCCAATGGGAATGGCGAAGCTGCTGACGTTATGGTGCAGTAGAGAAGACACCTGCCGGCGCTGTGCGCCTGGTTCTCTACCAAGGAACATTGGCACTTGGATGATTATCGTTGCGACACCTTACAGTAATGACTTGCGCGGGTAGCACCATTTCAGAATTTCCATGAGAGCCACAATACCACGCCAACACGAGTATGGGGTTTGGTACTTACTAAGTAAAAACTGAATAATCCATGATTACCTTCTTCTAATTCCCACACTGTGTCTATGATGTGCTGCAAATCCTGTCGATAGACGATTGCACTTCGCCCTGAACATGAACTACCATACCATGTATCATTGGACTACGACAAGTCATGATGGTGCTCAACTGCGCATCAGGGTTCTCAAGGAGACACGGATATAAAGGAGAGGCTTTCCCCTCCGTACCTATCATCGGTGTTCCGGAGTCTTTCTCACTTCTCGGCCATATTGAGCAGCCCGCCAGCCGACTCGAGCGCAAACCCCCTCACATACGAGTTCCCCCGCATTCCCCAACTTTTCTAGACTCCTTTGCTCCGCGGTGCAGAATACCCGACGAGCATGCCAGTGAGCAGCTTTCCGTACTACCCCGCGATTGCGGACGCGCTACGAAAACAACTCTGAGGACCTATAGGACCCAGGATCCCCGCGTGGTACATCAGGAGCCGCATATGGTGGATTTGCTTCGAGGCTACCCCAAACAGTCCTATTGGTCCCTACCTTGCCCGACTTTCTTCATTAGGAGTCATTGATGCATGGATACATGTGGCTGGAAGAGTGGGTACTTTGCGCTCGTCCGATCCAGTCGAGTTTTGTTGAACTTTGTGTGCACTCACATGAGCTGCTGCTGGTGGAGACGTGAGATGGAGTCGAGGCGCGGTTGAACCGAGCTGTGCCCGAAGCTGGGAGCGAGCGGCTGGATGATGGTGAGATGTTCATCATTACATGTTCACAGCATTTCAAAACCCATCCAACAGCTTAACAGAGGATAACAGGTTCCTTTGGTCGGTGCTGGCCGTGGACTGGCAGCGCTGAACGCACGACTATCAGACCATATTGTGCCAAAAGAAGCTAGTTGCTTGACGTCAAGAACACCCCACCCGCTTGATCCATCCTCCAGATCACCCCTCACACCACAGCAAACAAAACCTCTTGCCGGTACATTGATCCCTGGGCTGATTCCCACGCGCTAATGTCAGACCACGTCAACTTGGCATTCCTTAGCTGTGATCTTCGCCTTGCCCCGGAAACTTCGTGCTCACGCTATCATCATGATCCGGAAGACCATCCAATCCTCGCGCATCGACCCCTCTACAAGTCCACGTACATGTTTATCTGGCAACTGTTGACCAATCACAATTGTCCTAGTCGATCTCCGAGTTTCCGGGATCCGGAATAGTGAGACGTGATTGTCATGGATGAACGGGACGCGTTGCTTTAGCTTCCTCTGAGAGGGCACGAGCGAATATACTCAAATACCAGTATCACGTGTAGGTATTACCAGATGGGGTAAGGGTGCGGGGGCTCTCACCCTCAACCAGTGAGTATATAAAGCTCACCTTCTCTGTGATGGTCAAGTCGTGCAACATCAATCGACTCTCGACTTCCACTGTCAGCACTTTTACCAATTCCAACTAAACCTTGCAAACCATATACCGCCAACATGTCAGAAATCCCGAAAGAGCAATGGGCGCAAGTCATCGAGAAGACCGGCGGTCCCGTTGAGTACAAGAAGATTCCCGTCCAGAAGCCCGGCCCCGATGAGGTTCTCGTCAATATCAAGTACTCTGGTGTATGCCACACTGATCTACACGCTGTCAACGGTGACTGGCCACTGGTAAGCATACTCAGCAACGATTATGCGTGGACAGATTCTGACTATCCCCAGGCTACCAAACTACCTCTGGTCGGTGGTCACGAAGGCGCTGGTGTGGTAGTTGCACGAGGAGAGCTGGTCAAGGATGTCGAGATTGGAGACTATGCAGGTATGTCGTGCGCCTCTCACAGCGTCAACATTGCTAATCCCCCTCAGGTGTCAAGTGGCTGAACGGTTCATGCTTGGCCTGCGACTTTTGTCAACAAGCGGATGAGCCCCTATGCCCCAAACCTCTTCTCTCTGGATACACTGTCGACGGTACCTTCCAACAGTACTGCATCGCCAAAGCCGCCCATGTAGCTCGTATCCCGAAAGAGTGCGACCTTGCCGCCATTGCTCCGGTTCTCTGCGCTGGTATCACCGTGTACAAGGGTCTGAAGGAGTCCGGCGTTAGGCCTGGACAGTACGCTGCTATCGTTGGTGCCGGAGGCGGCCTCGGATCTCTCGCTTGCCAGTACGCAAAAGCAATGGGGGTACGAACGATTGCCATCGATGCCGGAGAGGAGAAGAGGAAGATGTGCACTCAAGACCTTGGTGCCGAGGCTTTTGTCGACTTCTCGACATCGAAGAACCTCGTGGCAGACGTACAGAAGGCGACGCCCGATGGCCTCGGTCCACACGTGGTGATCCTTGTGGCTGTCAACGAGAAGCCGTTCCAGCAAGCTGCAGAGTACGTGCGACCACGTGGTACAGTCATCTGCATTGGCCTGCCAGCCGGTGCTTACCTAAGGGCACCCGTTTTCGAGACTGTCATCAAGATGATCCGGATCCAGGGTTCGTATGTCGGCAACCGCAAGGACAGTTCAGAGGCGATTGAATTCTTCCGCCGTGGCTTGATCAAGGCTCCATACAAGGTCGTTGGGCTGTCGGAACTGCAGATGGTGTACGACAAGATGCACCAAGGCGCAATTGTTGGACGCTACGTCTTGGACACATCCAAGTAGTAGATGTGGTGGTGCGGTAAGGGGACTACTTATGAAGATGGATGGATGAACTGTATATAATGTTTGATGGATCCAATACAATGAGTTGAAAAAAGAAAAGAAAATGTATAACCCTTGTCCTTCTTTGCGTAGTGTGTTATCACGAGTCAGCGGCGTGTAAGGGAAGTCAAGATGAAGCAACAAGATAGGTGAAGTTTGGCAAATACAGTTCTTTTGCCTATAAAATGGACATTGAAATCCAAGGGTATATATTATGAACAAACAAAAAAAAACAGGGCCAGATTTATTGAGAGCCCGGAAAAAAAAAGAACGCAGTGGCTCAATGCAGTTATGTTTACCCCATCTCCTTTTTTTTCCCGAAACCAAACCAAAAAAAAAATGTAAAAAAGATCGTAGTATTAGTTATGGCAGTATTCTACTCATGACGTCGTTAGTGTAAAAGGAAGATGCGGTGTAGGAGACCATATGCCGGAAACCCAAATCTGTCAAAGAGGGACTTTCAAGCGCCAATTCCCTTTTTTGTTGATGCTGAATTTTGAGTAATACAAGGGCGGAAGAGGAAGAGGAAAAAGAAAAGGTTGAGAGCAGGTCGGACAGGTGCAAACCAACAGTAACATGTCTAGTAGAAATGCTGTCCGCCGTATCCGTTGACGCCACTTAGTGGCGGTTGGAGTA
>Ga0265797_10006870_pt1 | contig 15876 bp, 20 predicted proteins | sample P2T30metagenome_FD_192433 | JGI IMG/M metagenome (GOLD analysis project Ga0265797, IMG submission 192433) | Plant litter microbial communities from East Loma Ridge, Irvine, California - P2 T30 | ecosystem: Environmental > Terrestrial > Plant litter > Unclassified | place: USA: California... | reverse complement strand
ACTGGGTGCCTCATCTGCCGCAAGAGGAAGATTAGTAAGTCGTCTGTGGCCCTCTTCCTTGCGGATAACGCCTGACTAAGGACAGAGTGCGGTAAGGCTAGCTCCACCAGAACGCCCCGACTCAACCGTTCTGACTAGTAACGATCAAGACGAAAGTTGGCCGACATGTTTGAATTGCCAGAAGAATGGAAAGCAATGTCCAGGAGCCCCCGCGCGACACACGTTCAGAGATCTCGGGCATAGGCTGAGTGGAGGCGCCACACACTCCTCCGTAGAAGAGACCGCATCACCAGGTAAGTTGATATTCAGTGCACACGACTACGATACTGATTTGTGCACAGATCCGGACAGACAATTAACACAATTAAACGAGAAGTTTGCCGACAATGGGTCCGTCACCCACAAATTCAGGATATCAAACAAGAGTTCAACACCACGGAAGCGGTCTCCACGATCAAGTTCAATCAGCTTATCTCCACCTAAATCGCCCTTTCTGAGACAACCGTCGCCATCACAGCATCAACAACTCGCACGCTCCTTGATCGCAGCTACCACAACAGGCAGTACCGGGCATCGCATGTCGGTCTTTGGTCGGTTTATCCAAGAGGTACCATCTAGGATCGGACACAATGCTGCCCTTGATGCGGCAGTGACAGTACTGGTGAATGTCCATACCTCGCTTGTATACAAGAAGACTGCAGACGAGATCGTTTCGCCAGAGCTTTATATACGGGCTATCAAAACGCTCCAGGGATGCCTCGAAAGCCAGCAATTAGGCATGTCGCCCAATACTCTCTGCGCATCAATACTTCTTGGTCTTGTAGAAGTGAGTCTTGCCTGGTTGAGCTTGCACCCGTACTTACATGCCCAGGCTTTTGCAGGTCCCAGAACAGGCAACCGTTACCTAACCCACGTAGGCGGAGCCGGACGATTAATGGAATTACAAGGGCCTTCTAGATACACGGACAGTTTTACGAAAGAGATGCTGCGCTTCAATAGAGGCGGGATAGTAAGTTGAACGAAGTCTCGATGATGCGGTCGTGTCTATTAACTCAGACATACACGAGAAAGCCAACTCAAGACTAATATGTCGACAGATTATTACATGCATATACGAACGAAAGCCATGCTTTCTCGCATCGCCAGAATGGCGAGACATCGCTTTCGACAAGACTGGGCTCAGTTTCGACGACTGCCTGAATACTGACCTGATGCAATACATGGCCGAGTTGCCTGGTATCTTCAACACATTGAAAGAGTTGGACGAAACTTACACCCTACAACCGCTCCACACTACGAGCTTTGATTTCAGCTCCAACGGCGAAGTACATAAACCGTTGATCGACACGCCCCCATCACTCGACTTCTCCACCGACTCTTTCGACGACATTGACTTTCTAGAAGACATACGGCCGGTCAAATCATCATATCCAAACAGCTCAAATCCATACACATCTCAATACGAATCTGTACGGACAGCACTTCTGTACAAGGTATATGAGCTCAAAGACGCACTCCGCAGTCTAGGCGAACACATGAACACGAAGCTCACAAACGGCATCGCCGTCTCCGAGACGCCGTCAAGAGAAAAGAACAGTCCAACACAAACAACCTACCACTTCAACAACTGGCGCGACATGACCGCCTACAACTGCTTCTGGTCCGTTATCATCCTAACGAACAAAGTCCTAATGCGCCTCCTCCCACCCTTCGACCACGCGCGCTATCAACTCAAATCCGAATGCCGCTGCGCCGCCATCGAGATCTGCAAAACATGGGAGGACGCATGGGCCAGCAGACCGATTGGCGCATTCCACACTGGCTTGAGCTTTGTTGTGGCATACGAATTTTGCATACCGGAAGTTCAAGCGTGGATAGTAAGAAGTTTGAACTCTCTTCTGGATTACCATCAGGTCGATGCGTTTCGTTGGTCGGACGAGGTCATTGTTAGTATGGCGCAGAAACTTGCTGGGGAGGGGCCAGCGGTTGCGTTCTCGAATGTTAGGGTTGAGGAGGAGGGGCGATGAATGGTATTCTCTTCATGTCCGCAGCTTTTCTGGCAACTCATGTCTTGCCGTTAACTGAGGCGCGATCTTAAGGGATCCGGTTGAATCGCCAAACCAGGACGGATTGAAGCTCAACCACGGCGGCACACAGCAATGATATATGAAACTATGACACCAACTTCATGATGCGGAAAGATGTTGATGGTTCCATTCAGTTACCGATACTCCATAGGAAAACAAGCTCGGAAGATGCCCTAAAGAGGAACGCAGAAAACATAGCCTACACCACCTTGACCTCGCCCGCCACACGGTTCACCGGTCAGCTCTATAGACCAGGGTTCTTACAACAGCCACACTCCTCACTCCACGCAACAATATCGTTTTGCCTCAATGTGCAATGCGAAGACCCCGAGTTACTCATCCACTCTACGTTACCACAGTGCCAGTGCCTTGCGTCGTTACAGTAACAGGGCTCTGCTGACTGACAAACACAACCAGCACAGCCGCATATGCCGCTGTAGCAGCAATGACGTCCTTCCTTTGCGCCGTTGTCAGGAAGCCTAACCACCCGGCGAAAGTCACGACGAATGCGGTGACGGTAGCCAGTTTAGCGACGGTGTTGTCTTCTAGCCGCCACAGAACCCACATCGCAGATATCAAGAAGCCGATTGAGATTATCGTGCCGACGAAAGTGACGAATTTCTGCATCTTCTGTTCGTTCACGTATGTTGCTTTGTCGTTTACGTTTTCGTTTGCTTCTTCGTCTGCTTTCCTCGTTGCTTTCTTCTTTGATTCGGGGGTCTGCAAGAATTAGGCTTCCATGGGAAAAGGAGGATAGCAGGGCTAACCCAAAAGAGAAACGGCTAGACATACTAGGAAGAAGTGATACAGCCATTTATCGACGAACTTGGAGATATAATCGTTCTCTGCGGGAGTGAAGAGACTGACGAGATCGGGTCGTGTCATCTCGCCGCTTTTTCCTTTCAACCGATACTTCAGCCTGTAACCCCACCATGATTTACCTTCGTGGGATCCTGGGGTGGAAACATATCGATCGATTGCTTCCACTGTTCGTTCCGCAGGGGGGTCGAGATGTAAGACCTGACTGTAGGCCAACAAAAGGTCATCTGGAACACATATGAGCAGATTTCTTGAGTAATTCGGATGTAAGGCAGTGTTATACAATATTCCTTCACAGTAGAGCCGACCGCATTACCAAAGCCTCCAGCTTCCAAGGTCTCCGCATATTCCTGACTCCCAATTTTGCCGCTGGTGCAAATGTTGTGTTTCTTCTCCAGGCCGTCTAATTCTCTGCTCAACAGAAGGAGCCGATATACGGCAAGCTTGTCGTATCTTCGGAATACTGCGGCAGCCTTGCTGGAGTTGTGCGCTAGGTAATCGGCAATGAAATGGGGATCCTCTCTCCAGTGTTCGCTCTTGGATCGGCCATCATTGGTGTTGCTGGTTGGAGGATTGTTCGCACGCAGTTCAAAATTCTCCTGTGGGAACACTATCCCTACTGGAGACACCGGTTCGGCAGCGGGTTCGTCAAGAGTAATTGATAAACCCCCCGCTAATGATGACGTTGCGCTCTCGTTGTCCCTGCGAGTATCAGGTCTATCAGACATGGAAATAGGCGAAACCGGATGCGGTGTTTATGCTGACTTTGAAAGGGTGTTTGATATGGACATGAGAGTTTGACAAAAGGTTTTCAGTGTCTCTGCGTCAAATCATGACACCAAGCTGCTTTATCAATGCAGCCTGGAAGACAAGGGCAAGGGCCTCGTTTATCTGATCCACACCGGTCAATGTTCATTTTCAGCTCCGGAAGCAAGGTTGTTCGAGTCCAGTGAGCGTGAAGTAAGACAGCCACATCACCTTGTATACGACATGTTAGGAATAGTTTAGGTTGCACAACAGCTCACTAACGCATATGCGTACTAGGAGAGTTCGTGGCGCAGGTGTTGTCGCGAAGCTGAGCTCTCAGCCCCGCTCGTGCCATGCAACCAGCCCCACCACTTTTCAGTTGTCCTCTTGAAATAAAACGGAACGAGACCTTCACGATCGACATCAGTGGTTCAAATACTTTTCCAAGAGCACGCGAATCTGCATCTCAAACCTCTCTCTTCCTCATTCCAGATGTCTAGTCCATGTCAGCGTTAGAGATTGGTCCTATGGCAGTACCGGCAGTACCGGCAGGTTACGATGAATTCGGTCCCGACAACGAGGTTGAGGATCATCCAGCAGGAATACACGACGATAAACCCCATCCAAACCACGGAAAGGACAAGTTAAAGAAGTGGTTCAGGTCTCTGGGAAAGAGACGGAGGGATGAAGAGGAAGAAAGGAGTCAATGAAGATGGATGGAGAATGCGTCAAACATTGTTCGTCATGCGCAGTCTCCACGGAAGAACGACAGCAATGGTGTATCAAGAGAATCAAGCGCAATGTCGCGCGTCACAGCGCACCCGACTCCCAGCCTCGTCAGCTCCTGGCTTACCGACAAGATTAACATCCGGAACCAACCTGCCTTACAAGGCTATCTGGACCCTATTTACGGCGGAGGCCTAGCGTCTGTTATCGCTACCTCACAGCTTGTGTATTCATCGATAATCATCCGCTGCCAATCGAACGAGTACAATGCTACCGGACCGCTGCAAAACCCCGCTTCACAACTTCACATATCCACGCCTGCAAAGCAGCGGCTGAATCTCGGTAGAGAATTCACTGGTTTTGACCCCATCGGATTCATAGGTTGTCCGCGGGTGTCCTGTCGATCCGAGAGACCCATCAGAAAAGGAGCGAGAACTGAGGTTAGAAGGTTGAAGGGGCTCATTCGCAGCTCTCGGTGAGGCAAAGGTGCTTGGGAGTCTTATCGATTCAGCCTGAAAAGTGCCTATGAGGCTGTCGCTTATTTTGCCCATGTCCGGTCAACATTGGTTTTCAGCTCTGGAAGCAAGCTCTTATTTTTGACCAGTAAGCGTCTGCGGAGGTCAGCCACATCAGCCCCTCGCAAATGATATAGGCATGGATTCAGCCGCAAAACATCCTGTTTAGTGCTTGATATTGGAGCGTTGGCGTAATAATTATCGCAAGCTGAGTGTTCGCCTTCGCTCTGGATGTCCGCTTAGTTATCTAAAGCTACATGCGTTTTCTCTTTCTTATCAACACCCAGCCACAGTAGATCAGGTCGGCTGTAATGGCCACAAACATCCAAGAAACCTTTTGCCTTCAAAATATCATCAAGCTGCAGTTCTGCGTAAATGAACCCCTCTTCTGTCTCTGGTGGACCATCAGCCACCAGGCGCCCATCCGGGCCAAAGATAGCTGAGCTACCTCCACCAGGGGTATTCATGGTGACGCCGGAGGCTGTCCGCAGTGTAGCGATGCCTGCATCACTCATTACCGCTGTAGTATGCAGAACAAAGGATTGCGACTCCATGGCGTAGACTTGGGAGAGGCTGCGGCAACCTGTTTACCAACTACATTAGCTAAGGGTGACTCTGCTCGTATACAATATGATAACACACCTTCTTTGCTCATGGAGTACAAGCCTGGACCGCCATCATGATCGTACAGCGGCGGCCACGCAGCAACATGTATGGTTTCTCTCTGATGGTAAGTGTGGTATTTGAGCAGTGGTTGCGTATGCTCCCAACAAGCCAGAGCACCAACGCGTCCAACGTCCGGCAGCTCCACGACGTTCTGGAGAGCAGAGCCCGATGCATCTCCAAATATCGTCCTTTCCATGTGCGTCGCTTTCAGCTTCCGACGCAGAACTTCGATACTACCCTCGGCATTGATGATAGCTTGTGAGATGTAAAGCGAGCCTTTGAAGTTCTCGCTGAACCCAAGCACAACGGCGATATGGTGGTCTGCAGCACTCTGGCAGATGCGACGCATCTCGGTTGAGTCTACATGCAGAGAGCTCTTCATGTAAGCTGTCGAGAGCTCGAAGTCTATGGGCCTTGACCTGGCACCACATATCAGCATACCTTGGAAATCGACGAAGGACAGTTGTATTCGCGAACGTACCATATCCAGGCTGGATAACCTGGAATCCAACATTCGGGGAACGACACAAGTTTTGCGCCGTTCTCTGCTGCCTCGCGGATCAAACGGCAGGTCTTCTCGACAGCTTTTGGTAGGTCAAGCCATGCTGGCTCGAACTGAGCGACAGCAACGCGAACAGTGGATGATGGTTGATGTGACATGACGTGGATAGTGTGTTGAGCGTAGAAAAGTAACAGATATCTGATCACGTTGTATTTCGAAGAGGATATTGATTGCGGAAATACAAAAGACCGTACATATCACTATGGCATTAGCAACGAAATGACTGCAGCCATCAGATAAGTGGGCACGAAGATACAGAGGTTCACTAATCTTATACAGCAACACAAAAGGCGGGGCTCCTGACTGCTAGCAGCGGAACCTTCCCGCTGGATAGCCAAGACACGTCCAATCAGGGGTGTCGGCGAGCTTCGAAGCCGACATGTCTCTACACCGGCAATCTTACCTAGGTATCTTTGATTTCGGCGCTTCTCTGTCGATAGACGGTTTTCTTGATGCTAATAGATGTTTAATTCGACCGAAAAAATGCTCGGCTGCGGACATTTGGCTCTGCAAGTACTATTCGTGTGCGGACTGTTGTGCGACATTTACTGACTTCGTGTAGCAATCTTTGAGCGACTGCCCCAATTGCTCGGTTGATGAGTGTCACATATATCTAGTTAGTTCCCCAATACACTCCACTGCTCTTCCCGCTTTTCTCCACTATTCATCGACTCTTATCCAGCAATCTCAATGCCGCTCTTCATTGTTGAGCCTGCCGACGGCATGTCGGCACCCACCCTCGGCATCTCGGTGACTCGTCTAGGTAGTCAGTGTAGCCATCAGATACACGCGTTGTTCAGGAGCATGCGCGATATCGCAGATGCCTACGGGACTGATAGATGCTGACAGTATTTAGGCAGCGATACAGACCCAGTCTTCGACACAGCTCTCAACGCCTCGCTACCGAATCTTACAGCTTCTTCCTTATTCGCGATTAAACTGTCTAGTTTATTGCGATATTTGCTCCAACGTTAGGTAATCTCCTACTTCGTTAATCATCTCTAGCACATCTTTGATTGCTCATAAAGATATGCAGTCTGCCCAGATGGTCTTCGAACCGTGTAGCTTTGCGCCCATCTAGCGAGTTCGCATACATTTCAGTAAATCCGGAACCGGGTCTTTTGATGAGAAAAAACATGGATGAAGCAGCGAAAGCCGCAAATCTGGGAGAGCCCCGCAGTGCGGCTACCGTGTTTTAAAATATCGTTGACCTCCATAGATACCACCAGTGCGAAGCGGAGTGAACATGAGGACCGAACGAGTCCAGATACTTCTACAAGGAGGATGACCCTTGCGACCTTTGGTCAGATGCTGGTCTGAAGTATCACAGCCTGCGGAAGTACATCGATCTGATGGAGAAGGATGATGTCTTGGGGATTCCGACAGAGGAAGGAGCCGCTCAGTAGTAGACCTGCTTTAATCCGCTAGTGTCCATCGCTCCAAGCACCACATTCCCTCTAAGTCATTCCTACCTTCTCTGTCAGGCTAGTCGTAGTTCGCCGAGGTCGTAGGATATATCATGCCACCTGGACACCCAGCAGCGGCCCGCCCGCGGGTGACAGCCCAACTAGGTAGAAACATTACCACGAAGGAGCAGTATGTCTTACTTATATCTGACTTGCATGCGGCTACCAGCGATGCGTCATCAAATCTACGCTTACTGTGGGGGCGAGAAAGCATCTAGCTCTCACGTCGTGGTCCAGACGCTGACCCGTTTCTCCACGTGTGGACCGTCCCATCGGTACAGGCAAGCCACGGCGGCTATTATACAAGACATCAGTCTTTTGGCTTCCATCGGTTAAGTCGTGTCTCCAATGCCATGGAAAGCCAACGCACTCATGGCCCTGATGGAACACCCTTGCTTGCCCCGGGCGCCTTACACATCAACTTGGCTATGTCGGCGAGGTCCCCACTACCAGGGCGGGGTGACGGCCCGCGACACGGTCTCGTAATCTACATGCACGATCGCTGCAAGATCTGACCAGGACGGAAGGAAGCAAGATGAAGTTGTTTGGTATGCAGAAAACACGAAGCTTTTTATTGTTGTTCTTTTCCGTCATATCTAGGTATGCATGCATCATGACATCATGTTTAACATCGAAACCAAGAAAACCAGCAAAACCACAAACCACAACATGCAAACGCAAGGGCAAAGCGAATGCGAAAACATTATCCCCACTGAAACAACAGAAGAAGCCAAAAAAGCGTGGAAGAAAGAAAAAGCAACAAAGCCGTTGCAACCGTCTGCGCCACACGCGCTACTGCCGCAGCAGCAGCAATAGTAGCCGGCACGGCACAGCCCTAGTCTCCACCAACATCAACTTCGACTGGAAGCCTTACATCTGGATATTGCACTTCTTCTTGCACTCCGCGGATCCGATAATAGCTCCAGTGCCCACTTCAGGGATCATTTCGCCGATGCTGGCGGGGTTGAAGGACGCGTCGCCGAAGCCAGCGCTGATGACGTCTTGAGGGACGGACCAGAGGCTGGGCAGGATGTTGAGGGTGCCGCTGTCGTCGCTGTTGAGGGCGCTGAGGAGGAGGGCGGGTTCGCAGTCTGTGGGTGTGTGTGGTTAGTAAGAGGTGCATGTGATCTAGACCGGGTAAGATGCAAGGGTCGTTTCTTGGATCTTGAGGCTGAGAGCCGCATCCCCGATCAGGAAATAGATAGACGGGAATGTAGAAGGGAGTGTGGAAGACATACCATTGTTCTGCATCATGTGCAGACTTCCCTGCGGGAAGATGGTAACGCGCATGGGGATCATATCCACCTTGCGTGTCTTGACACCATTCTCGCCAATCATGTAAGTCGTCGTGTTACCCGAGATAGCAGTAACCAAGTTGGTAGCCCTAGGGTGCAGATGCGGTGGCAGCATACCGCAGGGAGCCAGCTTGAGAAGAGCCATGCTGGAGCCGAGGCCAGTGAGAGCAGGGAAGCTAGCAGCATTGGCGTTGATGACAGCGCCGGTGGGCGAGTCGTAGTCTTTGCTGGAGTCGAAGTCGAAGTACCAGTCTTCATCGGCAGGCAGAAGGGCGTTGCGGTCGAAGTTTGTGGCGGCCATGCGGAGGGCGGCGTTTAGTTCGGGGTTGACGGTGGAGGATTTGGTGTCCGCTGCGGTGATGAGGGTAGGGAGGAGGGAGGTGAAGAGGAGGATGGTCTTGGTGAACATGGTGATGGTGGTGGTGAGGGTTTGTGGGGTTGGGAGGGAAGGTTTGAAGTGTAGAGTGTGGGAGGAATGAGTGCTTGGGATATCGAGATGTTGAGACGATGGGTATATGCTTTTATATACCGACGGTTGAACAACAGGACGTGATGTTGGCAAGTGGGGCTGATAGATCTGGGAAGCTGCAAGGCAATCGATCGTATCGGCAAGGGTAGAGAGACGGAATAAGGCGTGCTGACTTTGGGGCTGAGTTGCGATGATGGGTAAATTGTAGTAAGCAAGTGGTGGAGTTTGTCGACTTCGATGCCGTCTATCCAAGTCATGCATGCGGACTTATATAGATCAGGCGGCCGCATGGAAGGCTGGGACTCGCTGCAGTGGAGAAGACGAAGGGCCAGGGCGTGTTCGGTAGACTGGACTGCTGACCGCTCTGTCTTGCTCATCGTCGTAGGCTTTCAAGCCACTGTTACTCTTGCCCGGTGGAGGCGTCGCTAGGGAGGTTGATCGGTCATTGGAGCGTTCCTGACTATGGAGCGCCATTCCGTCCCAGCTTGTGTCGTGACCAGCTGTCAGAATTTCCTCGTTTGAGCCGAATATGTTTGTTGATGGCACGGTTGCTTCCGACGGGCTGCGCTGGTGGTTGCTGCATATAATGCATCGTGAAGAATATGTGAGAAGCGGTCCGACCCCGGGTGTTGCTGCTTCTGTAAGGTACCTAGGTACATAGGTACATCTCACTTGCCTGCAAACCCGGTTTGCGGATCGATGCTCGAGATTCGCACCATGTGTGCGGCCGCATCCGACCAGGGACCGGGGTCAACATAGCGCGTGGCGTGGCTTAACTAGAAGGGGATGTGATAGATTGCTATGCTGAGTTCTCCGACTGTTACTGGCAAGTTGCAGCTTTTGTGCAAACTCGCTTGTAACGAGAAGTGGTCGTAGGTGTGTGATGGAGTTTCTTCCATCACATGCTATTTGTTGATACGGCCTCTACTTGGGAAGAGACGCCGATTCAGTGTAACAGATTGAAGCTTGTGAGCATTTCCTGGAGGTCACAGACGTGCTGTTGGGGATGAGTGGGTCCAGGGTGGTGCTGCATATCAGTCGATGGTCGTAGACCTTGTGCGGCCCAACAGCATTCGAGCTACCATTAAGCGGAAAAATACGTCAAAATCTGACAGGCGCCTTACATGGCTGCGTCAGGCGCCCCTTGGGTACAGACTGGCTAAAAACGCCACAGTTCTACCGAACGAGGCGGAGCTTAGTCAAGATTGTTGGTGGAGGAACGTCGATATTCTTAGTGACACGGTCGCACTAGAAGATTGCGCCATTGGTCGTTCAAACGCTAAGTTTCGACCAACGGCAATACAGATGTGCGTGTAATTGTGGAAGAAACACAACGCGCCAGTCACGTTGTGGCCTCGTTGCATTAGCTTTGCCGTCTTGGGCGGCTATGCTTTGGTGTGCAGGGATTGGTTAGCCCGACGCGAGTTTGAGAAAAAGATGCCCGCATCGTTGCGCAGTATCTTGTGTAGCTTGCTGTGCAGCTTTGAGTGCGTTGGAGAAATGGCTTACCTAGAAGAGAAATGTTTTGGTAGTATCACAATCGCAACGGTACTTCGTCCAGGTCAGAATCGGTCGCGGAGCAAGCGCAGCAAAGGTGTAGCTCTAGATTGATCGTGACACCAAACATGTTGGCCTTCGTGGATCTACCTCAGCGTTTCATGTAGATGACTTGAAGAGTGGGAAACCGAACAGGATAGTTTTGGGGACAATTTAGGTCGTGAATAGGTAGAAGGAGTGTACGCTATGCCAGACGCCCCGAGCATCTCCGGTCTTTGGAAGTGATGAGATTCTAGCATAGATCTCGGGGCTTGAGGTTCACAAGTCCACGTCGTCCCATATTGGCCATTCAGTCCCTTCAATAAGAGCCACACCGGTGACAGCGAGCTATCACTGTTTGGTAGCAACGCCAGCGGGATCAGCGGGATCAGTCTTATCTGAGCGCATGAGATAGGCCATTACACCCCAGATGCCCCTCATCGCCTCAGTACGGTCATCAACGTTAAACAGATCAAACCATCTTGTTCTTTGGAGCTTTGGGGAAAACCAGTCGGAGTCTGTTGGCGCTTCTTTGGGCAGTCTACCTTCGGTGATGTACTCAAGATAAGCCGGATGTATGCGTAGCTTTAACAGGCTGATGTGGTGGTTCAATGACGATACCATGAAGACCTAGATTGTCGGATCAGCGGAATGAGCTTCCTAGAGCTGTAGTACGAAGCCCTACATCGTCCCACTCAACACTCTTGTCTTTGCCGATGGCCTTGTAGGTCACTTTTGGATCCCACAGTGGGTTACCGGGTCGCAAAGTTTTCCAAATCTCTGCTGGTGAAGGCCTGCGGCGAGCCTTGGATCCGTCACGATTCCTGTCGGTGGGTTTTGCTTCAGGTTTGGACGCTGCATCTTTGGACAGTATCTCGATCGCCCCAGTTGTTTCGCCAACCTCGCCTCCGGGTCCTCCACCCCACCGCTCTTTTGTTGTCCACCATCTATCCTCGCCACCTCTTCGTTCAGCTTTCCCCTCTCTAGCTCTCTCTTGTGCCAGCAACAGCAACCCACCTAACTCGCGCACAGCATCAAGATTAGATTGCTTCTTCAGGTTTCCTGTCAGTCCAAAGCCAACGTCTGCCCTGCATTGTACCCCCAATACCGGACCTTCCATATAGCCATGCCTGGCCTTAGCCCTATCCTGAGGTGCTTGCCAAGCGACAGAGCTCATGCGAACAGGAAATCTAATGTGCTCAATTGTGAGGACGGGAGGACGGCGGTGTGGTGAGAGTGTCACACCAAAAGCCCATGCAATCGGCTCTATGAAAGCACGCACGCAATCAATGCGGTACTGATCAGGCATCTCGGCACCACTCCCGATACGATAGCCTCGGTAAGACCCGTTTGAGAGATCAACTACCTTGTTCTGAGACTCCATATTCACAGCCCAAGGGGCCTTGGGTGGTGCAGCCCGAGCTGGTAGTATGCGGTTTGGAGTATTTGACGGCACACGTGCACTCACTGGTGCGGCGCTGGAGCCATTGGCGCCTTGGACCTCGGCTGGTCGCTGTCCACTTTCAGCATCTTCAACCTTGGCCTTCTTGCGAGGTTCCTCTTCTTCAGGCGTGCGAGACCCTGGCCTCGCTGTGGATATTCGATTCGAATCAGTTTCACGTTTGGCGTCCTGACTTTGGGCATCTGTGGACTCTTGCGGGGAGCTTGAAACCACTGCCTCTCCGCTAGCACTGCCAGCTTCTTGCACTGGCGGAAGATATTCGTCTAGTGAGGTATCCCAGTAATAAGCCAAGTTGTCAAGACCTTCCCAGAACTTTCGGAAATGCGCTAGTCGAAGCTGTGGTTGATCTCCAACACTCTTGCGCGTGAGTGTTGAGTAAGCATCAGCATTCTTGAAGAACAGTTCTCTCGCTCGGACATAGAACTCTCTCTGATCTGGTATCCTTCTGCCATTGCTTAAGAGTGTGGCCGGGGTATCAGGACTGGTTGCGGCGTCGTTCTCTCCCGGTGATTCCAACCAGGAGGTTGGGGGCAGGAACGACTCTGCGTTGTTTGGCAAGGATGACAACAATGTTTCCAAGTCACATTGGGGCTGAAACGTGACATTCAACAAGGCCAAGGTCTCTTCACTCACATCAGACGGCTTCTTGAGTCGCAAAAAGTGCTCTGATATCCTTGCTCCTGGTTGGGTCCAGGTGGCTGGCAACGTGTTTATTGACGGCTCGGGCGGCTCAAGGGAAGGAAACTTGACGGGTGTCGGTTTCGAGGGTGGCGACCTCTGTTTCTGCGTATCATGCTGCCCCGCAAGTAGGTTGCCTATGAACAAGTTGTCCTATATCAGCAACAATATTGCACGTGCGCCGCACGTCTCAGACGAAACATGTGTGGAATATATACCCACTTGACTGACAGAAGCATGCCAAGTAGCTACCACAACAAGCAGCTGAGCCCGATAAGAAAGAAAACGTGTATGCGGATTTGGAAGGTCATTTCAGATGCCATCGTAGACCAAGCTTCGGGATGATGTTATTGGCGTAGACTCCCGAGGTCCACTTCAAGCGGGCAGACAAGACCTCTGCGCGAGACGAAGAGACGACAGCGAGCGACCAAGAACAAACCAATGAGAAGAATACTCACCGCTGAAGCTGAACATTATCACAGGGTCGTGGTACGAGGACCGTGATGCTTAGGGGCGTGATGGAATCGGCGATGGATGTCGAAGTCGAGCGAGGGCCGCGGATCTTCAAACCGGACGTGCGCACCCAACGCAACAACGTCTCCACACCCACGAGCGACTCTCTGCCAGAGCTTTGCGCGAGCATGCAATATGATATTGATGCATTATATCAGACTTCAGGAAAACCAGACATGAGTATTGTGACAGTTCCTCTCCGCAAGCCACGCGCGGCGTAGCCACCTAAACTCTAAGAGCACGTTCATGCATTACCCCGAAGGCGACTGTCAAGTGGTGCCACTGGGGCCAAATGAATCATGGGATGACAAGGCAGACTAGGAAGATGCCTCTCAGCGATTTGGAAGATGCGAGAGGTCGAATAGAAGTATTTTCCATCTTCGAGTTGCTTTTGGTGTTCAGTCACGTGCTGGGGACGCCTGCCCGCCAGGTGCGCAACACCAGCACCAGCCTCCAACACTCCATCCATCCAACCCCATCGCGCATCGTCACATATGTCATCGCGTCCGCGAGAATGGCTGCCAGAGTGCTTTGTCGGGCGGCACGGCAGTCGGCTGAGACGGCCAGGCCGGTGCCGCTCAAGTGTGCGAGGCTCAGCGCGCTTCATGTGCATTGTTCGAAGCGCGATGTGAAGCCGCCCGCGTTTCAGACGGATACAAGCGCACCATACTGTGCCAACGGTTGACTACCACCCGGACGTTCTTCGAACGCCTACTAACACCTCTCTTCGTTAACCATTCATTCAGCATCACGTAGCGGTAAACTCCAATTTCCCAGTTTAATATGCACAAAGCGTCCGCGGCGCCTTGTATCCTTTCTCTTCGTCTCTCTTTCTGAGCCCTTGTCGGCGTTTCTTTCCATGAGCTACTGCTCGCATGGCCACCCCTCAAGAGTCCATTACGACGGTAAACGGGAGACGATGCACTCGTTCTCGGGCCCGAACGGCCCTTACAACCTCGACGACTCCAGCAACATCCGCAGCCGCCGCCCCTCCCCAAGTCACTTCGTCCACGACCGTTGAGGCGGCACCCAAGATAGAGACCAGCACCAGCCAAGCACCTCCTCCGCCACCTCCTCCCTCTTCGACGGCACCGGCACCAGCGCCGACTACGTCTGCCCAACAGACAGCACAGCCGCCCCCCGCAGTGCCTACAACATCTACGACGGAAGCAGCAGCAACGTCCGCGATAGGTACGAGTAGCCCGGCCCCTACATCTTCGGAGCGGGTGACACCGCTGGCTCTCGCATCTTCAGCCCGTGCAACGGCAGCGGCTCAGAAGCAGCCAGAAACTCAAGCGGCACCGGAAGTGTCTTCTCCGGCCGCTGCTGTTCCTCTGGCTGTGTCTTCGCAAGCTGCTGCGGCTTCACAGGTTGCTGTGGCGGTGTCTTCGGCTCCGCCTCCGCCTCCAAGTCCCATACCAACAAGTTCTGACACAGAACAAATAGCTGTTCCAACGTCACTCGTTGCATCTTCGCGCGCACCGGCTCGCTTCACAGCTCCGGCGATATCCGAAGGTGCCACATCGGACGCGAGCCCTCCGCTGGCGATAGAAACCGACACGAATGCACAACCGTCTGTGACAGAAGCGCCGGCTATCGCAGAACCACAGCCCACTACTTCGCTAGTAGATTCCACACCGACCGGAGGATCGGCTGGCATAATTGCACCGGAACAAGGAAACTCTGGCGACAACAGCCCGTTGACCTTTGCGAACGGTGGAAACATAGGAGGCATAATCGGGGGTGTCTTTGGCGGCGTAGCTGGATTGGCCTTGATTAGCGTATTGCTCTTCGTCTGCTTGCGAAAACGGAAGTCGCGGCCCGTGCGATGGAACGAGAAGCAAGAGTCAGGCCCAAGTTTCCTGGCTAGGTTGAAGACGATACCCAGCGGGGTGGGCGCATTCGTTGCCAGGATTAAAGGAAGCCAATCCGGCCCGATCAGCAATCCCTACCAACGACATGCTGCGCAAGCCAGCGTTGGTTCGGTATATTCGAGGGACTCCAATGGCAGAGGTCGATCAACCAGCGAGCCGCAAGGATTCTTCGGTGTCAAGCGCGCAGGTTCCAGCAACAGCATGTCAAGCAAGAAGAGCGAGAGGAATCTGCTCCGGAAGAAGCCGAGCAGCATCTCATCAAATTACCGATTTCCAGGAATCGTCGAAGACACAGGTTCGCCAAATCCCTTCGCCGACCCAAAAAGCACGCTCCTGGTACTCAACCCGGATCCTCGAAGCGCGCCTGTCACACCGCAGGTCCCTGTTGCTGCTGCCGACACGGAACCCAGAGATCCTTTCGCATCTATCCAGGACCCACCTGGAGCTGCGCCAGCTTGGGC
>Ga0265797_10006869_pt1 | contig 15877 bp, 12 predicted proteins | sample P2T30metagenome_FD_192433 | JGI IMG/M metagenome (GOLD analysis project Ga0265797, IMG submission 192433) | Plant litter microbial communities from East Loma Ridge, Irvine, California - P2 T30 | ecosystem: Environmental > Terrestrial > Plant litter > Unclassified | place: USA: California... | reverse complement strand
ACATCCTCGACGAATTGCTCGGGGCACCCAACAAGGAGACACGCGCGTGAAGGGCATCATTCTCGCAGGCGGTTCGGGCACGCGCCTCCATCCGGCAACGCTGGCGGTCAACAAGCAGCTGCTGCCGGTCTACGACAAGCCGATGATCTATTACCCGCTGTCGGTGCTGATGCTCGCCGGCATCCGCGACATCCTGATCATCTCGAGCCCCGAATATATCGGCAATTATAAGAACCTGTTCGGTGACGGCTCGGCGCTTGGCCTGACCATTGCCTATGCCGAACAGCCCAAGCCCGAGGGTCTCGCCCAGGCGTTCACGATCGGCGCAGATTTTATCGGCGACGACGATGTCGCGCTGGTGCTCGGCGACAACATCTTCTTCGGCGCTCACCTGACCGACCTGCTGGCGAGCGCTGTTGCGCGCAAGAGCGGCGCAACGGTGTTCTCCTACCGCGTCGAGGATCCGGAACGCTACGGCGTGGTCGAGTTCGGCGAAGGCGGCAAGGCGATCAGCCTTGAGGAAAAGCCCGATAAACCGAAGTCGAACCACGCGGTCACTGGCCTGTATTTCTACGACAACCGCGTCGTCCAGCTCGCGCGCGACCTGAAACCCTCCCCGCGCGGCGAACTCGAGATCACCGATCTCAACCGTCTCTACATGGACGCCGGCGATCTGTTCGTCGAACAGATGGGCCGTGGCTATGCTTGGCTCGACACCGGCACGCACGACTCCTTGCTCGAAGCCAGTGAGTTCGTCCGGACGATCCAGCATCGTCAGGGTGTCCAAATCGCCTGCCTTGAGGAGATCGCCTTCGAGCAAGGCTTCATCACCGCAGACCAGGCACGCGCTGCGGGGGAACGCTTCAAGAAAACAGCGTATGGCAAAGCCATTCTCAACGCGTTGTCGCGGTGATATCGTTTGGGACCTATCTCATGCGTAGCAATACTTTGTTGCGCTTGTGATACCGCTTGTAAGCGCCTTAGATGGCAAGTCAGCTGTCGCATGGCGACTAGGTCAGCTATGATCAATTGCGTGGAGATATTGTCGTGCGGTTAGGACAGCGAAGCTTTGGAGTGGCGATGTGGGCGATACTGATAGCCATTGGCGCGACCCTGTACATTTCCTAGGTCATGACTGTCACCAAGGACAGACTAAGCTAGTACGATGATCAAGCCGTCTTTCAAAAGAGTTTGATACGTGCCAACCGGCCGTCCTACGTCAATCATTCCGAGCAAGCTGGGGGATGGGTACGGACCACGTCTTCGTAGACGTCCATGACGCGACGATAAAAGATATCGTCGGAGAATTCGATTGCCATTCGCTGCCGCCCGGCGTTCCCCATTCGTAGCGCGAGTGAAGCGTTCGCCGTCAAGCGCCGAACCCGGTCCACCATGGCAGTCACATCACCGGGTGGGACGAGGAAGCCGTCAATCCCGTCACGCACGGTATCCAGCATGCCACCGATTGCCGACGCCACTACGGGCTTTGCACGAGCAAGCGCTTCCACAGCCGTCAGGCCGAACGCCTCCGGCCACAATGATGGAACAATCACGCAAGACGCGTCGTCAATCGCCTCGTGTAGCGCGCTTCCATGCAAGACCCCCTTGAACACGACATTGGTCAACCCGCGGTCGTGGACGGCCTGAATCAGGGCATCGCGCCGACTTCCGTCCCCGACGACCACAAGCCGTTCGGCGGGCAATCGCGCGGCGATCTCAAGCAGTAAGTCTGCCCCCTTTGCCGTTTCCAACCGTCCAAAGAACAATATGTAACTTGGCCTGCTTGTGTCTGGACGTGACTGCGGCGGTAGTTCGACTGGATGGTGAATGGTGACAAGCTTGTCTGGATCCATTCCCATCATGACCAACATGTCGCGCTGATAATCGCTAACCGTGATGTAGCGTGCGACGTCGCGCTTATGCCCGAGCCAATCGCTCATTTGCATCTCGGCATAGTTCCAGATCGATCGCACCAGGGACCCGCCGGCGCAGCGATGCCGGATCACATTCTGGTAGCGCCCGCCCTTGCAGTCAGTGCACACGGCTCCGTCGCGGTACAGCGTAGAAACTGGGCAGACGGCGCGGTATTCATGAAGGGTCTGTACCAGAGGTATATTTCGACGTCGTATCTCCGGAAGGATTGCCGGTGTCAGCCGCTTGAAATAACTGTGCAGGTGAACGACGTCTATCTCATGTTCGTCAAGTAATGACGAGATCGCGCGCCGCGCATCGCGGGAATACAAGGTATTAAGCGAATCCTTGATGCTGGCGCTTTCTGTCCGGGCCGCAAGGGGAAAGTATTTGTCATAAGTCGTCGGCATATTTTTCATGTCACCTGCCGTGAAGGGTATTACCTCGTGACCATGCCTACGTAGGATGCGTTCTAGCGTAAACATTGCAACATCCATGCCACCAACGACAAAATAATTCTGACTGATATTGAGAATACGCAATGGGCGTCCCGTCGAAGTTTTAATTTATACCAATTCTTACTTGATACTCGTAAGAAATCTTACGCCTTATCCGTATCATGCCGGCAATGCTGTGCCAGCAACATAATGCGACCCAACTACCGCTGTGGCGGCCGAACGGAACGTTGCAACAAGGGTCCCAGAACCGCTGCGTTTAAGGTTGCCAACCGTTGCTGGCCACTCAGCGTCAGATGTAGTGCGTCCGCATAGTAGGTCGAGGTGGTTGGGTTGATACTATCGCCTATCAGTGGGTCTGCAGCGATATCATTTATGGCGTCGGCATATGCGCCATTGCTACGAACGAGCGCGTTGTAGCTCACGCGCTGTTGTTCCATGGCTGCAGTCCACCCACTGTCTGATCTAGGCAATATCGAGTCGACGACGACATAAAAACCCGCAGCTCGTGCACTCGATACAAATGGACTTAAAATGCTTCTGTACAATGTGCTAGCTTTGGTACCGTAGTATAGATCGTTGGTTCCCTGCTGGATCAGCAGTATCGATGGCGACTTACTACTGTAAAATATGAAAAGATCCGCCACCCGCTGCCCATATCCGGCTTGCATGGCAATGCCGGATACGCTGACATTGTGAATACGCACGGTGTCGACGAAACCCAGATGGTTGATTGCAGCCCAATCATCTGCACCGAGTCCTACGCCGATACTGTCACCCGCTTGCACGATAACTCCGGTGGTGGCCCCCTCCAATGGGGCTACCGGTACTGGAGTTGACGTCGGCGGTGGCGGTGGCGGTGGCGGTGGCGTCGCCACTACGCCCGGGATGCCATCAACGACTGTGACAGCGTACGAGGTTTTCTGGCCAACTGATTCGCCGCCACAACTCGTAACGATCAGTGCGATAGTTGCGCAGCTATTTGCACGCCAGGCGCGCCGCAACACATTGAGCGACATGATCAATCTCCATAGAGGCAGCGCTATTCTACATGCCCGACGATTATCTGCTGCCCCGAACATGCACAATCCACGCTGCAAGCTGTAGATCAATCGTATTCGGCCATTTAGTGACGCTCGCGGACGGTGACGGTCGGTAGCCCGGCATGCGGGTGGTCAAGAAAATCAACCTGCAGTAAGATTACCGTCCAGCATCTCAAAATGAGTCTAGTTTGCCCATCCTGCTCAAAAACTGGTTATCGGTCCGCGTCCCGATCGACAATGTCGCGCGCACGCTTGGACCCATATCGCCGCCCCGGCTCCCAAAAGAAGGGTGAAAGGATCGTTCGTCTGCCGCCCATACAACTACATGGCTGCGCGACCTCGTCTGCCAAAACCGGTCTACGATGCGTACAGCGCACGGATGACAAATGACACCTATCACGATGGATGCGCTCGATGATTAACGCCCTGATCCGCAAGCTAACCGGCCGATCTTATACGATACGTACGAGCGACATTGGATATCTCCTTGCTAAGGGCGGTTGGCCGATGGCGCGCGGCCTGATCTGGTCCATCCTCAGCGCGAGGCGGCCGAACGGCTTGCTGTTAGGCCCTCATGTGAACTTCGTGATGAAAAGGCGTCTGCGCGCGGGGCGCGGCGTGTCGATCGGGGGATTCTCCTATGTCGACTGCTCTGCCGAGCATGGTGTCGTGCTGGCTGACCGGGTGACCATCCGCGAGCGGGCTTGGATCCAGGGACGCAGCGGGCTTAACCAGCCTGCAGACGGGTTATGGATCGGGACCGGGAGTTATATTGGACCCAATGCAGTATTGGGCATTGGAGGCCCTATACGGATCGGAGCAGGTGTTCAGATCGGCGCGGGGTTCACCGTATCGGCTGAATCTCATGATGCTGACGCAAACGGCAGTTACGTCAGCGGACATGTGAACCGGCAGGGGGTCACGGTCGGTGATCGCTGTTGGATCGGCAACAATGTCACGGTTCTCGACGGGGTCGTCATCGGGGATGGATGTGTTATCGGGGCTGGGTCGGTCGTGAGCCGCTCGGTTCCAGCATCTAGTCTCGCGTTTGGCGCTCCGGCAAGGGTCCACCGCACCCTACCCACTTCGACCAACGGCTAATCATGAATGCTACGGCGCTGGTCAGGATTGCGATTACCTATTGGCGTCGCCTGTAGGTGCCCAAACATTCCGAAGAAAACGCCGTGGGTCAGGCCATCGTCGAAGGTGGGGAAAGGTGGATGTCGTGCGCACTGTCGGCGTGATGTAGCAGTCCGGCTGTGCAATCACGCTGTCCGCGCCGCCCTCTGTGGGGATCTATAAGCTACAAGCTGGCTCGGCTTGAGATGCCCTCAGTGGGACCGATGTGGAAACACAGCGCTGGTCACGATCGACCAATCGGCTCAAAAGGGGCGCTGCCCAAAGGTCCTGGCGGAGCAAGCGCACGCATGCGGCGGAACATTGGTGATGCCAAACCGGCCGGGTGCTCTGCATGATCAAGCGCTGCAAACGCCCATAGGATGGGCATCACCTTCGAAGATGTAAAAATGTCGATGAACACAGCCACGACGATGAGCATGTAAATAGAGAACCGGCTGACGCTGTCTCGTCGAGCGCCGCGCGCAAAGGCAAATAGCCACCAGAAAAACACTCCTGTACCGATCAGGCCAACTTCACCGAACACACGGACATAATAGCTGTCCAGTGCCGCACCCCATGCGCCTGGCGCCCAGCCAATCAGACTATGGAGGGGGGAATACAGCGTAGATTTAACAACAAGCGGCCAACGCACAGCACGAAACTTGAAGCTGACGTCGCCGCGCGTGTTACCAATATACCGAATGACCGTGTCGCCGCCCAGAAACCGTTCCCGGAAGTACAGCGGATTATCTACTTGGGGCACGCGCTCCCATTCCGTGGCGAGAAGCTGCACCATGGTCAGCGGTGTTGCCGATTTCGCTAAACGGCTTTCACCCAAAACCGACATGATTGGCCCCGCGAGAATGGCAGCCGCAAAAAGCCCCATTGCGGCAAGCACCAATCCGCGACCAGGCCGGATTGCAAGGAAACTTACAATAATTGCGACGAGCGTAATTCGGGATTGGGTCAAGATGACCATGATCATCATTGCCGGCGTCACGATCATCTGTTGCGCAGCATAAGCGAGGATGGCCAGCATCACCGATGTCTCGAACGGACCACTGGTGTTGATAGTAAGTCGGCCTTCCGCACCAGTGAACTTGCCAATTTTATTGGTCAGTCCGACTGTCTCTAGCCCGCCCCAGATTATCAGGATCGTGCTGACGACCAGCAGACTGGTTCTCACCTGACGTGGCGAAACCGTCTGGCAGGCTTCGTACATGATGAAAAACCACACCATATACTCGACGAGGCGGGTCGCAAAAACGATCCCGACCAGGCCTTCTTGCGAATAATTGATAAGGGCGGACAGGAAGCCCACGCCGACGAAAATGCCGTAAACCCGCACGTGCTTAGGTACTTGCAATACCGCTTTTTGCGGCTTGCATGCATAAAGGACAAACGCTGCTGCGGTGATCAGGTCCTCAGGTCGTACGCCTGAACCAGACGCCGTGATAAGGTCAATCTTTGGGGCAAGAACGTACGCCAGGAAAAGAAGAAACAGAATGTTCACAATAAGCGCCCTGGCCGTGTGCCGGACCGGTATCCGTAGACGGTCCGTTTCGCAAGGGCGTGCTAGCGGCGCACGTCCAACCCTAGGGCGCTAACCTATATTTCAGTGCGGCGAAGCGAGCATTTCGCCGAACAGGACGCTTGCTTCTGCTACCGCATCGGCATGCAAATCAGAAGCGTGGCGACCACATGCCTGGCGTAAGGCTGCCCAGTCAGCAGTGCCTTCCTTCAAAACGTCAAGAATGCGGGCCGCATCAGTCTTATCGGTACCGGTCAGCATGCGGTCAGGCCGGCGAAGCCGTTCTGCGATACAGCCACGATCATTGGCCATGAACTCTACTCCAGCGGCATAGCTTTCCAACATCACGAGAGGCTCGGCCTCGTCGATGAGGCGTGTAGGGAGTACGAACAGGTCAATATCGGCGTAAAACTGCGCCTTGGCTGGTCCAGAGACGGCTCCCCGGTAATCGACGCGACCAGGAAAGTCGGCAACCGCCGCCTCAATCGCATACTCCAGTGTTTTATCGGCGATCGGGCCGGCGATAATTAGACGCAGTTCGGGGCATACAGTAGCTGCCTGCCGAAAGATACGGATCAACGTATCGACACCTTTTTGCGGCGTCAAAACGCTAAGGTGACCAAGCGTGAAGGGCCGCAGCGGTCGCGGCGGCACAGCTGCAACTTCCGGACAGAACAACAGGGCATTGGAGAGCGAAAGCGCGTGGCCGGCGCTCTCCGATCGGAGATATAGAGCGGTAAACCTGTCCCTCATCCGGGGGCTGAGCAAAATATGCTGCTGCGTATGCCCCCCCAAGGCTACGACTATCCGCATGACGTGGAGCGGACCCAGCACAATTGAGCGGTAGGAATGGTGATGGACGAAATGGCGAATACCGCGCAGGCGGAGCGCTGCCACAACGATCGCAAACAGCCACGCTGCCATTTGTCCCGGCATCGATGTATACACAACATCCGTCCGGCGCATGCGAAAGAACGCGGCATACAGGATGCGACCATAGCTGGTCAGTTTGGATACCAAACTCTCGCCGGTAGCGAGCACGCGTAACTGCCCGTGCTGCTCCAGGTGAGCGGCGATGGCAGCATTATAGACAGCCTGACCGTGCAGTGGTGGCGGAAAAGGCCCTACGAGCCAGATGACCTGCTGGGTTTGCATCAAATCTCGTTCTCCTTACGCCTGCTCGTTGGCGCCTCTAGCCTAACCAATCTGATCGTGCGAGGCGGCAGGAAGGGCGTTGCAGCTTGTCGCTACGACGCAACTGTTGCAAAGACATAGCAGGTGTGCGTGAGCAGGTACGAGATTTGAAACTCCAAGATTTAAGACGCAATGATGCGGTGGTTGGCGCGATGCTGATAGGCCTTGCTTTGCTGCTAGGCGGTGGAAGCTTGCGCTTTCCGCTGACGCGGTTGATCGTTGAATGTGCCGCTGCAGGCGTGCTGGTCTGGTACGCAGTGCGCGGCTGGCGTGCGCCTGTAGATCGCTGGTCTGCAGCCGCGCTTCTCCTTCTGCTTCTGATTGCCCTGCTGCCATTGGCGCAGATGATACCCTTACCTCCATCGATATGGACTACGCTGCCTGGGCGCGAGGACGCAGCGAATATCATCTCAGCCGCAGGGCTGGCACCGCAATGGATGCCGATAAGCCTGCAACCTGACGCGACGCGACTGGCAGCTGCCTATCTTATACCTCCCATAACAATGTTCATCGTCACGCTCCACGCAACACGCGAACAACGCCTTGTGTATGGCTGGGCGATCGTTGCCATGGCGTTAGTTGGCGCCCTGCTTGGCCTGCTCCAAGCTGGCGGCAGCGAAAGCTTCTATATCTACGACACTGGCCGCTTCACAGCAGTGACCGGCTTGTTTGCTAACAAGAACCACCATGCGGACCTGCTGCTCCTCGCAATCCTCTTAACAGCTGGGCTGACGACGACGGGGCAACACCTTGGGTTGAGATCGCCGTCAAGGCTGGTGGCGGCAGGCGCGATAGTCATCTTTGCGCTAGCGATACCGGCTGCCAACTCGCGAATGGGGCTATTGCTACTGCCCGTCGCGATCTTTCCTGCAGCTGGGTTGCTGCTCCCACGCCAGTATTACCAAAAAATAAATCTCCGATCCGCCGCGATTGCTATCGTCGGTATTGCAGCCCTAATTTTCGCCGGTGCGCGCAGTGGCGTCGTAGCGCGGCTACTCGACCGTTTTGAAGGAGATCCAGATGCACGACTGAAATTTTGGCCCGATGTGATCGGCGCGATCAGTCACTACGAGCCTGTTGGGTCGGGCCTGGGCAGTTTCATCAAGATATTCCAGCGTCATGAGAGCATGGGCACGCTTCATTTCACCTACGTTTTCCATGCGCACAATGACGTTATGGAAATCGCCCTAGAAGCCGGCTGGGCGGGTATTGCACTGATTATTCTTGGCCTGGCATTGTGGCTAACCGGGAGCTGGCGCGTCTTGCGACCTTCCGCGTGGAGTGCGTTTACGCCTGTCCATGTGGCCTCCTTCTTCGGCATCACGATCCTAGCGGCGCATTCGCTGGTAGATTATCCGCTGCGCACGCTCGGCCTTGCCTGCGTCCTTTCGTTCCTTGCCGGGTGTCTGGCACCTGCCGCAGGGGCTCCGGATAGGGCTAGCAGGTAGGGTGAATTCAGGCTATGCGAGCGCCGAAGTCGACGATCGACTGGTAAAGCATATTGGGAAATTTCAAAGACTATGGGGAAGATCGTTGTCCCCTTTGCATGTTTGGCTTTGGTTACAATGGGTGGGTGCGCTAGCCCGAAACTGAACCTGCCATCTGGTGCAGAGGCCTATGCCCGCATTCCAGCACCATCTGCGGCTACGCCGGTGCGGCAATACACCATCGGTCCGTTGGATCGGCTGGGCGTTACCGTTTTTGGTGAAAAGGATTTATCGACCGATCAGGCGCAGGTCGATGCGACCGGCAATCTTTCCCTCCCACTTGTGGGCGGAATCAATGTCGTTGGAAAGACGTCGAAGGCGTTGGAGGCGGAGATCCGCCAGCGTCTGGTCAAGTACATTGTCAATCCGAGGGTCTCGGTTCTGGTCCTGACATCGGTCTCCCAGCGCGTTGTCGTCCAGGGTGATGTGAACGAAGCTGGGGTGTACCAGATCCAAGGGCGTTCGACACTGATGGAGGTGCTGGCGCTGGCCAAGGGCGCATCCCCTGTCGCCGACGTTCGACGTGTAGCCGTCTTTCGGACAGTCAACGACGTCCGCATGGGAGCAATGTTTGACCTTGAGGCGATCCAGAACCTTGAGGCGAAGGATCCCGAAATATTGAGCGGTGACATTGTTTTGGTTGGGCACTCAGCACGACGTGGAGCTTGGCGTGATTTCTTGGCCACGACCCCAGCTCTCGGAACGTTTGCCGTTCTTGCCACTCAATTCTGATCCCGCCCTTGTGGATCGCCGTTTATTCGCATCGCTGGATAGCCAGATATGAATGATAGTTCCTCGCTGAATTTACCAGCGCACCGCCCCGGCGGCGGTAGTTCTCTTGCAGACCGCTGGGCTTCCGAGCCCGCGGCTGCTGGCGGGCTGCACCTTGACGTTCGAGCGCTTTGGGCTGCCCTGTACCGTAATCGCAAGCTGACTGCGCTTATCATCGCTGCAGCCATGATCGTCGGCATTGCCATTATCTATCTGAGCACGCCAATCTTCCGGGCGTCGGCGAAAATCCAGATTGAGCAGCAAAGCACAAAGGTGCTGCAAAGCGATGACGTCGCACCTAGCGATGCGTCCCAGGATGCCGATCGTTTCCTTCAGACGCAGATGGACATCATCCAGAGCCGCTCGCTTGCAGACCGCGTGGCACGTGACCTCGGGTTGTACAATAGCGCTGACTTTAGCACGCGCATGGGCGACCGCCCGGTGGTGGCGCAAAGCGGCAGCGCTGGCCAAGCGGCGCGTCAGGATCAAGTTCTTGATACGCTCCTCGCGCATCTGAAGGTGACCTTGCCGGTCGACTCGCGCGTGGTCACACTATCCTACAGCTCGCCCGATGCAGATCTCGCGGCCAAGGTCGCCAATAGCTACGCGGACCGCTTTATCGTCAGCAACCTTGATCGCCGATACAACGCCTCGTCCTACGCCCGTAAGTTTCTATCCGATCAGCTCGAGACAACCCGACGCAAGGTCGAACAATCAGAACGCAACCAGATCGCGTATGCGCGCGCTGCACGTCTGATCGATACGGGCGGAAGCGGCGATGCCGGCTCGCAAGGGCTTTCCGGTGGTCGATCGCTGGTTACTGCAAGTCTAGTTCAACTTAACACGGCCTACGCTACCGCGTTGGGCGCGAAGCTAGCAGCGCAAAAGGGCTGGGAACAGGCCTCAAAGGCGCCGCTCCTAAGCATTCCAGAAGTTCAAGCGGATCCGTCCTTCCAAGGCTTAAGCCAGCAGCGTGCGCGCGCTGTGGCCCAGTATGAGCAGGACGCCAAGCACTGGACGCCAGATTATCCCGAGATGGTTCAGCAGAATGCTCAGATCAAAGGCTTGGACCGCCAAATCAATACCATCGCTAATCGGGTAAAGGGCGCCATCCAACAGCGCTACCTTGTTGCGTCTGCGCAGGAGCGTGGACTTGCCGACAGCTTGAATGAGTTCAAGACTCAGACCTTGTCTGAACAGGAGCGCGCAGTTCAGTACAATATCCTTCACCGTGAACTTGATACAAACCGTGCGCTTTATGACGCGCTCCTTCAGCGGTACAAGGAGGTCACAGCCGCAGCTGGCCTCGCTTCCAGCAACGTATCGATCGTCGACCGCGCGGAAACACCGCGTAGTGCGATCTGGCCGCGGCCGTTACTCATCCTTGCCGGGTGTTTGCTCGCCGGCTTGATGATTGCATTGGGCGTTATCTTCGCTCGTGAACATCTTGACGACGCGGTTCGCTCGCCAGAAGACATGGCGTCCAAGCTGGGCGTTCCGGTGATCGGCAGCACGCCGCTACTACCCAGTGGCGCGTCCCCGGCCAGCGAACTCGACAAGCCGCGCTCGCCGCTGTCCGAAGCATATTACGCCATTCGCACTTCGCTCGAATTGGCGAGCCCAGCCGGTTTGCCGAAAACATTGCTGTTCACCAGCAGCGCGGCTTCTGAGGGCAAATCCACGACGTCGTTCGCGATCGCACGTGACTTTGCGAAGGTTGGCCGCAAGGTGCTGCTGATCGACGCCGATCTGCGCAAGCCGACCCAAAACCGTCTGACCGGTGTTTCGAACAAAGTCGGTCTCGCGAACCTGCTGACACAGCAATCAACGCTCGAAGACGTAACGCAGACAAGTAACTTTGCTGGGCTCGACGTCATTCCAACCGGGCCGTTGCCGCCTAACCCGGCAGAACTTCTTGCAAGTGCGGGGCTGCGAAGCCTGCTTGGAAAGCTGACTAGCGTCTATGATCTGATCGTGATCGATGCGCCTCCGGTTATGGGTCTTGCGGACGCGCCTACGCTGGCGGCGCTCGTCGAAGCAACGATCGTTGTCGTGGAAGCCAACCGTGCACATCGTGGCCAGGCCAAGGCGTCCGTGCGTCGCCTTAGGGATGCACGTGCCAACATCCTCGGTGGCGTGCTTACCAAGTACGACGTTCGGATGACCGGCCATGGCACCGGTGGCGATTATGGCTATGGCTATGGCTATGGCTATGGCGCGAACGAGGCTGGGTAAAGGCAGTGGCGTGGTTTGGCCGAAAACAACCAGGGCAACCCAGAACTTGGTTACGGGGTGCGCTCTGGTTATTGGGTTGGTCGGCGATCGCCATTCCGATCGCTAGGGTGCAATTGGCCGACTTGGCAGTGGTCAATCACATGCCCGGTCAAGCTCTGATCTTCGATGCCGGCCACGGCCGTGGACTGGCCGGACTTGCTGTGGCTCTTCAACTTCAAGGGCAGCAGCAAGAGGCCGTAACGCTCGCACGTGCGGCACTTAAACGCGAGCCTATGAACGTCGCTGCGTTGCGTACACTTGGTTTCGCACTCGAAAAGATCGGAGATAAGGACGGCGCAAATCGTGTACTCTTCTTGGCCGGGCGGCTGGGATGGCGAGATGTTGCGCTGCAATTGTGGCTCGTAAGGGCATTTGCACTACAGGGTAATGTAGCGGCATCCTTACACCGTGTCGATGCGTTGGCCCGGGTGAACCGGGTGCCGGAGATCACCTTTCCAGTATTTGTAGCCTCTATCGCAGACGATCAGGTCCGCGCTGCGCTTGTACAAGAACTGGTGGATCGCCCTAACTGGCGGGGGGATTTCTTCTATCGCCTGCTTCAACTGCCGGAAAACCGAATCAAATACTTTAAGGCATTGGTTACTGATCTTGCCAATGCCGGATCCCCCATTAATCCCGCAGAACGCGCCATATACCTAACGCGGTTGATCCAGGTCGGCCAAGGGACAGCCGCCTACAGCTATTGGCTTCAAGACCAAAAACCATCACGAAGCACGGCTTCGACCATACCATGGGATAGCGGTTTTGAGCATGTGCCGCCTGCAGGCACGCTTGGTGCACCCTTCGAATGGCAAATGTCGTTAGAAAGTGCCGGCGTGGCAAGCATTGTCCCCTCAGCAAAGGGCGGGCAAGAGGTAACCGTTTCGCCAGGCAGGGACTTTAATGGCAATTTAATGTCGCAAACCATTGTCCTTCAACCGGGTAAGTACAAGCTTACTGCGCGTATAGTTGGAGACCCTGCCTCCACCGGCTTGCGCTGGACGATTCGATGCATTCCCAATCAAAGGGAAGTCATGCTGAATACTATTAACGGTGGTTCCGAGTTGGGCTCGGCAACTTTCGACATACCAACGGGCTGCACTGCGCAGTCCTTGACTTTAGAAATGGCGGCACGAGGTGATGGAGATGGAAGCGGTGACGTGACCATCGATGATATTCTTATCCGCCGGAATAGTTGAGTTAATGTCACATTTGCTTTCCATTGTTATTGTAAACTTTCGAACTCCAGATTTAACAATCAACTGTGTTCGCTCTATGTTATTCCATGGCATTGCCAAACCGGAAGACATCATCGTAGTTGAAAATGCATCGGGCGATGACTCGTTCGATGTTATACGCTCGGCGGTAGATTGTACGGTGGTACGGGCTGAGGAAAATCGTGGTTATGGCGCGGGCGTCAATCTTGGCGTTGAACAGGCAAAAACGGACCTTGTTCTGTGTCTTAACCCCGATACGTACTTCAATGATGATGACGTGCTTAAGGTAGGGCAGATCTTTGATGAACAGCCATCACTTGGCCTGCTCGGGCTCGATCTACGCTATCCTAACGGCGAACGGCAATATTCAGCTCGTACGAACTATAGTCTGCTTGACATTGTCTTGCGTCGGACGGTGCTGGGTCGCTTGAAGCTCGGAAATCCGATAGTTGATCGCCATTTGATGAAGGACGCCTGGGAAGACGGTATATTCACGGCCGACTGGGTCATGGGGACTGGGTTCATCGTGCGTCGCGCAGCGTTTGAAGCGGTTCACGGCATGGATACCGACTTCTTTCTCTATATGGAGGACGTCGATCTTTGCGTGCGCTTACGCAAGGCCGGCTGGCGCGTCGCTGCAGTGCCGAACATCCGTTTGGTGCACGATCACCAACGCGCTTCTGGGAAAAAACTGTTGTCCGAAGCTGCGGGCCGCCACATCCATGCGCTACGCATCTTTATGCGCAAGCATCATATCCCGCTTCTGCCCAAAGCTCTGAAGTGATCGACGGAGCAACGCGTCGCGAAGTGCTGTCGGCGGGGCGCAAGGTCACCGTTGGCGGGGCGGGCATTCTCACGTTGCCATCCGACTCCGCCGCGCAGGACATTGCCCGTGCGCCGGGACTATTTTGCGTGGTATCGACCAAGTCTCCAGGCATGGTCCCTACCAATGTGCTAGCCGTGCAAACCGACGGCTTCTCCTACCCGGGTGATGGCGGCGGTAGCCTATACCACCGCGTCCCCTCCCCGCCCGAGCACCATGGTTGGTTTCGATCGCGTGACGGCGGATGCTGGGAACTCACCTCGGCGCAGCCATCCGTCAAGGAATTCGGTGCCGTCGGTGATGGACGCGTCGACGACCGCCCCGCAATACAGGCAGCCATCGATTTCGTTGCTGCGCGAGGTGGCGGTACGGTTGTCATTCCGGCCGGTAGGTTCCGGCTCTCAACCGTTCAGGCACCTGATGCTACCGGTCCCATCGGACTCTGGATGCGCTCGCGTGTGCACCTTCAGGGCACCGATCGCATTCGCAGCGTGCTGGTGCTCGCCGACAAGCAGCGCGGTCCAGGGACATTCGGTCGCATCATTGCGAGCCCCTACCTTGTCGATGCGTCGCTTGATAATTTTACACTCGACGCGAACCGCGCCGGTCAGGGCAACGAGCGTGACGCTACCAACGGCGCCGCGATCATGCTGGGTACTGCGGGCGCGCATGTCGAGCGGGTACGCATTGAAAACTTGATTGTGCGAAATGCGAACGGACAAGGTATCCAGGTCGTTGGCCATCCCAATGCCGTCGGACGCGATATTGTCATCCGTGGCAATTGGGTTGAGCGATCGAGCTTCATTGGTATTCAGGTAAGCCATTTCATCGGACTTGTGATCGATGACAATGATGTGGTAGACTGCCGCGACAACGGCATTGACGTGTATGGCGATAATTTCGTCAACAACTCCAACACCGTTACCAGCATGCAGGCGAGCATCACCCGCAATCGCGTGCGGCGGTGCGCATCGGGCGTGTTTCTCGAAACCGTCGCCGATGTCGACGTTACCGGCAACATTTTCGATGCGTGCCGCGTCATGGGGCTCCATATCAACCGGATCCACGGTGAGCCCTCCGGCATCATGATCACCGGCAACCGCACAACGGCGACACCAATCGGCGCCTCGATGACGGGCGATTTCGGTGGGGTTACTTTTCAAAGCAACCATTTCAGCCGGTTCACCGTCGCGGCGCTCCAGTTCGGCCTTAACGGCGATGGGAACGTCAGCTTCGTCACGGCGAGCGGCAATGTTTTCGATTGCCGTGGCGTCACCTGTCCGGTCGTGTTCGGCTGTGCTCCCAAGGGCGTGCTTTCATGGATCTGTATTACCGATAATCACATCATGGGGTTTCCTCGGCAGGACCAGTTGTTCGTCAACCTATTTAAGACGAACAACCTTGTTCGCGTTGGCAAATTCATCGGTCCACAGAAGGATTTCATCCCATAGGAGATCGGTCGTCGTACCTGCTTGCGCCAGTAGGAGGTGATCTCAGCCTAACGTCACGTCACGAAGATATCGACCGATAACACGAGAAATATATTATCTAAATCGGTTAACTCGTATGTCGAGATCATATGTTTTAAACATTGCAACTAAGGCTGCGCGTTTCTAAATGTTTCTGTCGTTATTGTCTCTCACTATATTGCCCCGATTGCTAATTACAACGCCCTTCACGAGCACCCCGATCCTTGGTCAGCTTGGCCGTATCGATTACGATGCCCCTGCGCCGACCGAGTTGGTTTCTGCTACTTAGGAATTTTGGACTTAGGCACTGTCGGTAACGTGCTTTATACCGTTCCGCCACGGGCGTGACGACCGCCAGCGGAGCAGCAGCTTCGATCCATAGCCTGCCCCATCTGTCGCTCCTTTTTGCCGAGCAGGGACCTGCGTGGGTAAAATCGCAGCTGATTAGGCATGGATGGAGAACCTTCTCGCCAGCTAGCTGATCCCGTCAAGCCCGCCTGCTGCCTATCTGGTCGTGGAGACGACAGGGGCGATACCAACGGGGCGACTGCCCGCCTCTCGAAACCAAGCCGCACCCTTTGCG
>Ga0265797_10006868_pt1 | contig 15879 bp, 13 predicted proteins | sample P2T30metagenome_FD_192433 | JGI IMG/M metagenome (GOLD analysis project Ga0265797, IMG submission 192433) | Plant litter microbial communities from East Loma Ridge, Irvine, California - P2 T30 | ecosystem: Environmental > Terrestrial > Plant litter > Unclassified | place: USA: California... | reverse complement strand
CAAGACAAGCGTAGCGCAGGCTTGGTTCACGAGAGGAACGATTAAGGCCCATGATGTTGCTTTTGACTCTTCGTTTTTAGCTACTTATGATCCGAGTAATAAACCAAATAATTGCAAGATGTGCCGGATAGAAAACGTAGAAAAATAGTTTTGTACGACTAACGTTCAATTTCAAAAACTGAGCGCCGAAGATAATTGGCAACGCGGCAAGTGCCCAAAAGTTTTGATTGATGACAACAAAAGCAGCCGTCGAAACAATTGCCACTGTCAGCCAAGTCCAGCTAGGGCGGCGACAGTATAGCCATGTGCTTACACAAAGAAGAATTGCGGGCCACCAAAATTCGCCAATTGCTCCGCCGATGATGAAAGTGAGAACGAAGAAGAGCTTGTCAAATTTCCCACCCCTATCAAGGAAGTAAATGCAGCTAGTGGCAACCATCAAAGTTGCTAATATGTTGAGCGGCCACCATCCGAAGAAGATGTAACCTTGCTTCATGCTCCCGAGCGCGATAAACGGAATTGACGCTATAGACGCAAAGAGAATGAGTCTGGTAATCGTGCGAATGTAGACGCCACGTTCTAGTGTATTCGGGCGAGCGAGATTGAACGCCAGAACGAAGCAAAAGATTGGGGACGCTATTCGACCGAGTGCGAATAGAATCGGATATGCGTCGTCTAGTATGTATTTGTTGACATGATCGCCAGTCATGAGGATGAGAGCGAGCCATTTTAACACCTCGACAGAGCCATCACTTAATTCAAGGGGCGGAACACTTGGCCGCTGCGGGGGCCGCGCAGCGGCCCCTGTCTGCTGCGATCTAGCAGTTTTCACGGCTTCACCTTGCCCGGATCAGTGGCGGCGGGCTTGTCCCGCGTCTTAGTGCTACTACTATTTTCGGACGTATCTTTGGCGGTGATGCTCTTTATTAAGTCTTCTTGACTCTGCACCTGGGCGCGAAGCGCGTCACATCGGCCGGTGGAATTTCCGAGCTGGCTAGTCAGGTCTAGTGCCCTGGCGTTCGCCTCGTCCAGTAAGCGACGCGTGTCAGCCAACCCCTTTTCCGCTTGTTGCGCTGCGGCTTTGTACTGAGCTACATCGGCCCTTGCCTTGCCTTGTTCTTCGCGAGCGACGGCGAGCTGGCTATCTGAGTCGTTCAGCTTGCTACGCAAGCTGTCAGCTTCACTTTTCGCGATGCGTAGTGCCTCGGCTTGCTCTGCAAGTCGAGCCATAAAATCCGCCGTGAGGCGGGTGACTTCTTCGGCTTTGTCTTGCCGAAACGTTTGATGTTCCTCATGACCACGTTGCAATGCAGTCTGCTGTTCTTCAAGCTGTTTCTGCATCTGCTCCACGGTGGCCGCAAGCGCAGCCTCCCGTTTAGCTGCTTCCGTGGCCGTCGCATTGGCCGCACGTTTTGTGTTCGATAGCTCGCCCATAAGCAGGTCAAGCTTGGTTGACTCTTCGTCGGCCTCACCCTCTAATCGGGTGATAGTCAAAATAGCGTCCGCTAAATTTCGGTCTGATTCTTTGACCGAAGTTTCCGCTGCCTCACGGATCGCGGCCACTTCTTTTGCAGCCTCTTGAGCGGCAACCTGCCACGCTTGATTGAACGACGCAAGAACCGATTCCGGCATAGCCACCGGCACCGGGGCGGCAAGCTGCTTTCGCTGCTCTTTCCACGCTGCGAGATGCTTGTAAATGGTTGTCATACTTCCACCGCCGAGCGCCCCATGTAATACGTTCGGCGTCACCTCTTTACCTTGTGCGGCGAGATCATCGGCCACCTTAAAAACTTGCTCAGGTGTATGCAAAGCGTTGCGACCCATAGAACCTCCGATAAAGTAAAAGATAAAATAATTTATCTTATTATATTATCTTATCGTTGGTTTTTGGTGCTTTTAAAGCAGCTTTTATTTACCTGAATGAAACCGCTGCCCGAAAAAACGCGTCAAAACGCGTTTAAACAACGCTGTAGCCCTTCGCGCACGAAAACGGTGTCTGCTATCACCTTGGCGAAAAAAAACGCGCTACGGGCCTCCTACGGGGCCTGCTGTAAAGAAACGAAGCGGAGAGTTACTGGCGTTGCATTAAAATCGGCCGCGTCGTTTCCGAAGTCCGTTTGCTAGAGTTAACGAGACGCCTGCCGCGCTCTCGCTTGCCTACCTGTTCAGTTTGCGTGGCCGTTGGCTCCAGAGTTAACGGGACACCTTGCAGCGCTCCCGCTTGCCCTGCCGCAGTTTTCCTTCGGAAAACTTTTGCCCTGCTTAGATTTATTTTTCGTTGAAAAAAAATCCCTTAAAAGCAACCCCAACCCCGATACGCTACTGTCATTGGCCTGCTGGACAACATCAAGATGTTGCCCACAGGAATATCAGTTCGTGGCATAGATATTGCAATTCTGTTCATGCAGGCTGTTTTTGGCGGGGGAGGGGGCCGGATCGCCGCAAGGCGAGCTGGGAGGGCGAAGCGCCCTACGGGGGGTGATGGAGTGACCAGAGCGACGAAGGAGCGGCGGGAGAGGGGGGCGCAGCCGCCCCTACGACCCAGGGTTCCGCGCGCTCCAGCGCGGGATTTTTCGCTTTTGGGGGTTCCTGGGGTTGTTTTTGAGCGAAGCGATCCGGTTTATGGGGTTGAGTTCTCCTTGTGCGACCGAAGGGCGCAGTCTTTTTTTGTACTTGATCTACCCCGCGCCGCTGGCAGAATAGGGCAATTCCCGGTCGAAAATCTTCGTCTCGCCCGGCGAAGCGCCCGAAAACCCCGAAAAACACTGCGAAGAATTCTTCGTACTAAGACAAGAAATTGGGCCTGTTTTGACTGGTATAGACCAGCAAAGATCGGCTCTGTTGCGGGGATTTTTGATGTTTTTCCCTATGAGGATGCAGGGTGTTGCACAATTTTGCTCTACGAAGAATTCTTCGTACTAAGCCCGAAGTACAACTACTATGAGGCGTGTTCTATTTCGGGGAAAGCGTATTGTGCTTCGCTATTGCTCGCGGTATAATTCGTCATCCCCGAAACCTACAGGCGATTCGCAATGAAAAAGAACGAAGAGACACAAAAGAACGAAGAGACTCAGACTCTGCTTCCTGGTGTTGAGCTTCCGGCTTCGGTTGCTGCTGAGATTGTGAAACTCGGTGAGAAGAAAAAAGCCGGTAGACCACTTCAAGGTTGGACTCAGACCGACGTTATCGCGCATGACCAGATGTGGCGATTAGGCGTGAAAAGCCCAATGGCTCTGCCTCTGTTGCACTACATGATTTCTCACATGGTTCGTAAAACTACGGTTTTTGTCGCCAGTGCCAAAACCTTGTCAACCGAACTCGGTTGTTCGGATCGAACGATTCAACAAGCCGTGAAAGTACTCAAGAACTACAATTTCCTGCAAGTGCTTAAGTCAGGGAATACCAACGTGTATGTCATCAATTCAAAAGTCGCATGGCGGGGAGCAAGAGGACTTCGCCACGCGACATTCGATGCGACGATTCACGTTAGCGAAGTCGAGCAAGATGCGCCTATCGAGCAGCTTGAGGAGGAAGCGGAAAAGCTGATTCCAGTGCCCGACATGAGCATGTTCCACAGTGGAACCATTGAAGGTGAGGGCGGGTTTAATCCCGATGATGACGACGACGACAACAACGGCGATGATGGTAGTGGCCCCGATGGCAATAGTGATGACAATTTTGTAGTGCCTTGAGGCATTGCAAAGTGGTGTCAGATACCGCGATACCTGGGTGCTGCGGTGTCACCATTTCGTGAAGCCCGCAATCTAACGACATCGCTGTACGAAACGTACTTCGCAACCTCCGAAACGGATCGATGTCATGAGAGGCTACACAACGTGCGTTTCCACAACCGCGAAATATAACGACCTCGCTCTACGAAACTGAGTTCGCCATGTGCGAAACCGTGAAAATTTTCGCAATCCTGTGTTTTTGTTGGACGATGATTGGGGCAAGCATTGATATAATTTGCCTGCAAGCATATTTCAATTTTTGATTTCTGCTGCATTGACCTTCGACCCGGCATCGCTTTGCGTGCCGGGTTTTTTTTGGTGTCAGCGACCGCAACCTGGCCACGCCTCGATGACACCATGGCAGCGCAGGGCATCGAAGCAGGTAGGGCGGGGGTGGACTGGTGAATGCATGTGGCCCGATAGGGCCGGGATAGTGGGGGTTTCGGGTGCAACGGAACGTAAAACCGGGTTAAGAGGTGGCCTGTCAGATTGAGGTCATAGGCCCGACCGCAATGTTGTCAGGAAATGCGCAAAGCGAACCTATACTGACGCCGTTTGAAGTGTTGCCTGACGTCAGGTTGAAGCGTACCTGTACCGTACAATCTTCTCAGGCAACTTCCGCTTTCGGCCAAAAGCAGCCGTAAGCTATTGATGAAAGAATACGACCCATCGTCCTATCGGCTCAACGCACGGTTCAACCCTCTGTTCTGGCAGTTCATCTCAAAGCGCGGAGAGTCACGACATCACGACGCTATCTTTCCTCATCTAAATCGTTGAGAGTGAATCATGAAAATATTGAAAATCGCCATCGCATGCACGGTTTTTTGCTCAGCAAATAGTTTCGCGGAACCTGTGCCAGTCCCCGCTTCCAAAGCGGCGTACATTGGTACGTGGAAAGGCAAGGACATGAGTCTGACCATCGCTCCGAGCGGAGAAATCGCATACAAAAGGGTGTATGGCGCCGAGAAGAAAGTCGATTTAAATATTGAGCTAGCTCGCTTCCACGGTAACGACTTCGATGCAGGCTTTGGCTTTTTTCACTCGACTTTCGTTGTATCCAAGCCTCCACTCAACTCTGGAGGCAAAACGAAAATGATCGTAGATGGGATAGAACTAACTAAGGAAGACTGACGACGCTTTTCTTGGCCGCTTCGGGTCGAATCCAGCCCTTCGTGACAGTCGGCGACTTTTCCACCCTGACGACATGATATGTTCAGCTGAACGGCCTGGTTCAGTCAAAAGCAGCTCTCTACGGCGACAATTTCTCGATCAATGGAAGGCTTGTACGATAATAATCAATGATCGCGCTGGCTATGTCCCTTGAAATTCAATCGTCACTCAACTGGAGTCTTTATGCGTTTCATCTACCCGGCCCTCTTTTCGGTCGTCCTCCTGGCTGGTTCCGTCCATGCCGATAGCCTTGACGACGCCCTGATGGAGGAAATGAAACGACGCCACGTACCCGGCTTGAGTGTGCTGGTGCTCAAGGATGGCAAAGTAATTAAGGAAAAAGGCTATGGCACGGCAAATCTCGAACACAGCGTTCCGGTTACGCCTCAGACAGTGTTCCAGTCTGGCTCGATCGGTAAGACCTTCACCGCGGCGCTGATCCTGCTGCTCGAGCAGGATGGCAAGCTGAGGCTTGACGACCCGATCTCGCGCCACCTGCCCAATACGCCAGCGGCTTGGGCAAAGATAACGATTCGACACCTGCTCACTCACACCTCTGGGCTGGGTGACCCCTACGAGATTATTGACTTCCGCAAGGACTACACCGACGAGGAGCTCATTGCGCTCGAAGCGACAGTACCAGTGCGCTCCGCCCCCGGAGAGAAGTGGGCTTACAGTAATATGGGCTTCCATCTGCTGGGTTTCATCGCCAACCGGGCCGGCGGCAAATTCTACGGCGACCAGCTGCACGAACGTATCTTTGCGCCTCTCGGCATGGGCACGCGCGTGATCAGCGAAGCCGACATCGTTCCGCACCGCGCCGCCGGCTATGAGTGGAAAAAAGACGCTTACAAGAACCAGTCCTGGGTGGCTCCTAAGCTGAACACGACGGCGGACGGCAGTCTCTACCTGACCGCGCGCGACTTGGCGATCTGGGACCAGGCCCTGTACGGCGACAAGATTCTGGATGCGCGATTGCGTGCGGCCAGCTTCACGCCGGCCAAGCTGAACGATGGCTCCGACACACCCTATGGGTTGGGCTGGTTCGTCGATACTGTCAAAGGCCGCCGGCACATCTCCCATAGCGGTGCCTGGCAAGGCTTTCGCACACAGCTGTGTCGCTATATCGATGACAAGCTGACGGTGGTAGTGCTGACCAATTCGACGACCGCGCTCCCGTCCAAGTTTGCCAACATGGCCGCGGCGCACTACGTGCCCGCTTTGTTCGATGCCCTACCAAAAGCCATTGCGGATTCCAACCCTGGTCTGACGGCGCAAGTGCGCGCCTTGATGGCGAGCATTGGAGCGGGCAAGCTGCCTGCCGGGCTGGCCCCTGAATTAGGCGCAATGTTCACGCCAGACCAGATGGCCAACCGGAAGGAACGATACGATGAAAGGGGGCCACTTCAAACGGTCGAACTTCTGTTTAGCGAACCTAAGGAAGGGGGGCGCAGCCTGCGCTACCGCTTTAGATACGCTAACGAGACGATACTGGTATCGGTGCTTTTCAACCAAGCCGGCCAGTTCAGCCAGCTGGGTGTGGGGCCTGAGTAAGTAATAGAAAAATCTTGCTCGCGCTACTAGCAACAGGCCCTGGCTACGACGCTTTTAATATCGGGATGACTAAGTGCTAAAATTTTTCGCGACATGATCGCGGCAAAGTCGCGCAGTTTCAAGGTCGCATCCCGTCCAGCTTCTACAGTCAGTGACTTTTCCAGCACGGCAACCTATTAAGCTGATGCGAGCGGCCGAGTTTGGCCAAAAGCAGCCTTCCACATGCTTGGTTTTGCGTCGTTAGATTCTATGCTGAAGGCCGAAAGTTGCAGTACCATGAATGTTAATTTGGAAACATGTCACCAGGAGTATTCATGGCCCTACTGCACGAAATCCTTACTTGGTCGCAGGCCGTTCTAAAGCCCTGGCAGCAGGACGCGGTTAGGAGGCTCTTCCAGCAAGGTATGACTGCAGAGGACATCGATGACCTGTACGCGATGCTTAAGTCCGGCGCAGGCCTTTCGGACCCGCAGAACAGGAAACCTGTACCGCTCGCAGCCGAGCACTTGCCCGTTGTCGCGTCGCAAGGCGAGGCAGCAATCCTGCTATCAGTTGTAAACGTTCAGCACGTGAACCGGCTTGCCCCACAGCAAGAGCTGTCGTTTGCGCCGAATGGAATGACCGTGATCTACGGCGCGAACGGAGCTGGGAAATCCGGTTATGCGCGGATACTGAAGCGTGCGTGTCGGGCTCGCGACATCAGCGAGGACGTACGGACCAACGCCTTCGAGAAGCCGGGAGCGGGACATACGCCGCAGGCCGATTTCCAAATTCAGCTTGGCGGGCAGTCTTCGCCGGTTTCATGGTCGAAAAACAAGCCGGCGCCTGTCGAGCTCGCGACCATTGCGGTCTTCGATACGCACTGCGCACGCGCCTACCTCGACCAGCATCAGGAAATCGCATATATCCCCTTCGGACTCGACGTGGTGGAGAACTTGGCACAGGTTGTGATGCCAAAGGTGCTGGAAAAGTTGAACGCGGAGATCCTTGCGACGGATACGTCCAAAGACGCTCTTGGCCATCTGGCGGGAAACACCAAGGTAGGCAAGCTCCTCAGCGTACTAGACGAAAAGACGCAGCCTGTAGAAATCGATTCGCTGGCCGTGATGTGTGTCGAAGAAACCTCGAAAATGGAAGCGCTCCGCAAGACGCTTGCGGAAGGCGATCCGAAAACGAAAGCGACGCAGTGCCGCCTGGCGGCTGGGCGTATAACAGGTATCAAGAAGAAGATCGACGCCTCATCCGCATGGGTCAAGGACGAAGCCATAGAAAAGCTGCGCAAGCTCGACGAGGCAACGCTTGAAGCTCTCGAGGCAGAAGCGAAGGCCGCCGGAGAGCTCAGGGTAGGAGAAGAACTGCTACCCGGTACCGGCGACCTAATATGGAAGACGCTCTACGAAGCAGCTCGTGCTTTTTCCACGAAAGCAGCGTATCCGGGCATTGACTTTCCTCACGCACACGACGGCGGCAAGTGCGTACTCTGCCAGCAGGGCATCGATGAGGCTGCAAGTGCACGCCTTGCGCGCTTCGAGAAGTATGTACAAGAAAGCGTCGCAAAGGTAGCAAACGAAAAGAGGTCAACGCGCGACGCAGCGGTCGCGAAGATCGAAGGAGTGATCCTCGCGCTTGACCTGGAGGACGTCCTCACAGAGGAGATTGCCGGCCTCGCGCCTGAATTGCCGGCCGAGATTGCTGCATTCGACGTGGCGATGCAAGACAGGCAGGCATGGCTGCTTTCAGCTCAAAAAGCCCATGCTTGGGAAGGAGTGCCCGCGTTCCCGGCAGACCCTCGCCCTAAGTTGGAAAGCATCGCCGCCAACTTCGTCACTCAAGCTGAAAACTTCGAAAAGGCAACAGACGATAAACAGAAAGCTCTGCTGAAGGCCGAATTCGATGAGCTCAGCGCGCGTGCGGCGTTCGGCCCCTGCAAGCAGGCGGTGATCGACCTTGTCGAGCGCATGAAGGTCAAGGCGGCCCTGGTGAAATGCAAAGAGGAACTGAGGACTAAGCCAGTTTCCGATAAGGCGAAGGAATTTGCGAGCAAAGCGGTAACGGCACCTCTTCGGGCAGCGCTCAAAGAGGAATTTGAGGCCCTGGGAATCGCCCATGCAATGCCGCGTCTAGAAGAGAGCGTAGAGCGTGGGAAGATGAGGCATAGGCTCCAACTCGACCTTGCGGTTCCCGCGCAAATTCGTGAAATCCTTAGTGAAGGGGAACAAAGAGCGATTGCACTGGGCTCGTTTCTTGCAGAACTGCGGACTGGTGGGCACGGAGGCGGGATAATTTTCGACGACCCTGTTTCGTCACTCGATCATATTCGCAGGCAACATGTAGCTCGCCGCTTGGTGACAGAGGCGGCAACGCGCCAAGTAATCGTATTCACCCACGACACAACCTTCCTCGGTGAGCTCAGTGACCTGATCGACCTGCACGGCACAGAACACGTGATCCATCACTTGTCGTGGGAAGGCCCCTGTTCGGGCAAGGTCAACGCCGGTCTGCCATGGCATCACCAATCGTTCAAGGACCGCATCGACAAGCTAGAACAGGCGCAGAAGAAAATGGAAAAGGTATGGCCTCCGTATCCGGACGAAGGGCAGTCGGCCGTAATGCGCACGCAGTACAGCATGCTGCGCGCGACCATCGAGCGCGTGATCCAAGATGTCATCTTCAACGGCGTAATCGTAAGGTATCGCGACTGGATCAAGGTCGGCAACCTCGAAGACGTGGTCGGATTCGACGCAAATGAGTGCAAGGAGATCGAGCGCCTCCATAAGGCTTGCTGCGACGTCACTGAAGCGCACGACGCTTCCTCGGCCAAGAATGCACCTGTCCCAACTGCGGTCCAGTTGGGGCTCGATATAGCGGCGCTAAGCGCACTAACGCAAGCGATCAAAATTAAGCGCGGCGCCAAGAAGAAGGCGGTAAAAGTCGCAGCGCCTTAAGAACCTGCCAACACAAAAATAACGTAGATAACTAGATGCCTTGTGGAACTGTTGTTATACTCGCACTTCCATTAGGGGGTGATTGTGACAAACCGAGCAGTAATTGACAGGACCAAATTTAACCCAAACGCTACGCTTCCGTATAATCTACGGATCGGAGATTTTGATCAAGCAATGTCAGACATCTACGACTTTTTTTATGATGTCAATACTTTATTGTCAGGCAAGGGACTTCGTCGTTTTGATGACATGATGCGTGCTGCAAATATGTCGGGCATGATTTCTGACATGGCTACTGCGACTTTAGGCCGTATGTCTCGTTCGTTAGTAGAGAATCAGCACTTCAATGGTCACCCTGATCTTTTGAAACGCGGCCACTATGCGAACGACAGCGTTGCATCTGGGAGCGAAGGAATTGAAATCAAAAGCACTATCAAAAGTGGCGGTGCTGTTGACACCCACGGCGCACGCGAACAATGGATGTGTGTTTTTGTGTACCGGGTCGACAATACGACCGAACCAGCGTCTCAAAGGCAACCGATGAAATTTACGGAAGTATATCTTGCCTATGTAGTGGAGGATGATTTTAGAAAGAATGGCCGTGGCGAACTGGGTACGCGAACTGCCACTCTTCACAAAGAAGGTCTAAAAAAGCTGCGCGCTAACTGGATTTACAAAGACACTTGATCCGAGTTATGCCTCAGTTTCTTTGACTGAAAGAGCTGCAAGTTTTGGAATTGCGCCCCGCGCTAGCTCGAAGAAAGCTCGATCCAATTCAATCCCATGACTCTGGTATCCTACCGCATTCGCTGCGGCCAATGTAGATCCTCCCCCCATGAAGGGGTCTACGACAATGCCTGTACCCAATGGCAGAACAGCCCGAACGATTTGTCGCATGAGCGCTTGTGGCTTCAACGATGGATGCGGCGCAATTTTCTTTTCCGCTGCTGGGGTGGGGTGAGAGCGGATTAGGTCTCCGAAAGGACGCTCCTGAGACGGTCGACGAAAGCCGCCAGTTCCCCATCGACGCAAATTGTCTTGGACACGTCCATCAAGCGGCGTTCTCAGAACTACCCATGGTTCCCATTGAGAGCGCGGCATAACTGACACCCCGTCGAATTCTTCATGTGCGTTTTTTGGCCTGTCACCTCCACGCATCGTCATCACTTGCCGAGCAATATAGCCACGTAATTCCATTCCAGACTGAACCATTGCGTCAGCTACAATATGTGCAAGTAGCGGATTGGATGCTATAACCACGTTAGCACCGGGGACGGCCACTTTAGAGACAACCGCTCCGAAGCGGACGAAGAAGGCATGTAAAGCCAGTCTGTCTGAATCGTTCAGCGTCGTAAAGCGCGGCAGTGGGGAGCGCTGGTGCCCATCGAACGACGGCGGTATGCGCCATACGCCACCTTTTCCAGAACGCAGCTTCTCTGTTTCCTTAGAAGTGTACTCAACCAACCCATAAGGTGGATCGGTCACAATAGCGTGTATCGACTTCTGAGGCTGCGCCGCAAGCCACTCAAAACAGTCACTGTTGTGCAAGCGCGCTTGGCCGATATCTACAAATTGATCTTTGAAGGCTTCGCGACCATGGTCTCCGGCCATTTTCAACCGATAGCGTCCTCGACCGGTCCGCTCAAAGGTCTTAGGAGTATTTAAGCTAAGGTAGGAGCGAACCGATGACTGTGGGACGTCGCCAATCCGGTATCTTACGGCCGCTGCTATCTCATCGGTCGAGGCATCGCTACCCGTTGCGGCCAAATAATCAATTATTGAGTCTCGAATAACGCCTGGTGCTATTGACATAAAAACCTAAATCTTAGAAGTGTCAGTAGTTTAAACGGTATGACGTCTAGACGTCAAAAGAATTCTAAGTCAAGACTCCTTTAGAGGTAAAAGTTGATAAAATTACCTGAAAATTTAACCTCTCAACGTCATTCTTGTTGGCCGGCACCAATCCACTGATCCTGTGAGAAGTCGCCGTTGTGATGTTTACGTAGTTAAATTGGCAACCCCATGAAGAGACTTATCGAATCTATGCGAACGGCTGCTTTGGGTCGGATCCGGTCTTTCGTGACAATGTTGGATTTTTCAACACTTGCAACCTGCTACGATGTGCTCAAAGGTCGCTATAGCGAAAAGGGACTACCTTCGTCACAAAATCTTAATCAAACCTACTTCCTCAACACAACCGAGATTGCCCAGCAAGGGTCGTCAGAATTTATGAACATTCGCATGACACAAGCGCCTGACTGGGCGTTGCTAAAGCAAGCCCGTCTTGCCGCCCTATTAGACTCCCCGACTGCTTTTGCGGTGAAGTACGGTACGGCACTTGGGTACGACGATAAGACTTGGCAGGAGCGGGCAACTCCCAGCCTGGGATTAACGTTTTGGCTAGCATTTGAGGATGCAAAGCTGATTGGAATGATCGGTGCAGGAGTAAATCAAAATCAGCGGTTCAACCTGATCGGGATGTGGGTCGACCTGGCCGCTCGCGGTTCGGGTGTAGCGAAGGAACTTGTAAACACTGTCAAAACACATGCTGCACAAAACCTTTATGACGCGATCTACCTCGACGTATCTCCCAGCAACAATCGCGCAGTAAAATTCTATTACAATCAAGGGTTTGCATTCGTCGATGAATGGGAACCCTTAGCAAGTCACCCTTAGATTTTGCTTCAGACGATGATTTTTACAACCATCGTGCCTGAGGCAAGAGTGGTCACCTAATTCAGACTAATGCATCGCACGGCCGATTAAGCGCGAGCGGGGCCACTGTTCATTGACACACTTATTCGACTTCTCGACTAGACGTCTGCTTCGGGTCGCATCCGGCCAGTTTCGACAGGCAGCGATCGGCCAGAAGCGGACGGTCCAATTACTGCCAAGCGTAGGTTAAGCTCGCAAGATACCAAATGAAAATCACCCGGTCTGAACGAGACACATTGCTTGGCCCGACAGTCATAGGAGTCTTGGTCGGCGCCTTTGCCGCATTTTGCGTGGTCGCGTTTGATAGTGACTACGGCGGCCCGATACAGGTATGGCAGAGGGTGCTTCGCGCAATGCTGGGCTTCTTCGGCGGTTTTCTACTCGCCTTCGTACCGTTTGGATTACTGCCGGTATTGGTCATACGACTGATGCAAAGGAACCGAAGTGGCTAACTGATCGGTTGCTGAGTGGCGATGCTGAACTTCCGCTTTGGGTCGGTAGCGGCCTGTCGAGACAGTCCGTGACTTTTCCAGCCGGGCAACCTGCTAAGCTGACGCGAACGGCCGAGTTCGGCCAAGAGCGGACGTAGTCGCGGTGTTCGCTGGCATGTCGGGTGTACCAGAAAGTGTTGCTAAGGGAGAGTACAGTGCAACTTGAGTTCATTGGCAGGCCTCCTGCGATTGAGGGAAAAGTTTGCGAAGGCTTAGTCTGCGAAGGTTTCGACTGCAAGGGAGAGTCGATAGCGACGGCAAATGTCACGTACGTCAAGTTCGACGGTATATGGCACCGCTTGTGTTTCGATCCAGGCACTGTGCACTGGCGAACGTCGTCAATAGAGCCGACGCCGTGGGCTGTTAGTGAAGAGGAGTGGAACTATCCTCACGTCGATGTGGGGTTCGCTGCCGGGCTGATCGGTGTGAAACTCAAGACTTATAGAGCCTTAGCGACCGAACACGGAGCAAGCGTGGTGTTTGAATTTGAGAATAGTCGCAGGGTAATTATCAAAGACGTTGATGACCGTACCAGTTACGAGGTGATTTAGTTCGTTACTCTCGCTGCGAAGTCTAAACGTCGAGCGACCGCTTTGGGTCGAGAGCTGCTGGTCGAGATAGCGTGTGACTTTTCCGGCACAGCAACCTAATAAGCCAGCGTGAATGGCCGGGCGCTGCTAGAACCGGGCATTATCTGTGATTGAGCCGCCACTTTTACATGGACGAGTTATGGGGAAAATTCTTGGGTTTGCGATCGTAGCGCTTATTGCGTTGTTTACGACCGTTGTCGTGCATTTTGCAGTGAGAAATGCAACTGCCGGCGTGGATTTTACCCTCACTAATTCAGGGTCTGAACTGCTCCACTCGGTCACTGTCCAGGTTACCGGGAGATCGTATGCGCTTGGCAACATTCCTTCTGGAGGCAGCAAAACAGTCAAGCTCAAGCCCACTTCTGAATCGCATATAGAGCTTCTCTTCCCAACTGGCCCTAGTCTGAGCATCGATTGCTATTTTGAACCTAAATACCGTGGACGCATCATCGCAAGCGTCGCGTCAAAGGAGGTTGTCACGGTTAAAGACGAAGTTCAGATGGGATCCTTTTTCTAAAGAACTGAACGACTGCTTTGGGTCGAAACCAGCCGATCGCGACAGGCAGGAACCGGCCAGAAGCAGACATTTAAGATGGATGAAAAAAATCTATGAAAAGACGTCAGAACGGTGTGTTAGCACTACTGACAATTTGGGGCGCTAGCTACATTTACATGTTGCTTGCCACGACGGAGGAAAACTTTTTTGTTCCGTCGTTTGCAGTCATCCTGTCGTGGCTATCTTTGTTAGCCTCACCAAGTAAAGGTGCAGTTCCGTTTCTTGCCGAGTTGCGGATTGGCAGAGCATTTTACTCCGTATTGTTAATCGGATTGCCAGCGTTTCTAAGTGGCGACTCAGCACCGAATTGGCCAGTTGTCCCACCGATATTTGGCTTATTTCTTCTTACCTCAGCTTTAGTGAATCGGATGGATGCACGGCGGTTCCATACCTCATAAGTCAGGAGCAGCTGGAAGTCCGCTCTGGGTCGTACATGGACGTCCCCGGTTTGCCAAGCATTCGTTCTATGATCAGCAGAAGGTAAAGATTGCACCCGTACATCCGGACTTTGGTGCAGCAGTAACTGCCACGGTCCCTGATGGGATTTGCTAGTCGGCGCCCCAATCGATAGCGCGCATTTTTCATGCTCCGACCCAAACGGGCTTTGCCGACTACGGTCTTACCTGCCTTGCCATCACTTCACGTTTGCCTTAGCAATCGTTGGTTTGATCTTCCTACAGCCTAGTTATTTCGGTGCCGATCTGATTACGGCATTACGTAATCAGATCGGAACTCTCGATCCTGAGCCAGAAGAGCCCAGATAATTCGTGCATTCTTGTTAGCCAATGCGACAGCGACAATATTCTTATCACGTCGTGCCAGTAGGTTGGCAAGCCATCCTGTAGTTGGTGGTCTGCGTTTTAGTGCATAAATCACCGATCTGGCGCCGTGAATTAGCAATGTACGAAGATAGCAGTCTCCTCGCTTGCTCATCCCCAGCAATGTTGGCTTGCCTCCACTGGAATGCTGTTTAGGTACCAGTCCAAGCCACGCTGCGAGCTGCCGCCCGTTGTTAAAGCTCTTTGCATCGCCTACCGATGCAACCATTGCACTTGCCGTAAGTGGTCCAATGCCGGGAATCTTTTCCAACTTGCGAGACAACGGGTTCGAACGGTGCCACATCTGAATCTGGATCTCCATCTCATTGACTTGTCGATCAAGTATTTTCAGGTGCTCCAAGAGCTGCTGCACCAGTTGACGGAACAAGCCAGGTAGCTCTTCATTCGCCTGCTCTAGCAGCAGCGGTACGCGTTGATATAGATGCGTGATGCCTTGCGGGACGACAAGTCCAAACTCGGCTAGCAGGCCTCGGATCTGGTTCGCCTGCGCAGTACGGGCCTTGACCATACCCTGGCGAGCTCGGTGCAACGCCAGGACCGATTGCTGCTCAACATGCTTGACTGGTACAAAGCGCATCGTCGGACGGGTAACCGCTTCGCAAATAGCTTCGGCATCAGCCGCGTCATGCTTGTTGGTCTTGACATATGGCTTAACGAATTGCGGTGCCATTAGCTTGACTGTGTGCCCCTGGATCTGCAGTTTGCGCGCCCAGTAATGAGCGCTGCCGCATGCTTCCATGCCTATAGGACACGGCGCCAGGTTGGCGAAGAAGACCACCATCTCTTCTCGTTTGATCTGTTTCTTGAGCACCGCTTTGCCGTGTGCATCGACCCCGTGAATCTGAAACACGTTTTTTGCCAGATCGATGCCGATTGTCGTAATCTCCATGGTGACGCCCCCTCGACTCAAGTGGTTGGTGACACTTCCACTTTGGCACATCTGATGCCGTTACGGGTGGGGGCGTCCATCCCATTGGTACCAACCTGTCGCGGCCGCCGCTGGATTTTCGACGTGGCAACCTGCTATGTTTGAACGAACGACCGGATTCAGCCACAAGCCGCCAGTGCACCCGTGCACCTGTGCAGGGAATACAATGGTCCGGCGAGGCGCTTCTCCTGACGCCGACATCGTTAATCATTCCGCCAGCCTGACCTATCCATGTACCTGATCAACTCGAAGACCGGAAAACCTGTAGAGGTCACCGATGAGGACCTTAAAGGGTATGAGAGTGGCGAAAAGCCGAAGCGATCAAGCTTCGGAGCTAGACCGAAGAGCAAGGATGACCAG
>Ga0265797_10006867_pt1 | contig 15879 bp, 12 predicted proteins | sample P2T30metagenome_FD_192433 | JGI IMG/M metagenome (GOLD analysis project Ga0265797, IMG submission 192433) | Plant litter microbial communities from East Loma Ridge, Irvine, California - P2 T30 | ecosystem: Environmental > Terrestrial > Plant litter > Unclassified | place: USA: California... | reverse complement strand
GTTCGCCATCACGGGCCTGGGCATGTGGATCGTGGCGATCCTCGCCGGCACCGTCGTGACGGCCGTCGTGCTCGTGGGCCTCAAGGTGCTGGTCAAGCCCCGTCGCACGGCCCCGGTCGTCGACGCCACCGCCGCCGACGCCGGGAACGTGGTGGGCCAGGGCCGTCCCGTGGCCACCGCCTGACCGCCGCCGTCGACGCCGGGAGGTCGCACCCGTCCGGGAGCGGCCTCCCGGCGTCGCCGCGGACCGGGGACCGTGACGACCTCGGGTCGGTGCTGGGCCTGCGGCCTCCCAGCCTCGCGGGGTGCCCGAGCGTACGGTCGGGTCATGGACGAGAACGAGACGCCCGACCCGCACGACGCCTCCCGTGACGAAGGTGCCCGGGACCCCGCCTCGGAGGGACGGGAGGGGGAACGGTCGCCGTCCGACCGTCCTTCCGACGGGCGGTCGATCGAGAACGACGCGGCCGACCTCTCGCTCGCCGTCGTCTCCGAGGCGACCGCGATGACCTCGGAGGACCCGTCGTCTCTCGAACAGAGCGACGAGAACCTGCGCGAGGTCGTCCGCGAGAAGCTCGACCACCCCCTCGACCCGCAGCAGGAGGACGTGGTGAGCGTCCTCGGCGCCGCGGGCGGCAGCCTCGCCGCAGGGCTCAGCGTGGCCCTCGCCGACGCCCGTGACGTCGAGCCCCGCGAGGTGCTGCAGAGCGTCGCCCGGGCCGTGCTCGCCCAACGCACCGACGGCGACCGCGACCTGGCCGACCCCTGGCAGGGACGGGCCGAGGACGGGCGGGACCGGCAGGACGCCGGCCACGACTCCTCGCCCGAGGACGACGACCGGCACGCCTGACCCCTCCTCCCCGCGGCGCCCCGACCCGGCCGGGGCGGGCGACCGCCCCGCCGGACGGGTGCTGACGGTGGCGGCTGACAGCATGGGGTGATGAGCACCGACACCGCCCCGCCGACCGCCGACCTCGACGCCGAGGCGCTCGACCTGCTCGCGGCCCTCACCGGACGCCCCGACGCCGTCTTCCACGAGGGCCAGCTCGAGGCCATCCGGGCCCTCGTCAGCGACCGGAGGCGCGCGCTCGTCGTGCAGCGCACCGGCTGGGGCAAGTCGGCCGTCTACTTCCTCGCGACGCTGCTGCTCCGCCGGCGCGGGGGCGGACCGACCCTGCTCGTCTCGCCGCTGCTGGCCCTCATGCGCGACCAGGTCGCCGCGGCCGCCCGGGCCGGCGTCCGCGCCGTGGCGGTGAACAGTGCGAACGCGCACGAGTGGGACGACGTGCAGCGCGCCCTCGCCGCCGACGAGGTCGACGTGCTGCTCGTCTCGCCCGAGCGGCTGAACAACCCGCGCTTCCGCGACGAGCAGCTCCCCCTGCTCGTCGGACGGCTCGGCATGCTCGTCGTCGACGAGGCGCACTGCATCTCGGACTGGGGTCACGACTTCCGGCCCGACTACCGCCGACTGGCCGAGCTCGTCCGCTCCCTGCCGCCCACCGTTCCCGTGCTCGCCACGACGGCGACCGCGAACGAGCGGGTCGTCGCCGACGTCGAGGAACAGCTCTCGGCGGGGCCCGGCACCGAGGTCCTCACCATCCGCGGATCGCTCGCCCGGTCGTCGCTGCGCCTGGGCGTGCTCACCCTGCCCACGGCGGGCGACCGCCTCGGCTGGCTCGTCGGGCACCTCGCCGACCTGCCCGGCAGCGGCATCGTCTACGCCCTCACCATCTCGGCCGCCGACGACACCGCGCGGGCGCTGCGCCGCGCCGGTCACGTCGTGGAGTCGTACACGGGCCGGACGGACCCCGACGACCGGGAACGCCTCGAGGGGGCGCTCAAGCGGAACGAGGTGAAGGCGCTCGTCGCCACGAGCGCCCTCGGCATGGGCTTCGACAAGCCCGACCTCGGCTTCGTCGTGCACCTCGGCGCGCCGTCCTCCCCCGTGGCCTACTACCAGCAGATCGGCCGCGCGGGCCGCGCCACGGACAGCGCCGACGTGCTGCTGCTCCCCGGGCGCGAGGACGCCGAGATCTGGCAGTACTTCGCCACCGCCTCGATGCCCAGCGAACGACGCGCCTCCGCCGTCCTCGCCGAGCTCGGCGACGCCCCGCTCTCCACGCCCGCGCTCGAGGCGCGGGTCGACCTCAAGCGCACGCCCCTCGAGCTCATGCTCAAGGTCCTCGACGTCGACGGCGCGGTCCGCCGCGTGAGCGGCGGATGGGTCGCCACGGGCGCTCCGTGGTCCTACGACGCCGAGCGGTACGGCCGCATCGCCGCGGCGCGCGTCGCCGAACAAGAGGCCATGCTGCTCTACGAGCGCGGCGAGACCTGCCGCATGCAGGTCCTCCAGGCCGAGCTCGACGACCCGGGCGCCGCCCCCTGCGGACGGTGCGACGTGTGCGTCGGCCCCTGGTACCCCACCGACGTCCCCGCCGACGCGCGCGCCGGGGCGGACGACGCCCTCGACCGGGTCGGCGTCGAGCTCGAGCCCCGGGCCCAGTGGCCCACGGGCGCCGACCGGCTGGGCCTGCCCGTCAAGGGCAGGATCGACCCGGCAGAGCGCGCCGAACCGGGCAGGGCCCTCGCCCGGCTCACCGACCTCGGCTGGGGGCAGACCCTCCGAGGCCTCCTCGGCCCCGGCGCCGAGGACGCCCCCGTCGGACGCGCACTCGTCGACGGCTGCGTGCGCGTCCTCGCCGAGTGGGGCTGGGACGAGCGCCCCGTCGGCATCGTGGTCGTGCCGTCCCGGCGCCGGCCGGCCCTCGTCGGGTCCCTCGCCCAGGCGCTCGGCAGCGTCGGCCGGCTGCCCGTCCTCGGCGAACTGACCATGACCCGGCCCGACCGGCCGACGCGCGAGGGCGGCGTCAACAGCGCGTACCGCCTGGCCGACGTGTGGGACTCGCTCGCCGTGGGACCGGAGCTGGCGGACGCGCTCTCGCGCGCCTCCGGCCCCGTCCTGCTCGTCGACGACGTCGCCGACTCGCGCTGGACCGTCACGGTCGCCGCACGGGCGCTGCGCCGGGCGGGCGCAGCGGCGGTGCTGCCGTTCACGCTGGGCGTCGTCGGCTGAGTCAGCCCGCCCGCCGGTGGCCGCGCCGCCGCCCGGTCGTGCCGTCCGTCGTCAGCCGCGCCGGCGCAGCGTCGCGCGGTCCCGCCAGGCCGCCGTCGACCAGAGGGCGAGCGCGACGAGGGCCGGCTGGAACGGCAGCCTCAGCCAACGCTTGGCGTCGGTGTCGAGCCCGAACGCGTCGACGCGCTGCACGAGCTGCGACACGTTGCCCGGGAAGATCAGCACGAAGAACGCGGCGACCACCCAGCCGACGAGGACCCGCCGACGGCGCTGCGTGACGAGCGCCGCCCCGAGCGCGATCTCGACGACGCCCGAGGCGAGCACGACCGCGTCCTCGTCGACCGGCAGCCAGGTGGGCACCTGCGCGCGGAACTCCTCGCGCGCGACCGTGAGGTGCGTCGTCCCCGCGAACACCAGTGCTCCCCCCAGGACGAGCCTGCCCAGCGTGCGGGGCCACGACGTCGGGGCGGGACGGCGGGACGGACGGGGGCCAGGTGCTCGACGCTTCATCGGTCCAGCGTGCTCCCCGCCGCTCGACGTCCGCTCGGCGCCGCCGACGGCTCGCCCTCGACGGCCGGCGACGACGACTGCTCAGGCGGTGAGCTCGAACGCGCCCGCGGGCTCGGCGGCCGAGACCTCCCACGAGATCATCGAGACCGCACCGGCGGCGCGCTCGTCGAGGGCCCGCTCGAGGTCCCGACGGGCCCGGCGGGCGGCGAGCTCGTCACCGACGACGGCGTCGAGCCTGAGGGCGTCCGCCAGCTCGGTGAGGAGCACCGTCGTCGTGCCGCCGACGCGGAGCACGTACTGGCCCACGCCCACGGGCGCAGCCTCGTGCTCGCCCACCAGCCGACGCGACGCCCAGAAGAGCCCCGCGGGGTCCCCCGCGGTGTGCACGAGCGCCGTCACCGTCATCATGGGCACGAGCATGCCCCACGCAGGGGCCCGGGACGTGAACGACATGTGTCCTGGTCGTTACGTGACCTTCCGTGACGCCGCGCGTCCGGGTCGGCACGAGGCCTTCCGCGGTGCGGCCGGTCAGTCGTCCGTGCCGGCGAGGCTCTCCATGAGCTCGACGACGAACGCGACGCTCGACGCGGAGCCGGGTGCGTCGTCGCGCTCGTCCTCGGCGTCCACGACGAGCAGCGGGATGCCCGGGCCCAGCACCAGCTGGGCCATCTCGGCGCGGTCGTCGAGCCAGCAGGCGACGGGGACGCGGAACGTCCGGTCGTCGTCGCTGAACTCCATCGAGGCGGCGAGGACGACCTCGGCGAGCTCGTCGGACACGTGCAGGCGCACGCCCGCGTAGTGGAGCACCTTCATGCCCGCGAGGCTACCGGGTCACGCGACGTCGACGACGACGGTGTGCCAGCCCTCGGCGCCGTCCGGGGCGGGCGCACGCCGCGCCTCCGGCTGCACGACGCCGTCGGCGTCCGTCGCGCGGACGGTGAGCTCGTGCCGACCGGGCGAGGCCTCCCAGCGGAGCACCCACTGCCGCCACGTGTCGGCCGAGGTGCTGTCGGCGAGCTCGGCCCGCTGCCACGGCCCGCCGTCGACGCGCACCTCGACGCGGGAGACCCCGACGTGCGGTTGCCAGGCCACGCCGGCGACGGCGACGGCGCCCGTGGGCACGGTGTTCCGGCCGCGGGGCACGTCGATGCGCGACTGCAGCTTGACGGGCCCGCGCTCGGACCAGCCCCGCGGCGTCCAGTACCCCTCGGCGTCGGCGAACCTGGTCACCTCGAGCGACGTGACCCACTTCGTCGCCGAGACGTAGCCGTAGAGGCCGGGCACGACCATGCGGACGGGGAAGCCGTGCTCGAGCGGCAGCGGCTCGCCGTTCATGCCGACGGCGAGCAGCGCCTCGACGCCGTCGTCCTGGAGCACGTCGAGCGGGGTGCCCGCGGTGAAGCCGTCGACGCTCGTGGAGAGGACCATGTCGGCGCCGTCCCGGACGCCGGCGCGCGCGAGCACCTCGCGGATCGGCCAGCCGAGCCAGAGTGCCGTCCCGACGAGGTCCCCGCCGACCTCGTTCGACACGCAGCTCAGGGTCGCGTGGTGCTCGACGAGGGGCAGGGCGAGGAGGTCCTCGTACGACAGCTCGACCTCGCGGTCCACGAGGCCGTGGACGCGGAGACGCCACGTGCCGGGGTCGACGGCGGGCACCTGGAGCGCGGTGTCGATGCGGTAGAAGTCCGCGTTCGGGGTGAGGTACGGCGTGATCCCGGGGACGTCGAGCGAGGCGCCGGCGGGCACGGCCGGCGCGGGCCGCGCGGGCGCGGGGAGCCCGAGCCGGTCCCTCAGGTCGCCCACGGCCCGGGCGGCGGTGGTGACGGTCCTGGCGGCGGTGCCCGCGGCGAGCGCGACGGCCCCGGTGACGCCGACCCAGGTGAGGAAGGTGCGCCGCTCCACGCGCCCCGGCCCGGGCGCACGCGCGACGAGGGGGTCGTGAGCGGCCGGAGGCGCGTCCACGGCCTGCCAGCGTCGGAGCCGGGCCGAGAGGGCGGCGAGGACGAGCAGGGCGACGACGGTGCCCAGGGCGGCGGGCACGCCGTCGGCCCCTTCGGCACCGGCGCGTGTGAGGACGGCGGCGAGCGCGAGGACGCCGCCCGCCCCGACGACGACGCTGCCCGCGGGCGGGCGACGCTGCTGGAGGACCCCCGCCAGCGCGGCGACCGCGAGCAGCAGGAGGCCCAGGAGGACCCCGAGCGCGAGCTTGTCGGCCGTGCCGAAGACCGCGATGGTCGCGTCCTTCACGGGGGCGGGTGCGAGGTCGATCACGACCTGCCCGACGGCGGGCAGCGGGCTGCCCTCGGGCCCCGTGACGACGGCGGCGACCTCGGCGACGGCGAGGAGGACGAGGACGGAGACGACGCCGGTCGCCGCGGCGGCGACGGTGCGCCCCCGACGTGCCCGTCGCACCCGGGTCACGGCCGGCTCGTCGGCGGTCGCCGTCACGGGGCGGTCCCGGGTCACGGGCCCTGCTCCGGCTCCGGCTGCGGGCGCGCCCTCGTCGGGGCGGTCGCCCGTCGCGGTCCCGGGGTCGTCGGTCGGCGTCACGGTCCGACGGTACGGCGGCCGGGCAGGGAACGGGCTGTGTCGGGGGCGCGTGCGAGCATGGCGGCATGCTCCCCCTGGTCGACGCGGTCGACGTGATCCGCCTCGTGGGTCCGCGCCGCTTCGCCCGGGCGCGCGACCTCGTGCGCGAGGGTGCGGTGTCCGCCGTCTCCGGGGACGAGCACGGCGACGTCGTCACGGCCAGGGTGCGGACCGCCGCGACGGGCGGCACCACCGGCGTGGTCGGCGGCGGGACGGGCGACGAGGTGGGCGGCGAGCCCGCGGGCAGCACGGTGCCGGGCCCCGAGGACGGCGTCGAGGTGCGCGTGGAGCTGCGGCCGACCCGCGGCGACTACCGCCGGCCCCTCTCGAGCACGTGCTCGTGCCCCCTCGGCGCGGACTGCGAGCACGTCGCGGCGGCGCTCCTGCAGGCGACCCAGCACTCGCTCACCCACGCGGTGCCCGGGGCGACGGCGTCCGCGCGGGCGGGCACGGGGGTGGGCACGGACGTGACGCCGTCGGCCGAGACGTCCGGGGCGACCACCCCGGCGGCGACGACGGGGGCGACCGGGCTGGCGGGGGTGACCACCGCCTCCGGCCTGCTCGCGGCGCGCGAGGTCGCCGCGCCCTCGTGGCGCGACCGGGTCGCGCTGCTCACCGGCAGCGCGCCCGAGCCCGCCGCCACGACCCGTCTCGGGCTGCTCTTCGAGCTGCGCGAGCGCGTGCGCACCGTCGCCCGGCGCCCGGGGACGGCTGCCGCTCCCCCGGCACCGAGGCTCGGGGTCCGGCCGGTGATGCTCAGCCGCACGGGCAACTGGGTGCGCGGCGAGCTCGGCTGGTCGTCGCTGCCGCACCAGCGGCACCGGCTCGGCGTCGGCGCGGAGCAGCACGCGTGGTTCCTGCAGTTCGCCGCCCTGCACCGCTCGGTGCACGCCGCGTACGCGCCCGGCGAGGGCGACTGGCTGCACCTCGACGACTTCTCGAGCCCGCTGCTGTGGCCCCTGCTCGACGAGGCACGGCGGCTCGGCGTGGCCCTCGTGACGGGCAAGCGCGCGACCGACGTGACGATCGGCACGACGGGTGCGGTGACGCTGGCCGCCACGCGTGAGCACACCGACGCGGGGGGCGACGGGTCAGCGGCCACCGGCCCGGGCGCCGCCGACGAGACCGGCGCCGACGCGACCGAGGCCGCCGCGGCGGTGGTGGACCGGCCCGGTGGCGTCGAGTCGGCGCAGGGGGCCCTCCACCTCACGCCCGCGGTGCGCGTCGACGACCGCAGCTGGTCCGCCGCGGACGCGGGCACGGTCGGCGACCACGGCGTGTGGGCCGTCGACCGCGGCACGGCCCTCGCCGTCGTCCTCGCCCCCACGGCCAGGCCCGTCGGCGACGTGCAGCGAGACCTGCTGCGCGGTGCGCGCAGCCTCGTCGTGCCCGCCGACGACGAGGTCGAGTTCCTGCGCGAGGCCCTGCCCGCGCTGCGCCGCCGGGTGGACGTCGTGAGCCGCGACGCGACCGTCACCCTGCCCGAGGCCGCTCCGCCCCGTCTCGTGCTCGAGGCCGTCTTCGGCCGGGCGGACACGCTGCGGACGTCCTGGCACTGGGACCTCGACGGGCTCCGCGAGCCCGTCACGGCGCACGACGTGCCGCGGGCGGTGGTCGAGGTGCTCGGCAGGACGCCCCGCGACGCGACGACGAAGGGCGTCGCGACGGCGGAGTTCGCGGCCACGGTGCTGCCCCGGCTCGAGGCCCTGCCCGGGGTCGAGGTGCGCGTCGGGGGCGAACGACCGGCCTACCAGGAGCTCACCGGCGCCCCGCACCTCACGCTGACGACCGTGCCGAGCCACAAGCGCGACTGGTTCGACCTCGGCGTCCTCGTCACGGTCGAGGGGCGCACGGTGCCGTACGCCCCGCTGCTCGAGGCCCTCGCGAAGCGCCAGGCAAAGATGCTGCTCGTCGACAAGAGCTACCTGTCGCTGCGGCACCCCGCCTTCGACGAGCTCAAGCGCCTCGTCGACGAGGCCACGGAGCTCGACGAGTGGCAGGTACGGACCCCCCGTCTGCACCGCACCCAGGTGGCCCTGTGGTCGGAGTTCGACCAGCTCGCCGACGCGAGCGAGCACGACGAGGCGTGGCGGGCGACGACGGCGGGCCTGCTCGCCCTCGCCGACCGGGACGCGCTCGACGGCGTCGCGACCACCCCGGTCCCCGCGGGGGTGCGGGCCGAGCTGCGCCCCTACCAGCGCGCCGGCCTCGACTGGCTCGCGTTCCTCTACGAGCACCGGCTCGGCGGCGTCCTCGCCGACGACATGGGCCTCGGCAAGACCCTGCAGACCCTGGCCCTCGTCGCGCACGAGCGCGAGCAGGAGGCACGGGCGCACGTGCGCGAGCAGGAGGCGCGGGCCGGCTCGGCGGGCGAGGCGCGTCCGTTCCTCGTGGTCGTGCCGACGTCGGTGGTGCAGAACTGGCTCGACGAGGCGGCCCGGTTCACGCCCGACCTGGTGGTGCGCGCGGTGCCGGGGACGTCGCGGGCGGCTCGGACGTCGGTCGCCGAGGTCGCGGCGGGTGCGGACGTGGTCGTGACGTCGTACGCGCTGTTCCGGCTCGACGCGGAGTCGTACCGGGCCGAGGGGTGGGCGGCCCTCGTGCTCGACGAGGCGCAGTTCGTGAAGAACCGGGCCTCGCAGGTGCACCGGTGCGCGGTGGAGCTCGACGCCCCGGTGAAGGTCGCGATCACGGGGACGCCGCTCGAGAACGGCCTGCTCGACCTCTGGTCGGTGTTCGCGGTGGTCGCGCCGGGGCTGCTCTCGAGCGTGGTCCGCTTCACCGAGGACTACGTGAAGCCCCTGGCCGTGGGCCCCCGTCCGGAGCTGCTCGCACGGCTGCGACGGCGGCTGCGGCCCCTCATGCTGCGGCGCACGAAGCAGATGGTGGCCGCGGACCTGCCGGCGAAGACCGAGCAGGTGCTGCGCGTGGAGCTCGACCCGAGCCACCGGGACGTCTACGACACGGTGCTGCAGCGGGAGCGGCTGAAGGTGCTCGACCTGCTCGACGACATGGACCGCAACCGCTTCATCGTGTTCCGGTCGCTGACGCTGCTGCGGCTGCTCGCGCTCGACCCGGCGCTCGTCGACGAGCAGTGGGAGGGCGTGCCGTCGGCGAAGCTCGACCAGGTCGTCGACGACCTCGTCGAGCTCGCGGCCGAGGGGCACCGTGCCCTCGTCTTCAGCCAGTTCACGACGTTCCTGCGCCGTGTCGCGGCCCGGCTCGACGAGCGGGGCGTCGCGCACGAGTACCTCGACGGGGCGACCCGGCGCCGCGCCGAGGTGATCGACCGGTTCCGGGGCGGCGATGCGACGGCGTTCCTCATCAGCCTCAAGGCGGGCGGGTTCGGGCTGACCCTCACCGAGGCGGACCACGTGTTCGTGCTCGACCCCTGGTGGAACCCCGCGGCCGAGCAGCAGGCCGTCGACCGGACGCACCGCATCGGGCAGACGAGGCCCGTGACGGTGCAGAAGCTCATCGCGACGGGCACCGTCGAAGAGAAGGTGCTGGCGCTGCAGGCGCAGAAGGCGGCCCTGTTCGACGCCGTGGTCGACGACGACGGCGTCTTCAGCGCCGCGCTCACGGCCGACGACGTGCGCGGCCTGCTCGAGCCCTAGGGCGTCGTCCGGCACCACCGGGCACGTGGTCCGTCACGGGCGTCGGGGTACGGCTGGTGCCGCGCCCAGGTGGGGCGCGACCAGGCTCGACACAGTCGTCGGGAACGGTCCCGGTCGCCGAGGACCCTGGGAGGGACCGTGCGAGAACTGCCCGTCGTGCCGCTGCTGGACCGCGTCGAGGACGCCACGAGCCTGGACGCGGCCGTCGCGGGCCTGTCCCGGGTCGCGGGGGCGCTCCTCCGGCCCCGCGCGCTCCGTGACCTGCTGCACGGGGTGCCCGCCGGGCACCCGCTGCACCCCGTGGCCGTCCTCGTGCCCGTCGGCGGCTGGCTGGGCGCCGCCGTCCTGGACGCCGTGCCCGGCAACGCCAGGGCGGCCCGCACGCTCGTCGGCGTGGGCATCCTCGGCGCGCTGCCGTCGGTGGCGTCGGGCCTCACCGACTGGTCCGAGCTGCACCGCCGGCAGCAGCGGACGGGCCTCGTCCACGCCGTCGGCAACGCCGCCGCCCTGGCCCTCTACTCGGCGTCGTACGTGCAGCGCCGTCGTGGGCGGCAGGTCAGCGGGGCCCTGCTCGGCTGGGCGGGCCTCGGCGTGGTGGGCGCGGCCTCCTTCGTGGGCGGCCACCTCAGCTACCGCCAGGCGGCGGGCGCGAACCACGCGGAGCACGTGCCGCACCGCTTCCCCGCGGGCTGGCAGGTCGCGGGCAGCGTGGACGCCGTCACCGAGGGCGAGCTGTCGCGCCTCGAGGTGCAGGGCACGTCCCTCGTCGCCCTGCGCCGGGGCGACCGCGTGGACGTGCTGTCGAACGTCGGATCGCACCTCGGTGCACCGCTCTCGGAGGGCGAGCTCGTGCTCGACGGCAACGAGGCGCGCGTGCGCGACCCGTGGCGCGGCAGCGAGTACTCCTTCGCGACGGGACGCGTCGTTCACGGCCCGGCGACGGCCCCGCAGCCGCGTCTCGAGACGCGCGTCGTGGACGGCAGGCTGGAGGTCCGCCTGCCCGGGGCCGACGGCGAGGTGCCGCGCACCGACGGGCACCGTGCCTCCGCCGCGGCGCGGGGCTGACCGTGCTCGAGCTGCACGCGGCTCCCGGCATCCACCGGGTGCAGCACGCCGACACCAACCTCTACCTCGTCGAGCAGGACGACCGCGTGCTCGTCGTCGACGCGGGCCTGCCCGGGGCCTGGCCCGAGCTGACGGCGGCCCTGGCCCGGCTCGGCCGCACGCCCGAGGACGTCGTGGGCGTCGTCCTCACGCACGCGCACTTCGACCACGTGGGGACGGCCCGCCGGGTCCGCCGCGAGTGGGACCGTCCCGTCTGGGTGCACGCGGCCGACGAGCGGCTCGCCCGCCACCCCTACCGTTACGCGCACGAGCGTGCCCGCGTCGGCTACCCCCTGCGCTACCCCCGTGCCCTGCCCGCGCTCTGGCGGATGACGCGGGCCGGGGCGCTCCGGGTGCGCGGCGTCGACGACGCGAGCGTGCTCGTGCCCCACCAGGAGCTGCTGGGCCGCCCGGTCGTGCTGCCCACCCCCGGGCACACCGCCGGTCACGTCGGCCTGCACTTCCCGGACCGGGACGCGGTGGTCGTCGGCGACGCGCTCGTGACCCTCGACCCGTACACCGGGTCGACCGGACCGCAGATCGTCGCGGGCGCGGCCACGGCCGACAGCGCGGAGGCGCTGGCGTCGCTCGACGTGCTCGCCGCCACTGACGCGCGCGTCGTCCTCCCCGGGCACGGCCGGCCGTGGCGGGACGGCGTCCGCTCCGCCGTCGACGAGGCCCGGAGGCGCGGCGCGCACTGAGCGGGACGGTCGCGTCCGTCCCGCGGCCGGGTCACCGGCACCGGGCGGACCGGCGTGCGGCACCTCGTCCCCAGGAGGCTCCGTCGTGCTGCACGGCCTGCCCGAGATCCGTAGGGTCGCGACATGTCACGTGCTCTCCCACCCTCGGTCACCGCCGCGGGGCCGTCCTCGTGAGCCGTCGCCCGAGCGCGGCTCCCCTGGCGCGTCGTCCCGACGACTTCGACTGCGACGACGCGACCCGCGCCCGCATGAGCCGCATCGCGCGGCGGGACACCAGACCCGAGCTCGAACTGCGCCGCGTGCTGCACGCACGGGGCCGGAGGTACTTCGTCGACAGACCGGTGCCCGGGCTCTCCCGGTGCCGCCCCGACCTGCTGTTCCCGCGCCTCCGGGTGGCGGTCTTCGTGGACGGGTGCTTCTGGCACGCCTGCCCCGAGCACTGCCACCCGCCGCGGCGGAACACCGAGTACTGGCAGGCGAAGCTGCACGACAACCGACGCCGGGACGTCGCGACGACGGCTCGACTCGAGGCGGCGGGCTGGCGCGTCGTCCGCGGCTGGGAGCACGAGCCCGCCGAGGAGCTCGCGGCGCGCGTGGAACGGGTCCTCGACGAGGCCGCGGGCCACTAAACTACGGGCATGACTGCCTCCGACTCCCCCGCCGCCTCCGAGGCAGACGTGACCGACGCCTCCGGCGCCATTGACCAGCCCGACGCCGACCAGGCCGACGCCGACCAGGCCGACGCCGACCAGGCCGACGAGACCGGCGCCGGCGCGACCGGCGAGGACGCCGACGACCGAGGTCGCGACGAGCGCGCCGCCGAGGCGCCCGGCGTCACCTTCGCCGACCTCGGCCTCAGCGAGCCGGTCCTCAAGGCCGTCAAGGCCATCGGCTACGAGACGCCGTCCGCGATCCAGGCCGCCACGATCCCGGTGCTGCTCGAGGGGCGCGACGTCGTCGGCCTCGCCCAGACCGGCACCGGCAAGACGGCGGCGTTCTCGCTGCCGATCCTCTCGCGCCTCGACGTGTCGCAGAAGACCCCGCAGGCGCTCGTGCTCTCGCCCACCCGCGAACTGGCGCTGCAGGTCTGCGAGGCGTTCGAGCAGTACGCGGCGAACCTCCGCGGCGTCCACGTGCTGCCCGTCTACGGCGGCCAGGCCTACGGCGTCCAGCTGTCGGCGCTGCGGCGCGGCGTGCACGTCGTCGTCGGCACGCCCGGTCGCATCATGGACCACCTGGCCAAGGGCACCCTCGACCTCAGCGAGCTCAAGTACCTCGTGCTCGACGAGGCCGACGAGATGCTCAAGATGGGCTTCGCGGAGGACGTCGAGACGATCCTCGCCGACACCCCGGACGACAAGCAGGTCGCCCTGTTCTCGGCGACGATGCCCGCACAGATCCGCCGCATCTCGAAGCAGTACCTGCACGACGCCGAAGAGATCACCGTCAAGCAGAAGACGACGACCTCGGCGAACACGACGCAGCGCTACCTCGTCGTGTCGTACCAGCAGAAGGTCGACGCGCTCACGCGCATCCTCGAGGTCGAGGCCTTCGAGGGCATGATCGTCTTCGTCCGCACGAAGAACGAGACCGAGACCCTCGCCGAGAAGCTGCGCGCCCGCGGCTACGCGGCGGCCGCGATCAGCGGCGACGTGGCGCAGGCGCAGCGCGAGCGGACCGTGAACCAGCTGAAGAGCGGCAAGCTCGACATCCTCGTCGCCACCGACGTCGCAGCGCGCGGGCTCGACGTGGACCGCATCACGCACGTCGTCAACTACGACATCCCCATCGACACCGAGTCGTACGTGCACCGCATCGGCCGCACCGGTCGTGCCGGACGCAGCGGCGCCGCGATCAGCTTCGTCACGCCCCGGGAGCGCCGCCTGCTCGGCGCGATCGAGAAGGCCACCCGTCAGCCCCTCGAGCAGATGCAGCTGCCCAGCGTCGAGGACGTCAACAGCACCCGCCTCGAGCGCTTCGACGACGCCATCACGGCCGCCCTCGGGCAGGAGCCGCGCATCGCCGCGTTCCGCGACATCATCGCCCACTACGTCGAGCACCACGACGTCCCCGAGGCGGACGTCGCCGCGGCGCTCGCGGTCGTCGCGCAGGGCGACACGCCGCTGCTGCTCGACCCGGCCGACGACGAGCTCACGCGCCGCACGCAGCGCGACGCGCAGGCAGGCACCGGCCGGAGCGGCGGCGACCGTCCCGAGCGGACCGAGCGCGGCCCGCGGGTCAGCAAGCCGATGACCGCCTACCGCATCGAGGTGGGGCGCCGTCAGCGCGTCGAGCCCCGCCAGATCGTGGGCGCCCTCGCGAACGAGGGCAACCTCAGCCGTGACGACTTCGGCGCGATCCAGATCCGGCCCGACTTCTCCATCGTCGAGCTCGCCTCGGACGTGCCCCGCGAGCAGCTCGCGGCGCTCGACGCCACCCGCATCGGCGGCAAGCTCATCGAGATCAAGCCCGACCGTCGTGGCGGCGGCGCCCGTCGCCCCGACCGCGACGACCGCGGTCCGCGCGGCGGCGGCGCGCCGCGGCGTGAGGGCACGGGAGGCGGCTGGCGCGACCGCGACGGTGCCGGCCGTGACGCGGGACGCGGCGGCTACCGCGACGACCGTGGCGGACGCGACGACCGTGGCGGCGCGCGGGCCGACCGCGACGACCGCGGGCCCCGCACGGACCGCGGCGACAAGCCGTTCCGCAAGCCGCGCCACTGACCGTGGTCTCCGGCGGCACCCTCTTCGGCGTCGCGGGGACGGCCCTCACCCTCGGCAGCCTCCTGCCGTTGGCGCTGGCCGTCCTCGCGGGCGGCTTCTACGCGGCGACGTGGCGCCGCGGCACGTCGCCCGGCCGTGACGCGGCGGACGGACGTGACCTTGAGGACGTGACCCGGCGCCTCCGGGACCTCGCCCGCGTGGGCGTGCTCGGTGCCGGCTTCGCCGTCGTGCTGCTCGTGGTCGCGCACGTCGTCGCCGCGGCGACGGCGTCGTCCGGGTTCGCGGTCGCGCTCGTGCACGACGTGTCACCGCTGCTCGTCGTCGCGGTCGCCGTGACGGTGACCTGCGTCGTGCTGCACCGCCTGGCGCCGTTGCGCACGGCTTGACGCGACGCCGGACGCACCTGTCGCCGTCGCGCTGCCGGTGCGTTGGCGCATGCCCGGGAGCACGCGCGGCGACATGCCCCTCGCGGGGCGTCGGATCCTCGCAGGCACCCCGACAGGGTCACCTCGGGCTCCCTGACGGGCGTGCCGATGCCGTCTGTGGCCCCGAGCAGCCCCAGATGGGGCGACCCGTCCGCCCTGCACCACGATCTGTGGCATCTCGAGGTCGCACTGCACCCCGCGCCGGCCGGGGCGGGACGACGTCAGGACCACTCGACCCGAGGGCGCCCGCGCCTCAGCGCCCGAGGAGCGCGCGCAGCTCGTCGGCGAGCACGGTGACGGACGGCCCGCGGGGGTCGACGACGACGCCCGCGTGCCCCTCGGCGAGCGCGACCGTCGCGACCTCGGCCAGGGTGACCCGGCGGGGGGCGGCAGCGGGCGCCCAGGCGAGCACCTCGGCGGGCGACGCGTGGACGACGGACCAGGTCCGCCCCTCCCGGTCGGAGGCGGTGGGGACGACGGGGTCGCTCCCGGCACCGGTCGAGGCACCCGCCTCCGCCTCGCCCGGCAGCTCGGCGCGCCAGAGCGGCGCCGTGCCGTGCAGCAGCACGAGCAGCTCGGGCCACGGCAGGCTGCGTTCGGCGAGGGCGCGCTTGAGCGGCTCGACGGCGGCGGGGTCCTCGCCGAGCCCGCGGACGAGCTCGTCCCGGTAGACGATGAACTGTCCGGGCGAACCGGCGTCGAGGGCGAGGCCGTCGTGGTCGGCGAGCACCTGCTGCACGACGGCCGACGCGGGCTGGGCGAGCGAGCGCGTGTCCGCGGTCTGCCGGAAGGCGGCCAACCGCTCGGCGCTCGTGAACGCGAGCAGCACCGCCTTGCCGGCGGAGTCGGTCTGCCGTGCCACGGCGAGGACGTCGCCCTGCTGCAGTCCGCGCGACGGGTCGGCGAGGGTGCTGTCACCGATGTCGAGCAGCAGCTCCCCCGCGGCGAGCTCGCGGACGACGTCGTGGAACGTCTCGACGTCCTTGCGTCCGGCCCACACGTCGAGGGCGGCCTGCAGCGGCCGGTGCTCGACGGGGCGGCCGGTCTCCCTCAGGGCGTCCGAGAGCGTCGCCCGCGGTGCCGGGCCGGCGGTGTCGGGGGTGCCGGAGGCGCCGGGCGCGACCGCCTCGTCGGGCG
>Ga0265797_10006866_pt1 | contig 15879 bp, 12 predicted proteins | sample P2T30metagenome_FD_192433 | JGI IMG/M metagenome (GOLD analysis project Ga0265797, IMG submission 192433) | Plant litter microbial communities from East Loma Ridge, Irvine, California - P2 T30 | ecosystem: Environmental > Terrestrial > Plant litter > Unclassified | place: USA: California... | reverse complement strand
GCGTCGGGCACGCCCTCGAAGTACTGCCAGCGCACCATGTCGAGCGTATTGAAACGGCGCAGCGCTTCGCGGTTGGCCGCACTCGGGTCGGCCCAGGCCTTGCGCATGTCGTCCCAGCCGGCGCTCAGGCCTTCTTCGTAGGCATTGCCGTTCTGGCTCACGATGGCCGTGATCTTGTGGGGATGGGCGACCGCCAGGCGCCAGCCGACCGGGGCGCCATAGTCGAACACGTACAGCGCGTAACGGTCGAGCTCCTTGGCCACGGTGAAGGCGTCGATGACCCGCGCCAATTGGTCGAAGGTCCAGGCGAAGTCGGCATCCGGGGCCACGCTCGTCTGCCCGAAGCCTGGCAAATCGGGCGCGATCACGCGGTAGCGGCCGGCCAGTTGTGGCATCAGCTCGCGGAACATATGGGACGAGGCGCCGAAGCCGTGCAGCAGCAGCACCCCCGGTGCGTCCGGCGCGCCTGCCTCGCGGTAGAACAGGTCGACGCCGTCGATGTCGAGGTGCCGGTGATGGATCTGGGTAAGCGTTTGGCTGGACATGGTGTTCTCCAAGTTGATGTGACCGGCATGCTTGGCAAGCATGATCAGAATAACCGGTATAATTTGGCTTATTGAGTTACGTGTGGCGAAGTGTCGCGCCGTCCACGTAACCTGTCAAGCCAAATTTAAAGGGTTATTGAGATGGCCGAGATGGAAACCGGGCGTAATGCTGCCGCCGGCGCGCCGATGGTGGGCGACCACCTGGCGCTGGACCTGCTCAACACGCAGGCGCGGGGCGAAAGCGGGGAAGTGGAATACTGGAATACTGGCGACGATGTGCTGGCCTGGCTGGCGCGGCATGGCGTCGCGCCGCTGCCGGGCAGCGGCCAGCTCGACCGTGATGCGCTGCTGGTGCAGGCGAAAGAACTGCGCGCGCTGGCGCGCCGCGCGATCGGCCAGCGCAAGGCGGGGCAGGCGCTGGACGGGATCGATGCACTCAACGCCGTCCTGCACGCCTGTCCGAGCGTGCCGCACCTCGGCGTCGATACCGACGGTAAATTGATTATTCAACGCCAGGTGCAGGCCGGGCCGGTCGCATTGCTGCTGGGCCCGCTGGCCGAGGCCGTGGCCGGCCTGCTGGCCGACGGCGACTTCGCCCTGGTGCGGCAATGCGAACACCCGGACTGCATCCTGTGGTTCTACGACCGCACCAAGGCGCACAAGCGCCGCTGGTGCAGCATGGCCCTGTGCGGCAACCGCTACAAGGCGGCCCGCTTCAGGCAGCGCAGCGCAGCGGCGTGACGCCGGCGCCGTGCGCACGGCGCCGGCGCACCACCACCAGCGCGCCGCCGAGCGTTGCGAACATCAGCAGCGTGCCAGGTTCCGGCACCTCTTCGGCAGCCAGCTGGTCGGCCGCGAAACCCTGCAGGGCCAGGGCGATGTCGCCTGAGATGCCGAGTTCGCGCGCGATCTCGTCGCCCGCGCCGAACATGCGCGGGTCGAGTCCGGTCACGCTGCCGAAGATGGTCAGCGCTTCGAGGTAGTAGCCGTAGGTGCTGCCGTGGTAAGAGTCCGGCGCCCACAGGTTGATCTGGCCTTCGCCGATGCCGTCGTACGGATTGGTGTCGGCCAGGCCGTCGGCGAAGGCCAGGTTCCAGGCTTCGCCGACCGGGATCACGCCGTTGATGCGATCGGACGCGCGGTCGGCCGCATCGTAGCCGGCGCGCACGTCGATCGCCATCTGGTCGATCGGCTGCCCGTACCAGTTGCCGCTCGGCAGCCAGGTCTGGTCGGCGCGCGACCAGGTCGCGGTCAGGCGCACGTCGACGTCCGGGTTCTGGCCGTGGAAGGCGTCGGCCAGCAAGCCGGCATACCGGATCAGCGATTCGGGATTGCCGGGACGGGTGGAATCGAGCGTGCTGTAGCTCTGCAGCAGCACCTTGTCCCACGGTTTGACGATGGTGCTGAACTTGGTGTTGTAGTGCAGGTCGAGTCCGCTCCCACCCACCGTTTCCAGGCTCACGTCGTAGTCCAGGCCGGCGCGCGCGGTCATGGCCTTGAACAGCGCCGGCACGCCGCCGATATTGGTGCCGTTCAGGTCGGTGACCGTACCGGGGCGGAAGTTGTAGACGGTCGGCGCGGCGCCGGCCGGGTCGCCATAGGTAAAGCTGTTACCGACGAACAGGATGGTCGTGGCGGACGCCGGCAGCGCGAGGCTGCCCAGGGCGAGGGTGGCAAACAGGGTAACGCCGCAACGGCGCAGGGCATGACGGATCTGCATGAAGGTCTCCAATAATGGTTTTGTGGTCACGAGTTCGCTTGCCCCGGCATCTGACGCAAATCCTGTGCCACGCCTGTTACTGACTGGGGAGTCGGCTAGTGCACCCCATCATGTGTAAAGAATAGCGACAGTAATTATTGATGGCAGGAATGCCAGGACCGGCGTGCTACGCTGGGCATTCCTCCAACTTTTCCCGAGACCCGATGACACGCATCGCTTCCGTCCTTGCCATCGCCGCCGTGCTTGCCGGCTGCGCCGCCACACCGGCCCCAGTCGACACCCGTGACGCCTTCATGGCCACCCTGAACACCCTGTGCGGCCAGCGCTTCGCCGGTGGCCTGGCCTATGCGATCGATCCGAACAGCGAATTCGCCGGCAAGGCCATCTCGACCGAGGTGGTGTGCAGCGCAAGCGATGTGCGCATGCCGGTGAAGGTGGGCGAAGACCGCTCGCGCACCTGGATCTTCACCCGTGCGCAGGCCGGACTGGCACTGCGCCACGACCACCGCCACGCCGACGGCACGCCAGACAAGGTCACCATGTACGGCGGCATGGCCCGGCCGGGCGGTACGGCGCGCGTGCAAGCCTTCCTGGCCGACGACTACACGGCCAGGCTGGTGCCCGGCGCCGAGACCAATCTGTGGACCGTCAGCCTGAGCGATGACGGCCAGGTGCTGAGTTACAAGCTCGAGCGCCACGGCAAGCCGCGCGCCGAATTCGTCATGCGCCGCCTGCCCGGATAGGGTTGCCTTTACGCCAGTTTGTGCATTGCGACATCGTGATGTGCATCTGGCTATACTGGGCCGATCGGCGGCAATGCCCCTTCCCGAAGGAGTTTCATGCGGTTCAAATCGGTTCAGTTATCGATGCGGTTCATCGTTCCGCTGGCCTGTGTGCTGGCGCTGTTCGGCTACTTCGCGGTACCGTGGATGGAAAGCTTTACGGTGCGCTGGTTCGTGCGCGACCTCGACATGCGCGCCCAGTTCGTCTCGCGCACGCTGCAGCAGCCGCTGATCAATTACCTCGAAGACGGCGAAGGCCAGCGCATCCGCGACACCTTCGACCGCGCCATCCAGGACGAGCGCCTGTATGCGCTGGCATTCTGCGGCCCGGACGGCAACATCCTGTACCAGACGGCGACCTATCCCGTCTCGCTCGGCTGCTGGCCGGACCGCCAGGACGGCAGCAGCGCCAATCCGGTGGTGCGCCTTCAGCAGGGCCCGCTCCATGTGTCGGCCACCGACATGAACCAGGATGGCCAGCGCTTCGGCCGCCTGGTGCTGGTGCACGACATGAGCTTCATCGAGCGCCGCAGCGCCGATACGAAAAAATACATCATCGGCCTGTTCGCGGTGCTGGCCGCGGCGATCTCGCTGATCACGGTCCTGATCGCGCACCTGAGCTGGCACGGCTGGCTCAAGGGCGTCAGGGAAATGCTGCGTGGAGAATTGTTGCCGCGCGCGCCCCGACCGGACCAGCCGGCCGGCAACACCCCGCGCGTGCGTGCGATCGCGCCCGACATCGCGCCGCTGGCCGACGACCTGCGCGCCATGCTCGACGAATACCAGCGCGAGCAGCAGGGCGGCAGCGTCGAAGCCAAGGCCTGGGGCGCCGACACGCTCAAGACATTGCTGAACCAGGACCTGGCCGGCGACGAGATCCTGGTGGTGTCGAACCGCGAACCGTATATCCACGTGAATACGCCCGATGGCGTCAAGGTGCAGCGCCCGGCCAGCGGCCTGGTGACGGCGGTCGAGGCGGTGATGCGGGCCTGTTCCGGCACCTGGATCGCCCACGGCGCCGGCTCGGCCGACCGCGCCACGGTCGACCGCAACGACCACGTGCCGGTGCCGCCCGAGCAGCCCAGCTACACGCTGCGCCGGGTCTGGCTGTCGGAAGAAGAAGAGCAGGGCTATTACTATGGCTTCGCCAACGAGGGTCTGTGGCCGCTGTGCCATATCGCCCACGTGCGGCCGGTGTTCCGCTCGTCCGACTGGGCCGAATACGTCAAGGTCAACCAGCGCTTCGCCGACGCCGTGGTGGCCGAGGCGCGCTCGGACAACCCGGTGGTGCTGGTCCAGGATTACCACTTCGCCCTGCTGCCGCGCATGGTGCGTGCGGCCCTGCCGAAGGCGACCATCATCACGTTCTGGCACATTCCGTGGCCGAATCCCGAATCGTTCGGCATCTGCCCGTGGCGCGAAGAAATCCTCGACGGCATGCTGGGCAGCACGATCCTCGGCTTCCATACGCCGTTCCACCGCAAGAACTTCCTCGACACGGTCGACCGCTACCTGGAAACCCGCATCGAGAACGAAGCCTCGACCGTCAGCTATGGCGGCGAACTGACCCAGGTGAAGCCATACCCGATCTCGATTGCCTGGCCCGAGCCCGAGGCCGACGAGCTTGATGTGGCCGCCTGCCGCAGCCTCATCCGCGCGCAGCTGGGCGTGCCGGACGACCATCTGCTCGGCATCGGCGTCGACCGCCTCGACTACACCAAGGGCATCGTCGAGCGCTTCCAGGCGGTCGAGCGCATGCTCGAGCTGTACCCCGACATGATCGGCCGCTTCAGCTTTGTCCAGATCGCCGCGCCGACCCGCTCGGCGCTCGAGGAATACCAGAGCTTCGAATCGCGCGTGCGCGCGCTGGCCGAACGGATCAACGCCCGCTTCGGGCGCGACGGCATCCTGCCGATCGTGCTCAAGGCCGAGCACCACGAACAGAAGGCGCTGCGCAGCTATTTCCGCGCCGCCGAGGTGTGCAGCGTGACCAGCCTGCACGACGGCATGAACCTGGTGGCCAAGGAATTCATTGCCGCGCGCGACGACGAGCAGGGCGTGCTGATCCTGAGCCAGTTCACCGGCGCGGCGCGCGAATTGCCCGAAGCGCTGATCGTCAACCCGTACCACATCGAACAGGGCGCCGAAGCCCTGCACCAGGCCCTGCGCATGCCATCCGACGAGCAGCGAGAACGGATGCGCAGCATGCGGCGCCGGGTGCGCGACTTCAATGTGTACCGCTGGGCCGGCCGCATGCTGCAGGATGCGGCGCGCCTGCGCCAGCGCGAACGCGTGATGTCCAGGATCGACTCGCTCAGCCAGGACCGGGCGAGGAGGGGAGCACCATGAGCGCGGGCCTGGCCCGCGACCGGAACCCGACGGCGCCGCCATGCGCCGCCGTCCCGTCTACCCAAGGAAAGGATCGCCATGCATGAAGCTGCTGCGCCGGATGCGACCGGCCACATTCCCACCCCGAACTCGCTCGACTGCGGCGTCATCGGCAACTGCGCCTTCAGCGCCCTGATCGACCGCGAAGGCCGCATGGTCTGGTGCTGCCTGCCGCGCTTCGACGGCGACCCGGTGTTCAACGCGCTGCTCGACCCGAGCGGCAACGGCAGCCTGTGGAGCATCGAGATCGAGGATTTCGCGCGCACCGAGCAGGTCTACGAACCGAACACCGCGGTGCTGCGCACGCGCCTGTACGACCACGCCGGCAACGGCATCGAACTGACCGACTTCGCGCCGCGCTTCCTGAGCCGCGACCGCATGTTCCGGCCGCTGACGCTGGTGCGGCGCGTGCGTCCGCTGGGCGCCGGCGTGCGCATCCGGGTAAAGCTGCGTCCGCGCTTCGAGTATGGCGCCCGCGAACCCGAGATCACCCAGGGCAGCCACCACATCCGCTACGTCGGCCCGGCCCAGACGCTGCGCCTGAACACCGACGCGTCGCTGAGCTATGTCCTGGCCGAATCGTGGTTCCTGCTCGACCGGCCGCTGAACTTCATGCTGGGACCGGACGAAACGCTGGCCGACGGCATCGAGGAGACCACCCACCGCTTCGAAAAGGAAACGATCAGCTACTGGCGCACCTGGTCGCGCCGCCTGGCCCTGCCGCTGGAGTGGCAGGACGTCGTGATCCGCGCCGCGATCACGCTCAAGATGTCGCTGTACGAAGACACCGGCGCCATCATCGCCGCGATGACGACCAGCATCCCGGAAGCGCCGGACAGCGAGCGCAACTGGGACTACCGCTTCTGCTGGCTGCGCGACGCCTTCTTCGTGATCCGCGCGCTCAACAGCCTGTCGGAAGTGGGCACCATGGAAGACTACCTGCGCTGGCTGGGTAATGTGGTCGCCCGCGCCAAGGGTGGCCACATCCAGCCGCTGTATGGCATCGGCCTGGAAGAGCAATTGCCCGAGTCGATCGTCAAGCACCTGCCGGGCTACCGCAACCATGCGCCGGTACGCATCGGCAACCAGGCCCAGGAACACTTCCAGCACGACGTGTACGGCAATATCGTGCTGGGCGCGGCCCAGGCCTTCTTCGACCACCGCCTGTTCCGGCGCGCCGGCCACGCCGAATTCAAGCAGCTCGAAGCGGTGGGCGAGCAGGCCTACCGCCTGCATGCCGAGCCGGACGCCGGCATGTGGGAACTGCGCACCCGGGCGCGCGTGCACACCTCGTCGGTGCTGATGAACTGGGCGGCCTGCGACCGCCTTGCCAAGATCGCCGACGTGCTCGAGCTGCCGGAACGGGCCGCGCTGTGGGCCGAGCGCGCCGAGACCGTGCGCAACCGCATCCTGAACGAAGCCTGGAGCGAAGAACGCCAGGCCTTCGCCGAAAGCCTGGGCGGGCGCGACCTCGATGCCAGCGTGCTGTTGATGGCCGAGGTCAACTTCATCGATCCGAAAGACCCGCGCTTCGTGGCCACTGTCGATGCGCTGGAAAAGTCGCTGTGCGACGGGCCGTACATGCGCCGCTACGAGGCGCCGGACGATTTCGGCAAGCCGGAAACCGCCTTCAATATCTGCACCTTCTGGCGCATCGACGCGCTGGCGCGCATCGGCCGCACCGACGAGGCGCGCGAAGTGTTCGAAGCCATGCTGGCGGCGCGCAATCACCTGGGGCTGCTGTCGGAAGATACCCATCCGGTCACCGGCGAAATGTGGGGCAATTTCCCGCAGACGTATTCGATGGTTGGCCTGATCAACTGCGCGATGCGGTTGTCGGCGTCGTGGAGTCGGGTCGTGTGACAGAAGCAGGCGGTAATCCATGTAGGGTGGACGGGTTTCCCGTCCACGCGTACACCGGCCTTGAAACAACCGGCCTTGAAACAACCGTACGGCCTGCATGCACCGACTGAACGCGTGGACGGACGAGCCGTCCACCCCACGATGATGCGATGGCCGTCGGCCCTGCCATGCGGCGCCGAACGTCATGCCGGCGTCACATTCGCCCCTTACATTGCCCTCATACCTTAACCAAGGGGGCAGGCTTCGTGAGACAAGGCGAATTCCAGCGTGAACTGGTCGGGAAGAAGATCCTCCTGCTCAGCGTCCCGGCCGGCGCGGGCCATACCCGTGTCGCCGAAGCCATCCGCACCTGCGCCGCCGCCGAGTATGCCGGCGCCGAAGTGCGCCATCTCGATGCGATGGACTTCGCGGCCCCGCGCCTGCGCAAGGTCTACACCGACCTCTACCTGATGCTGATCCGGCGCGCGCCGGGGCTGTGGCGCCATGTCTATCGCTTCACCGACCGTCCCGGCACCGACGGCCCGTTCAACCGCCTGCGCCGCCGCCTCGAACGGCGCGCCTGCCGCCGCCTGATCGACGAAGTCGCCGCCTTTGCGCCGGACGCCATCGTGTGCACCCATTTCCAGCCGGCCGAGATCCTGTCGCAGCAGATCGCGGACGGCCTTCTCGATTGCCCGCTGTGGATCCAGGTCACCGATTTCGACTTGCACGGCATGTGGCTCCACCCGCACGTTGCCGGCTATTTCGCCGCCAGCGACGAAGTCGCCTTTCGCCTGCGCCGCCAGGGCGTCCCGGCGCACGCCATTCACGTGGCCGGGATCCCCACCATGCCGGCGTTCTCGGTGCAGCACGATCGCGTTCACTGCGCGCGTGCCCTCGGCCTGGACCCGGCGCGCACGACCCTGCTGCTGATGGGCGGCGGCGCCGGACTGGGCGGCCTGAGCCGGGTGGCCGAGCAGTTGCTGGCCATTCCCGGTGACTTCCAGCTGATCGTGCTGGCCGGCCGGAACGCGGCCGAACTGAGTGCCTTGCAGCGCCTGGCCCTGCGCTTTCCGGGCCGGCTGGCGCCGAAGGGTTTCGTCGACGGCGTCGAGCGCCTGATGGCCTGCGCCGACCTGGTGGTCACCAAGCCGGGCGGCGCCACCACGGCCGAATGCCTGGCGATGGGCTTGCCGATGATCGTGCATGCACCGCTGCCCGGGCAAGAAGAGCACAACGCCAATTTCCTGCTCGAACATGGCGTGGCGCTCAGGGCCGACGACCTGGGCACGCTGGAATACCGCATCCGCCACCTGCTGGCGAACCCGGCGCAGCTGGAAGAAATGGGTGCCCGGGCGCGCTTGCTGGCCTGCCCGCACGCGGCCCGGCAAGTGATCGAAACGGTGCTGGTGCACGCCACCCACGACGGCATGCGCCAGGACGAAGCCGCCTATGGTTGAGTTGTCGGAGCACGGCCGGTTCGTGGCGATGGTCGCTGCGGTACTGGTGCTGGCGTATATGTTCGCACGGGTGGAGATCGAGATCGAAGGCGACGCGGGCTGGGCGGCGAACCTGCCGACCTGGCGCATCGAGCAGCACCCGCTGCTCGACATCTTCTTTGGTGGGCGCGCGCTGACCGGCTACCACCTGTGGATGTTTTCCTTCATCGCCGTCGTGTTCCACTTTCCGCTGGTGTTCGTGGGCCAGTGGTCGCTGCGTCTGGAAGCGACGGTCGCGGCGTCGGTGATGCTGTTCTGGATCGTCGAGGACTACCTGTGGTTCGTCATCAATCCCGCGTTCGGCTGGCGCCGTTTCAAGAAGGTGCACGTACCCTGGCACAAGCACTGGGCGCTCGGCGCGCCGGTCGACTACTGGGTGTTCGGCATCACCAGCATGCTGCTGTTCTGGTGGGGTTCCTGAGCCAGCACGCCCAGGTCGAGCCCGTGGCGCACGCGCCAGCACAATTCGTAGGGCGTGCGTGAAATCAGTTCCGGCGGGATCTCGAATTTGCTGGTGAGCCGTGCGTGGTCTTCGAAGCCGTAGGACACCATGAACGGGTGCATGCCGGTGCCGATCGCCGCCGTGAAGTCCTTGTGCTCGTCGCCGCAGACGAAGGCGCGCGCCGGGTTGATGCCGAAGCGCTCGCGCATCGCGCGAAATTGCGCGGTCTTTTTCTCCTTCAGCGGAATGTGCACCAGGAAGTCGAGTTCGTCGATGTCGATGTCGTGGCGGCGGAACAGCTGGCGCAGCGTTTCCAGCGGTTCGACGGTGACGTTGCGCGTGACGATGCCGACCTTGATGTCGGGCGCGGCGATCAGTTCGCGGATCAGGTCGGCGATACCGTCGTACAGGCTGGCCTCGTAGCGGTAGACCTCGGTCAGGGTATCGACCAGCTTGGCGCGGCTGTGCTTGCGCAGGTTTTTCTTGAGGATCGACGGGAATTCCTTCAGCCCGCCCACGTACTTGAGCAGGTGGTGGCGCTTCTGGAAGGCGGTCTCGGCGCCGAGCATGCAGCCATGCTGGGCAAACGCGGTGGCGATGGCGGCGAAGGCATCGATGGTGGTGCCGTCCGCATCGAGAATCAAGAGCCGTTTGTCGCTGGTGTACATGGTGTGTCGCTCCCGGATGGCGTTGGCCGGCCCGGCATGAAGAACTTGCCGGAGTTCGTTCACGGTGATCATAGCGCCGCTGTCATGACGGGCGTGTGACAAACGGGCGGGCGCCGTCGTTCGGGGCGGACAGTGTGACGCGTAGCCACGGCCGTGACAACGGCCGAGATCGTCTGTCACCGAGGGATGTGCGCCTGGCCGCGCGGATTCAGGCAAACTGTGGCGCCGGTGTACAGGCTTGTTTGGCGCACCACAAACGCCCGCGCAATCACCGGCCAGCCCACCCCGTGCACGCCGTGCGCGCGGCATGATCGAGCCTCCCTGCCCGACATCGACATCGACATCGACATCGACATCGATGGCTGGCCTTGTAGTTCATCCTTCACTGGAGGCAGACATGCGACGTGCTGAAAAAGACGATGGTTCGTTCGGCGGTGGTCACTGGAGGTTGCCGTGCCTGGCCCTGATGCTGCTGGCGCTGGGCGCGCCCGGCAACGCGCCGGCGCAGCAGCTGCAACCGGCGGACCGGGGTGAGGACCAGGGCGAGGGCCGGCACGGTAGCCGGCACACGACCTACCGCGTCATCAATCTCGGCCCCGGCACGATCGCCACCTACCCGCACATCAACGCACGCGGCCAGGTCGCCTATTCGCTGATCGCCGGCGGCGGCATCGCCGGGTTCTTCTACGACGGCGCCGCGGTGCGCAATATCGGCTCGCTCGGCGGCGGCATCGCCTACGTCAACGACCTCAATGAAGCAGGGCAGATCGCCGGCACCTCGCTCAACGAACAGCGCATCGAGAACGCATTCGTGTGGAGCGCGGCCGGTGGCATGCTGGACATCCGCGCCCAGCCCGATCGCGGCCGTTCGTACGGGATGGCGATCAACAACCGCGGGGTTGTCACCGGTTCAGCCGGCGACCCGGCCCGACTGTTTCGCTGGAGCGCCGCCAGCGGCGTCGAAGACCTGGGCGTGCTGCCCGCCTTGCCGGGGCCGGCGACCGGCCAGGCCCTCAACGACGCCGGCCTGATTGCCGGTGTCGTCACGATCGAGGAAGAAACCACGCACGCTCTGGTCTGGACCCGGGGCGGCGGCGTGGTCGACATCAATACGCTGCCCAGCGTCGAGTCGTCGCCGGTGGCGGTCGGGGCGGGAGGAGAGGTCGCGGGGAACCGTTTTCCGTCGTTCGACGATGGCGGCGACCGCCCATTCCTGTGGACGGCGGCCACCGGCATGGTCGACCTGGGCATCGGCCGCGGCAGCTCGGCATGGGTGAACGCCATGACGCCGGGCCTGCACATCGCCGGCGGCATCGCCTATCCCGAGGGGCGCCACCGGGCGATGTCATGGACCCCGAGCGGCGGCATGCGCGAGTTGGGTACCTTTGGCGGGCGGACCTCGGTCGCGCGCAACCTGAATACCCGTGGCCAGCTCGTCGGTTTCGCCGAAGACACGGACGGCGCCATGCGCGCTTTCGTCTGGAGCGCCAATGGCGGCATGCGCGACCTGAACCGGGCCCTGCGCCACGCGCCGCCCGGGCTGGTGCTGGACCATGCGATGGCGATCAATGACAGCGGCGCGATCGTGGCGACCTCGAATGCCGGGCTGGTGCTGCTCAAGCCGGATCACGGTGGCCGCAGCGGGCACACGGTGGGGCCGCTGGTGGCGCCAGATCGCGTCAAGGCTGGCGCGCCGCTGGCGGCGTCGGTGGCCTTCGTGGATGGCGACCGGGTGGGCACCCGCAGCGTCGACTGGTCGTGGGGCGACGGCAGCGGCGGGGCGGCGCGCGGGATCGTCGAGCGTGAGGGCGCCAGCCATGCGCGCGCCAGTCACAGCTTCGCCGCACCGGGCAGGTATACGGTGAGCGCGACGGTGGTCGACCGCGAGGGGCGCAGCACGACGGTCAGCCGTGAAGTGGAAGTGACGGTCGACGACGGCGCCTCGGCGTCGCCATGACACCGGCACCTGCCTGGGCGACGCTCAAGCCGGCCGGCCGTTGCCGCCGTCCGGTTTCGCCGCGCGCCTGCAGCGCTCCGAGCAGTACTTGACCTGCTCCCAGTCGCGCGCCCACTTCTTGCGCCATGTGAACGGCAGCGCGCAGTGGGCGCATGTCTTGCTGGGCAAATCGGATTTTTTGCGCATTTTCATGGGAAGAATTGTACGCACCGCCGACGCGCGCACTGTTGACGCTGGGCGGCGCGCCGGCGTGCGCCCGGCGGCTACACTGGCCTTGTCGACAATCGGAAAGGGCAGGGATGCGGTATATGGATTTCAGTTCGTGGCAGGGAGCGATCACGACGCTGCTGGGACTTGCCATCCTGACGCTGATCGGTGTGGGCATCCGCATCCTCATGATGCAGACCATCCAGCAGCGCCGCGAGCGCATGAACCGGCAGATCAACGAGCGCCTGAAAACCTTGATGTCGGCGTACCGGGTGCTGGGTGGCTCGTTCACCGGGCAATTGACGGTCGATCCGACCCATCTGCGCGACGTGCGCAATCGCGCGCCGGCGCAAGAAGATGACACCGACACCGACACCGACGGCGCGCTATCGAGCACCGAGCGCTCGCGCCGCATCCGCGACGCCGTCGAAGGCGCGCTGGCGGACATCCTGCTGCTCGGCACCGAAGAACATTGCCGGCTGGCGGGGCAGGCAGCGGCCGACATGGCGGCCGGGCGGCCGATCCACACCGCGGACCTGGTCATCAGCCTGCGCAGCTTCATCCGCGCCGCGCTCGACCTGGATCCGATGCCGGCCGACTTGCTGATCCCATTGCAGGGGCCGACGCGCACCCAGGGCGGCGCCGGACGCGGCAAGGGCGATGCCGAGCGCGGCGGCGGCGCCAAGGGTGGTGGTGGTGGCAATATGGGCGCAGGCGGGGGCGGCATGGGAATGACGCCGGCCATGGGGGGCGGGCGCAGGGACGCCGATCAGGCCGGGCACCCGGGCAGCGTGTGATCGCTGTAGACATGCGAGGAGTCGTGGAACCGCCAGAAAGAACATGGAAGCGGCCGAGGTCAGCGAGGCCAGCATGGCGTCGCTCCGATTCGTGGTCTGCTGCATATGCCTCCCAATCGTGCAAAGTGGATACCGGATGGCCGCCAGGTGCCTGCGCCGTGGCCGCGCGATGGCTGCGAAAACGCCGTGGGAATCTGTGAGACAGCTGCGCAGGCTTGCGGTTCAATGCAAATAAAGCGCGGTTGACTTGTTGAACTGAAACTTTCTCATGCCGTTTATCCGGTGGTAAGCTATTCATGTCGCCACTTCGACCCTGAAAGAATGTCATGAAACCACTGTTCTCCTCCGATGAGGAAGCAAACGCCCCATCCGCAGCGCCTGCGCCCGCACTGCCGCCGTTACTGAATCCTTCCGCGCCGTCGGACGTGCTGCCGGCATTGCGCCCGCAGGCCAGCCCGGAGCCAGTGGTGCGGGTCGACATCTCCGGCATCGACGACAAGGCCATCGAGACCCTGGGCGGCTCGACCGGCGCCAGCGTGGCGAAGGTGTCGGCCAAGCTGCTCGGCACCGTGCGTGCGTCGGATGCGGACGTGTTCGGTGCGCAGCTGAACGAGCTGATTGCCACCTCGAAGGGCCTCGACCCGGCCAAACTGCGTTCCGGCGGCCTGCTGTCGCGCGTGTCGAACCTGTTCGGCTCGGCCAAGGAAAAGATGCTGTCGCAATACCAGGTGGTCGAATCGCGCATGGACACGCTGGTGTCGGAGATGACCCGCCATGCGAATGTGCACCGCGGCCGCATCGCCGACTTCGACGAGATGTACAAGGGCCTGGAAACCTATTACCAGGGCCTGGACGCCGACGTGAAGAAGGGCGAAGCCTGGGCCGACCGGCTGCGCCAGGCGGTCGCGCAGCAAAGCGCCGCCGCGAACGCGTTCGAGGCCCAGCAGGCCACCGAACTCAAGCGCCGTCTCGAGCGCCTCGAAAAACGCATCGACGATTTGCGCCGCGCCATGCTGATGGCCACGCAGATGGTGCCGCAGATCCGCCTGTCGCAGGACAATGCGCGCGCGCTGACCGATACCTTCACCGACATCGTCAATGTGTCGATCCCGGCCTGGCGCAATGTGTTCTCGCTGTACCTGCTGCAGCTGGAAGCCAAGCAGAGTGCGGCGGTCGCCAACGCCGCCTACGACGCCACCGACGCGGCGTTCCGCGCCCAGGCCGACATGCTGCTGGAAAACACCGAGACCGTGGCGCGCGCCAAGCAGCGTTCGCTGGTCAGCCTCGAGACCGCCCAGCATGTGCAAACCCAGCTGATCACGGCATTCGACAAGCTCGAGCAGATCTCGAACGAAGGCCAGCAGCGCCGCAAGGACGAGCTGCCGAAACTGCAGGAACTCGAGCGCGAGCTGATCGCGCGGTTCTCGCCGAACGGGACGCCGGCGGCGTAATCGCCGGCCTGCCCGCCACATCACCATTTCACGTATAAAGGAAAGTTCATGTCGACGACGCTCGAAACCGGCCACCGCATCAATCTCGAGAAATCCGCACCGGGCCTGAAGCGTGTACGTATCGGCCTGGGCTGGAAGGTCAATGCGGCCGACGGCCATCCGTTCGACCTCGATTCGTCGGTCTTCCTGTGCCGCAAGGATGCGCAGGACAACCCGGTCATGATCAGCAACGCCCACTTCGTCTACTACAACCACACGACGTCCCCGGATGGCGCCGTGGTGCATTCGGGCGACAACCGCACCGGCGACAAGGATGGCGACGACGAAGTCATCACCGTCGACCTGGCCAGGGTCGATGCGGCCGTGGTGGAAATGCCGATCGTGGTCACCATCCACGACGCCGAGGTGCGCAAGCAGAACTTCGGCCGCGTGTCCGGCGCCTACGTCAAGGTGTACGACGCCGATACGGGCGAGACGATCGCGCAGTACGACCTGAACGAAGACTATTCGGACAAGACCGCGCTGCAGTTCGGCTCGCTGTACCGCCGGGATGGCGAATGGCGCTTCCAGGCCGTGGGCGCCGGTTTCAAGCTGAACCTGGCGACATTCATCCGCAAGCTGGGCGGCACCGTCTGAGGACGGCGCCGCGCTGCGCACGCGCATCGACACGTGCGCGGCTTTCGACTTCGACCCACCGATGACTTACCAGAAGCCCAAGGCTTTCGACTTCGGCGAAACGCCCGAGGTTCCCGCCGACCCGGTCGCGCTGCCTGCGTCCCCCAAGGCCTTCGACTTCGGTGACGAGGAGGGCGCTGCGGCGCCGCCTGCCGGCGACAGCACGCCCAGGGCGCTGTCATTCGACGATGTTCCCGTCGCGCCGGCGTCATCCGGCGTGACCAGGAAACCGGCGACGCGGGCGCTGTTCGACAGCGAAGACCATCCGGCCGTGCGCGACGCCCTGGATACCGCACACATCCACTTCCCGGCATTGTTCGCGCAGGCCGAGGGGCGCCTGGCGGCCCTGTTTCGCCGCATCCTGCCGGTGAAGCTGGCGCTGGTGACTGAGTGGGCCGAAGAACCGCTGATGGCGCAGGCCGCGCTGCTCCAGCCGATTACCGAGCTGGTCTTGAAGTTCACGCAGATGGCCGTGCCTGCGCTGCTGGACAACGCACTGGAAAGCACCAGGGCGCCGACCGGTGTACTGGGCAGGCTGCTGCGCCGCCCGACCCCGCCCGCCATGTACAGGCCGGCACTGACCTCGGCCCGGGCGCAATTGCTGCAACTGCTGGACGACAGCGAGGTCGCCACCCGCAACCTGGAAGAATCGGCGCAGAACCTCAGCCTGCACGGCGCCGTGCTGGCCGTCGTGTCGCTTCTAGCCGGAAACACCGCCGATGCCACCCTGCTCGACGCGCTGGTGCAGCGGCGCACCTTGATCCAGCAGGCGGTGCGCCAGGCCGAATTGTCGATCCTGCAGATGGGGCAGGTGCGCCAGCAGGCGAGCGACCTGATCGGGCAGGTGTCGTCGTTCCTGACCGTGACCCTGCCTGCGCTCGAGATGGCGCAGGCGCAAGGGGAGCG
>Ga0265797_10006865_pt1 | contig 15881 bp, 15 predicted proteins | sample P2T30metagenome_FD_192433 | JGI IMG/M metagenome (GOLD analysis project Ga0265797, IMG submission 192433) | Plant litter microbial communities from East Loma Ridge, Irvine, California - P2 T30 | ecosystem: Environmental > Terrestrial > Plant litter > Unclassified | place: USA: California... | reverse complement strand
TCATCAAGCGCTTTGCGTGGAGCGCGTCCTACTTTCGGCAGTGGCACGCCTTAATTCATCTGCTAGATACTCTTCGCGCTCATCCCAACCTGATCGACACTGATCGAGCTTGGCGACTCATCGGGGATACGTACGACAATAATCCGGAGATGCTCGAGGACATGAGAAGGCCTATTCATGCAGCTGTTGGCAACCTATGCTTGAAGGCCTATGACGATCATGAGGCAGTGATGCGCTCGAGAGATGGCCGTTCTCATTCGCCACCTGGGTTCATAGCACGTCTACGACACCAACGCGATAGCGCCAGGTTGCGACGCCAGAAACGCACTGCAAACGGCGGTCATGCCGCTGCATCTACTGTCCAAACCCGGGCTGACATATACCGCATTGATGGCGAAGCATTAGCTGATAACTCGAATGCGTTGATGGAATCAACTCAGGCTTCTTTTCAGGCATCGTTTGGACCGACGCAAGACACTGTGTTTGACAGCACTCATTCTTTCACCTTCTCCAACCATGCGGACGGCACATTTTTCGACAGCATGGATTTGGACGGTGCGCATGATTTTTTGGCTACCGACTACATCATGGACGATTCATCACTAGAGTTCATAGACTGGGGCAAGTTGGATAGTTGGCTCGCTCACGCTTCCTGACGGGGGAAATACAGTTGTTCCGGCCTGCTCCATGATTGCGCTCACGAAGAGCCCACACACACATAGTAGCCTAGCCATAGACTAGCGCAGCTGTTTCCTACAGCAGGGTTCCATTTGTAACTACAGATGCATGCTTAGCTGCTGGAACATGTCGATTGGTAAGATGGTGTGGACTTACAAATCGGCGAGGGTGATCCTGTATTGATCGGCTATCTTCTGGCAAACGTCGCCTGAGCTCACAAGGTGCCATCTGTTACCTATACCAAGCGATTTGTCAGCCTTTATCCCATTCATTCCCCACGGTGTTGCTCAATACTAACATTTCGTTGATGCACCTGGTTGAACAGGAGTCGGGGTCGCTGGGCCGCTAGGCGGCTTCGTCGTAGTAGTCGAAGCGTGCCATTCACTAGCGGGAAACTCCCATGTGATTACTGGTGGCAGCAATGTGAAGCGAGAGGATGTCGACGATGATTGTATCGTTTTTGTTGGCGTTGGTTGGGAAGTAACCGGTAGATCGCCCTGCCACTCCACGCAGTATTCGGTATTAGCTACGAGCGAGCTGCATGGTGCTCCAGGGTTGAAGCTGATGAATTCAGCTTCAGTGATACTCCATTCTTCCGCTAGGGATCTGCAGGTGTCACCTTGCTTGGCAGGCCAGGTGAACGAGCAATCCCTTGGACGAAGCACGCGTGCGTTGATGCAGGATGCACCAAGATAAGCAAGGAGAATGTAAAGGGTATACTGAAAGGCTGGCATTATCAGGGTTTCAATGCGTCGCGTTTGATATGGATACCAACTAACTATCCTGAGGGAAACAGCTCTTGGATTTGCAACAATTTAAACCGTGCTTGACGATGAGCGTGTCGTGCTAACTGGCGGCTTCGAATGGAATCACAAAAAGACTTTTGGACTACGGGCCGACACCCCGACAGTGCATAGGACCTCAATGACAGATACCTAAATCTAAAAGTGGTGCTAATCATCACGGATCGTAGTGCTGGTATCGTGACCTGCATCGTTGTGAGTGTTGTCATGTACAGCCGGATCAACCTGACTACGCCGCAATTTCCTATGGCGATCGGCTATGCAGTTTCCTGCAGCTCCGTATTGCCTCCTCTCTCGGCCCGCACCGAGATCTGCAAAGGCACAGAGTGTGACAGTCGGCGCATATGCGCGTTCAATCAAAGGTGCGGCGCCTTGCCTCCCTAGGTCATTTACGGCCTGTACCTGGCGAGCATGGGAAGATGCGGCTCGGCCTCTTAAGGTCCGGAGCACATATGTATACGTAAAAAAAGATCGCTTTCTCACGACTTATTAACATTATTCAGTTTTAATTACAGCACAGAATTGACGGCGGCTGCAGCTATCCCAGCGCCTGCAACCACTATCACTTTGACACTCTCCACTCGGCCGATTACACTGTTCGGCAACGCAGTCTTGGCCGTTACCAGAGCTTGGGTCGGAAGAGCAGTCGAGGCGGTGGAAGTCGTTTCTAGAGAGCCGCCTTTTGACTGCGTGGTTGTTGAAGGTTCGTCGATCTCATGCTCCTCGGCGTAGCATCCGGCAAACGCGATAGTGTTATTCAGCCACACTTCGCCGTAAAGAGCCTCGCGCATTTCTCTGATCCAAGTATTGGGGCAGCGTTGAACGACTTCGACGGCTCGCGAGCTATGTGCAGCCCACCAGGAAGATGCTACGCTGCCATAAGAAGAATAGGCCGGAAGGACTTCTTGAGGCGCAGCGGTAGTGAAAGCGCACCAACTCGTCCATTCGGGAAAGGGACATGTCGGTACAACCGTCGCCGAAGGCGTAATAGTAAGTGTGCAGTCTTGGATCAGCTTGTCTCCGTAGATAAGAAGCTCATCCAGAAGGGTTCCAGTAGGCTTCGGCATATCGAAGTACTGCGCGATGTTCTCAGTCGCGCAGTACCAAGGATCTCGGGTAATCGTTGGCTCTGCGATAGGCATGAGCGTCAGTTGGACCGCAGGCGCTGTAGTAGCGGCTCTGAATGGAGAAGTGCCTGTAAGAAGCGCCATAATAAGTAACGTGTCGCCGAGGGTTGGTATGCCAAAGTTAGGTTATCCGTGAAGTAATATGACGACGCAGCGATTTGAGACACATGTCTTCGTTTTATCTTCAATGGCTGAATAACGTGCTCGACAATAGGGGCTTCACGCCTTGACCAAGTGCGTCCCTTGCACGCACTTCCACCCGGCTAAACGTGAGCTTATTGACCTTGCAGGGGAATGTATTCATCACTGCCCCCAAGCGCTTTTGGATGACGTTGGTAGTTTGAAATGGATCATACTTGCATTCGTATGAGGTTCGCTATCTACTGAAAGAGCTCGACGTTCCTTTCAGGGCCACGGGGCGGCCACACAGCCCCCTTGATAGTAGTGGAGACGGTCTACTGACTGAAGTCGGGATAGTGCTGCTGCAGGGCTGCTTGCACCGCGGCGAGACACTCTGTCTTTCGATAGTGCGTCAGATCCGGCCAACCGTGCTCACGATAGATCTTTTGCACCATAGTCACAAGACCCTCGCCTTTATGCCCCAGCGCCGCATCGCTAGCAATGACTGACTTCGGACCGATGGGAACGAAAGTGAGTTGTTGGAATTGATCTTTGAGCATGCCGAAGAAATCAGCAATAGCCCAGCATCCTGATTCGGCCCGCCATTCTGCCTCGTTTTCCGGCGCGTAATCGTATGGATCATCTTCGATCATCTCGCGCGAAGGGCTGATCATGACTTCATTGGGGCATTCGATCCAGTAGATGACGCCCAATTCGGTATCGAGCAGGAAGTTCGGGTTGTCTCTTCCGCCAGTCGTTAAACCGACTACGTGGGCCGGTACTTCGTCAGAGATGCTGGCGCCTTCTGAACAGACCTTCAGCGTTTCGCCGGTGCAGATACCTCGGGATAGCTCTTCAGAGTCCCCGTGCCAGTCGGAGAACACACATTTTGGGGCTGCTTGGGGGTTTTCGAAGTTGCTTCCGGGTCCACGGATATACGGCAGATGTTGAAGGAGCGATATTACTTCGTCCGTCTTGCTGACATCTTGCATGGAGCCGGGCGTGATAGAGGGCCAACCTCCTTTGGGTGGTTGAATGATGGCGCTTTCTTCCATGTACATTCGGGTAAGAAACTGGTAGTAATCGCGGACTGCAGCGATGCATGCCTCGCGTGAGTAGCCGATGTCTTCGAGTGCAGGCATGTTCTCGTAATCGTGGAAAGAGAATGCTGTCGAGAACCTGTGTTGACGAGAAGTGTGGTTCATATAATCGCTCGTTTACCCGGCTCGGCGTACATGACCTTGAGGTATTCATTTGCCGACCCGTTGGGACGGAACAGCCTGACCACCGTACATTGATACAACCAAGCGATTCGCAGCTGCGCCACATCGCTCCTTGAGTCCGGCGAATGCGAAAGATTTGCGTTGCGGTTGTTCCCAAGATGTGGATGTGTGCTTCACCAATTTCGGAGGTCACACGTTCTCTGTATCGACCTGACAGCAGTGTTTTTGTGAAGTAATCCTCAAATTTTCACCAGACTTGCGATGGCAAGATACCTCTTCATTTCGCTCCTTTGGGGCAGCGCATGGGTACATTCCGCTATGTACCCCAACGGTACTTGGGTTAGCGAACCCCTTACTGAAGACGACGCCTCACCGATTGACAATCCGGATACCTATTACCCCGACCAGTACAACTGCCCGCTAGCATGTGTAGACTACGCAAACACGCACAGCTGGATCACGTACTTTTCCATGGACCGTATCGAGCGGTGCGAGAAGGCCATGTTGCTTGAGCTCTCTGTCTTAGCGGCACTTGACGATCCTCAGACAACACCGCTGATCCGCAGCTGCACGTTGGGCGGCGAAGGCGACGAATCCATGATCGCAGATGTCCTTGTCGAGAATCCAAAGAAGACAGGAGACCTTTTTCGGGCGAGCCTCCAGTCTGCGCCAGCATGCGTTCTGGATGGCACAGAGACTTCACACGACATGCAGCTGACGACTCGCGGTGACGAAAAGGAACGATCGGGCGATATCGTGGGGTTGCTCAAGGGCATGGGGATGTATTTTGCTGCACGCGATAATTGTGACGAGAAGTTCTTGTTTGCGCGTCACAAGGACCTGGCTGTCGGCGTTTATGTCGGAGACGACCTGGGAAAGCAAACGGCGGAGTCCGCGCTTAGCGTGTTGGCAGATCACGTGCGATCCAACGGAGCTCGGACGCCGAACCAGATCGTGGTCGAGCTCTGCGGTGGCGGACGCCAGACACGAAACGCGTTCGGCCTCATTGTCGACAGCACCGGTGATCTTGTTCATGTCCAGAAAGCAGTATTAGGGTGGAGCAATGGAAACTGCACACTACCGGACGGGCAGAGCGTCGTCGGTCATCTCCCAGATGTGCGAGTAGTGGATCTTCACGGCGTCAACAATACGATCAATGCCAACAGTACCAACAACGTCACCAACAACAACGCTACCCATGTTCGCAAACGCGCCGTGCCGCAAGCGGGATCCGATGGCGTCTGCGCAACACACCTTATCCAGAATGGAGATACTTGCGATCGATTGTCCGGGCAGTATGGCGTGACTATCGGCAACCTTGAGAAGTGGAACAGAGGAAAGACCTGGGCATGGACTGAGTGCAAGGATATGCTGATCGGCTACAGCATGTGCGTCAGTGACGGCTTGCCCCCCATGCCACCGCCACAGCAAGGTACCCAGTGTGGGCCGCTGGTTCCTGGCACGCAACGACCGACGAATAAAGCATCACTAGCTGATCTGAATCCGTGCCCTTTGAAGGCATGCTGTAGCAATTGGGGCTTTTGCGGTGTATTTCCAGCCCATTGCGACATCCATGCGCCCAAGGATGGTGCGCCAGGCAGCAAAGACAAGAATTTCCAGAACACCTGCGTCTCGAATTGCGGCAATCAACTGATGGACAATTCTCCAGCCCCGAACGAATTTAAGCGAATCGGCTACTATGAAGCATATAATCACAAACGTCCTTGTCTGCGGCTCAACGCTCGAGATGCAAACGTCGGCGAATCCTACACGCACATCCACTGGGCGTTTGCCGACATCAACCCCGATAACTGGAAGCCCGCTATTCGAGACGGCTCTGACCACTGGAAAGACTTCAAGGAACTGAAAAATGTCAAGCGCATTGTTTCATTCGGCGGCTGGGCGGCTTCGACAGAACCGGCAACGTACAACATTATTCGCGGAGCTATCATAGACCACCGTGATGAGTTCGCTAGGAATCTTGCTCTCTTTGCCAAAGTGGAAGGAATTGATGGCATAGACATTGATTGGGAATACCCAGGTGTGAGTCTTGCAACAATCACCTGCTTTCTAGCACACGCTAATCACGAGCTTTTAGGCTCCAGATATATTAGTGGATGGCCGACCTATTGGCCGACCAAGTGATGGCCTGAACTATCTCAAGTTTCTTACGGTTCTTAAGAAAGAATTGGGTCCTGGCATCTCTGTGTCCATCGCCGCACCAGCCTCGTACTGGTATCTCAAAGCTTTTCCTATCGACAGGATTGCGGTAGTCGTTGACTACATTGTTTACATGACGTACGATCTGCATGGGCAATGGGATGCTGGTAATCCCAATGCATATGACTCATGTCCTTCCGGTCGATGTATCCGGAGCCATGGTGGGTGCTATAACGACTCGGACGAGATCGAACGGCCATGCTGACTTACATGATAGTCAACTACACGGAGACGCGAAACTCTCTAGCTATGAGTATGTTCGATCAGTGAATGAATGCCGCACCGCATGCACTCTTACTAACAATATTTGCAGTCACGAAAGCAGGCGTACCCAACAACAAAATCTTCGTTGGAGAAGCGAGCTACGGCAGGTCTTTTCACATGGCCCAGGACGGCTGTTGGGGCCCGAAATGTGAATTCACAGGATCCAGAGACAGTTCCGACGCTACTCCGGGCCGATGCACTAGAACGCCAGGGTACGTTGCGTATGCTGAGATCACTGAGCTTATCACCAACCCTGGCGAGAAGTCGTCTCGAACCTTTTTTGATAAGCAATCACGTACTGATGTTATGGTGTACAATGGTGAGTTATACTTCTGATGAGCCTCACCGAGTTTGCGCTACAGCCATCGTCGGCGCTTGTACCTGGCCTTTGCTAATAGAAATCTGCTTCTCAGGTGACTATATTAGTTATATGACTCCTCAGACCAAGGACGCCCGACGTGCCGAATGGAAGTCCTTCAACTTTGCTGGGACTGTTGACTGGGCCGTCGATCTTCAACAATTCACTGCGCAAGAGATGAGAGTCCTACCCCAACGGCCTGAGAGTGGTGAAGGGTGTACCTCGGGGGAAGGCATCACTTTGGACTCAGGCGACCTATGCGATTTCACCTGTCTCTATGGGTTCTGTCCTGAGAGTGTATGCACATGCCACACAACTGGACAGCTTCTGGATCTGCCTACCGAGAAAACTGGACTTAACATCGTAGCTTGGGACGAGCTCAATGTGGAACTCAATCGACTCTGTATATTTGCTTGCAGATACAACTATTGTCCCGAAGAGATATGCACCACCCCCATCGATGGGCCCGACGAAAGTGGACCGCACGGATTCGGGGAAGATTTCGGCAACGGCGAGGATCCCGGCTATTACAACAAGACCGCGGCGAAACTCGCCAACGATCAGGCATGCATCATATACAAGGACCCAGCATACAATGATGTGAGCAAGAAGCAGTGCAAACCTATCTGTCAGGATGCACTAGATGAGGCGGCAGAAGAGGGAAGAACGTCTAATTATGGGTGTATCGGATTTTACCCTATGGAAAAGAGTATTCCTTGGGAGAGAGCACCGGGAGCGGGTAGTCAGTTGATTGCGCCTGGGAAATGTTTGTGCGACAATTTTCTCCTCAACGAACTGGCCGACACCGTTCTGGAAGCAATGCCCATGATCGCTCAGGTACGCTTATCAATACTCGATAATCGCGATGAGAAAGCGCTTTGTCATCTGACCATTCCCTAGATCAGTTGCTATGTGCTTATGTCAAGCATCAAACTCGTACTCGACGTGGGAGTTCAGTTCATACCCGTAGCGGGCAAGGCCCTTGACCTTGGCCTAGGTACGTTGACTCATTCGTTTAGCGTCTTACTGCCTCCCACACGCCATATCAGTATTGACTCAAGCTCGCAGACATGGCTACAACAGCCGCACAGATGGCTGCGTATTTGTACCCCGAAGAGGAGGACCCAGAGGGCGCTTTCTCATGGTGGCTGAGTCCATGCGGAGGTACGGACCTGGTGCCAGAAGACATCAAGAAAGCTTTCGACATAATGAGCACCATAGCAAACGGTATATCGAGCTTCAAGCCGCCAAAGCGCATGAAACGTCACAGTCGCAAAAAGGGTGACGACGGTAACCCGACTGACAGGGCAACGCCCCGTCGACCAGGTGGAGGTGGCAGCGGTAACGGCGTCACTAAGCCAGCAAAGAAGTGCAGAGTACCCGCGAGCAAATCCACTTTGCGGCTTGGCGCGGCCTCTAACACGCTCCGCAAACAATCCTGCGTAAATGGCTCAACAAGAAAAGACAACATGGTCATTACCTCCCTCGCGTTTGCACCAAACGCGGTACCCGTGCAGTTCAAAGCAACGTGTTCGAAGCAATTTTCGCAAGCCTGTTACCACTACAGCTCTGTCATTCGAAACCATCCATCGTGGGCGACCCTGACCTGCGACGAGGAGAATGCCAGTGTCAAACATCGGCTCGACGCCAGTGCCACCGCTACTTGGACCAATCAGCACAAGGGCCGTGGATGGGACAAGCCCCCAAAATGCGATCGAGACGAGTATCCGCCCGCCTATCTCCTACACGAGAAACACCCCGCCTACCTTTATGCCGGCCTCAACGACCAAGGTCAAATGGTGCGTCTTTTGCCAGCCCCAGAGAACCAGGGCGCTGGCAAGATGTGGAAGGGTGCATGCTTCAAGCCCCCACTGGAGGATCTCACAGACTCTGAATTCAATGCGAAAGTCAACGCTGCGCCCAACAAGGTCTATGCGATGATCACAGGGTATCAATACACTCAAGTATCAGTGACCGTCACTCAGCGTCCTGAGTTCACGATTGCCGCATGGGGCCATGCTGCCGCCCCACCTAATGAAGGTCTGGATCAGAATAGCTGTTGGCCTTCAAATATTGCAGCTGCTGATCCAGGCTTTGTACTGTTGACGTATGATCCTTGGTACGGGAACAGGGCTCCTCCTTACGATTACAAGCAACCGTACGTTCAGGGTGCCAACGGATCTTAGTCGTATGGCGAGATCGGCTTCGTTACGCTGCGAGCATTCCATCCTAGACAGACTAATTTGAGGTTGAGAGTAGATAGAATCGATTGCGTCTGATATCCATGGATCTTCATAACGTATGCTTGTTTGTTACCGAATGCTGTTTGGAGCCCGGCACAGATTCGGGGGATGACGCCTGAGCTCCGGAATGATGCTCGTTTCGTACTAGCGCCCTTTGCTTCGGAACCGAACCCAATCCGTCGGCTTGCTTGGGAACCCGTTTACTTCGGAAATCGATGTCGCAATGATGAATTATAATACCGCCGGCTCGTACGAAGCCCGTTCGATTCCAGAGTTGCTGTCGCGATGATCAATCACACATTGGGCAGACAGACGCACAATCTGACTTCTTAGGCTCAGGGTGAATCAGACACGATATCAGCAAATGGAGCGTACTGTGGTTGTTTAACGCCATCTCGTTGACGTCTCGACACTAACTTAGCACCAGCACTAATCTCTTGTGAGCCTTCCTTAGCAGAGCTTGTACTTAGAGTTGAATGGAACTTGGCTACTATATGGATTGCTTGCTGTGCGCTTGCGGGCGGGATTGCTTTCGGCCGTCAGACGGTTCAGGGCAGAATCGCGCAAGGCTGGCCAGATTGTGCTCACCTCAGCTCTACGACCTCACTAACACAATGCATAGACTTCCTAAACGGTTGTACGAGACGGAGTCCTCGGCTTCAGTGTTCAACTCGGCTCTCGCGGTGCTGATGACTGCGATGTGCTGAGTTTCGGACCTATTCGATCAGCATAAAACCATCGACTCAGCCACTTGGAATGAGAACCAACACGTTCATACATCTCGGATCTACACTCCTCTTCATCTTTTTTCTATGTCAAAGATGCGTTATCAACTTTGTCTCTTGCTCTGCGCCAGTGGTTCTGCTCACGGAGCAGCCCTCTCACCCTGGTGCCGGGACATGTCGCCCTTCTCGATTGGCACCAGCTCCAGTTCCAGTACGCGTGCATCTGCGCTTGCAGAGAAGCGAGCTGGCTGGCAATACGGTCCCTCAATCGCCGGCAACACGGCATTCTATCCAGCTGGCAGTATCGGTGGACCAGTTGCGAAGGCGCAAGGGGAGCGCTTCGAGGTCTTTTCTGACGAATTGAGCGCCAAGAATGATGAGGATGCTAAAGCTGCCCAAGCATCCATTGTGGCAGTAAGTACATTTGAGAGACAAATTCCGGAGATCTATGCTTAACATACCTCAGGCTGGTGGCTTGAACACTTTGGATGACTATGCGAAGCTGTATAACGGCCTGTGGAAGGAAAGCGCGCCCGAAGGTCCATACCCAGGACTATTGACTAATTACACAGATGACCTGCTCTTCTCAATGACTCAGCTCTCAGACAACCCGTACAAGATCGTGCGAGTGTCAAAGGACGCAAAGCTTCCTTTTACCGTCTCGAACGCCGACGCGATATCGGGACAGACACTGGAAGCACTCCAATCCTCTGGCCGTCTCTTTCTTGCTGATTATCTGGACCAAAAGCATCAGCAACAGTCCGCTGGCAAATACGGGGCTGCCTGCCAAGGGTACTTTTACATCGACCCCAAGTCTGAGAACTTCTTGCCGCTCGCCATCAAATCGAATGTAGAAGGCTTTGGCCTCATCTATACCCCTCACGACTCAACCAACGACTGGTTGCTGGCTAAGATGATGTTCAATCTCAACAGCTTCTGGTACGCGCAGTGGTATCATCTCGGAGCCACGCACGCGGTGAGTGAGATTGTGTACCTGAGCGCCATCCGGACGTTGAGTGAGGAACATCCTGTCATGGCCATACTGCATCGATGTAAGTTTCAATTTCACTTCCACGATTGTGACTCCCAACTAATAGCGGTAATGTAGTGATGAAGGATGCTTGGGCGTTCCGAGTCATCGGCCGCGACAGCCTGATAAACCCCGGTGGCCCCATCGATCAACTCTTCCCATGGTCCGGCAGTCAAGCCGGTAACTACACCGACTCACTGTATCATTCAGGCGAATCCAGTTCTTTCCAGGCAAACTATTTTGAAACCAATCTGAAAAGGCGAGGCCTGATTGACTCTAACTTTGGTCCCGAGATCAAAGCTTTTCCTTTCTATCAGGATGCATCGGTTATCCATGCTGCCATTCGCCGGTTCATGACCACCTTCGTGGAATCGTATTACAAGGATGCAAGCGCAATTGTGAACGACAGTGAGCTCCAGGCATGGATCGATGAGGCGATACCAGCTCAAATAGTGGACTTTCCGTCTATTCTACAGGACAAGCAAACTCTCATCGACATCCTCACTCATATGGCCCACCTGGTATCAGTAGTTCACGGCACGCTCAACACCAACGCTCTCGCCGCCTCAACTGGCGTTCTTCCTTTCCACCCACTCGCTTTCTACTCGCCGTTGCCAACTGCGAAAGGTGTCACCGACATCATGCCCTTCATGCCACAAGTTGAAGCTGCTATTGGCCAAACCAGTTTAGTCGTAGATTTCAACCGGCCTACATTCGTCAACAGCGGGGAAACGATTTCGCACATGTTCGACAATACAACCATGCTAGCCAGGATGGGTAAAGAAATAGGGGAAGCGGAGCGGGATTTTCGATTCGCGACGAAGAATATTAGTGCGGTTATCAGAGAGAGGAGGTTTGGGGAGGACGGCCTGTGCGGAGACATGCCTTATTGTTGGACCACTCTAGATCCAGATACAGCTAGCTATTGGCTCACTATCTAGAGAACCAGTGTCGCAGCACAGAGCTCAGATGAAACACATATTTGGCAGCTCTCCAGCAGCTTTACGTGGCTGTATGCTGAATCCACCTGCCCATCCACTTCTCATTGACTCGCTTAGCCTCATCCACCAAACCCAACTCAAGCAACAGCTGCACAGAACCCCTAACAGCCGAATGCAGCGACGAACTGACCCAAGCATGCGTTGGAGCCGTATGCTCTCCAATGAAGATAGTGTTGTGCTCCGTCTGATGGTAGGCCGGGATATACAACTTATGCTGCATCACATCTGGACGGCACCACGCGGTCCCCGTATGCTCGTCCTGCAGCCAACACAACTTCTCATAGTCGCCCGTATACAGCTCTCTCGCTTGCCCTCCATGCACACTGACAACAGCATCCAACACAGTCTGCACATACTCTTCGTCTGAGAAGCTCGTGAACTCGTCACTCCAGTGGCCACCCCGGTAATGCAAGATCAAGCCTGGGCGAGACTCGTTGAGGCCGTAGACGGGGTAGTAGAGAGCACCGACGGCTGCACTGGGTGGGGTAGAATATCCGCCAAAGATGGGACGGTCGCCCTTCTCCCAGAAACGCTCCTTGAAGAGTAGCGCGACTTTGCAGGCGGATTTGAAACGGAGGCCAGCTTCGCTGATCGCGCGACCGAGTACGGAGGAGAATTTCGGAAGCGACATGAAGCGTGTCATGGTGAATGGCACTGCCATGATTGTGTAGTCGTACTCTTTCGACTCATATGTTCGGTTGCTGACACTAGGATACCACGACAGTCTCGTACGTGTGTGGCCTTCATCGTCTTCGACAGCCTCCAGTTTTCTGATCTTACGGTTGAGGGTGAGACGGTCGCTGACATGAGGAAGGAACGCATCAGACAGTCTGTTAAATCCGCCGTCTACACACTTCCACTCGGTCATGCCCAATGCATCCGGTCCGCCATCCTGTGCAAGGTTCGAGTTGTGCACTAACTCATCCCAGAAGACGTCGTAGTCGCTCGCTGTCCAGATGGCGTCTGTGACGTTTTCGCTTGCACCGAAGACGTGGCGCATCATGGCCTGCTCGCTCCAGTCGTCGAGACCTTGATCCATGGCTTTCTTGTGTTCGCGCCACACATCGCGTTGTACCGCCTTGAGTCTGTCCTTTGACTTCAAAAGCTCGTTCATGCGCTGCTTGGTTTCGGTGTACTCCTGCGTATCCAGTGGTGCTGGTCGCCCAAGAGACGAGTTTGCTTGGATCTCCGCTCGCGTCGGAAGTTGCCCATTGGGAAGTCTGTCAGTTCCCAGGCCGAGGATCTCATTTGGATGATGCTGAACCCATGGGATGAAGTCGACTTTGTAATGCGGATCGTTTGCGTTCATCTCATTGAGCATCTCGGCCAACTGGAATACCATTTGATGGTCGCTGTATTCAATAGTCTCTCCATCTTTGTATGTAATTGAGTGAGGAAGGCGCATGGGACCCATCTCCGCCCATTCCTGCGTTCCACCAACGTACTTGGTTCGGAACCGTCCTCCGACCCGGTCGCTTGCCTCGATGATCTCCCAGTTGTGCACACCGACACTGTCAAGCATCAGTGCTGTAGCGAGACCAGAGATGCCGGCGCCGACTATCGCGATGGTCGCATTCTTCTTAGATGAGGAGGCAGAGGTGGTTGTGTTGATCGCCGCGACACCGTCAAACCATGCTCCAAGAGCGTCGAAGTCTTGTAGCAATGGTTTGGTGCGACTGACGTCCCTAGTCTCTGAAGATGTTCTGGGACTCGAAATGGGGTTGCTGAGCACCAGCCCTGTAGAGGCCAATGTAATAGTTAGTGACCTCAACATCCTCGCCGCTGGATACGCCATGTTTGATAACGCTTTCGACTTGAAAAACTTAAAACCGAAGGACGAACAAGCCGTGTTTGCAGTACCTCGATCATTTAAGCTTAATATAAGACACCAATTACCCGCGAACCATGATGGCCAACCACCATGCGCCTCCACTTGGCGAATGGACACACCGCGCATCTTGACGGAAAACAGCAATCCAAAATGTACTATCAGCATTAGAGTGCCATCACGGTAGGCCGAGGACAGTGTCGCATTCCAGCTCTGACAAAAACATCCCAATCAAGCGAAGCTGGGCGGTCCTACTCAGCGACCCGAACGCGCACCCCGAAAAGCTTTCAACATGTTGTATACAGCAGCGTCTTTTGTCTTCCACTCTTGATCACGCGCTGCACCTTCGTAGTCGCCAAATCTGTACGTCATCTCCTCGTTCTGTTTAGTCGCCTCTTGGTTCTTGTTCATGTTTCTCGGCGGTACTTCGTACCGAGTTGGGGTGAGGACGTGGACTTGCAGAGTGGCGCTTTCGACATCGTGGATGAATTGTGCTATGCGCTGTCAGATCTTGTAATGCATATCGGATGAGGCGAACGGATGCATGCGAGAAAATGGGTGATCTTACTCCATGGGATACCCAGCTCTCCGGCCTCAATCCGGGCTTTACTCCGTGCGATGCAGCGCTCTTGCAACTCCCATTCTTCTAAGGAGTGTATGGGTACATCGCCCGCCTTGGTCTTTGTAAGGTCATCGAGGGATGGCGAATGCAGACGCTGCGTTACAGCTCGGGATATGAGTTGTCGATACTGTACTGCTTCTCGGTCATCGTCCGTTTCGTCTTCGTGAGCTTGTGGGTATGCGTGGTTGTTGGAATCTGAACGTTTGGTTGAGCTCAGTTCTAGCAGCGTGATCGCCATGACGCAGCGTCTGAACTAGACGACCATAAAGTAAGGATATGGAGTCGTACAGAGAGAGGGAGAGTATATAGCTCCGGGTGTCAAAACATTGGCGTTTGTGGTATGATAAACTGGACGTGCCATGTGCTCGTTATTGAATTATGCGATTGCACCATCGTATGCCTGAGTATCGGGGTAGCTAGTATGGTAGCATTCCTCGGTTTCTTCACCATCCTCCTCTTCACGTATACTCACGACACGCTTGCCGCGATAGCGTAGCCGCGCTGCGAGACCGACAGACATGCTTCTTATTTACATGGTCGTCTTGTACAAAGACCATTCCGTCCAGTATATACAACGTCCTCGGAACTCTACAGGCTCAGCCCATCAGCCAGTACTGCACCGTACCAGATCATAGCCCCCAATCCAACCATGTTAACCAGACTGCTGACACCGTGCAGAATGCCGAACTGCTTGTTCAGGGCCTGCATCTCCTTACTATGTGGCCCAGCATCATAGCTCTTCTTCCCATCCCTTGTCTCCTGATGCTTCCTCAGACCCATGACCTCTGTCGTCTTGGGTCCAACGTAGACCCAGTTGACCAACGCGGTGAGAAACATTGTGGTGTGCAGCCAGGAGCTCAGGTTATCGGTTGCTGTCGGCGAGATGGGCGAGGAAGAGAGGAATGGTAGCAATGACGATGCTCCGCCGCGTGGGTACGTGAGCAGCATGACGACGGGAGTGAGGGTTTGTAGTGTGAAGTAGACGGGGAAGGTGTGCTTCTGGAGCGTCGAGAATTGAGGACGAGGGAGGACGCGGAAGGCTACGATGCCTGAGACGAAGGACTGGAAGAGCGTTGAGCCCAGGAGGGTGCCATAGCTGTGCTTGTGTTAGAGGATCTTGAGGGTTGAGGGCTGGTACAGTAGCTTGGTACCTGAGCAGATGATATGTCGCCGGGTTCTTGAATGAGGAGAATGACATGTTGGCGATTGTGTCTTGTCGGTCAATCGTGTTGTCAACGACGAGGAGAGCAGGAGAGAGGAGGAAACTCGGCGTTTCAGAGCGCCACGAGCAGCAGCCTCGGCAAATGATGATCTCACGACATGTCGGAGCCATGCGGTGACCCTGCATGCTACCCGCGCGCTATCCCATCTACAGCCTCGCGCGTCTGCCCCGCTAAAGATTTCGCGAGCCCCTCCATTGCGCATCATGGCGTCGTGCGACAATCCTTCAGCCAGCCTAAGAAAGGATCCCAGCCCGCGCCCGACCAGACCTCCGTACGCCAACCCTCGCAATGCTGCTTCCTTCGCTGATCAACCTCCGCCGCCCAGCCAACACGCCCCTCGAGCCTGAAGATATCTTTGGGTCCTCCCTCGGCGGCATCTTCACCGACGATACACAGAACCAGCATGGCGACGATCC
>Ga0265797_10006864_pt1 | contig 15882 bp, 14 predicted proteins | sample P2T30metagenome_FD_192433 | JGI IMG/M metagenome (GOLD analysis project Ga0265797, IMG submission 192433) | Plant litter microbial communities from East Loma Ridge, Irvine, California - P2 T30 | ecosystem: Environmental > Terrestrial > Plant litter > Unclassified | place: USA: California... | reverse complement strand
GCTCGCCCGTCGGCACCGCGTCGTCGGGGACGGCGTCGTCCGGCGAGGCATCGGCGCGATCGGCAACTGCGGGCGTCGGGGAGGGCACCCCCGAGGCCCCGGTGTCCGCTCCCGTCCCGGCCGCCACCGCGGGTGGGACGGGCAGCCCGGCGGCCTCGGCCAGTCGCCGCTCGCGGCGGGTCATCTCGCGGTGCTCGGTCACCCACCAGGGTTCGGCCGGGAGGCCGTCCGACGACGAGTCGGCACCGCTCGCCGATCCGGGCTCACGCTCGGGCTCGGGCTCGGTGATGAACTCCGAGCGCGGTACGGCGGTCGGCTCCGGCTCGGCCGCAGGCTCCGTCTCGACGGTGAGCTCCGGTTCGATGACCAGCTCCGGCTCCACGACCAGCTCCGGCTCCTCGACCGGCTCTGCCGACGCCGACGCCGACGCCGGCTCGGGCGCGTCGCGGACGACTGTCGCGGGGTCGTCGTGCTCGACCTCCCCCTCGGTCGTCGGCTCCTCGTCGGTCGGAGGCGACGGCTCGACGTCGTGGTCACCCGTGGAGACCCAGCCCTCGGGCTCGTCGGCCTCCGGCGCCTCGCCGTCGCCGGTGGGCGGCTCGTGAGGCACGGGCGCGGCGGCGTCGAGCTTCTGCCAGTCGAACGCCGTCGGCGCGGCGGAGGCAGGAGCCGTCAGCAGGGCTGTGAAGGCACCCGGCTCCGCGGGCCGGCCCTCGGACCCCGGCACGCCCGCGGGCGACGACTCCGGCTCCACGACGGGCTCGGCCTCCTCGGCCGGTTCCGGCTCCGCGACGGGGTCCGGCTCGGCGGCCGGCTCGGGCTCCGGCGTCGCCCCGCGCAGCGCGCTCAGGTCGAGCGCCTGCGGGTGCCCGTCGGCGCGCGGCGGCGTGCCCGCGGGCGGCGGCGGCACGAAGGTGGGGAAGGAGGGGGTGCGGGGCGCGACGTCCGGGGCAGGCTCGTCCTGCGCCTCCTGCGCCTCCTGCGCCTCCTGTGCGTCGTCGTCACGGGTGGCCGCGGGGACGAACGGCAGCACCGAGGTGGCCGGGTCGCCCGGATCGGGCGCGCCCGCGTCGTCCGCCGCGACGTCGGCCTCGGCGGGGTCGTCGTCGCCGAACTGGGCGTCGAGCCACCCGGTCGGGTCGTCGACCGGCTCGCCGCCGGCGTCGTCGTCGCGGCGGTCGCTCACGGTTCGAGCCCCAGGTCGGCGAGCGAGATCGCGGCGAGGTAGGGGTAGCCGGCCGCCTCGATCGCCTCGCGGGCACCGGTGGCGCGGTCGACGACGACGGCGACGGCCGCGATTTCGGCGCCCACCGCCTCGAGGGCCCTCGCCGCGGCGAGGGGCGAGCCGCCGGTGGTCGAGGTGTCCTCGAGCACGACGACGCGCTTGCCCTGCAGGTCGGGGCCCTCGACCTGGCGGCCGCGGCCGTGGTCCTTGGGCTCCTTGCGCACGACGAAGGCGTCGTAGCCGCGACCGAGGGCGACGCCCTGGTGCAGCACGGCCGAGGCGATGGGGTCGGCGCCCATGGTGAGCCCGCCCACGGCGGCGACGTCGGGCACCTCGGCGATGAGGTCGACCATGACCTGCCCGATGAGCGGCGCGACGCGGTGGTCGAGGCTGACCCGGCGCAGGTCGACGTAGTACGTCGCCTTCTTGCCGCTCGTGAGCGTGAAGTCGCCGTGGAACACGGCGAGGTCGCGGATGGACGAGATGAGCAGCTCACGGGCGTCGGTCACAGTCCTCCATGCTAGGTGAGCAGGAGGCGCCTCGTCGGTCCGTCCGTCAGGTCGGGTCCGGCACGGCCCGCCTCGCCCGTCGCGCCGCCGCCTCGCGTCGGTGCCGGCTCGTGCGCTCCTCGAGCTCGGACCAGCTCGCGGGTGGGAAGAAGAAGTCCTCGTAGCGCACCGGCCCGTACGTGGCGAGCCCGGTGAGCCTCACGTCGACGCTGTCCGGACCGGGGCACAGCGGCTCGATGCGGGCGGGCGGCACGTCGGGCTCCCGTCGGTACGTGCTGGTCGCCCGGGAGGCCGGTCTCCTGTCATCAGAATCTGACATGTCCGTCTGTCTACACGGTCGTCGAGGGCCGTGTCGAGGGCCGGGTCCGCGGAGGACGCGGCGCACGACGCGCAGGGGGCCGGGGCGGGCAGGAGGCGCGGTGCGCGACGGGCGCGACCGCCGACTCCTGCGCATGCCCGGTACCGTGGCGGGATGCGCGTCGCGACCTGGAACGTCAACTCCGTCCGAGCCCGAGCCGGGCGGATCGTCGACTGGCTGGTGCGGGAGGACGTCGACGTGCTCGGCATGCAGGAGATCAAGTGCAAGCCCGAGCAGTTCCCGTTCGAGGCGTTCCGCGAGGCGGGCTACGACGTCGAGCTGCACGGGCTCAGCCAGTGGAACGGCGTCGCGTTCGCCAGCCGCCTGCCGATGGAGGACGTCGAGATCACGTTCCCCACCCAGCCCGGCTTCGCGAAGGGGCAGGAGGGGCCGGACCAGCCCAAGGAGGCGCGCGCCATCGGCGTCACGGTCGAGGGCGTCCGCCTCTGGAGCCTCTACGTGCCCAACGGCCGTGAGCTCGGCGACCCGCACTACGACTACAAGCTCGACTGGCTCACCGCACTCGCCCGCGAGACCGAGCAGTGGCTCGCCGAGCGCCCGGAGCAGCCGCTCGCGCTGATGGGCGACTGGAACGTCGCGCCGCTCGACCGAGACGTGTGGGACATGAGGGCCTTCGAGGGATCCACCCACGTCAGCCAGCCCGAGCGCGACGCCTTCGGGGAGTTCGAGCGGGTCGGGCTGCACGACGTCGTGCGACCGCTCGTGCCCGAGGGCTACACGTACTGGGACTACAAGCAGCTGCGCTTCCCGAGGGACGAGGGCATGCGCATCGATTTCGTCCTGGGCTCCGACGCCTTCGCCGACCTCGTCGTGCACGCGCGGATCGACCGCGAGGAGCGCAAGGGGGATGCGCCGAGCGACCACGTCCCGGTCGTCGTCGACCTCGAGCTCGACACCGAGCTCGACGACGACCGGCCGATGATCTTCTGACCACTTGGTGAAATGTCACGTGACAACATGTAGGACGTGACGTAACATGGGTCTCCTCCCGTCCCGATCGGAAGGAACCCATGTCGTCCGCTCCCGCCCCCGCCCCGGCCACCGCAGCGGGGCGCCTCCTGCTGAGTCCTGCCGACGTCACGAGTGCCGAGGGCACGGCCGTCGCGCGTGCGGTGCGCGGAGGTTGGTTCACGCCGGCCGGTCCCGAGGTCGACGCGTTCGAACGAGAGCTCGCCGCCCTCGTCGGCAGGCGCCACGGCATCGCGACCTCCTCCGGCACCGCGGCCCTGCAGCTCGGCCTGCTCACCGCCGGCGTCGGTCCCGGCTCGGTCGTCGTGACCCCGACCTTCACCTTCGCCGCCACCGTGAACGCGGTCCTGCACACGGGGGCGACGCCACTGTTCGTCGACTGCGACGAGGCCACCGGAGACCTCGACCTCGACCACGTCGCCGAGGCGCTCGCGAGGCTCGAGGCCCGGGGCGAGGGTGCCTCCGCCGTCGTGCCCGTCGACGTCTACGGCCGCGTCACCGCCCACGAGCGCCTCCTGCCGGTGGCTGCGGCGGCGGGCGTGCCCGTCGTCTCCGACGCCGCCGAGTCGCTCGGCTCCGTCCGCGACGGCGTGCACGGCGCTGCCGTCGGTCGGTCTGCCGCCGTGTCGTTCAACGGCAACAAGATCGTCAGCACCTCCGGCGGGGGGATGCTGCTCACCGACGACGACGCCGTGGCGGAGCGGGCGAGGAGGCTCGCCGCCCAGGGGCGTGAACCCGTGAGCCACTACCTGCACCGCGAGGTCGGCTTCAACCACCGACTCAGCAACGTGCTCGCGGCGGCCGGCCGCGTCCAGCTCTCCCGGCTCGACGAGTTCACCGCCCGCCGGCGTGCGGTGCGCCGCCGCTACCAGGAGGCCTTCGCCGACCTGCCGGGGATCGCCCTCTTCGGCGACGACGCGGCCTCTGGCAACTGCTGGCTCACGTCGGTGCTGATCGACCCGGCGCTCGGGCTGACGCCCGACGACCTCCGTCTGCACCTCGACGCCCGTGGCATCGAGTCCCGGCGACTCTGGAACCCCCTGCACCGGCAGCCCGCCTACGAGCGCCACGAGGCACTCGTGAGCGGTGCCGCGGACCGCCTCTTCGCGCGGGGCCTCAGCCTGCCGAGCGGGTCGACCCTCTGCGACGACGACGTGGACCGCGTCGTCGAGGCCGTGGCCGAGGCTGTGCACCGTGCCGCGGCGTGACCCCGCCCGGCGTGCCTCTCGGGGCTCGCGGGCCGGGCTGTCGGACGCGGTGCGGCGTGGCGCGGACGTCGTCGTCGCGGTGCTCGTCCTCACGATCGGCCTACCCGTCCTGGTGGTCGTCGCGGCGGCCGTCGCCCTCTCGCTCGGTCGACCCGTCCTCTATGCGCAGGAACGCGCCGGTCGGGGCGGGCGCGCGTTCCGCCTCCTGAAGTTCCGTTCCATGCTGCCGGTGGACGTCTCTCGGGGGCTCGTCGACGACGCGGACCGGCTCACCCCGTTCGGCAGGTGGCTGCGGGCGTCGAGCCTCGACGAGCTGCCCGGCCTGGTCAACGTGCTGCGCGGCGAGCTCGGCCTCGTCGGCCCGCGTCCGCTGCCCGTCGACTACCTCGCCCGGTACAGCGCGGAGCAGGCACGCCGCCACGACGTCCGCCCCGGCATGACGGGCCTCGCCCAGGTGAGCGGTCGCAACGAGCTCTCCTGGGAGGAGCGCCTCCGGCTCGACGTGGCGTACGTGGACCAGCGCTGCCTCGCCGTCGACCTGCGGATCCTCCTGCGGACGGTGGCCGTGGTCCTGCGCCGCGACGGCGTGACCCGCGACGGGCACGCCACCTGTCCCGAGTTCCTGGGCGAGGTCGCCACGCGCGCCTGACGCGCCCCTCCCGCCCCCTCGCGCTCCGCCTCCTCCCCGCGACCCGATCCCCTGGAGTCCCCGTGCCCTCACGCCTGCCCCTCTCCCGCCGCGCCCCGGCACCGACCTGGGACGTCTGCCACGTCTCGAGCGCCCACCGCTGGACCGACAACCGCGTCCATCTCCGTGAGGCGGCCACGACGGCGACGCGGCACCGCACGCTCCTCGTCGCGGTGGACGACCCGACGACGGTCCCGGCCAGCGGGGTCGACCTCGTGCTGCTGCCGCGCCGACCCCGTCTGCCGCGGATGCTGTGGGGCAGCACGTCGGCCGTCGCCCTGGCGGTGCGGTCGGGCGCGCGCGTGGTGCACCTGCACGACCACGAGCTGGCCTGGTCGGTGCCGCTGTTGCGGGCGCTGGGCCGCCGGGTCGTGTTCGACGCCCACGAGGACCTCCCCGAGCAGGTCCTCTCCAAGACGTACCTGCCGGTCGCCCTGCGGCGCGCGGTCGCCGCGGTGTCGCGGGTCGTCGTCGCGCTGGCGAGCACGAGCGACCACGTCGTCGCGGCCACGTCGGTCGTGGCCCGTCGGTTCCCCGCCGCGAAGACGAGCGTGGTGCACAACTACCCGCGCCTGCGGGCCGAGGAGACCGCCGCCGTGCGGGTCACCGCCCGTCCCCTCCGAGCCGTCTACCTCGGAGTGGTCAGCGAGCACCGCGGCTCACGCGTCATGGCGGCCGCCGCCCTCCACGACGACTTCCCGGCGGGGTGGCGCATCGACGTCGTCGGCAACCACCGCCCGGAGGCCGAGCGCGGCGTCTTCGCCGACGCCGAGCGGGCGGGCACCGTCGCGGTGCACGGCCTGGTGTCTCCCGAGACCGCCCGCGACATGCTGCTCTCCGCACGCGTGGGCGTCGTCGTGCTGCAGGCGACCCCGGCGTACCGGCAGGCGCTCGCGACGAAGATGTTCGAGTACCTCGCCGCCGGGATGCCCGTGGTCGCGAGCGACTTCCCGCTCTGGCGCGAGCTGCTGGCGCCGCACGACTGCGCTCTCTTCGTCGACCCGGAGCGGCCGGAGGAGCTCGCCCGGGCCCTGCGACGCTACGCGGACGACGCCGAGCTGCTCGAGCGGCACGCGCGGAACGCCCGACGTGCCGCGGTCGAGGTCTTCGACTGGGCCCGGGAGGAGCCCGTGCTCCTCGGCGTCTACGAGCGGCTCGGTCTCGTCGGCAGGGCGCCCCTCGTCGAGACGGAGGGGCAGGCCCGACCGACGGGGACCCCCTCGTCGTGAGCGCCGAGCCGGCACCGGCCCGCCGCGGTGCCGTCCGAGCCTCCGGCCGGGCGCTCGCCCGCCTGCTCTCCGGCGGCATCGTCGGGCAGGCCGTCCTGCTGGTGTCGTCGCCGGTGCTGACACGACTCTACGACGAGGCGGACTTCGCCGCGCTCGCCGTCGTGACAGGGGTCTCCGCGACCCTCGGCGCCGTCGTGACGGGCTGCTGGGAGCGGGCCGTCGTGGCGGTGCGCTCCGACGCCGTGGCCCGGGCGCTGCTCGTGCTCGCCCTCGCGTGCACGGTCGTCGGGAGCCTCACGGTGGGCGTCGTCACCGCGGTGGGTCGCCGCGAACTGGCGCGCGTCCTCTCGGTGCCCGCCCTCGTCGACTGGTGGTGGGTCGTGCCCCTCACGGTCGCCGCCATCGGCGTGCAACGGTGCACGTCGGTGGCGCTGGTGCGCGCTTCCGCCTACGGCGCCCTGGGGACGAGGAGCGCCGTGCAGGGGGTCGTGCAGGTCGCCGTCGCCCTCGTGCTCGCTCCCCTCGGCGGTCCCGTCGGGCTGCTCGTGGGGCCTGCCGTCGGGCGGGCCGCCGCGACCGTCGGAGTCGTCGGCGCGGCCAGGACGGGGCGCGAGGCTGCCCGGGCCCGCCGCCCGCGAGGTCGGTCCCTGCCGGGGAGACGTGCCCTGCGGGCCACCTGGGCCCGCCATGGCGCCGTCGCCGCGACGTCGTCCGCGTCGGCGCTGGTGAACGCCGTAGGGCTGCAGCTGCCGGTCGTGATCCTCGCGGCCGTGGCGGGCGCGACCTCCGTGGGCCTCCTCGCCGTCGCCACCCGCCTCGTCGCCACGCCCGTCGCGGTCGTCGCCGAGGCGTTGGGGCACCATCACGACGCCCGGCTCGGGGCGGTGCTGCGGAGCGGCACGGGCGCTGCCGCCCCTGTGGTGCAGCGCACGCTCGCCCTGTCAGGGGCGCTCGCCGCCCTCGGGGTCGCCGTGGTCGCCCTCTCGGCGCCGCACGTCGTGGGCCCCTTGCTCGGGCAGGGGTGGGACGCCGCCGTGCCCTACGTCCGACTCACGGCCGTCGTGGCGGGAGCGCAGCTCGTGGCCGTGCCGGTCTCCCGGACGCTCGTGATGCTCGGTGCGCCCGGCGCGCAGCTCGGCTGGGACGGCGTCCGCCTGGTCGCCACCTTCGGCACGGTGCTGGTGTGCGCGCTCGCCGACGTGGACCCCTGGGCCACGGTGGCCTCCTGGGCGGCCGCCGCGGTGTGCTCGTACCTCGCCCTCGTCGTGCTGGTGCTCGTCGTGGCACGGCGGCGAGACGCGCGGGTGCTCAGCCGACGGGGGTGAGCCGTCTCGGTCGGTGGGCGTCGACGGTCGGAGTGACCGGGGCGACGGACCAGGCGAGCGTGAGCGCCGCCCACATGTGGCGGTTGTCGTTGAGGTCGCCGGAGCCCCAGGCGTTGGCCACGAGGAACACCGCGACGCCGAAGAGGACGACGTCGACGCTGCTGCCGCTCGCCCCGGCGCGACGCCAGAGCGCCACGAGCGAGGCGACGACGAATGCCGTGAGTGCGACGCCGGCCACCGGACCACCCTCGACGAACGCCTCGAGGACGACGTTGTGCGGGTGCAGCCTCGGGCCGGCGTCCAGCGGCAGCTCGTCCGGGCCCAGACGGCTCACGAACCCGCCCCATCCCGTGCCCACGAGGGCGCCCGGCAGGTCGGACAGGCTCCGGAAGGCGGCGGCCCAGAGCGGCTGGCGCGTGGCGGTGGCCGCGTCGGTCGAGACCAGTGCGCCCAGGAGGCGCTGGGCGCCGGGCGCGGTGCTGACGGTGAGTGCCACGACCGTGGCTCCGAGGGCCGTGAGGGTGACGGTGATCCGTGTGGCACGGCGCGCCCAGGGCGCCAGGAGGACCGTCGTGACCAGGGCGACGGCGACGGCGGCGAAGGGGCCCCGCGATCCCGACGAGACCAGGACGCCGGCGGCGACGACGACGCCGGCGAGGGTGGCCGCCCAGCGGAAGGGGCGGTGGGACGCGCCGGGGGTGAGGCACCAGACGGTGCCGACGAGCACGACGAGGCCGCTGACGCGTCCGGCGGCGATGGTGGTGGACCCTTCGAGGGCGGCTCGACCATAGGTGCTGTCGTCGGGGGTCAGGAGGAGCGCGCCGACCGTCAGCGCGGCGAACGCGGTCGTGGCGCCGAGCCAGGCCCGTCGACGCTCCGGGTCGCCGAGCAGCTGGCGAGCACTGACGACCACGACGACGGTGAGCACGAGGGCGGCCAGCTTCTCGGCGTGGTAGCCGACGGGCACGGGCACGACGGCTCCGGGCACGAGCGCCACGAGCACCACGAGGAGCCAGACGGGCACCCGGTTGCGGGGCCCCCGGGCCACGACGTCGAGGACGGTCGCGGCCACCAGGACGGCACAGGCGAGGACCGTGAGGTCGACGGGCACCCAGGCCAGCAGGGGTGACCCCTTGAAGTAGCCGGCCGACACCGCGAGGGCGTGCACGACGGGCAGGGGGCCCGGGCGCACGGGCAGGGGGCCCGGGCGCACGGGCAGGTGGGTGGCGCTCACGCGGCAGGTCTCCTCGGACGGGTCTCGACGGGTCGTTTCTTCCAGAGTACGCGAAATCTGATATTCTTGTGAGATCGTGCCCGTCGGCCCCGACACGCCTCCCGACGGAACCTTTCAGGCCAGAGCACAGGCCGTCATCACATCAGCAGGGATCGTCATGCACCTCCTCGACCTCCTCGGAGTCGTCCGTCGGCACTGGGTCGTCGCCGTCGCCACGATGCTCATCGGGCTCGTGGCCGCCGTCACCCTCTACGCCGTCTCGACGCCGGGCTACCGATCCGAGACGCGTCTGTACGTCGCTGTCCAGCCGTCCGCCGACCTCTCGGCCCTCGAGGTCGGGCAGGGCAACACCGCCGCGAAGCAGAAGGTGCTCTCGTACAGCGACGTCGCGCGCAGCGCCCTGGTCCTGCAGCCCGTCATCGACGAGCTGAGCCTCGACACCACCGTCGACGAGCTCGCCGACCGCGTGTCGTCGGTGCCGCCGACCGACACGGTGATCCTCACGATCGCCGTGACCGATCCCGATCCCGACGTCGCCGCCGTCATCGCGAACGCCATCGGCGCCGAGCTGTCGCACGTCGTCTCGGAACGCCTCGAGGCGGGCGGTGACGGAGCGCCCAGCCCCGTCCAGCTCGAGACCCTGCAACCGGCGACGCCCTCCTCCACGCCGGTCACGCCCGGGCTCGTCGCGCACCTGGCGGTCGGCCTCCTGCTCGGCGGAGCGCTGGGCGTCGCGCTCGCGACCCTGCGGCGCGCCCTCGAGACGAAGGTGCGCGGCGACGACGACGTCGCCGAGATCACCGACGTGCCGGTCGTCGGCACGGTCCCCTTCGACCCCCAGGCGCGCACGCACCCGCTCACGGTGCAGGTCGACCCGCTCGGGCCGCGTGCCGAGGCGTTCCGAGGACTCCGGACCAGCCTGCAGTTCCTCGACATGCAGGGCACGAGGCGCAGCGTCATGGTGACCTCGCCCATGCCCAGCGAGGGCAAGTCGACGTCGATCTGCAACCTCGCGATCGCCCTCGCCCAGGCGGGCCGGCGCGTGGCCCTCGTCGACGCCGACCTCCGACGGCCGCGCGTCGCCGAGATCATGGGCATCGAGGGTGCCGTGGGGGTGACCGACGTGCTCATCGGTGCTGCGGAGCTCGACGACGTCGTCCAGCCCTGGGGGCGCGACCAACTCGTCGTGCTGCCCGCCGGACAGACCCCGCCGAACCCGGCCGAGCTCGTGGGTTCGCTGGGCATGCAGGCGCTGGTCGCCGAGCTGGGGTCGCGGTTCGACCACGTCCTCGTCGACGCGCCTCCGCTCCTGCCGGTCTCGGACGCGTCGGCCATGGCCGGGCTCGTCGACGGGGCCCTCGTCGTCGCCGCGTCCGGTCGCACGCACAAGGCGCTCCTCACGAAGGCCCTCGACCTGCTGCACGGACTCGGGTCGCCGGCGCTCGGCATCGTCGTGACGATGGTGCCGTTCTCGGGACGCTCCGGTTCCGCGTACTCCACGTACTACACCCGGCCTCCCCAGGCCGAGCGACCCGCTGCCCGGCGCCGGGCACCCCTGCGAGGAGGCACGCGATGACCGGGACGATCCTCTGCGTCTGCACGGGCAACCTGTGCCGCTCGCCCCTGCTGGCGCAGGTGCTCCGCACTGCCCTCGGCCCGGAGGTGCGGGTCGTCAGCGCGGGCACCGACGCGGCTGTCGGCGGGTCCGTCCCCGAGGCCACCACCCGCGCGGCCCTCGCCCTGGGGTTCGGTGCCGGCCTGCCCGAGCACCGGCCCCGCCCCCTCGACCGCGAGCTCGTCGACTCGGCGGACCTCGTCGTCGCGCTCGCCAGGGAGCACCGCGGTGCCGTGGCCCGGCTCAGCCCCCGAGCCAGTCGGCGCACGTTCACGCTCCTCGAGCTCGGCAGGCTCGCCGGCGTCATGACCGACCGAGACAGGTCGGCGCTGCACGAGCGCATCGAGGACGGTCAGGCGCCCCTGGCGGCGCTGGCGGTGACGCTGGCCGCGCTCCGGGGCCACGCCGCGCCTCCGGCCTCGCCCGTCGACCTCGATGTCGTCGATCCCTTCGGGGCCGGCGACGGCGTGCACGCCGCAGCGGCCCGCGAGATCGTCCGCGGGGGGCGGCAGCTCCTCGAGGTGCTCGACGACGTGGCCGGAGCGTGCTCGGTCGCCGCCTGAAGGCGGTGTGCGTGAGGCAGAATCGTCACCGATGACTGCACTCCACGACCCCAGCGCCCACACGTTCGCCTCGGACAACTACGCCGGCGCCCACCCCGCGGTGATCGCGGCGCTCGCGGACGCCAACGGCGGCCACGTCGGCTCGTACGGAGCCGACCCGTACACGGCCCGGTTCGCCGAGCTCGTCGTGGAGCGGTTCGGGGAGGGGACGACCGTGCACCCGGTGCTCACCGGCACGGGTGCCAACGTCGCCGCGCTGCAGGCCCTGACGCCGCGCTGGGCCGCCGTGATCTGCGCCACGACCGCGCACGTCTACACCGACGAGGGCGGTGCCCCCGAGCGCCTGGGCGGCATCAAGCTGCTCACCGTCCCGACGCCCGACGGCAAGCTGACCCCCGAGCTGATCGACCGGCAGGCGTACGGCTGGGGCGACCAGCAGCGCCCCCAGCCGCTGGCCGTCACGATCACGCAGAGCACCGAGCTCGGCACTGTGTACTCGCCCGACGAGATCCGGGCCATCACCGAGCACGCCCACTCGCTGGGCATGCGCGTGCACATGGACGGCGCGCGGCTCGCCAACGCGGCCGCGTCGACCGGCGCGTCCCTGCGGGAGCTGACCCGCGACTCCGGCGTCGACAGCCTGTCGTTCGGCGGCACGAAGAACGGGCTCGTGCTCGGCGAGTCGATCGTGGCCTTCACGCCCGAGGCCGAGGCAGGAGTCACGTTCCTGCGCAAGATGGACGCCCAGCTGGCCTCGAAGATGCGCTTCGTCTCCGCACAGTTCGTGGCCCTGCTCGAGGGCGACCTGTGGCTGCGGTCCGCGGAGCGGGCCAACGCGATGGCGACGAGGCTCGCCGAGGGCCTGGCAGCCCTGCCCGGCGTCATCGTGACGCAGCAGGTGGAGGCCAACGGGGTGTTCGTGGTGCTGCCGAAGGAGGTGGTGGAGCCCGTCCGGGCCGTCCACCACTTCTACGACTGGAACCGCGCCACGGGCGAGGTCCGCCTCATGTGCTCTTTCGACACCACCGAGGAGCACGTCGACCGCCTCGTCGCCGACGTGGCGGCCGCCGTCGGGGCGCTCGCGAGCTGACGGCGACGCCCGGTCAGGGCCGCGGCGCGAGGGGGGTGCCGATCCGCGTGACGCGCGCGGGTGCCCAGCGGTCCGGGTCGAGGACGCCGCGGCCGTCGAGGACGCTGCGCACCCCGGGGACGTCGGCGGCGGTCCAGTCGGCGTACTCGGCGTGGTCCGCCTGGAGCACGGCGGCGTGGGCGCGGTCGCCCCGCCGGAACGGCGCGAACCCCAGGTCGCTCAGCTCGTCGTCCGAGTACAGCGGGTCGTGCACGACGACCGTCGCACCGCGCTCGCGCAGGGCACGGACCGTGTCGAAGACCCCGGAGAACGCGGTCTCCTTCACGCCGCCCCGGTAAGCGGCCCCGAGTACGACCACGGTCGCGCCGCCGAGATCGTCGTGCACCGACTCGAGGCGGGCCACGGCGTGCTCGGGCATCGCGGCGTTGCGTGCCCGCGCGGCCTGCACCACGGACGCCTCGGGGTCGTTCCAGAGGTACAGACGGGGGTAGACCGGGATGCAGTGACCGCCCACGGCGATGCCCGGGGAGTGGATGTGGCTGAAGGGCTGGGAATTGCAGGCGGCGATCACGGGAGCGATGTCGACGCCGACCGTCTCGGCGTGGCGCGCGAACTCGTTGGCCAGGGCGATGTTGACGTCGCGGTAGGTGGTCTCGGCGAGCTTCGCCAGTTCGGCACCCTCGGGTGAGCCGAGGTCCCAGACGCCGTTCGGGCGATCGAGGTCGGGGCGCTCGTCGAAGTCGAGCACGCGCTCGTAGAAGTCGACGGCCCGCGCGGCCCCGGCCTCGTCGAGGGCACCGACGAGCTTCGGGTAGCGACGGAGGTCGGCGAACACCCGGCCGGTGAGCACGCGCTCGGGCGAGAACGCGAGCGAGAAGTCGCGCCCCTCGACGAGCCCGCTGTGCCGCTCGAGCATCGGACGCCACCGGGACCTCGTCGTGCCCACCGGCAGGGTCGTCTCGTACACGACGAGGGTGCCCGGGCGGAGGTTCTCCGCCACGGAGCGCGTGGCCGCGTCGAGGTGGCGGAAGTCGGGTCGGGCCTCGTCGTCGACCACGAGGGGGACCACGAGCACGACGACCTCGGCGTCGGGCACGGCGACGGAGGCCTGCGTGGTGGCGGTGAGCAGGTCGCGGGCGACGACGTCGCGGAGGGCGCCGTCGAGGCCAGCCTCGCCGGGGAAGGGCGCGACGCCCGCGGCGACGAGGTCGACGACGCGGGGTGCGACGTCGAGCCCGGTGACCCGGTGCCCGCGGCTGGCGTACTGCACGGCGAGGGGGAGGCCGATCTTGCCGAGGCCGACGACGGTGATGTTCACGAGGGGGTCCCTGTCTGAGCGGAGGCGGAGGCGGAGGCGGAGGTGAGAGCGGGGGCGGGCGCGGGGGTGGGGTCCACGGCCTCCCGCGGGTCGACGACGCGGCCCGTCGCGGCGGAGAGCAGGGCCGACTCGGCGACGCCGAGCGTGGCGAGCCCGTCGCGCAAGGTGACGACGTCGCTGCGGAGGCCGAGCACGGCATCGCGGAACGCCTCGTGCTCGAGGACCAGCGGTTCGCGCTTGGTGATCGCGAAGCGGGTGCAGTCGCCCTCCGCGACGCCGCGGAAGGCGGCCACGGCGTCCCACGCCGTGGCGACGGTGCCGTTCTCGTAGAACGTGAGATCGGCGGTGAGGGTGTCGGCGACGAACGCGCCCCTGGCCCCGGTGACGACGGTGAGCCGCTCCTTGAAGGGCGACAACCAGTTGACCAGGTGGTTCGTCACGGTGCCGTCCTGGAGGGCTCCGGAGACGATGACGAGGTCCTCGTGGTCGCGCCCGCTCTTGTGCGCGCTCTGCGCGGAGACGCTGACGAAGGGGCTCCGGGCCAGCCAGGCCGTGAGATCGATGTCGTGCGTGGCGAGGTCTTTCACGACGCCCACGTCGGCGATGCGCGCGGGGAAGGGGCCTTGGCGGCGGGTGGCGATCTGGTAGACCTCGCCGAGGCTGCCGGCGTCGAGACGGTCCCGGAGGGACTGCAGGGCGGGGTTGAACCGCTCCACGTGGCCGACGGCCCCGACGAGCCCTCGGGTCTCGAACGCCTCGACGAGGCGTCGGGCGGCCTCGACGCTGCTCGCCACTGGCTTCTCGACGAGGGCGTGCACGCCGGCCTCGGCGAGCTGGAGCCCGACCTGCTCGTGGTGGGCGGTGGGCACGGCGACGACGGCGAGGTCGATGCCGAGGCGGAGGAGCCCCTCGACGTCGTCGACGAGGGGCACGCCGGCGGCGGCCCCTGTCGCGTCGCCCCGGGAGTCGGCGACGCCGACGAGGTCGACGCCGTCGAGCTGTCGCAGGACCCGCGCGTGGTGGCGGCCCATCATGCCGATGCCGACGAGCCCGGCCCGCAGCGCGGCCATCAGCGTCCCGCCCCGGCGACCGCGGTGACGGCGTGCGCGACCCGCTCGAGATCGTCTGCGGACAGCGCGGGGTGCACGGGGAGGGAGAGCACCTCGGCGGCGGCCCGTTCGGTCTCGGGCAGGTCGAGGGCCAGGCCGAACGACGGCAGACGGTGCACGGGGGTGGGGTAGTAGACCCCCGTGCCGATGCCGTGCTCGTCGTGCAGGGCACGGGCGAAGCCGTCGCGGTCGTCGGTGACGCGGATCGTGTACTGGTGCCAGACCGGTTCTGCCCGAGGATCGACGACCGGGGTCGGGACGCCGCGGATCTCGCGCGAGAGGAACGCGGCGGCCTCCCGCCGGGCGGTCGTCCAGCCGAGCACCTTGGTGAGCTGGACCCGCCCGATGGCGGCGTGCAGGTCGGTCATGCGGGCGTTGAAGCCCACGACCTCGTTCTCGTAGCGGCGCTCCATGCCCTGGTTGCGCAGCAGGCGCAGCCGCCTCGCCAGGTCGCCGTCGGCGCAGCTGATCATGCCGCCCTCGCCCGCGGTCATGTTCTTGGTGGGGTAGAGGCTGAAGGAGCCCGCGACGCCCTGGGTGCCGACGGGGCGGCCGTCCCATCGGGCACCGTGGGCCTGGGCGGCGTCCTCGAGCAGCAGGAGGTCGTGCTCGCGCGCGAGCGCACCGAGCGCCGTGAGGTCGGCCGGGTGTCCGTAGAGGTGCACGGGCATCACGGCACGGGTGCGGGGCGTGAGCGCCGCCCGGACGGCGTCGACGTCGAGGGCGTAGTGGAGCGGCTCGATGTCGGCGAAGACGGGCGTCGCGCCGGTGAGGGCCACCGCGTTCGCGGTGGCGGCGAAGGTGAACGACGGCACGACGACCTCGTCGCCCGGCGCGATGCCCGCCGCCACGAGCGAGAGGTGCAGGGCCGACGTGCCGGAGTTCACGGCGACGACCGGTCGTCCGTCGAGCAGGACCTGCGAGAACTCCTGCTCGAACGCGGCGACCTCGGGGCCCTGGGCGAGCATGCCGGAGGCGAGGACCGCGTCGACCGCGCGGCGCTCGTCGTCGCCGATGAGGGGGCGGGCCGCGGGGACGAAGGCGGCGGTCATCGGGCCACCGCCACGAGCTGCCCGTCGACCTCTCGGTGACGGTCCCCGGTGACGGGGCAGACCAGGTCGTCGCCCTCGGCGACGAGACGGTGACCGGCCCGGCCCACCCAGCCGATCTGCCGCGCCGGGACTCCGGCGACGAGGGCGTGCGGCGCGACGTCGTCGACGACGACCGCTCCGGCCGCCACCAGGGCCCAGGCTCCGATCGCGACCGGTGCGACGCAGGTCGACCCGGCACCGAGCGAGGCGCCGTCGTCGACCACCACGCCGGTCGGCATCCAGTCGGTCGGCAGCTTGCGCCGGCCCTCAGGAGTGACGGCACGCGGCGCCCGGTCGTTGGTGAGCACGACGCCGGGACCGACGAAGACG
>Ga0265797_10006863_pt1 | contig 15882 bp, 9 predicted proteins | sample P2T30metagenome_FD_192433 | JGI IMG/M metagenome (GOLD analysis project Ga0265797, IMG submission 192433) | Plant litter microbial communities from East Loma Ridge, Irvine, California - P2 T30 | ecosystem: Environmental > Terrestrial > Plant litter > Unclassified | place: USA: California... | reverse complement strand
GTCTGTTGGGCCGAGGGTTAGGGCGCCGCCTGTTAGGGGGGAGGGTTGAAAGGATTGTGTGGCTGGATGGGGTTGTGGTGGTAGCGGAGGTGGATCGAGGGAGGGGGGAAAGAGAGTTGATAACGTGACTTCGGGAATGGGCGCGATGTCGAGTGTCATTGTACCCTTGCAATCAAACAGTATCCGTAACTTCAGCGGTGCGTCGTCGTTTCCCTTGGCTTTGTATTCTTCGACTGCTTTCAGTAGTGTGGAGTGCAGCGCGGTGCCGTCTAGGAGTTTGTCGGTTACGGCGTGGAACTCGAAGTGCTGTGCGGCTTCGAGCATGCGGGCGCGGTGGTAGGCGAGCATGTAGAAGGGGGAGGGAGTGGTGAAGTTTAGGTCTGGGTGGGAGTTTTCGGGGGAGGTGAGGAGGAGGGGGTCGTAGCGGAGGGAGGTGAAGAGTTGGAAGGGTTGGGGGGAGGACATGGTGGTAGAAGCTGCTTGTGTTTTCTCGCTCATGGCGATTGGGTGCTGGTGGATGATCGAAGAAAGGAAGGAGAGAAGAGTTTTTGATGCGTGTGTTGTTGTGTGTGCAGGTCGACGTGGCGTTAATGCGAGGTGTTGAGGTGTAAAGCTACACGACGTACTGACTGTGTAGAAGAAGTTTGACGTCGATGACCTTGAAAGATTGATGCTACACGTCACGTGTAAAACCTACTGACTACATTGTTAAGCTTCAATATTTTCACATTCATTATTGGTGGGCCCGAGTGGAGGACTATCGAAAGAGTTCTGGAGTAACATGTGAAATCTCGTGGTCGATGGAGTGGTGATGACGTGCACCTGAGCTTGGGCCGGCGGTAGTAGCACCAAACACCAAAGATTTCGAAGCCGTCGACGCCCTCCCAACATCGCCATTGCGCCCACATCTCCTTTCCTCCTGTAATTAATTCCGGCTTCACACTCTCAATTTCATCATGGCGCCCACCAACCAGGCGCCACTGGGACCCGGCCCGTTCCCCGTCGAAATTCCCATCGAGCAAGGCACATCCTCCCTGTGGGACCGCTTATCGAACTGGGCGTCCGAGAACAGGGGCGTCGTATACACAATCGCTGGTGTCACACTCGTCGTCGGCGCAGGTGGCGCGATATACTACCTCTCCTCGGACTCGCGGCAGGACAACAGCGCGGCGGCAGGCAACAAGCGGAAGAAGCAGCGCGAGAGGAAGCGTGCAAAGGAAAGGGCGGAGAAGGATGTCACACCAGAGGAGGCAGCACGGCCTGGCTCGTCGGCGGGCGAGAAGAAGGCGTCGGTTGCGGCGTCCACCGAGGACGAGCTGCCCCAGGTCGACGAGAGCAGCGTGGGCGCACTGTCGGACGAGCAGCGCAAAGACTATGCAGCGAAGCTCAAGGCGGCGGGCAACAAGGCGTACGGCTCCAAGGACTACAACCGCGCCATCGATCTCTACGGGCAGGCCATCCTCTGCAAGCAGGACCCCGTCTTCTACTCGAACCGCGCCGCCTGCTACAACGCCATGTCCGACTGGGACAAGGTCATCGAAGACACCACCGCCGCCATCAACCTCGACAACGAGTACGTCAAGGCCCTCAACCGCCGCGCCAACGCCTACGAGCAGGTCGAGCGCAACAGCGAGGCCCTGCTCGACTACACGGCGAGCTGCATCATCGACGGCTTCCGCAACGAGAGCAGCGCCCAGAGCGTCGAGCGCCTGCTGAAGAAGGTCGCCGAGACCAAGGGCAAGGCCATCCTCGCCGCCAAGGAGAAGAAGCTGCCCAGCCCGACCTTTGTCACAAACTACCTGCAGAGCTTCCGCCCCAAGGACCCGCCCGCTGGCCTGGAGGAGGATGCCGAGCTGGACGAGGAGAGCGGAAAGGGACAGCTGCGCAAGGGGCTGAAGGCCATGGCCACCAAGACGGGCGACGGATACACAGAGGCCGCCGCAGCCTTTGACCGCGCGCTCGAGCTCGGCGACCTGGGCGATCACGAGGCCTTTGCGTACAACATGCGCGGGACTTTCAGCTACCTCAAGGGCGACAACGAGGATGCGCTCAGGGATATGAACAGGAGCATCGAGCTCCAGCCCACCCTCACGCAGTCCTTCATCAAGCGCGCCTCCATGCACCTCGAGCTCGCAAACCCAGACGACGCCGAATCCGACTTCGCCGCTGCGCTCGAGCAGAACGCCACGGACCCAGACATCTTCTACCACCGCGCACAGCTGCACTTCATTAAGTCGGAGTTCGGCGAGGCCGCAAAGGACTACCAGAAGTCGATCGACCTCGACAAGGACTTCATCTTCAGCCACATCCAGCTGGGTGTCACACAATACAAGATGGGCAGCATTGCTTCATCGATGGCCACCTTCCGCCGGTGCATGAAGAATTTTAGCAACGTGCCAGACGTGTACAACTACTACGGCGAGCTCCTGCTCGACCAGCAGAAGTACCAGGAGGCCATTGAGAAGTTTGACGCCGCCGTTGAGATGGAGAAGACATCCAAGCCGCTCGGCATGAATGTCTTGCCACTCATCAACAAGGCCCTAGCACTGTTCCAGTGGAAGAACGATTTCTCCGACGCAGAGAAGCTGTGCGAAAAGGCCCTCATCATCGACCCAGAGTGCGACATTGCCGTCGCAACAATGGCGCAACTCCTCCTACAGCAAGGCAAGGTCACAGAAGCACTCAAGTACTTCGAACGCGCCGCCGAGCTATCCAGGACAGAGGGCGAGATCGTCAACGCGCTCAGCTATGCGGAGGCAACACGGACACAGCTGGAGGTAAGTCTCCACCAACATCGCTGTTCAAACCCGAATGCTAACAATTCGATCAGGTGCAAGAAAAGTACCCCAAGCTGGCATCGAGACTCGGTGCAATGGGTGCCGGGGCCGGTGGCTTCGGGGGCATGCGGTAAAATACCCATGCCGCAGTGGACATTGAGAGTTGGCCGAAGGATGTATGTACATGTTGGATCAAGACGGGGGACACATGCTTTATGATGTCCGGGCGTTGCTGTGTGGAAGTTCCAGACTTCCACTTCTGTATATCTATCAAAATCTCCTGAGAAAGCATCAAGAACGATTTTTAAAAGTTGAGTTGGGTGTGGCGTTGACCCATAAGTCACATGTTTCACTACGATTTATAGGAATTTACCTAGAGTCAAGGTCATAAGTGTCACGGCGTTGCTGATCGCTCCATCTAGACACTCGCCTCCACCACGAGCATCAGCACTATTTCCCCAGGCTCGGTGCACGTCAGCCAGGCGCACGAAAAGCAAGCTAATATCGCTCTTTTCGTGGCTTTGCGGCACCGTCTTGTCCTTTTTGGGGCCAAAAAGAAAGACTAATGCAGCTCAATTAGCGGTGTACTCACGCATGGGTTGATGTTGGCTGCATCCGCATTCCTTTTGTCTGGTCATCTCGGCAAGCGGTTTTCGATATTGCTTGAAAGCCGGCCGGAGACCGGGCGTTTGGGTGTTGTCAGTGTTGCAAGATGTGGAAGGTGTGGTTGATGTTTCCTACTTTCCTTGTTTCGCAGCCAACATCTATCGCCTCCACCAATTCTCGCCATCTGCGTCCAACCCCACATTTCCAGCGAGGCCACCTCAAGAAACTGCAAGCCGCAGTGAGACACACAAAGATTGTCCAGTCCGCGCCGCACACGACACAACCTCCCACCTGCTGCCGGCACCCACAATCTCCGTTAATCTGCATACGCGCCGGAGCAAATTTGCTGTCTTTGAGGCCTGAAGCGGGGCTTCGATAGCTTCGCGGCGCGCACACTAACCCTTAAGCAGGCATTTACCAGCCGTCTCATATGTGGCGCCTGCAGCGCACAGACGGCGGATGAATGCCATGAGTTCAGTTCGGGTGCGACGAGGACAATCCCCCGCCCCAACGTCCTTCTAGAGTTTCTGGCGGCCTTGCGAAACGCTAGTGTTGGGCTGCTGTGAGGCAGAATTCGCGAAGGAATGGACATGTGTTTGTGGAGGCGATGCTAGAAAGTCCAACAGCGTGGAGAGTGTTTGTGCGAATGGAGGCTGAAGACAGAACCGCTCCTGCGACCATGCGGCTCGGAGAACCCTGGTTTGGAATCGAGAAGGCTGACCATACGCAGCATTGCAGCAGCGAGCGCTTACAAGCAAGTTATAGCCTACTTGCCTGTCTGGGCAAGGCGTCCTGCAGTTCATCTCCACCCGCATACAGGTTGCCTCCGCCTAGACAGGGTGGCAGCAGCAGATTCGGGTCGAGATGGGGTCCGTGACCGCGTACATGGCGCGTGGGCTGGTGTGTTTAACGGCCCGCGCAGGGATGTCAGGGAATCTAATGTGGTAGTCGGGAAATGGATATAAGATTGGAAAGCGTCCTGTGGAGGCAGGTTTGTGACACCGTTTGCGCCGTCGTTGAAAAAAAAGAAGGCTGAAGGAAGATTATTGGAACGATATATATCGTCTTCAACTCGGTGTTCGTTTCTTTCACGCATCTTCTGTCTTTCGGTTCTTCGACTTCATCATCATGTTGGGCGGAATAGTGCTTACGAGCATTGCTACCATCGCGCTCTTCACTGCGCCGGCATGTTCGATACCAACAGGACCTAAGCCACCACGGCCACAACCAGACTACAAGCCGGCAAGCAACCTCAGCAAGCTAGCCAAGCTGATGCCCACGAGCGCCCTACCCGCTCCCACCGGCGAATTGAAGTACGTCCTTCTCGGCGTCGGCACACAGAACTACACATGCACATCCGGCAACGATGCCGCCGCCCCAGGAACCACCGGCGCAAGTGGTAAGTCAACGCCATCAATCATCCAAGCATCCTCCTAATCCAACCCAGCCCAACTCTACGACATCGGCTCCGCCCTCAACAACGACCCGATGGCGAAATGGAAAATCCCATCTATATCCCCCCTCGCCCTATCCCTCAGCACATCGCCCCAAGTCCTCGACTGGAGCCTCGAAACGCAGGGCTACAACCACCTCGTCGGGCACCACTTCTTCTGGGCGGCCCCCGTGTTTGCGCTCGATCAGCTGGCCAAGACGGGGTACCCTGTTGCGCAGGTCGGTAAAGTTAATGATACTGCTGCGCCGGCGTCGGCGTGCCCGGGGCTGACGGGCGAGGGCGCGGTTAGGTGGTTGTTTTTGAAGGATACGAAGGGGTTGTCGGTGGGGGGCGTGGATACGGTGTATAGGGTTGAGACGGCGGGTGGGGCGGCGCCGGCGACGTGTAAGGGGATGAAGCCGAGCTTTGAGGTTAAATATGCTACGCAGTGTAAGTTTGCTGATCGAGGGTGGAGGGGATTGTTACTGACTGTGTATACAGATTGGGTCTATGGTCCGAAGAAGTGATCTGAACTTGTCCATCTACGGATGTCATTCAGCTCTATCTTCACTCCTCTATCCTTCCTCTTGTCCCCTTGGACTCTTTCTATCTGCACACACTTTCCCTCCTCACAACAACATTCGCTTCCCCATTCTGCATCGCGATACCCTTTCATGTCATGGCGTTGGCTCTTTTTTCGCATTCCTGGTGGCTCATTAGTGTAGGGTGGCTTTAGACAATCGTTTTTCGCGCAGCATAATGTCAAAGACTCAATTCTCATCCGCCTTGTGTCTTCGTCGTCACTACGTCTCGATATTTATTACTGTGGGCTGGAATACTACGAGTGAAAATGCCCAGGTATCTGTCATCTAAAAGTAGCCAATGATAGCTACAAGTGTGGTTTACTACGCAAATAGAGGCGTTATAGACCAGCGCGATGTATTTCCATAGCGTACTTCTTGGAGATAGTTTGTTTTTCGCGCGTTGGTGATAAGTTGCAGTACGGCTTTGGGTACGCTAATTAAGGAAATACTAGTCACATCTGATATTTCGATCGTCCCTATCTAATGATCTGTAGCAGCAACAATAAAGAACAAGAAAAGCGCTGTAAAGACGAGCCTCGTAGCAACCTCTGTGAGGCTGTACTATCTGAAGCTGCTAGGGACGGAACAATTAGGTGTAATGAAGTGGAAAACGCTATATAGTATCTGATAGCTCTTCTTAAGGGGCCTTTTAGCGAACGGCGAGCCATTGAGGATATTCAGCAAGTCTCCCTGCCGACACACACTACCTACCTACGCAAGTGCCTCCTTGGTGAACTCCTTGATCAACCGGAAGTCTCGCCTACCCGCCATCTTCCAGAACCTGACCTCCAGAATGGCCACTCCTTGACGGTCGTCCGGATGCTGAGGGTATATAGCGACATCTCGGCTGTCTCCTCCAACCTTACGCAGACAGAGATGACTGCCTCCGACGCATCGATTGCAGGCAATATTCGGCTCGTTCACAGTGACCATGCACGCAGCCGGTTGCTTGATGCACGCAGATTTGCGCTGCTTTGTGTTCGCGAGCCAGCCTGCTTTCAAGTCGGCAGACCAAGCCAGCAGTGCGTCCTGCACCGCCTGCGAGAGCTCCTCGAACCCTAGGAACCTCGATCCGTCCCAGGCTTTCACTTCTACTAGGTCCCCGTGTACGGCTCGATCTGCTGCCAGTGCAGGAGTAGGAGTCGGTGCGAGAGTAGGAACCGGTGCGAGAGTAGGAACCGGTGCGAGAGTAGGAACCGGTGCGAGAGTAGGAACCGGTGCGAGAGTAGGAACCGGTGTAGGAGTCGGTGCAGGTGGCACAGAAGCACCCTTCTCCTCGCCAGTCCGCCTCCTCTTTGCTTGGTGCTGCCTCTCTACCCTGTCTTCCAACCGCCTACTCCTCTCCTCCGCGTCGTCAATGTCGTCAATGTCGTCAGACACACGCTTGTGCATCCGCCGGTGGTCCTGTATGACGAAGCTCTGGAAATGCAGCTTATTGCACTGTTCCGCGTTGACGACTCTGAACTGGTTCAGCGTGTCTTGCGTTTAGACGTACTTTGCACCGACGGCAGCTGCAGTGTAATGGCTGCTGGCGACGGCCTTGGCCTGCTCATCTGCCGTGGCGACCATTTGCTTGGTCTCGGTGAGCGCCGTATTCGCCGTCTTGAGCACCACGTCCTTTTCTGCTCGTTCCATGGCGTCGGTGCTGAACTCCGAGAACCCCTTCTGTAGGGTCTGCATGTCCTTGATGAGGGTGTCGAGGGTGCTGCTTGTTGCGAGCTTTGCGATCTCGGTCAGGACGCTCTTGGTGTCCTTCTTGCCGGCCGACGCCAGCCTCACGAGGCCCCGGTTCAGTAGCAATACGCCTCTGGCCACAGCCGGTATTGCCTCCACGACGGACTCCATCTGCTCCATCGACTTAAAATTCTCTTTCACCAACTGCACGCTCACCTCGACCGCTGTCTGGATATTCTGGACGTCCTCTTTGGTTGCCAGCGCCGGCAGGACTTCCAGGCTCTTCGCAATGCCCTGCAGCAGGTCTGTCGTCTCTTGATGCCGGTCGGTGAGGATCTGTCGTTTCTTGCGCTGCATGTCCAGCCCTTCAATAGTGCGGTCGTGAGTAGCATGGAGACAATCCCGCTGCCGGTCTAGCCTCAAGTCGGTGGAGTGGCGGTCTCGGATTGCCGCATTGACCGCGCTGGTATATCTGTACATGTTGCCGCGCGCCTCCTCGACTTTCTGCTGGGCAACTTGCTCCCGCTTCCGCGCTTCATCGCGCTGGGCGGAGGTCTTTGACGTTTCCCATGAGTTGGCTATTGCCCGTAGGTGGAGATACACGTTCTCGGTGGCCGTTGCGTTGCCTTCAGACCTGTATTGGTCCACCTTGTCTTCTACGCTGCCGATCTTCGAGTAGATCATGTCGTTTTGACGTTTGGCGGTGGTGTGGAACGCACCGAATCAGTTCTTCGTGATCTGCATTTGCTTGCCCAACAGCTTCTGCGACTTGCTGATACTCCGCCGCGTCAGTCTGGTGCTTTCATCCAACGTTTCGACGCCAGCTTGGAAAATCGTCTGCAAGGAGTCCATCATCCCTCCAAAGTCGCTCATGTGCTGCTTCACCGCACCGATGCCCTCGCCAAAGCTCTTTCCAGTCTTGTTCCAGCTCTGTGTGAGGTCGTCCATCTCTCCTCCCAGTCCGTCAACCCCACCCTGCACTGCACCGACCCGCTCGCCCATTTCCTTCTACACTGTGTCGAAATGCTTCTGACAGCCGTTCATCCTGCCGCCCAAGTCGTTGACTCCCCGGTACACAGCACCGACCCACCCCCCCACTTCGCTCTTGACATCATTGACTCTCTGGTGCACTGCACAGAAACCATCATCTAAATTTTGTGCGTGCTCGGTGAGGCTGTCACCGACTTCATAGATTGCGGAGGAGGTAGCAACTGCGTGTGCGTCGGCTTGCTCGGTAAGGTCATTGAAGTTGCTTTTCGCCGTCCCTTTCTGCTTCTTCATCCTCTTATACATATCGTTCACTCCTTCAGAGACATCGGTCAGAGCTTGGTTGGTTGCCGCATCTGGAAGGACCACAGGGCGCTGCGGAGGCGGAGAGGCAGGCGGGCTCGAACCGCAGTACTTCTTGGATTGTCCGGAAACACAGGAAGGCACGAATAATAAGCTCCAGGCAATTCGAAAAAAATCTCCGGGCTCGTTGTACTGCGTTGGCTTCAAGGCGAATGGTGAAGCATGGTGGGAAGGAGCGATGCCCGGTACGGAAGGAATGCGAAAGAAGCATGAGATTGATTTTCATCCGGATGGACTTCGCTGAGAGTACCCAACCGTGGCTAAAGGCAGTTGGTTCATAGTGGCAGTTACATGGAAGCTATACAGCTCGGGTGTATGCGAATCTATCCCAGAGCTATGTCCATCACCGTCTTGTGGAGGTCCCTATGCTCTTCTAACAGCTTCTTGAACTCCAACCGGAGCGAGCTGTACTCTTTCCGCTTCCTCGTGTGGTTCTTGACTGCCTTACAGAGCAGCGTCAACCTCTCCTCGCTCATGACACTTGTGATTGAGGAGCGCCAGCTGCGGAGCGCACTCTTCTTCTTGACATCAGCCAATGCTTTCGCACCTTCTTCTACCTCCTGCCGCTGATCCTCGACCGCCACCCTGAACAACTTGTTCCTGCGCTCCAGCTTGCCGATCTGCTCGAGTGCATCGCGATGCTGTGCGCCCAGCTTGAGGCGAGCGGCTGTCTCCTCATCCAAGCGCCGCTTCAAGTCCTCTACGCGCTCCGCCTCAAGCTTCGCGATTGTCTTGTTGCTCTCTGCCTGTGCATCCATGCTCTGCTTCCAATGGGTGGTGGACTGATCGATGGTGCTCGACATGGCTTCTCCAAACTGAGCCTGCAACGTGTTTATCTTCTCGACGTACTACTTCTTCACCTCATCTATCTGGTTCGCCGCTTCGGTACGGGCCGACACCGCATTCTCCTCCGTCTTCCTCTTGCCGTCCAGGGCCTCTTGGAGCTTCTTGTCGATGTCGATATTCGCGTCACGAAGGTCCGTTTCAGAGCCCTCGGTCTCTTCCAGGCTGGCTGCCATGTTGCTGTACTTGCGCTTCTTCTTCTCGATCTCGTTTTTCGCTTGCTTCAGCATGTTTTCCAGCGGGGAAAGGCGGGAGTGGATGAGTGCAGTGCCAGTGGATGTAGGTGCGCCGAGTGTAACAAAACAAGTGTGAACAGTGTAGAATGCGTGTAGGAAGTGCAAGATTGGCGCGTCGACGCGTGAAGTGAGCTATGGGCGGTGTCCAGATGTGGCTTGGCGTGAGGCATTAGGAAAGAGCAACACTGAGCTCCAATCCCACCAAGTGCATCCCATACGCCATATATACGGCGCAAAAATGGCACTTTTGGACGTTTTTACTCTTGACCTGAGCTCAGCTCACTGACGTGTCATCGCGAGTAAGTATTCCGGCAGAACGCTCACCAAAGCGAAGCAGGACGAGGGAAAGAAGAAGTTCGACAGGATTGGTGACGGCGAGCTCTTCAGCGACGAGTACATGCTGTTGGGCGTCGTCTGTGCTCTTTCTCGAGGGGTCTCTGAACACAGAATTCCGTGACGCAGCTTCTTTCCTCTTTCAGTGTCCTATACTGAATCTCTCCATACATTTCTGGGCAGCGAGTGAAAGTGAATAAGACGGCAGTCTTTTGGCCCAGACTGTGCTCTGCTCTAGCACGCAACCATGTCTTTGTGAACTTTTGAGTAAGACCATGGCCATATTACCAGGCTATGATCTCTCTTCTGAACCTCGAGACGGATCTTCAAGCGGAGCTTCCTGTGCGAGTTACTGTATGGCATCATCTACTTGAATCGCAACTACAGCTAAGTTTTAACTACAGACTAGTCAGTGCTGGGTGCGTTATGACCGTGGATTCGCGCTTGTCATATTACTCCCAAGCCCCGCGGAAAGAGTGGCAACACATACCTTGTCGACTTCGACTCGTCATCGTTTATGGATGGCACCAGATGCGGTAATAATCGTGATCGATAGCGACTGCATGAGCTACTGGTTTCGAGGGTTATAACAATACTTACAACCTAAAACAATAGGCGAACTATCTTCGATATTCTTTTTGTAAGTAACAAGTCTTTATAAAAGTGCTGAGGACATACTGGCTATACTTTAGTCGTACTCTGGGTTGAGGTAAAGCGTATTGAAGATATATAGGCTACACTTTAGTCCTACTCTGAGTAGGGCTTCACTGAGCCAATCGATCACGAGTTCTTGCCGTACCTGGTGACGGTGAGGCCTTTGGTTTGAACCAAGATCAGATGGGCCGTCTACAAGCACGTGCTGATAACTTCCTTGCGGCTCTTCTCCCACATTGTACAGGCTTCGTTTCGTCTAAATCACATCCTGCAGGATCTACGTTGTTACTCCAAGTCTCATCCCCTGGGCACCTTCCTATGCACCCGACGTCCACGCGGTCGCAAATCGATTACGAGAATTTCGCATGCCATAGGCGGGTAGGGCGAAAAGGCGAGGACTAGCTAATGCAACTGTGTCACTTAACAGATCAATCGCACGGGGTCACTAACTTACACTCAGCCAAGTTAGCCTATTGGATCGAAGCAGACCATCAACCAAGACCACTCCTACTTAGCTTTGTCAGATTAAGCTGAGACTGCGCGGTTAACGTGAGACACTGGTCGCACGCACCAGTAATTCGTGGTACGCGAGCAACGATAACATCCACTCGCGAGTAGATCGTACAACTCTGAATCCGGGAGCTATAAAAGTGACGTTAATCCCGAAAAACGAAGTTCCCATCAACGAAAGCGCCACCGGCCAAAGATGCCGGACCATACACAATGCCGGGCGCTCATCGTGCATACGATGGGGTGATATCGCACCCCAGTAGATCTACCCTTCAAATCTCTGGTCGAATTGGTATAGGTATGTTGTGCGACTCGCGTATCGGTACGATCGGATCGATCGTAGACGGATCTGTGTTGACCGCTTATGCTGTGGGAAAAGGGTCTCGAGGCTGCAGCGTCCGCATCACAACGCTGTCAGCCCAAAGTGATATTCTTCCACGAAGGAAAAACTGCTACTACTGGAAATCCATCGACTCAGAGGAGACTCAAATTCATGGCTCATTCTCAAGCATCGTCGGCATGATTTTGTTTTCGTCTGGCGTTGAGCAATCGAACCGCTTTATCGCTGAGTATGTCGTGTGACGTTGCCGAACCTCGAAGCCGTCCAGCATATTGAAAGTATTCAGTCCCACGCTCCAGTGGAGTGGGGTTTCCCTTTGGTGTTACATGAAGTGTGGAGCTGCTACTCAACTTGCAGAAGTGCAGTTGTAAAATGTAATCGAAGGAACCAATGGCGTCGCTTGCCGGTCATCCTTTTTACCATTTACAGCTGTCAACCCGCATGATCGCGACAGTCATATGCACAGGCTCTTGCAGGATCTGCATGGTGAGTCTCACGATTTCCGATATCTATCAAACACCTGCCCTTTTGTGACACCGTGCAACTTATTTAATCGGAACCAGAGGTCATACTTTTTTCGCTCCGCAGCCACGCGCCTCGGAGCTTTGAGAACGCATGCTTCCCACACTGCGCTATCTGGGCAACGTGGAACAAAGAATAGTGACCTGAATGTCAACAGCTGACACCCGCGTATGATAATGTGACGACGTCAAGTCCCCGCTGTCAACATGCAGGCGCATGCATCGAGTTTGACCAGGCTGCGAGAGGTAAGTGGTTTCGCCTCCAGTTTAACCGCATCCGCCAGAGGTGCAGGTGTCGAGTCAGTGTCTCGCTCCCGCTTGAAGGATCTACAACGTCCAGGAACAAGGGTTAGCGAACAGACCGAATGAGAACCCGAGCATTCTTCTAAAAGATAAGTCCGTCGGGAGTAGATTCTAAGATTCACTCCGCAGGGCCTGAATCAGTGGTGTTTTCCTGGCTGATCATCCGCGATAATGCTCACGCTAACACCTGGCTACGACGTAGCAAGGTACCTTTGTAGCAAGGTGCAGAAATTGGAATCGAGGTTCAACGTCGAGCTAGGATCGTTCCCAGTTTGCACACGCCTTTGTACTAGCGGCACACTTATGCATGTAAGAAATTGTGACGGGAATGCTACGTGGCTCGGGCGCCCTGGACCGGATTAACCTACCTTTGCTACCTAGGTATTCTGACTTTCATCATCCATTCTGAGTTGGTCCCTATCGATACGAAGTGGTGTTCTGACCTCGAACACCTCTGCATGGAAGTCAGTCTTCGGCAGCCAGTGAGGGTCTCTGATTGTTGTTTGGGGAGAGATACGAACCCGTTCTTGCGGCTACGCCTGCGGTGCATTTCCAAGCGGCAAGGCCGAGAAAGTTTCGCTTGATCTGAGGCTTGCCGCTAAGATCGGCATTGGGACTTTCCGTTCTGTCTAGATTCCGCTTCACACCCACCACCCTCATACCGGTAGCGGCTAGGGGCGATGCCTCTTCGCGCTGTTGCTTGGTGGATGTCAGATCCACGCGCCGTCGGTCATGGATATCTTGCAACGATATGGTGTCCTCTGCTGGGCTACTTGGTGATCCTCTTTGCATAATAATGTTCTGGCCAATCCCTGAGAATTGTCCAATCTCAACACGGTCAGAGAGACAGGATGCTGGACTCCACCACGAATCGGTCGAAAGTTCAAAATCTCCACAGCGCAACTATTTCTGTATGTCTTTCGCGCGAAATAATAACGTTTGGGTTCGTGCAGAACTTGTGCCGTGAATAGAAGGGAACCTTCAGCGATCGATCTCCAGAAATGGGAAGACTAGAAGTGGGCCTGCCCCGCCCATTATATCTAGCCACGGCGGCTACGCTGCTTTCGTAATTAGCGCAGCAGGAGCTGCAAGTGATTGCTTGAGGGTCGAAGCTCCGAGATGCGTGATACGTTTCCTTCTGCACCGCATACGCAAGTCGGCCACAACGGTGGCTTTCGATCTCTGACTCCAACGTCAACCAGACTACAGAGTGTCTGTGCTCGGACGATGCGGTGCGAACATGAAGGCCAACCAGCGTTAGGAGAGGACTAGTTGGAGTTATAGTCCCAGATGTCACCACTCTCTAAGCCTGGCTTCGACCCAAGGCCTTGGTTTCAATAACGTCTGCATCGTTACAGATTAGCACGATTTCTTCGAGGCTGATGTTCACGATGGCCTCTGCGCACTACTGCTGACCATGCATCGACTTCGAGCGATAGTGTTGCTTGATCGACGAGACCTTGATCAGATGAAACGTGGAAGTGCTGCCATTATGAAATAGCTTCCAGAGTGAGAGGTTCAGCAGTCTACAACCATGCAATAACAGCAGATTTGACCGTTGGTAAACGCATCTGGAACAGCTTGGCTGCATGTGTCAATGGGCAGCGTGCAGCACGCGGAACAAGAATCGCGCGAATCATCATGAACCGAGGAGGACAGTGGTATTTACGGGAAAGCTTCTTGATTCTGACATATGCTCTGCGTTAACACAGCTCTCACACTACAGTGGATGTGAATATTGATGAAAATATGCTCCAATGGGATGCGTAGGGGTATCGAAAATGGCGGTTTTCCTGAACCAACTCCCGATCAAGAATGCAAATGCGGAGGAAGATCGAATGCTCGTTAGACGATGCTGGATCCAAATGGCTTTATATTGGTGATGCAGGTCGAACGGATCGCTTGAATTCGGGAGTTCCATGTTCAACTTTTCGTGATTTCGAAGTTTGGTCAAGGAGAATTTCGGACTTCCGTTTGTTAGATGATGTGTGAGTCGGGCCGCTCATTGGTGGCTTCTGCACGCTGCTGTTGGAAGAAAGTATAGGTTCCAATATGTCAGGACTGGTAGCTCGATCCGGACAGTGGCTGTGCCTCTCCTTCCATTGTACGTATTTGAGATCGGCGGCCTTGGTATGCTGTTCAAGCTGAGTGATGATGTACATATTCGCTTCAGCATAACCCTTGGGATTATCAGCAGGCGAGTCCTGGTTCCATTTCGCCGGATCAGGAATCGGTCGGCTCCAAGCCTCGTCACAGCGTGGACAGCGCTCCACTGATGGCTGTTGCGATGGTTCGTCCGCGGGTCGTAAGTTGCGGAGCATTACTTGGATTGCGGGCTCGATTTCGCGTGGACTGGCGTCAAGTTGAGGCACAGGATTGGGTGTGGGTGCATTGCGAGGTATTTGTGCTACTTGAGATGGAGGACTTGGTCGGGATTTCTGTGCTGAAGGCATGGTCGAAGGGGTGTGATTTGCTGCAAACCGGACGTTGTAGCGCTTGCTGGTGCTTTGCGCATCTGAAGCCAGTGGTGGAGTCAATAATCGTGGTGAAGAACTCGCGGCTGGAGGACGTTGGACAATATGCTGTTGTTGTACTGACGAAGGCGAATTTGTTAGACGGGATGCCGTAAAACCAGGAGATCGCTTCATTGGGTGATGTCGACTGGCGGGCCGATGATGGTCATTCGTGACCTGATTCGGTTGGCGGGACTTTTCATCCGGAGAATAACTGAATGACTGCGGAGCGATCGCAGAGTCGTGACGTCCATTAACGTTGACGGGTGTCTGTGAAGAAATACCATTGGAGCCGAAGTGCTTCATGGAGCCGGAAGCTTTCAGTTGAGCAAGTGGTTGCTGGTGGTATTGCCGTTCTGACGAAGATGTTGATGTGGCTGATTCGGTCGGGCTACGAACAAGTCAGCACGTGTTTGTAGAGTGGTTGTAAGACCTTGCTGCCAGCCTCGAAAGCCCATGTAGTGCATGTACATTTACTTCATTGTGACGCATTCGTCCTTCGTTGGATTGCGCTGTGAAGAAAGCGCAATGTGCGAGCACTGACCTGGCATGACTCGCGTAAAGTTCTGAATTGTTATACGATTGCTCTAGAGACGCTGAAGGTAATGACGAAGATCCCAGAGTGACTGCTGCGTTGCCAGGCAGCGCAGCGTGGTGGTAAGCGGGGATTGTGTTACTCGTCGGCGTGGACTTCAGCATCTCGGCGACGCTGGGGAGAGTTCTCTCCATGGCGATGGGAAGAGAGGCACAACCGCAAGATATGGGAGGACGTGGAATCGCAAGGCAAAAGGTCGTACGGAGTACAGAGAAGAAGGACCGGTAGAGTTTCACAGGCTGCGCAATAAGGTTGTCTCGTCTCTCCACTTTTGCGGCGCGGGCAGCAAGCGCATGAGACGAACGGTGGCTTTCTTTTAGCGCAGCTCATTTGCGCCAGCGGCCAGAAAGGAAGACGCTATGGCGTGCCCACCGGATGCGAGCCGCGCATGCCCCGTAGAGTCGGGGTGTTCCAGTGTTGGTGTTAGGGGCGGAACGGGGTCGCTTAGCCCGGCTCAATTCTCGCGGCAGAGCGGGTGAGTCGCCGCTTTCCTTGATCGTCTTACCCATCGCCCCATGCTCCGAACTCGACATTGTTATTTAGGCAAGCCCAAGAATGAGAAACACGCTAAGTGATGGAAGACGTTGAGATGTCTGACTACAGTAATCGTT
>Ga0265797_10006861_pt1 | contig 15883 bp, 14 predicted proteins | sample P2T30metagenome_FD_192433 | JGI IMG/M metagenome (GOLD analysis project Ga0265797, IMG submission 192433) | Plant litter microbial communities from East Loma Ridge, Irvine, California - P2 T30 | ecosystem: Environmental > Terrestrial > Plant litter > Unclassified | place: USA: California... | reverse complement strand
CAGCAGGCCGGCGGCACGGAGCCCCAACTCTGCCAGGTCGATCGGGTCCGCGGCGGGTGTGAAGTCCGGCCGTTCGATCGCCTGCAGGTCGATCAGGTCATCGACCAGTCCCATCAGGTGGCGACCGGCGCTGGCGATGTCGCCGGCGTAATCGGCATAGTCGACGGCGATCGGGCCGTCATCCTGGATACCGATCGCATCCGCCTCGCCGACGATGCGGGTCAGCGAGGTGCGCAACGCCCGGTCGAGCCCGGCGGTGAAGGCGGTGGCGAGCATGTCTTCCCCCGGCGGATCGGCGGGTGCGAGGCGGGCGGTGCCGGTCAGGCCTGCCACGCCGCCCATCGGATCGGTGCGAAGCGTAGCGGACAGGATCGTCGACCGTCCGGTAAGCCGGTTCATCGCCGGTTGCTCGATACGCCGACGCCGCCCGGCCAGGGCATCGAGGATCGGTGCCGCGCCGTCATCGAACCGGAACAATGCCGTCAACGGGCGGCCCAGCATCGCCGCCGGATCGACGCCATCGGCCAGCCCCGCCTCGCTGGCGAGGAAGGTCAACCGCAACGCCGCGTCCGTCTCCCATGCGAGCCCGTCATCGGGTCGGCTGGCCGGCACCATGCCGGGGTGCGGTCGCCATGCGGGGCGGCTGGCCCATCCGGTCGCGACCAATTGGATATGATCGCCCTCAGGCTGCGCCCGGATGCGCAATTCGACATCGGCCTCGTCATCCGCAACGATCAGGCGGCGGCTGACCGGAATCGCCAGTTGCTGCGCCAGCCGCACCGCGGCGGCCAGTTGCGGCACCGCCAGCGGCAGGCCAGTGACGCCCCCGGCCCGTCCGTTCAGCGCCGCGATTGCGGCATCAGCCGACACGAGTCGCCCATCGCGATCGATCACGGCATAGGCGGTCAGGCTTTCGACCGGCGGGGCGAGCGTCGTTACCATCGCGGTCGCTGTTCGGTCGCCCTGATCGCGACGTGCAAGGCGGCGGGCAGCGACAGCGGCGCGAGGACGGCCGCCGCATCGGCAGCCGGAATCGCGGCGATCATATCCAGCTGACTGGCGAACCCGTCGATATCGCGGCGCGGATCGGCATCGGCGAGTGCCAGCGCGATCCGGGCCAGCGCGGTGCGATCGAGCGCGAGCGCCCGCAACGCCAGCCAGAGCCGATCGCCGACCGGATCGACCACGATCGTCCGCATGTCCGGCATCGCGATATCCAGCCGATGCGCGATCAGCGCGCCGAACAGGTCAAGCCGACAGTCGTCGATCGCCGCAACGAGCAACGCCGTACAGTCTTGGGGCTGTGGGTCGATCGCCGCCGCCAGGCGGAGGGCGACCGCATCGGGACAGGCCGCTTCGTCATGATCGGCAAGCAGCCGGGCGGTTGCCGTCGCCAGCGCGCGGTCGACCGCGCGGTTCACCGCCGCGCTGGCATCCTGCCCGCGCAACGCCGCCGCGACCTGCCAGGCGACCCGTTCATGAAGCGGCGTCGGCAAATCGACCGGACCGGGCTCGCCGCGATTCCATGCCTCACGCCGGCGACCATCCAGCCTCAGCAGCGCGAGCGCCGCCGCCGCGACGGTCGGATCGGCCGCACCGGCCAGCCGGATCAACAGCCCCGGCGTCTCGTCATCGACCACGACGATCGGCAGCGCGGCGGCGATCCGATCGTGACGAACACATGCGACCAGTATCGCGACCAGCGCGCGATCACGCAGCAGCCCGGCCGCGGCGAGCCGGGGCATCACCTCAGCCACCGGTCGCAACACGGCGGCGCCATCGATATCGCGATCGGCCAGCAGACGGCCGGCATGTCGGCGTACCGCCGAACCGATCGTCTCCACCAGCCCGCCGATCGTCGTGTCGATGTCACGCCGCGTCCGGTCGTCCAGCCGCCATCCATCGGCGATCGCGAGATCGGCGACGGCGGTGTCCAGTTCCGCCTGCATGCGTGCCTCGGCAGCGGCGACGCGGGCCGCCAGGCCGTACGGCGCCCATCCCCGCCCTGTTTCATCGTTCCAAACGGCCACCATGGCAAAGGGGGTAGCAGGCGCCGGTTAACGCCCCGTCACGCGTCCCGGCGAAGGCTTTCCACCACCGCGACCAGCGTTGCAGCCGCATATAAGGTCGCCACTGCCAGTCCCGCGACCGGCGATACCAGCACGGCCACCCCGGTCAGCACCGTCAGACCCGCCGGCGGCGAGGACCACCAGCGCCGGCGCAGCGACGGCACGATCGCCCGTTCCGACAGCCCGCCGGCGAACAGCAGCGCCAGCGCCAGTAGCGGTCCCGTCGCACCACCCGCCTGCATACCGCCCAGCGCCAGCCCGAGCATCACCACCGCCAGCGCCGGCAGGATGGCGATCGCCCGGGCCTGCGCGCGGGCCAGCCGCTGTTCGTCGCGCAGCACCGCCAGCACGCGACCGAGGCCGAGCCCCAGACAGCCCGCCAGCGTCGCGCCCAGGCCCCAGGCCGGCGATCCCAGTGCGACCGCGACTGCGCCTGCCAGCCCCACCGCCCCGCCGACGCCGGCGGGAACCACGCTGGGCACCGCGCGATCCATCAGCCACGGCGCCGCCAGTCGTGCGATCGGGGCGACGACCCAGCCGTTGAACCAATTGCGCCGGTCCGCCGCGATCGATGCCAGGATCGCCCGGCCGCGCTTTGCCAGCGCTGCGCTTGCATGTTCGATGCCATGCCCGTCCTGCAGCATCGCCGCCGCGATCGGGATGTGCGCGGCATGGGCCTGCGCCGCCAGCCGCAACGTCGTCGATTGAAGGTCATAGTCGCGCGGTAACGCCGCCACCTCCGCGATCAGCGCGGCATCGATCCGGGCCACCCCCGCCCATGCCGTGCGACCACCGATCCGTTCGTATTCGGCGGCAGCCTCGTCCTCCGGAAGGACGAGCAGCGTATCGCGGGGTTCGATCGCAAACCGGTCGACGACCTCCTGCGTGGTGATGAGGCCGTCGGCCAGCATCACGACATGCGACAGGGGATGCAGTTTTTCCGATGCCTCCGCGGCGGTACGAACGGCATCGATGGTCACCCCCCGCTTGCCGATCCGCCCCAGCGCACCGAGCAATTCGGGGGTCAGCCGCCCGACCGAGACGATCAGGTGGGCGGCACCCGCCGCGACCAGCAGCCGCGCCTGATATTCGATCAGGCACACGCCGCCGAACGGCAACGTCGCCGCCAAATGGCCGGGGCGATCCAGCGCCTCGTCATGTGCGAAAAGAAGCCCTGCGAGCATCCGCACAGGCTGTTAGGCAAGCGCCGCCACGATGCAAGCCTGTTGCGGCCAGCATCTTACCGATCAAGGCCCGTCGATCCGGGCCATGGACGCCGTCAAAGGCGCATGATTGCCCGTCGCAGCTTGGCGATGGTGGTCAGGTCGCCGGGGCGGCCGTCGATCGCGGTGCGTGCCAGCGTCATCAACCGGACCGCGCCGAAGCTGGCGGCCAGCCCGTGCAGCCTGAGCGCCGCGCCCCGCCATTCGTCGACATTGCCGCCCGCCAGTTCCATCAGGCCGAGCGTCCGCTCGGCACCGGTGATGAAGGCCAGCCTCAATTCCACGATCAACGCGGGTTCGTCCCCCACGGTCGCCGCCAGCGTCGCATCGATTGCACCAGGATCATAAGCCATACCGATTCTCTAGCAGCCACGGGATTAAGGTAGCGTTGACCGTCGGTTCGGTGCGATCGGCCGGATTGTGACACACGGACTTTGCCTGCCGCAGAAAAATGCTACAACCGGGCCGATGAACGGGGGGCCGGTAATGGGCGCACGCATCGATACGCATGAAGATCTCTGGCCGACCGCGATCGGCGCACGGCCCGGGCAGGACCCGGACCGGACGATGACCGTCGAGGCCGCCGCGCCCATCGATGACGGGCACGGCCGGATCGCGATCGTGGCGGCGGGTGCGGTCGTGATGGCGTGGATCGGCGGGCTGACCTGGCTGGTGCGCGACGCGCTGGGATCGATGACCCCGATCGATCTGGTCCAGTTCCTGACCGCCCTGTGCATCGCCCCCGCGCTGGTCGGCATCGTCTGGCTGCTTGCCCGCCGTACCAGCCGGGCGGAAGCGGAGCGGTTCGGCGCATCGGCGCAGGCGATGCGGGCGGAGGCGGCGGCGCTGGAACGCCGGATCGCCTCGCTGTCACGCACACTGACCGCGCAGCGCGAGGCGATCGGCGCGCAACTGGATGCCGGCACCGCCGCCGCGACCCGGTTCGAGGCGATCGGCCACGCCCTTCACCGCGAGGTGGTGCAGGCGGAAGCGCAGGCAGATAATCTCGCCGCCACAGCAGAGCGGGCGCGTGCCACCGTCAGCGACCTGATCGCGGCGATGCCGCAGGCGCGGAACGACAGCGAGGAGGTCGGTCGTCGCCTCGACCAGGCCGGGCTGACTGCCGCCGCGCAGGCCGCCGCATTGGAAGCGCAACTCGACGCGCTCGGCCGCCGCGCGCGCGAGTCGAACGAGGCCGCCGCCGCCGCCGCCGAGCGGCTGGCCGCGCATATCGAGCGGATGGACGCCACCAGCCACCGCGCCGGCACCCGGCTGGAGGAGGCGACCGCCGCCGCGTCGCACGCGCTCGACCAGCTCGTCGAATCGGCGGCGCGTCGGCTGGATCGGCAGATCGAACATCTCGGCAGCGCCGGCAACGCCGCGACGGGGCGAATGACCGAGGCCGGCGGACAACTGGCCGCGACGATCACCGCGCTGGTCGACAAGACCGAGGCGGCGGCGGAGGGCGCACGGGCGCGGCTGGCCGATCGCGGCGACGAGATGCTGGTGGCGGTCGCCGCGCATCAGGCCGCGCTGGAGGCCACCGCGCAACATGGTGTCGACGGACTGGCGATCCGCCTGGAAGAAGTGGATGCGACGATCGATCGTCTTGCCGCCCGGCTCGGCCGGCAACGCGGCGTCAGCCAGGAACTGGTCGGCGATCTGGCCGATGGGGTCGCGCTGGTCGAACGCCAGCTCGACTCGCTGCACGCCAACGGCAGCGAGCGGACGCAGCTTCTGGCCGCCTCGATCAGCGCACTGGGCGGTTCGGCCGATGCGATGACCGAAGCGTTGCGGACCGGCGAGGCGATGGCGGCGCGGACGATCGCGACCACCGAGGCGCTGCTGGTCGCGCTCGACGCCGCCGCGCGTGAGATCGACGAGACGCTGCCCGACGCGCTCGGCAGGCTCGACGGGCGGGTCGACAGCAGCCGCCACCTGATCGCACAGGCACGGCCCGATCTGTTGACGCTGGTCAGCGCCGCCGAAACCACCCACGACGCGGTGGAGGCGATCGCAGGCACCATCGCCGATCAGCGCCGGTCGCTCGACGATCTGTCGGGCAGTCTGCTCGATACGCTGAGCAATGGTCGCGACAGCGCGGGGGCGCTCGCCGAGGCGGTGGATCAGGCGATCGACCGCAGCCATCGCCTGTCGGAGGAAGCGACGCCGCGGCTGGTCGAGGCGCTGCTGCGCGTCCGCGATACCGCGCAGGTCGCCGCCGACCGCGCCCGCGAGGCGATCACCGCGGTCATCCCTGCCGCCGCCGCCAAGCTGGAACAGGCGAGCGCCGAGGCAATGCGCCGCGCCGCCGGCGATACGATCGAGCGTCAGGTGACGGCGATCGGCGATGCCACGCAGGAAGTGGTTGCCGCCACCGCCCGCGCCACCGAACAACTGACCGGCCAGATCGACGCGATCACACAGCAAAGCGCGGCGCTCGACGCGCGACTGGATGCGATGCGCGCCAGCGATTCGATGGCGGGGCGCGTTGCCCAGTTGATCGAGACGCTCAATTCCGCGTCGATCGATATCGCCAAGGCTTTTGGCTCCGATGTCGCGGACAGCGCCTGGGCCGCCTATCTGAAGGGGGATCGCGGCGTCTTCACCCGTCGCGCGGTGCGCCTGATCGACAGCGGCGATGCGCAGCGGATCGCCAACCTGTACGATGACGACCGGGCGTTCAACGAACACGTCAATCGCTACATCCATGATTTCGAGGCGATGCTGCGGACGATCCTGACCCAGCGCGACGGATCGGCATTGGGGGTGACGTTGCTGTCGTCGGATATGGGCAAGCTCTACGTCGCGCTCGCCCACGCGATTGAACGGTTGCGGTAATCGAAACCTGGCAAGCTCCTCTCTACCAGAGAGGAGCTTGCCTGCCGTCACCAGCCCTGCGGCTTGCCCTTGTTCTGCTGGTCCAGCCACGTCTTCAACGGCGCGAAATAGGCGATCAGCGCCTTGCCGCTCATGTCGCGGGTGCCGGTGAACTGTTGCAGCGCATCGGGCCACGGCTTCGACTGGCCCATCGCCAGCATTGCGTTCAGCCGGGTGCCGACCGTCTTGTCGCCATAGAACGAGCAGCGATGCAGCGGCCCCTTCCATCCGGCCTGCTTGCACGCCGCCTGATAGAACTGGAACTGGAGGACGCGGGCCAGGAAATAGCGGGTATAGGGGACACCCGCCGGGATGTGATATTTCGCGCCGGGATCGAACTTCGTCTCGTCCCGCGTCACCGGCGGCGCCACGCCCTGATATTGCAGGCGAAGCTTGTCCCATACCGCCTGATAGCCGGTCGGCTTGATCTCGCCTGAGAACACGCCCCAGCGCCATTTGTCGATCAGCAGGCCGAACGGCAGGAACGCGACCTTGTCCATCGCCTGACGCAGCAACAGGCCGATATCCTTGTCCGCGCTCGGCACCTTCGCCTTGTCGAGCAGGCCGATGCCGACGAGATAGTCGGGCGTGATGGACAGCGCGACGGTATCGCCGATCGCCTCGTGGAACCCGTCGTTCGCGCCGTTCTTGTACAGGAACGGCTGCGCCTTGTACGCCCGTTGATAGTAATTGTGACCGAGTTCGTGATGGATGGTGACGAAGTCGTCGCCGTTCACCTTGGTGCACATCTTGATGCGAATATCGTCGGCATTGTCGAGATCCCAGGCCGAGGCATGGCAGATCACCTCGCGGTCGGCGGGCTTCACGATCTGCGATCGCTGCCAGAACGTATCGGGCAGCGGTGCGAAACCGAGCGAGGAATAGAACGCCTCACCCTGCTTCACCATGCGGACCGGGTCGTACCCCTTGGCCTTCAGCAGCTCGCCGGTGTCGTAGCCGAGATCGCCCGCGCCGGCGGGCGCCACGATGTCATAGATGTTGCCCCATTCCTGCGCCCACATGTTGCCGAGCAGATCGGCGCGGATCGGCCCGGTCTTCGCCTGCACCGCATCGCCATATTTCTCGTTCAGCTTCCAACGGACATAGGTGTGGAGCGCGAGATAGAGCGGCTCCACCTCCTTCCAGATCCGGTCGGTGGTGGCGGCGAAGGCATCGGGCGCCATGTCGTAGCCCGACCGCCACAACGCACCGGTATCGGCATAGCCCAACCCCTTTGCCCCGGCATTGGCAAGATCGGTCATCTTCGCATAATCGGGCCGCATCGGCGCGCCGACATTGTCATGCCAGCTGATCCACATCTCCTTCAGCCTGGCGGGATCGCGGCTTTCGCCCATCGACGCTTCGATATCGGATCCGTTGACCGACTTGCCGTCCAGCGTCCCACGGCCCTTGCCATAGGCCGACGACATCCGCGTGGTCAGCGTCGCCAGCGCCTCCGCCGCGCCGGGCGTCGCCGCGGCCGGCAGGGTGATGCCGCCGCGCAGCAGATCGAGCTTGCGCTTCGTATCGAACGACAGGCCGGGCAGCGCCGCATAACGCGCCGCCTGGGTGGCGAGCGTCACCTGCAATTCGGTCATCGCGCCGTTCGCCTGCGCCGCCAGCGCATCGGTATCGTCGGTGATGTAGGTCGCGTTGACCCAGCTCATGCGGTTGAGCGGGATCGACCGGTCGGCCAGTTGCTTCTCGACATCGGCGACGAAGGCATCGGCCTGCGCGACGGTGACGGGCGAACCGGCGGGCATGGCATTCTGGCCCGCGACGGGGGCGGTGGCCAGCAAGCCCGCCAGTACGGCGAGCGAGGCGGTGGTACGGATCATGGTGTTCCTCTCGAACGGATGCCACGGGTGATCCACCCGCCGCATGTCGCCGTCAAGTCGCGAGAAACGCGGCGATCGCCTGCCCCAGTTCGGGCTTCGCCACCGAGGTCATATGCCCGCCGGGCACCTCGACGAAGCGGCCGTCCGGCAGAACCTCCGCCAGCGCCGCCGCCGATCCGTTGTCGAAATCCTCGACCCCCGCGACCACCAGCGCCGGCATCGCGAACCCCTCGATCGTCGCCAGCGGCGTATCGGCGAAGGTGTCGAGGATGCCGAGCAGCGCCACCGGATCGCCGCCGGTCGTCTTCAGGAACGCCTCGGCCAGCCACTCCGGGCTGCCACGCTCATGCTCGCCCAGCCGGGTCAGGATGTTGCGGAAATGATCGACGCGGCGGTCGGTTTCGGTCAGCCCCGCCAGCCCCATGCCGGCGAAGATCACCCGCCCCGGTGTCGCGCCCGTCGCCAGCATCCGCGACGCGGTGCGCGCGCCTAGCGAATAGCCACCCAGATCGTACTCGGTCAGCCCCAGATGCGCGATCAGGGCATGGCCATCCCGCGTCAGGATATCGGGCACATAGGCGGCGGGATCGTGTGGCCGGTCGCTGTCGCCATGCGCACGCAGATCCGGCATGATGACGCGGTAGCCCTTGGCGGCGATCGCGGCGGCATGGCCATAGCGGAGCCAGTTGGTCCATGCGTCGCTGAAATAACCGTGGATCAGCACCACCGGCCGCCCCTCGCCCACTTCCCGCCACGCCAGCCGGACGCCGTCTGAACCATGGAAGAACTGCGGCGGCGGGGGTGTCTTGGTCATGCCGCCTCCTTAAACCGGTCGTCATGGCGGTGCCAGTCGATCATATGGTTGAGCGCGGACCGGCTTTGCATTAGGCGGCGGCCATGACGGCAACGATCGCGCTCGTCGACGACGATCGCAACATCCTGACCTCGGTGTCGATCGCCCTCCAGGCGGAGGGTTTCCTGACCCGCGTCTATTCGGATGGCGAGGCGGCGCTGAAGGCGCTGGCCGACAATCCGCCCGACCTCGCGATCTTCGACATCAAGATGCCGCGGATGGACGGGCTCGAACTCCTCCGCCGCCTGCGCGAGAAGCAGTCGACGCCGGTGATCTTCCTCACCTCCAAGGACGACGAACTGGACGAAGCGCTGGGGCTGGCGATGGGCGCGGACGATTACATCGCCAAGCCGTTCTCGCAGCGGCTGCTGATCGCGCGTATCCGGGCGATCCTGCGCCGCGCCGAACCGCTGCAACCGGTGGGGGCCGGCGGCGAGGCCGCGGCGGAGACGCTGGTGCGTGGCCGGCTGGCGATGGACCCCGCCCGCCACCGCGTGCTGTGGAACGGCGAGCCGGTGACGCTGACCGTCACCGAATTCCTGATCCTCGAAACGCTGGCGCAGCGCCCCGGGGTGGTGAAGACACGCAACCAGTTGATGGATGCCGCCTATCAGGACGACATCTATGTCGACGATCGCACGATCGACAGCCATATCAAGCGCGTCCGCCGCAAGTTCCGCGGCGTCGACCCGGAATTCGATGCGATCGAAACCCTCTACGGTGCCGGTTATCGCTTTTCCGAGGAATGAGCCCGCGCCCGACGAGGGCCGCGATCTGGCGCTGCGCTGGTCGGGGCGGGTTTCGCTCACGCGGCGCATCCTGGCGGTCAACATCATCGCGCTGCTGCTGCTGGCGGGCGGGTTCTTCTATCTCGACAGCTACCGGTCGCGGATCGTCGACAACCGCGTCGCGCAGGCATCGCGCGAGGCGCGGCTGATCGCCGAGGCGCTCGCCGCCGCCGATACCGGGCGGGAGGCGCTGCTCATGCGGCTCGCAAACGACACTGGCGCTCGCATCCGCCTCCTCGGCCCGGCCGGCGTGACGATGGACAGCCGGATGCTCGGGGCACGGAATTTCCAGTTGCAGGACCCCGATCGGGAAGGGCTGGACCAGCGGATCGCCCGCTTCCTGGATGGCGTGATCGATACCGTCGTCGCCGCCGCGCGGCCGCCACTGTATCGTGACCGCTCCGATCCGGCGACGTGGCCCGACGTTCGTGCCGCCCGCCGTGGCATCGCCGCCGCCACCGTCTGGCGCGCGCCGGATCGGACCCCGGTCATCACCGCCGCCGCGCCGCTGCCGGACGGGATGGTCGCACTGACCGCGACCAACGCCCGCGACATCACCCGTACCGTCCGGACCGAGCGGTTGCGGCTCAGCCTAGTGCTGCTGGTGGTGACGATCGTCTCCGTCCTGCTGTCGCTGTTTCTGGCGCGCACCATCGTCCGGCCGCTTCGTCGCCTCGCCCGCGCGGCGGTACGGGTACGGCTGGGGCGCGCGCGTGAAGTGGTGGTGCCGCGCCTGCCGTCGCGCCGGGACGAGTTGGGGATGCTGGCGCGGGCGCTGTCGGATATGAGCCTTGCCCTGCGCGCGCGGATCGACGCGACCGAAGCATTCGCCGCCGACGTGACGCACGAGATGAAGAACCCGCTCGCGTCGCTCCGCTCCGCGGTCGACGGGCTGGGCCGGGTCAGCGACCCGGCCCTGCAGGCGCAACTGCTCGCGATCGTGCAGGACGACGTACACCGGCTCGACCGCCTCATCACCGATATCTCGGAAGCGTCGCGGCTTGATGCGCAGCTCAGCCGGGCGAAGTTCGAGCCGGTCGATATCCACGCGATGATCGCCGGCCTGCTGGACCAGCGGGCGCAGCGCGGTGTCGACCGCAACGTCCGCTTCAGGTTCGAGCATCCGGGCGACGTGCCGCTGGTGGCGATGGGCGAAGGTGCCCGGCTGGAACGGGTGTTCGAGAACCTGCTCGACAACGCTCATTCCTTTTCCCCCGACGACGGCCTCGTCATGATCGCGGCGGCCGTGGAGGACGGCGATCTGGTCATCGTCGTCGAGGACGAGGGACCGGGGGTGCCGGAGGACGCGCGCGAAGCCGTGTTCCGCCGGTTCCAGTCGGTTCGCCCGCACGACGAATTCGGACGTCATTCCGGACTGGGCCTGGCGATCGCGCGCACCATCGTCGAAGGGCATGGCGGCGTCATCGCGGTCGAATCGCGCGACGACGATCGCACTGGCGCGCGGTTCGTCGTCCGCCTGCCCGCCGGCATGGAACGATGACCGTCACGCTCCACGCCTCCACCGTCGCGATCGATGGGCAGGCGGTGATGATCGAAGGGCGATCGGGTACGGGTAAGTCCGATCTCGCGTTGCGCCTGATCGATCGGGGCGCGATGCTGGTGAGCGACGACTATACGATCGTATCGGTACGGGACGGCCGGTTGTGGGGCACGGCACCGGCGACGATCGCAGGGCGGATCGAGGTGCGCGGGATCGGCATCGTCGATCTGCCCGCCGCCCCGCCGACGCCGGTCGCGCTGATCGTCCGCCTGGCCACCGACGTACCCCGCCTGCCCGAGCCGCATACCCGCCTGATCGAGGGGGTCGCGATCGCGCAGATCGTGCTGGAGCCGTTCCACGCGTCCACCCCGGTCAGGATCGAACTGGCGCTGCGAAAAGGATTGCCGGCATGACTCCATCACAGGATGTCTTGATCATCACCGGTCTGTCGGGCGCGGGCAAATCGACGGTGCTCAAGACGCTGGAGGATCTGGGCTGGGAGACGGTCGACAACCTGCCGCTGGCGTTGCTCGACCGGCTGCTCGATGCGCCGCTGCCGATCGGTGCCGATGGCCGCCGACCGCGACTGGCGCTGGGGCTGGGGGCCAGCACCCGCGATTTCGATCCGCTCCGCATCGTCGAGCGCGTCGGTGCCCGGCAAGTCGACGACCCGCATCCGGTCGGGCTGCTGTTTCTCGACTGTGCGGATGCCGAACTGGAACGCCGCTATGCCGAAACGCGGCGGCGGCATCCGATGGCGCCCGATCGCCCCGCCCGCGACGGCATCGCGCGCGAGCGTGACCTGCTGATGCCGCTGCGCGATGTCGCGCCGCGTCGGATCGACACCACCACCCTGTCCGCCCACGATCTGGCACAGGAAATCCGTACCACCTTTTCCGGCGACGGCGCCGCCGGGACGGTGGTGTCGGTTACCTCGTTCGGATTTGCGCGCGGATTGCCGCGCGGGGCCGATCTGGTGTTCGACATGCGTTTCCTGCGCAATCCGCATTGGGTGCCCGCGCTGAAACCGGGTACCGGACTGGACGCGGATGTCGCGGCCTATATCGCGGCCGACCCCGCCTACGAACCCGCCGTTTCGCGCATCGAAGATTTGCTGGCGCTGTTGCTTCCGCGCTACGCCGCCGAGGGAAAGGCCTATGTTTCGATTGCGATCGGCTGTACCGGAGGGAGACACCGGTCGGTCCATGTCGCCGAACGGATCGCCCGCTCCTTGTGCGATGCGGGATTTTCGCCCACAGTCGGGCATCGTGATTTGGGGGCGGCACCGCAGGACTCGCTGGAGTACCACCGGTCGCCCAGCAGGTAGGTAGCGCATCCGATTATGATCGGTCTGGTTCTGGTGACGCATGGGCGGCTCGCGGACGAATTCGTGACCGCGATGGTCCACGTCGTCGGCCCGCAGGAGCGGGTGGCGGCGATCGCCATCGGCCCGGATGACGACATGGAGTCGCGTCGGCTGGATATCGCCGCCGCCATCGCCGCGGTCGATGCCGGGCGCGGCGTGATCGTGTTGACCGACCTGTTCGGCGGCACCCCTTCCAATCTCGCCATCTCGCTGATGGAACGTGGCCGGGTCGAGGTGATCGCGGGCATGAACCTGCCGATGCTGATCCGGCTGGGTTCGGCACGCAAATCGATGAAGGTGGTCGATGCGGTCGCCGCCGCGCGCGAAGCGGGGCGGAAGTACATCTCGGTCGCCTCCGAAGTGCTGGGCGAGGCGGCGGCATGAGCGTGCGCCGCACCGTGACGATCTGCAACCGTCGCGGTCTGCACGCCCGCGCCAGCGCCAAGTTCGTCACCATCGCGTCTGGCCTGCCGTGCGAAGTGCAGGTCGAAAAGCATGAGGGCGGCGCGGTGGCCGGCACGTCGATCATGGGGCTGATGATGCTAGGCGCGGCGATGGGCGACACCATCACCATTTCCGCGCAAGGCGACGATGCCGAGGCGGCGGTGGCGGCGCTGGTCGAACTGGTCGAGGGCAAGTTCGGCGAGGACTGACCTCCGCCGATATCATCATCATGCCGCGCGAGATCACCGCCTTTTCCAACCCGCTCATCAAGAGCGTTCGCGATCTGCGCGACAAGCGCCATCGCCGCGAACAGCGCCGTTTCCTGGCCGAAGGACTGCGCATCCTGACCGAGGCGCGTGAGGCGGGGCGGCTGCCGGTGCTGCTGTTCTTCGCCGCCGCCAGTGCCGGACACCCGCTGGTCCGCACCCTGATCGCCGAGGTCGAGCGTGCCGGCGGCAACGCGGTGCAGACTACGCCGGATATCCTGTCGAAACTGTCGGGCAAGGACAATCCGCAGGCGGTGGTCGGCGTGTTCGACGAGTTCACGACCACGCTGGCCGATCTCGACCGTCATGCCGCGGGCATCTGGCTGGTGGCGGAGCGGCTGCGCGATCCCGGCAATCTGGGCACGATCCTGCGCACCGGCGACGCCGTCGGCGCGGGCGGACTGATCCTGATCGGCGATTGCGTCGACCCCTTCTCGGTCGAGGCGGTACGGGCCAGCATGGGGGCACTGTTCACGGTGCCCGTCGTCCATGCCGAATGGGCCAGCTTCCTGACATGGTTGCGGACGGGGCCAGGGCAATTGGTCGGCCTCAGCCTCGATACCGATCACGATTACCGCGGCGCGGATTATCAGGCACCGACTTTCCTGCTGACGGGCAACGAGGCACAGGGGATGCCGGACGGCTATGCTGCGGGTTGCGATCTGCTTGTGAAGATTCCGATGCTCGGCAAGGCCGACAGCCTGAACGCCGCGGTCGCGACCGCGGTGATGGCCTACGAGGTTCTGGCACAGCAACGGGCGTAAGCCCGCCCACCTTCCACAGCGCGATGCGCGACTGAGGATGGATGGGGTCAGTTGGCCGTCAGGCCGGCCTGTTCACTCGATGTCGCCAGCTTCGTCAGCGGCCGGGGCGTCTGTTCGACGGCCGGCAGCGGTTCGATCGTCTTGCCGGCGGTATCGATGTTGAGCGCCTCGAACCGTTTGGCGGTGGTCAGCACCTGGCTTTCGAGACTGCCGACGAACTGGTTATAGGCCGTCGTCGCGGTTTCGAGGTTGCGGCCGAGCTTGCCGACATGCTCGCCCATCTTGGCGAGACGGCCGTATAGCTCCTTGCCCAGCATCCCGATCTCGCGTGCCTGTGCCGCCAGCTTCTCCTGCCGCCATACCGCCGACACGGTGCGGGCGATTGCGATCAGGTTGGTCGGGGTGGCGAGCAGCACCCGCTTGTCGAACGCGAAATCCCATAAGGTCGGATCATGTTCGAGCGCGGCGGACAGGAAATGTTCGCCGGGCACGAACATGATGACATATTCCGGCGTGTCCTCGAACTGCGTCCAGTAGCTCTTGTTGCCCAGGCCGTTGACATGATTGCGCATCGACTGCGCATGAGCGGCCAGACCGATCTGGCGCTCGCCTTCATCCACCGCGCCGAACGCGTCCTGATAGGCGTTGAGCGATACCTTGGCATCGATGATGAGCGACTTGCCACCGGGCACCTTGACGATGGCATCCGGACGCAGACGACCGCCCTCGCCATCCGACACGCTGACCTCCATCGCAAAATCGGTATGTTCGGCGAGGCCACAGGTCTCCAGCACGTTGCGCAACTGCTGCTCGCCCCAACGGCCGCGCGCCTTGGGGGCGTTGCGCAGCGCGTTGACCAGCTTGGCCGCCTCGCCCGACACGCGTTCCTGGCCGAGGCGCATCTGTTCGATCTGGCCCTTCAGGTCGCCGAACGCATCGCGCCGTTCCGCCTCGACCTTGGCGACGCCTTCCTCATAGCGTTGCAGGCGATCGTTGACCGGCTGGAGCAAGGCCGCCAGCCGCTGCCCCTGCGACAGTTCCGCCTCGGTGAAGCGCTGGTGCGCGCGTTCGAGGAAGCGGGTCTGCGCGCCTTCCAGCGCCCGCGCGGCGGCGGCATCGAAATGCGCGTGCATCGCCTCGCGTGCATCGGCGAGCTGGCGCAGCGTTTCGGCGTGCGCGGCCTGCCGTTCCTCGCTTTGCGCGCGTAGCGAGGCGAGGTCCTGAATGGCCCCGCGCGCCTCGAACAACTGCCGTACCGCATCGTCATAGGCGGCATCGCGTTCCGCCGCGCGTGCGCGCAGCGAGGCAAGGTCCTGCATCGCGGTGTTGCGCTCGCGCTCAACGGCATCGCGGGTCTGGCGGAGCAGATCGGCATCGTCGGCCCGGGCACGGGCCACCGCCAGATCGCTCGCCAGCGTGCCCGCCCGGCGCCCGGCCACCAGCCAGCCGATCAGCAATCCCAGCGCGAGCGCCAGCAGCGCAACAATCAACAATTCAGGCGCCATGGCCGACCACCGACATTTTTCGAGCCACCTGCATTGTCCTCGCGCGGCGGATCGATCCGCCATTCAAGGGAACGTAGCAGGAACGCGATCCAGGGGACAAGCCCCCTTCAGCCGCGTCGCTGCTTGGCAAGTTTCTTGAGCAGCATGTCGCGCTTCAACTTCGAGACGTGATCGATGAACAGCACGCCGTTCAGATGATCGATCTCGTGCTGCATGCACGTCGCCAGCAGGCCGTCGAGTTCCTCCTCATGCGTTTCGCCCTGCTCGTCCAGCCAGCGCACGCGGCAGCGGGCGGGGCGCTTCACCTCGGCATATTGTTCGGGGATCGACAGGCAGCCTTCGTTATAGGCCGACAGTTCCTCGCTTTCGCTCACCACTTCCGGGTT
>Ga0265797_10006860_pt1 | contig 15886 bp, 16 predicted proteins | sample P2T30metagenome_FD_192433 | JGI IMG/M metagenome (GOLD analysis project Ga0265797, IMG submission 192433) | Plant litter microbial communities from East Loma Ridge, Irvine, California - P2 T30 | ecosystem: Environmental > Terrestrial > Plant litter > Unclassified | place: USA: California... | reverse complement strand
TAGAACACCAGCGGCGCGGCGCGGTCCGCCGGCAGCATGGCGGCATCGAACTCCGGCGCCAGGTTGATCGCACCCGGCACCCGCGCCTGCAGCCAGGAATGGCGCGCATTCACGTCGACCACGGTCAGCCCGCCCTGCCCCAGGCCCTCGTGCAAGTCACGCGGGGCAATCGACTTCAAACCCATCAGCATCGCAAACATGGCCGCTCCTCAACCGCGCGCCGCACGGGCGCCCACGCCCAGGCAGCGCAGGGTTGCCACCACCAGCGACAGGGCCAGCAGGCCGCCGCCAACCAGGTGCATGACGCCCAGCGGCGCCAGCAGCGCGGCGAGGATGTAGCCGACGCCGCCCAGCACCAGGCTCCAGCCGGCAAAGCGGCGCGCAGCCTGTTCGCGTTCGGGCGAGCAGCGCAGTTGCGCCAGGGCCGTCAGCGTTTTCGGGATGGCATTTGCGTACATCACGACGACCGCGCCCAGCATGGCGGCTATCAGGCGCCGCTTCAGTTCGTCGCTGATGTACTCGGGCGAGGCCCAGGTGATCGCGCCGGATACGGCAAGAATGAGCGCTGCGCCAAGCAGCGGCCGGCCAAACGATGCAGCAGATTTCATGGTGTCTCCTGTTTCGATTTCGTTGTGGGATGGCCGTCTTCCGGCCGGGTGACCTGCAAGCCAAACGTTTGCGCAAATGCCAGCAGCGCCTCTTCCAGCACCGACAATTTAAGGCGGTAGGTGATATTCCGCCCCTCCTTCTCGGCATCGATCAGGCCTGCATTCACGAGCACCGCGAAGTGCGCCGACATGGTGGGCTTGGAGACGTCGAACATCTCCGCGAGTTCACCCGCGCCGATGGGGCCCTGCTGCAGCAGTTGCAGGACTTTGCGGCGGGTCGGATCGGACAAGGCTTTGAATACGGTGCTCATGCTTCGATTATTAGCCAATCATCTAACGATAGCAAGAAAATAGTTCTAAAAGTTTAGAAAACAGTTCGATGCGTCAGGTGCGCAACAATTCGAGGATGGTATTCCACTGGCCGGGCGTGACCGGCGAAATCGAAAGGCGGCTGCCTTTTTGCAGGAGCACCATGTCTTCCAATTCGGGAATGGCGCGCATGTCCGATAAAGGCAGATAGCGCCCCGACTCTTTCGCTTTCACGTCCACGGAAATCCAGCGTGGCTGTTCCGGCGTGGCTTTCGGATCGAAATAATGGCCGCTGCGATCGAATTGGGAAGCGTCGGGATACGGCCCGCTCGCCACTTCGGCAATCCCCGCAACACCGGGAATGGCGCAGCTGGAGTGATAAAACAGGATGCCGTCGCCGATCTGCATCGCGTCGCGCATGAAATTGCGGGCCTGGTAATTGCGGACGCCGAACCAGGACACCGTTTGCCCCGGCGCTGCCAGAACGTCGTCGAAACTGACTTCATCCGGCTCGGATTTCATCAACCAGTAGCGCATCTGCGTTTGCTCCCGCCAAATAAACGTAAACGTACACAAAAGAAAAGCGTGCGGACATGAAAAAAACGGCTGCAAGCGCAATGCCCGCAACCGTCTTTTGGAATATAGCCCCGCCTGTGCCGTCCATGCCGGCATCCCAGAACCTGACGGCTCAAGGTGGTCGCAGTTAGTTCAATTTCGGGTTCGTCGAACTAGCGACGCTCACGCCCATCAAACATGATCCCGCAACCTATGCATACAAATGGTTCAAGGAATATATGGCAATCTCGAACACCGCAGGGTGCCTCGCAGTTTACTCGCTTGAACCGGGATGTCAAACGTATTTGAACCGTTACGGTAAATTTTCTTGCGGCGCGAGAGCCTGGTCGAGCACGCTGTGCATGACTTCGAGCTTTTGTTTCACTTCCAGCATTGTCATGTCGGAAAGTGGACCTTGCGGCGACTTGACCGACAGGAATTCGGCGGCGACGCTGAGCGCGGCCATGACGGCGATGCGGTCGTTGCCCTTCACCTTGCCGGAATCGCGCAGCGCGGTCATCTTGCCGTCGAGGTAGCGCACGGCGTCGCGCAGCGTGGCTTGCTCGCCTTCCTTGCAGGCCAGGCGGTAGGGCTGGCCCATGATCGTGACATCGAGATAAATCATCGGGTGGCCTCGGCGTTCGTGGAATCGTCCCCGTCTTCTTCGGCTTCTGCTGCCGGCGCCGGCAATTGCTCAAGCACGGCTTCGACGCGGCGCTGGGCTTCGACCAGGCGCTCGATGAGGGCCGTGTTCACTTCGTTCAGCAGCACGTTGGTCTGGCGCAGTTGCGCATTTTCGCTGCGCAGCGATCCGACCAGCGCAGCGAGGCGCTCGATCTTGTCGGATAGGTCTTGGAATTCGGAAATCATTCGTCACTATAGGTCTGATAAGGTTTGACAGTCAACAAGAGAGCGTGCGACGAACAGCGAGAGGCTTCGATGCCGCCCGTTCAGCCCAGCTCTTCCGTGAGTGCCTTCAGCATGGCCGTGCGCTGCTGCGTGAAATACGCGCGCCAGGCATGTGCCGGGACAGCAGGATACCTGAGCTTGCCGAATTCCACCCACGCGTCGCGGTAAACCAGCCAGATGCGCTGGGTAGCCTGGATGTCCGCCATCCTGATGGTCGTGTATTGTGGCGCCGGCATGCGCCGCAGCTGCTGGTAAACCGTATTCAGTTCGCGGTCGATGGCAGCGTCCTGCGCCGCACTGAAGCGCGGCAGTTTGCCGCTTTCAAAGGCGCGCAGGGCAGCCAGGAAGGCATCTTTCTGCGCATTCTCTTCCTCGGCGATCTGCGCCCCGCGCGCCGTGCCGCTGACATCGACCTCGTTGCCGCCGCGCGCCTCCACGAAGCGTGCGGCGCTGTGCTGCAAGCGTGCAAACGCGGCCCGTTGCGGCGGCGTGAACCCGGCAACGATCGCCGCCAGCGCCTGCTCGCGCTTGACGTCGCCCTGGGCCGAACCCAGCGACGCGCAGTATCCCATCATCAGGCCGCTGGTGACGTCGTCGCAAAAGTCGATGGCCTGGCCGGCAGCGCTTTTGCCCGGCGCCAGCTCGGCCAGGTGGGCCAGGCGCCCGCTCAGCTCGGCCGGTGCGCCGCCTGCCGCGCAGGCTGCCTTCTTCGCCAGTTGCAGGTTGCGCTGCACGCCCTGCCCGTTTGCGTACAGCATCATGAGGACACCCGCCTTCTTGCCGAAGACGTCGTCCTCCTTATCCGGCGTGAACGCGCAGTGGCGCGCCTTTGTGAAATCGCGCGGCTGGCGTATGCCGTAGTACAAGGCCTGGGCGTCGCAGGTTTTCAATGATGCCTGTTGCGCGGCGCTTGGCCGGTCGGCGGCGGGATACGCCAGCTTGCCCAGCGCGGCGCACTGGGCCTCGGCCGGCTCGCCGGCGTGGGCGCCCACGGCAAACGCCGCCAGCGTGGCAAGGGAAAGCAATCGGAGCACAGGCATACCCGGGGAAGTCGCGCCAAGCGCGGATGGCAGCGATTGTAAACTCATCCGTAAAAATCTACCGCTCGCCTGCTGTCAAGACGCCAGCTTGTCAAGTTTGATCTATATCAGTCCCAGCCAAGAGTGCGGCGAGTCGCGCCGATTCAATGCTACCCTCCGCGTTTATGTTTTTCGCCACACCTTCGCTTGACTGCTGAATGCAGCATGACGTCTGGGCAGTTTGATCCCGCTCAAACCGGCCCGAGCAATTTCGCAACATGGCAACTTGAAATGCCCTATTATCGTCCCTATAATTAGCACTCGTTAGTTGAGAGTGCTAACAACTCTTTCCCGCCGCAGCGTTTACCACCGGTGCGGCAGCCAACGCAGATTAATAGCTAGTCCACACACTGAATAAGGAGTTTTGCATGAACCTTCGCCCACTGCACGATCGCGTAATCGTGAAGCGTCTCGACCAGGAAACCAAGACCGCCTCGGGTCTGATCATCCCTGATGCCGCGGCTGAAAAGCCAGACCAGGGCGAGATCCTGGCCGTCGGCAACGGCAAGGTCCAGGAAAACGGCCAGGTCCGCGCACTGGAAGTCAAAGTCGGCGACCGCGTCCTGTTCGGCAAGTACTCGGGCCAGGCCGTCAAGGTCGATGGTCAGGAACTGCTGGTCATGCGCGAAGAAGACATCATGGCCGTCCTGGTCTCGTAATCCTCCCACAAAACATCTACCGCATAATCGGAGAAACAGAAAATGGCAGCTAAAGAAGTAGTATTCGGCGACGCAGCGCGCGCCAAGATGGTCGAAGGCGTGAACATCCTCGCCAACGCAGTCAAGGTCACCCTGGGCCCGAAAGGCCGCAACGTCGTGCTCGACCGTTCGTTCGGCGCCCCAACCGTCACCAAGGACGGCGTGTCGGTCGCCAAAGAGATCGAACTGAAAGACAAGCTCATGAACATGGGCGCGCAAATGGTCAAGGAAGTCGCTTCCAAAACCAGCGACAACGCCGGCGACGGCACCACCACCGCCACCGTGCTGGCACAAGCCATCGTGCGCGAAGGCATGAAGTTCGTTGCCGCCGGCATGAACCCGATGGACCTGAAGCGCGGCATCGACAAGGCAGTCGCTGCCACCGTCGAAGAGCTGGCAAAAATCGCCAAGCCATGCACCACCTCGAAGGAAATCGCCCAGGTTGGCGCGATTTCGGCCAACTCGGACTACTCGATCGGCGAGCGTATCGCTGAAGCGATGGAAAAAGTCGGCAAGGAAGGCGTCATCACCGTCGAAGACGGCAAGTCGTTGAACGACGAGCTGGACATCGTTGAAGGTATGCAGTTCGACCGCGGCTACCTGTCGCCATACTTCATCAACAACCCGGACAAGCAAGTCGCGATCCACGACAATCCATTCGTCCTGCTGTGCGACAAGAAGATCTCGAACATCCGTGACCTGCTGCCGGTACTGGAGCAAGTTGCAAAAGCTGGCCGTCCGCTGGTCATCATCGCCGAAGACATCGAAGGCGAAGCGCTGGCAACCCTGGTTGTCAACAACATCCGCGGCATCCTGAAGACCGTTGCAGTGAAAGCCCCAGGCTTCGGCGACCGTCGCAAAGCCATGCTGGAAGACATCGCTGTCCTGACCGGCGGCCAGGTCATCGCTGAAGAAGTCGGCCTGACCCTGGAAAAAGTCACCCTGGCAGAACTGGGCCAGGCAAAACGCGTCGAAGTCGGCAAGGAAAACACCATCATCATCGACGGTGCAGGTTCGGCTGACAATATCGAAGCGCGCGTCAAGCAAGTGCGTATCCAGATCGAAGAAGCGACCTCGGACTACGACCGCGAAAAACTGCAAGAGCGCGTGGCCAAGCTGGCCGGCGGCGTTGCCGTGATCAAGGTTGGCGCTGCCACCGAAGTCGAAATGAAGGAAAAGAAAGCACGCGTGGAAGACGCGCTGCACGCCACCCGCGCTGCCGTGGAAGAAGGCATCGTGCCAGGCGGCGGCGTGGCCCTGCTGCGTGCCCGCTCCACCCTGAACGTCAAGGGCGACAACCCTGACCAGGACGCAGGCATCAAGATCGTCATGCGCGCCATGGAAGAGCCGCTGCGCATGATCGTCCAGAACGCCGGCGAAGAAGCATCGGTCGTCGTCTCGGGCGTGCTGGCTGGCGAAGGCAACTACGGCTACAACGCCGCCAACGGCACCTACGGCGACATGGTCGAAATGGGCGTGCTGGACCCAGCCAAGGTCACCCGCTCGGCGCTGCAGAACGCAGCCTCGATCGCCGGCCTGATGCTGACCACCGACTGCATGGTTTCGGAAATCACCGAAGACAAGCCAGCCGGCGGCATGGGCGGCATGGGTGGTATGGGCGGCATGGGCGGCATGGACGGCATGATGTAATGCCACGGCGCCGGTTCGCCGGCGTCACCTGCTGTATGCTGAAGGCCCGCGGGGTTTGCGCCCTGCGGGCTTTTTCTTTTGGGAGAAAATAGTGGTTGCTGTAAACGTGGATGATCTGGAAGACGCAGTGCTGCTGGTGTCGGAAACCGGAACCGAGGATGAAGCCTGGGTATGCCTGGACACCGGCACGGTACACGTGCGTTCGGAACTGGTGGATGAAGCCTTGGCGCCCCTGCCGGACGACATCGATACATCGGAGCGCTACGTTCCGGTGCCGCACATGCGCGAGCTCGCACTCGGGCTGGAACTCGTGTTCGACTTCGCCGACGCCGCATTGCCTGACGACGCCGATAATGTGCGCAAGATGTTCAAGCGTGCCGGGGCGTATGGCAAGTTCAGCGACCTGGTTGCGCAGCGTGGGCTGACCGACCGCTGGCATGCGTTTCGCGAGGCGCAGACGCGTGCGGTGCTGGGGGCGTGGTGCGAGGAGCATGGGCTGGCGCTGGCGCAGCAGGGGTTGCCGCATTAATCCGGCGTGCAGGGGGTAATGGGGCTGTTGCCTGTGCTGTTATCGGCATGTTGAATCCGCGTGGGCTCGAGAGCCCACCCTACGGTTACCGTTATCGGCGAGTTCATACGAAACCCTTTACCGTTATCGGCGCGTTCATACGAAACCCTTTACCGTTATCGGCGAATTCATACGAAACGCGGATACGTAACATCTCCCGTAGGGTGGGCACTCGTGCCCACGCGGATCATGCGTACCAATGACAGAGCAGGCAACAGCCCCACCTTGCTTGCAAACCAAACGCTACGCCTGGTGGCTACCCAATCATGACCCGGTAAAACGCCGGACCACAATCGGCAAACCCTATTTCGCCGCCCGCCCCCGATACCGCACCAACTCCTCCTTCAACCACACCGCACTCGCAATCGCCTTCCCGCCCCCGCACTTCACCTGATACGCACTCCCGCTCATGCTGCTCTCAGTCGCCGCCCGCGCAATGAACGACTCTGCATCCGTCACCAGCTTGCGCTTCACGAGGTAATCGTATTTCTGCTGCAAATGCCCGCGTGCCTCGCCGCCATCGTGCCAGCTGCCATTCCGGTTGAACTGACACCCCGGCGTCGCCACGTACGCGAGCAGGTGCGCAATCTCGGCCTGGGCGCGCGCGTCAAGCGCAGCCTGGGCCACGCCATGCAGCGCAAACGCCAGCGACAAGGCGCCGGCATAACGAAACAGATGCATCGCTTATCTCCATGCTGTGTCTGGACAGAACCAGTCTACCACCCGCATCCTTGGCTGATCGCCCGCGAGGCTTCGCATGTGCGCCCTCTGCGCGCCACTTAACAGACGCATCCGCAACGCCGGCCTATCGTCGTCCATCCCTTTCCCAACCGGAGCGAACATGATCAAGGTCACTGGCTATGCGGCCAAGCATTCCTTCAGCCGCCTGAAACCCTACGAATTCGAACGCGACGACCCCGCCGCCCACGAAGTCGAAATCGACGTCCTCTACTGCGGCGTGTGCCACTCGGACATCCACCAGGTCAAGAACGAGTGGTCGAACACGGTCTACCCCTGCGTGCCCGGCCACGAGATCGTCGGCCGCGTCACGCGCGTTGGCCCGGCCGTGAAACGCCATGCGGTGGGCGACCTAGTCGGCGTGGGCTGCATGATCGACAGCTGCGGCCAGTGCGCAGCCTGCAAGGACGGCGACCAGAACTACTGCGGCAGCCCGAACAGCTGGCTGGCCACCTACAACGGTCCGATGAAGCCGAAAGCCAAGGCCGGCGGCGAAAACATCTACGGCCGCGACAACACCTTCGGCGGCTACTCGAACATCGTGGTGGTGAAGGAAGACTTCGTGCTGAAGATCCCGGCGAACCTAAAGCCGGAAGTAGCGGCGCCGATCCTGTGCGCCGGCGTGACCACCTGGTCGCCGATGCGTCGCTGGGGCGTGAAGGCGGGCGACAAGGTCGGCGTGATCGGCATGGGCGGCCTGGGCCACATGGCGGCCAAGCTGGCGAAAGCCCTGGGCGCCGAGGTGACGCTGTTCACGACCACGAAGGACAAGATCGCCGAAGCAGAAAAACTCGGCTTCAAGGCGGTCCTGGAAAAGGACAAGGATGCGTTTGAAAAACTGGAAGCGAGCTTCGACTTCATCCTCTCGACCGTGCCCGAAAAGCACGACCTGAACCCCTTCACCGCCCTGCTGAAACAGGATGCCGTGCTATGCGTGGTCGGCGCGCTGGAACCGCTGGCGCCGCTCGACAACATGCAGCTGGCGCAGATGCGCCGTTCGGTGGCGGGTTCGCTGATCGGCAACCTGGCCGAGACCCAGGACGTGCTCGACTTCTGCGCCGAGCACGGCATCGGCCCGGAGATCGAGATGATTCGCATCCAGGACATCAACGATGCCTACAAAAAGGTCGAGAAGGGCGACGTGCGCTTCCGCTACGTGATCGACATGGCGTCACTAAAAGAAGAGATCGCAGGGGAAGCCTGATCCCCTGCTGACCCCGAAACTAAAGGCGTAGCGTCAGGCCAGCAGCGGACGCGCCGCCATACGCCGGCCGGCCGGCGCGCTGCGCACCGTGGCTGGCTGCTCGCTGGCTGCCAGCTTGAACACGCTGACCGCTTCGAGCAGCTGGCCGGCCTGCTCGTGCATCGCGTTCGACGCGGCCGCCGCCTGTTCGACCAGGGCGGCGTTCTGCTGGGTCACCTGGTCCATCTGGTTGATGGCTTCGTTGATCTGGCCGATGCCGACCGTCTGCTCGCCGGTGGCCGCGCTGATCTCGCTGATGATGTCGGTCACGCGCTGCACGCTGCCGACGATTTCCGTCATCGTGGCGCCGGCCTGGTCGACCAGGCGCGCGCCGTCGTCGACCCGCGCCACCGAGGCGTCGATCAGTTCCTTGATTTCCTTGGCCGCGCTGGCCGAACGGTGCGCCAGGCTGCGCACTTCGGTGGCCACCACGGCAAAGCCGCGGCCCTGCTCGCCGGCACGCGCCGCTTCCACGGCGGCGTTCAGCGCCAGGATGTTGGTCTGGAAGGCGATGCTGTCGATCACGCCGATGATGTCGGCAATCTTCTTCGACGATTCGTTGATCGACGCCATGGTGTCCACCACCTGCGCCACCACCACGCCGCCGCGGCCCGCGACTTCGCTGGCCGAGGTGGCCAGCATGCTGGCCTGGCGCGCATTGTCGGCGTTCTGGGAAACGGTCGAATTCAGCTCTTCCATCGAGCTGGCCGTTTCCTCCAGCGAGCTGGCCTGCTGCTCGGTGCGCGAGGACAGGTCGAGGTTGCCGGCCGCGATTTCCGACGAGGCCGTGGCGATCGCATGCGAGCCGCCGCGAATCTCGGTGACCAGGCCGTGCAGCTTGGCGTTCATGTCGGCCAGGGTATCCTGCAGCACGCCGATTTCATCCTTGGCATAGGTCTCGCTGCGGCTGGTCAGGTCGCCGGCGGCCACGCGGCGCGCCAGGGCGACGGCGGACTGCACCGGACGCGTGATCGAACGGGTCAGCCGCCAGGCGCACAGGCTGCCGAAGACCACGCTCAGCACGCCCAGCAGCAGCATGGTGCGGAAGCTGTCGTTGCGGGTGGCGCGGATTTCGTCGCGCAGGTCGTCGACCTGCTTGCGCTGCAGCGCCACCAGGGCCTGGATATTCGCCTGGTAGGCGGTGGCGGCGGGAATGTAGATCTTGTCGTGCACCTGCATGGCTTCCTCCGCCTTGCCTTCGGCCTTCAGGCGCACGGCTTCCTTGCGCCCGCCGGCATAGCCGTCGCGCAGCGTCATCATCTTCTCGAAGATCGCCTTTTCTTCCGGCGTGCTCAGGGATGCCTCGACGTCCTTCAGGTAGCCCGCGGCCTTGGCGTTGGTCTCCTCGATGTTCTTGGCGAAGAAATCGGTGAGCGACGGATCGCTGCTCTTGACGATGGCCGAGGTCCGGATCACGGCCACGGCGATGTTGCTGGCCCAGTCGGCGATCAGGCGCTCCTTCTTGATCGGTTGCTCCAGCATCTGCTCGGCGGCGGCGGCCACGCTATTGAGTTTGACGATACTGATGGCCGTGACCAGGATCGACAGAGCCAGCACCAGCGCGAAACCGCACGCGAGGCGATGCCCGATTTTCATATTCGATAAGAAATTCATTGGGATGTCCAGAAAAGCATGACGCGCTACCGCGCGTAGAGGTTGTGAAAAAATTGTCAGGGCAAGGCGCCGAGTCGAAGACAGTACGAGCGTACGGCGAGACGAGGCAACGCCGCCATGGCGATTTTTTCACAACCTCGTTGGATGGAGGAATGGCGCACTACACTTGCTCAATTCCATCAATTTTACGCGCAAATCAGATTGTTGGCCTACGGCAACAATTGGTGAGAATTGCTTGCGCCGTACAATGCATGCACCGGCTGCGCCGAATCCGTGGGCATTTGTCTGGTATCCACACATCGGCTAGTATGGCCGCACGTTGTTGACAAGGTTCGATCATGATTTCACGCGGCGCCCTGCCCGCCCTTCCCCGCCTGCTGGCCATTTCCGTGCTTGCCGCCGCCGCCCTGGCCGGCTGCAAGGAAAAACCGGCGCCGGCGCCCGCTCCGGCCGCCCCGCCGCCTGTGCAACAGCCGGCCGAGCCGGCCGTGACGCGCGACCAGGCCATGGCGTCGCTAATGGCCCTGCCCGAGGTGAAGGAATGGTCGGCGGAGATCGAGAAGCGTTCGCACGGCAAGGCGCATGGGGCGGTCATCGAGGACGACCCGCAGCCGCGCATGCTCAACGGGCGTGCTTATTGGCAGCTGAGTTTTGTCGAGAACCGCACAGACCGGGTGCTACGGCGCGAGAGTTTTTTAGTGGCGCGGACCGGGAATGACATTCTGGTGGAGGATACCGAGACCGATTCGCTACTGTCGCTCGACGATTGGCGGCGCGGGATACACAAGATCCGGCTGAAGTCGGCGGACTAAGGTCCAGGCTCGCCGGCCAGCCGAGCACGATTGAGCTGAATCAAACTCGGCGCTTAGCTCGGGATTATTGTGGGGGTGCTGCCGGCCGATTCACCGGCGTTTCGCGGTAGACGCGTGGTGACTCCTCCCACGGTCGGCGGCACCTTCTTCTTATGCCATGTGGCGGGGGTGGTGGGTTCGAGGCCCCCCCCGCGATGTCGGCTCCGGCAATCGTTTCGACATACATATGTGGTACCGCGTGGGCACGAGTGCCCACCCTACAACGGCGGATCTGCGTAGGGTGGGCCGCGCCGCGCAAGGCACTTGTGCCCACGCGGTACTCCACGTGCAAATCAACGATGCAACACGGGCCCGTGCAATCAACTCCCCATATGCGAAATCAACAACCTCCCCACCTCCGACCGCGCCGCCTTTTCCTCGCGCCCATTGTGCGCATCAATCGATAACCCGACCGCCATGATATCGATGAGCAGCAACTGCAAAATCCGCGAAATCATCGACAGGAAGCTGGTGCTGTCCTCGGGATGGTCCACCGCCAGGCACACGCTGGCCTTGCGCGCCAGCGGCGACTGCCCGCTGCCGATGGCAATCACGTCCGCCCCGGCGGCGCGCGCGATATCCACCGCGCGCAGCAACTCCGGCACCTGCCCCGACTTCGAAATCGCAATCACCACGTCGCCCGGCCCCAGCAAATCGGCCGCCAGCGCGAACAGGTGCGCATCGCCATACAGCGCGGTCGGAATCCGGAAACGGAAGAACTTGTGCTGGCCATCGAGCGCCACCACGCGCGAATTGCCCAGCGCATAAAACTCCACGCGCCGCGCACGGCTCACCAGTTCGATGGCGCGGTCGAGCGAGCGCACGTCCAGTCCGTCGCGGAATTTCAGGATGGCCGACACCGTGTTGTCGATCACCTTGGCCGACAAGTCATGGGTGCTGTCGCTGTTCCGCACCTGGCTGTGGCGCACGGGAATCGCCCCGGTCAGGCTGCTGGCGAACTTCAGCTTGAAGTCGGCCAGGCCCAAAAAGCCGAGTGAGCGGCAGAAGCGGATCACGGTCGGCTGGCTCACGTCGGCCAGGCGCGCGATGTCGGCGATCGGCTCGTTCAGCACCAGGCGCGGCTGCTCCAGCACCAGGGTCGCCACGCGCCCTTCGGCCGGCGTCAGCGCCTGCTGCAGGTGCTTGATGCGGTCCATCAGCGTGTTCGCGCCGCTGCGTCCGCGCAGGTGTTCCGAGAGGATGGTTGCTACGCCGTGGAAGGCCGGATTCGGCGTGGCGATGACGTAGGTGGGAATGCTGGACAAATAATCCGAGAAGCGCCCCTTGGCCTCGAAGCGCGCGCGGAACGGCGACTGCGCGAACCACTCTTTCAACCGCGGCACGATGCCGCCGCCGATGTACACGCCGCCGAACGCCCCCAGCGTGACGGCCAGGTTGGCCGCCGCGCCGCCGAGCATGCCGCAAAAGACTTCCAGCACTTCGAAGCAGAGCGCATCGCCCTCGTCCAGCGCGCCTTTGACGATCTGCGCCGCCGTGCGCGCCGGCGCGTCAGGCACGCCATTGCGCGCGGCCAGTGCGCGGTAGGTCAGCTCCATGCCCGGCCCCGAGATCAGGCGCTCGTTCGACACATGCTGCCACTCGCGCCAGGCGAACTGCAGGATCGCGAACTCGCGCTCGTCGCCCGGCGCAAAATTCATGTGGCCACCCTCGCTGCCAAGGGTGACGAAACCGTCGGCGGTCGGGATCACGCCTGACACGCCCAGGCCCGTTCCCGGCCCCAGCACGCCGATCACCGCGTTCGCGGCCGGCGTGCCGCCGCCAATTTGCAGCAGGTCCGTCGGCGCCAGCACGGGAATGGCCATCGCCAGCGCCGTGAAGTCGTTCACCACCAAGAGCGTCGACAGGCCCAGCTCGCGCCGCAACGCCTCGGTCGAAAATTCCCAGGCACGGTTCGTCATGCGCACCTGGTCGCCGTTCACCGGGTTCGCCACCGCAAAGGCGGCGTGGTGCAGCTTCAGGCCTGCATGCTGATGCAGGTAGTGCCGCAACAGGGGCGCGATGCCGTCGAAGTCCTCGCAGCGCAGCACGGAGACCGAGCGAAATTCGCCCGGCGCCGTCTGCAGTGCGAAGCGCGCATGCGTAGCGCCGATGTCGGCCAGCAGGCGCGGGCCGTCGGCAAACGCGGTGCGCGTGAACTTTTCAGGCTCGAGCCCGCTCCCCATCAGCTCAGCGTACCAAACCACGCGCCGTAAGCCGGCAGCGTGATGCGGCCGTTGGCGGCCTCGCCCGGCAGGCCGTGGCCTTCCAGGTTCTGCGCCTGTGCGGTCTCGGCCCAGTCAAAGGCCACCGGCTCACCCGACAGATTAAACGCAGCCAGGATGGTCGGCTCGCCGTCGAGCGTGCGGCGCAAGGCCAGGATCGGCTCCGGCGCGTCGAAGAAGGAGATGCCGCCGCGGGTCAGCTGCGGCAGGCTCTGGCGCCAATGGATGATGCGGCGCGCGGCGTTCAGCGCCGAGTTGGCATCGCCTTCCTGCACCGAGGCGGCGGCGGCGCGGTGCGGCTCGGCTACCGGCAGCCATGGCGTGCCTTCGGTGAAGCCGGCGTTCGGGGCATCGTCGGTCCATGGCATCGGCGTGCGGCAGCCGTCGCGGCCCTTGAACTCGGGCCAGAAGGTGATGCCGTACGGGTCTTGCAGCAGCTCGAACGGCACGTCCGCTTCCGGCAGCGCCAGTTCGTCGCCCTGGTACAGGCAAGGCGTGCCTTTCAGCGACAGCTGCATGGCCAGCACCATCGCCGCAAAGGCGGTCGGCTGGTCCTCGCCGCGCCAGCGCGTGACCACGCGGATCGCATCGTGGTTACCCACCGACCAGGAAGCCCAGCCGCCCTGCACGCGCGCCTCGAACTCTTCCACCTGGGTGCGGATGTGTTTTGCCGTGAATTCCGGCGTCAGCAAATTGAAGCTGTAGGCCATGTGCAGCTTGTCGCCGTCGGCCGTGTACTCGGCCATGCAGGCCAGCGCGTCGTCGGCGCCGACTTCGCCGATCGACACGGCGCTGTATTCGTTCAGCAGCGCGCGGATCTGCTGCAGGAAGGCGATGTTCTCCGGACGCGTCTTGTCGTAGATGTGCGACTGCATGCCGTACGGGTTCACGTCGGTCACCGAGGCGGTGTCGCGCTTGGTGGCCGGCGGATTGCTGCGCAGTTCGGTGTCGTGGAAGTGGTAGTTGCAGGCGTCCATGCGCACGCCGTCCACGCCGCGCTCGAGCCAGAAGCGCAGCGCGTCCAGATGGGCTTTCTGCACGTCCGGGTTATGGAAGTTCAGTTGCGGCTGGCTGGCCAGGAAGTTGTGCATGTAGTACTGCTTGCGGCGCGTATCCCACTGCCAGGCCGAGCCACCGAAGACCGACATCCAGTTGTTCGGCGGGTTGCCATCCGGCGCCGCGTCGGACCAGACGTACCAGTCGGACTTCGGATTGTCGCGGCTGGAGCGGCTTTCGACGAACCATGGGTGGGCGTCGGCGGTGTGCGCCATCACCTGGTCGATCATGATCTTCAGGCCGAGCGAGTGGGCCTTGGCGATCATCGCGTCGAAGTCGGCCAGGGTGCCGAACAGCGGGTCGACGTCGCAGTAGTCCGAGATGTCGTAGCCGAAGTCCTTCATCGGCGACTTGAAGTAAGGCGAGAGCCAGACGATGTTCACGCCCAGGCTGGCAATGTAGTCGAGCTTCGCGGTGATGCCGGGAATATCGCCCACGCCGTCGCCGTTCGTATCGAGGTAGCTGCGCGGGTAGACCTGGTAGATGATGGCTTCGCGCCACCAGTCGTTCTTTTGCGTGGAAGTCTGGGTCATGAGAAGGAGTTCGGTGAGTGCTGCGGTTGGTGATTTGACTGCTGATTTTGAGGCAATATACAGCAGCTTTTGCAAACTTACAATCTTCGAAAGCACGATGAATACATGCAAATAATCTTTGCATTCAAAGGCTTAGATGCAAATACTATTTGCATGGCATGAAACAAAAGTAGCTAAACTACGGTTCAGTGAGGTCAGCATCAATTTTCCGGTTGCCAAGACCGCAAGGGCGTCATAGCATCCCGGGTTAATTCATTATCAGGACGAGTCCATGAACCAGCCGACCACGCCCTCCAGCGGACGCATGCCCCGCCAGATCCCGTACATCATCGCCAACGAAGGCTGCGAGCGCTTCAGCTTTTATGGGATGCGCAACATCCTGACCCCCTTCCTGATCTCGACGCTGCTGCTGTTCCTGCCGGAGTCCGAGCGCACCGGCGAGGCCAAGCACGTGTTCCACACGTTTGTCATCGGCGTGTACTTCTTCCCGCTGCTGGGCGGCTGGCTGGCCGACCGCTTCTTCGGCAAGTACAACACCGTGTTCTGGCTCAGCCTCGTCTACTGCGCCGGCCACGCCTGCCTCGCCATCTTCGAAGACAACGTCAACGGCTTCTACCTGGGCCTGGGCTTGATCGCGCTCGGCTCGGGCGGCATCAAGCCGCTGGTGTCTTCGTTCGTAGGCGACCAGTTCGACCAGACGAATAAAGACAAGGCGAAGATCGTGTTCGACGCCTTCTACTGGATCATCAACTTCGGCTCCTTCTTCGCGTCCCTGCTGATGCCGCTGTTCCTGAAGAACTATGGGCCCGCGGTCGCCTTCGGCATCCCCGGCATCATGATGTTCGTCGCGACCATGGTGTTCTGGAGCGGGAAGAAGAAGTACGTGCACGTGCCACCCGCCGCGCCGAACCCGCACTCGTTCTCGCGCGTTTCGCGCACTGCCCTGTCGACGAATGGCGCGGGGCGCACGGTGGCCATGGTTGGCCTCTTTGGCGCGATTGCATCTCTCCTGATGTCGCCAAGCTGGGGCTTCGTGATTGCCGCCTGCACGGCGCTGGTGCTGCTGCTGGCCTTTGTCGGCATGGGCATCTCGATGCAGCTGGAGCGTGCCCGCGGCCACCATCCCGACGACGCGGTCGACGGCGTGCGCGCGGTGCTGCGCATCCTGGTGGTGTTCGCGCTGGTCACGCCGTTCTGGTCGCTGTTCGACCAGAAGGCTTCGACCTGGATCGTGCAGGCCAATTCGATGATCA